>Ga0256914_1003226_pt1 | contig 12969 bp, 11 predicted proteins | sample HulkmetaG_FD_191571 | JGI IMG/M metagenome (GOLD analysis project Ga0256914, IMG submission 191571) | Hydrothermal chimney microbial communities from Main Endeavour vent field at the Juan de Fuca Ridge, Pacific Ocean - Hulk | ecosystem: Environmental > Aquatic > Marine > Hydrothermal vents ... | reverse complement strand
ATATGCCCTTTGGGCCGTGACTTGGCCGGCCGGGGCTAACGAAAAATATTTGTACTTCGCTCATGCCCGAGTCGGCCGGGGCTAACGAGAAGAGAGAGAAAGTGGTCTTGCGGGCCGTGACTCGGCTGGCCGGGGCTGACGAAAAATATTTGTGCTTGGCTCATGAACGAGAGGGCCGGGGCTGAGGGGGAGACACAAGGCTTCCCTCATGCCCGGATCGGCCGGGGGGAGAAGGGCCGTTGTCGGGGGCATTTTTTGGGGGGGAGGGGCGGGAAGTCTCCCTACAGGTCGCGGGAGGTCTTCTCTACTTCGGAAAGGATCTCTTCCCGGGCCTCTTCGCCGATCTCCAGGATCTCCAGGGATTTCTCCCAGTCCTGGCCGGGAGGCATGGGATGGTTCGCGTGGTGGCCTTCCCGGGCCAGGCCGTCGGCCGCCGAAAGAAGGTGGCCCAAGTACCGATCCGCCTCTTCCTTGTCCTCTTCCAGCACCCAGGGGATGTGGTGGAATCGGAGAGCCTTGACCATCCGAAGGGAGAGCCCCCACTTCTCGGAGAGATAGGCTCCCACGGCGGCGTGGTCGAACTGGAAGGCCTCCATCTCGGCCTGGGATGCAGAGAGCTTCTTCCTGCCCCCCAGGAAGAGGGCCTTGGTGTACTTCGTGCCCAGGTTTTCGGCCATGATGATCTTCCCGACGTCGTGGATCAGCCCGCATGTGTAGGCGTCCTCGGGGATCATCTTGACTTTGTCCTTGGCGATGCGGGCCAGCATGGATGCGGCAACGGCGGCCTTGAAGCTGTGCTCCCAGAGATAGTCCTCGGAGAGGTTCCCCGCCTTTCCCTTGTCGCCGAAGGCTTCCAGGACCGTGGCCTGGACCACCAGGTTCTTCAGGACTTTCAGGCCCAGGATGGATACGGCGAAGGAGATGTCGTTCACCGGGTTCTTCAGGGCGTAGTAGGCGGAGTTGACCAGCCTGAGGACCTTCACGGCCACGGCCGGGTCCTTGGACACCACTTTGGCGGCGTCCTGGGCCGAACCTTCGGGGTCCTCGAGGATGGTGTTGATCTCCACCAACGTGGAAGGGACGGTGGGAATCGTAACCAGGCCTTCCAGGAGGCCTTCCAGGGTCTCCATGTCGAGGATGGGCGTTTCCATACAGCCTCTCTTCCGGGAGCCGCTCGGACGGGCTCGGGGCGCCGCCCTGCCGTACAGGACCGTCACGCTCCCTTGATCGGTCCGGAACCCCCGGAATCCTGAGGGATTCCACAGGAACGGGGACGGCGGGAAGGCCTGACGGGGCGCCTGACGAAGCCTTCCGATCCGTGACGTTTCCGGACCAGGCGCTCCGCCGCCGCCCTTTCGCCCGGCGTGAGTTCCCCGGGGACGAGGCGGAGGGAGAAGCGTTCTTCCAGGGCTCGGGCGAAGGCCCGGGCCATCTCCCCGAAGGTGACAGCCCTCCCGGCGGCCAGGCTCACCCAGGAACTCCGGGGGGTGGAGGGATTCTCCTCCAGGGGGACCGAGCCGTGGTGGAGGAGCCTTCCCCCGGTCCGGCGCTGGGCCGAGCCGGCGAGCTTTCTTCCCTCCCAGACCAGGTCCAGGTGGCTGCTCTTCTCGAAGCACCAGGGGGTGGGGCCTTCCCGGTCGGATAGGAGGTTTTCCTCTTCCCTGATATGCACCCCCCGGGCTCCCAGGGAGTGGATGGCCTCGATCAAGGCTTCGTGGAGGGCCCTGTAGGAGTCTTCGATGGGTCCGGGAAGCCGTTCCTCGGGAAGGACGAGCCCCCAGGTGAGCTCCATGATGTGGTGGATCGCCAGACCTCCCGTGATCCGCCGGACCAGGCCCGTTCGGGGGGGGAGGGGTTCCACTTCCCGGGCGTCCTGGAAATAGCCGAGGGAGATGGTGGGCGGTTCCCACGTATAGAACCGGAGGGTCGGCCGGGCATGGGGATCCAGGAGGAGGGCCTCCTCGACGGCCATGTTCCAGGCTGGTTCCCCGCCGGTTTCGACGAGAAGCCGCCAGGTTTCGAGGGAGGCCATGTGGTTCAGCTCCCCCCGCCGGGCTTCCACCTCAACCTGGGTTCCTTGACGGCCCGGACCTCGTCGGGCCTGGCCGTCTCGGTGGTCTCGGGCCGGGACTGGAAGGCCTGGGCCCCCTTCTCCCGGGCCTCCTTGACCAGCTCCTCCAGGGCCGAGGCGAAGGCGTCCAGGGTCTCCTTGGTCTCCGTCTCGGTAGGCTCGATCATCAAAGCCTCGGGCACGATCAAGGGGAAATAGATGGTGGGAGGGTGGAAACCCTTGTCGATGAGGCCCTTCGCCAGGTCCAGGGCACGGACACCCGTCTCCGAGAAGAGGGGCTTGGCCGTGGCCACGAACTCGTGGAGACACCCTTCCGCGTGGGGCACGGGAAGGAACTTCCTCACCTTGGAAAGAAGGTAGTTGGCGTTGAGGACGGCAAAGGCCGAGACCCGTTTCAGCCCCTCTCCGCCCAGAAGGCGGATATAGGCCCAGGCCATGGCGGCAACGCCCACATTGCCGTAGAAGCCCCGGACCGAGCCGATGCTCTCGGGGCGATTCCAGTCCAGGAAGAGTTTCCCCTCCTCGTTCCTCTCGATCCCGGGGACGGGGAGGAAGGGACCCAGCTCCTCGGTGACGGCGATGGGGCCGGCCCCTGGTCCTCCCATCCCGTGAGGGGTTGCGAAGGTCTTGTGGAGATTGAAGTGCATGGCGTCCACGCCGAAGTCTCCGGGCCGGGTCCGGCCCAGGATGGCGTTCAGGTTGGCCCCGTCCATGTAGACCAGGCCTCCGGCGTCGTGGACGGCCCGGCAGATACGGGCGATGTCCTTCTCGAAGAGCCCCAGGGTGTTGGGGTTGGTGAGCATCAGGGCCGCCGTGTCCGGCCCCACGGCCTTCTCCAGGGCCTCCAGTGAGACCAGGCCTTTTTCGGTGGAGGGTATGGTCTTCACCTTGAAGCCCGCCATGGCCGAGGAGGCCGGGTTGGTCCCGTGGGCCGAGTCGGGGACGAGAACCACCTTCCGCTCCTCTTCGCCCCGGTGAAGGAGGGCCTTGCGGATCACCAGGAGGGCCGTGAGCTCGCCGTGGGCGCCGGCGGCGGGCTGAAGGGTCACCTTGGGAAGGCCGGAGATCTCCGCCAGCATCCCCTCGAGCTCCTTCATCATCTCCAGGACGCCCTGGCACTCCTCCTCGTCCTGGAGGGGGTGCATCCAGGCGTTCTCCCGCCGGGAGAGTTCACCCAGGATCGCCGGCGGGTTGTACTTCATGGTGCAGGAACCCAGGGGATAGAAGCGGTTGGTCACGGCGGCGTTCTTCGTGGAGAGCCGGGTGTAGTGCCGGGCCAGTTCGAGTTCGCTCACCTGGGGAAGCTCGGCGGGGCGCTTCCTGAGGAGGCCGGAGGGAAGGAGGTCCTCCGCCCGGGGGGCGCCTTCGATGGGACGGACCGGGGGAGCGCATCTCCTGCCGGGCCGGGACTTCTCGAAGATCAGCTCTTCCGTCATGACACACCTCCCAGGGCCTTCTCCAGGGCCTGGATGTCTTCCAGGGTGTTCCACTCGGTGACCGCCACGAGAAGCAGGTCCTCCATTCCCGGGAAGAACCGGGAGAGAGGGATGCCCGCCCGGACACCTGCTTCCCGGGCCTTCCGGGCCGTCTCCTCGGCGGGCCGGGGACAGCGAAGGGCGAATTCATGGAAGAAGGGGGCTTCGAAGGCCTGGGAGTATCCCGGCAGGGCGGCCAGGCGTTCCGCCGCCAGGTGGGCTCTCTCCAGGCAGGCCCGGGCGGTTTCCACGATCCCCTCCTTGCCCAGGGCCGCCAGGTGGATGGCCCCTCTCAGGGCCATGAGGGCGTGGTTCGTGCAGATGTTGCTCGTGGCCTTCTCCCTGCGGATGTGCTGTTCCCGGGGCTGGAAGGTGAGGACGAAGGCCCGCTTCCCGTTACGGTCGACCGTCTCACCAACGATCCTTCCGGGCATACGCCGCACGTACTCCTCCTTGGCGGCGAAGAACCCGAAGGAGGGCCCGCCGAACCAGGGAGGAGTCCCCAGGCCGGCGCCGTCGCCGAAGGCGATGTCGGCTCCGCATTCCCCGGGGGAGGCGAGGATCCCCAGGGGGATGAGCCGGGTCTGGACGGCCGTGAGAGCCCCTGCCTTCCGGGACGCCTCCGCGGCGGCGGGAAGGTCCTCCAGGACGCCGAAGAAATTGGGATGGCCTAGAAGGACGCCGAAGGTCTCTTCGTCCACCACTCCTTCCAGGCGGGTCCTGCCGTCCCGGCCCAGGGGAGCCGTGACGATCTCCACCTCCAGGTTGGCCAGGTAGGTCCGGACCGTCCTGGCGGCGAAAGGATCCAGGGCCGCCGAGAGGACGAGCTTCTTCCGCTTCCTGCCGTTGATGTTCCGCATCATGCAGGCCGCCTCGGCGGCGGCCGAGGCGCCGTCGTACATGGAGGCGTTGCTCACCCCCAGGCCGGTGAGCTCGCAGACCATGGTCTGGAACTCGAAGGCCGCCTGGAGGGAACCCTGGCTGGCTTCGGGCTGGTAAGGGGTATAGGCCGTGACGAACTCCGACCGGGAGGCCAGGGAGTCCACCACGGCAGGGATCCTGTGCAGGTAGGTCCCTCCTCCCAGGAAGAAGGGCCCCGACGAGGCGGGCCGGTTCTTGCCGGCCAGCTCCGCCATGGCCTTCTCCACCTCCCATTCGGGAGCTCCCGGGGGAAGGGCGAGTTCCCCCTGGAAGCGGATCTCCCCGGGGATGTCCCGGAAGAGATCCTCCACGCTCCCTGCCCCGGCGGCCTGGAGCATGGCCTTCTCTTCCTCGGGTGTATGGGGCACGAACGGCATGACCAGAGCCTCCTTTGCAGGCGGGAGGGCCTTTCCCCCCGGCGACGGCCCGGCCCGGGGGAGGTCCCGCCCGGGTCTCAGTGGGCTTCCTCTTCCCGGCAGTACTTCTCGTAGGCCTGGGCGTCCATCAGTTCGTCCAGCTCGGAGGGGTCGCTGGCCTTGATCTTGACGAGCCAGCCCTCTCCGTAGGGGTCCGCCTTGAGCTTGTCCAGGTCGTCCACCAGCTCGTCGTGGACTTCCACCACTTCCCCGTTGACAGGGGAATTGATGTCGGAGACGGCCTTCACCGACTCGATCTGGCCGAAGGACTCGCCCTTGATGAGGGGGGCTCCGGCTTCGGGCAGTTCCAGGAAGACCAGGTCCTGCAGGTGCTCCAGGGCGAAGTCGGTCAGGCCCACGGTGACGATGTCTCCTTCCAGGCGGGCCCACTCGTGGGTCTTGCTGTACTTCAGGTCTTCAGGGGTCATGGAAACCTCCTTGATACGGGGTCTTGGCCGGGACCTTCCCGGTAACGGGGGAAGAAGGCCGGCCCTTTCTCCCTCGCCGGCCTTCTTCCGATCCCCTGCCGGCCGGGGAAGTCTCTAGCATCTCCTCCCTCCCGGGCCAGGAAAAGAAAATCTCCTCCTTCCGGAGTTCTTCCGCCGGGACCGGCGGGGATCCATTCAGGTTCCGGGCCTTCCGGGTCGATAGCCAATCTACGGGAGCCTCCGGGGAGTCCGGGGGAGTTCTGTGGTCGGGGCGGACCCCCGGGTCCCCCCTTGGCAGACGGAAGGCCCTGCCATGGCCCTGAAGGGTGATCTTGCGAGTGTCGACCTGGCCCAAGTGTTCCAGATGCTCGTCCTCAACCAGAAGACGGGCATCCTGAGCGTCTTTTCCCAGACCGCGTGGAGGGCTCTCTACTTCGAATCCCGGGGGGTGACCCTCCACTTCAATCCCTACACCTTCCCGGACAAAGTCCTGGAGCACCTGGTCCGGACGGGCCGGGTCTCCGACGCCCTGGTCCGCAAGGCCAAGGACTACGCCTATACCCACGAGTGCCCCTTCCCCATGGCCCTGGAGAAAGTAGGCGGTCTTTCCCAGGGGGAATACCGTCAATTGTTCTCCCAGACCATGGAGGAGGAGATCTACGACCTCTTCTTCTGGAAGGAGGCCCGCTTCGAGTTCTTCGAGGGAGCCACCGAGATTCCGGGCAAGGAGGGGATGATCGACGAGTCCTTCTTCTTCAACCCGGACTCGCTGATCATGGAGGCCGCCCGCCGGATGGACGAGTGGTCCGTCATCCAGACCAGGATCAGCGGGGAAGACGAGATCCTGGCGCCGGCGGTGGATCTCTCCCAGGTCAACCTGATGGACCTGGACGATATGACCCTATCCGTCTTCGACCTGGTGGACGGGAAGAGAACGGTCAAGCGTATCATAGAGATCACCGGCTTTTCCCCCTTCCACGTCTTCAAGACCCTGGCCACCCTGATCGACCAGGGCCTGGTCCAGGTCCTGCCCCCCTCGGCGATGGTGGAGAACGCCATGGAGTGCATCTCCGAGGGTCGGGTCCAGGACGGGATCAATCTCCTGGAGCGGGCGGCCTCCATGGGGGAGGGCGGCTCGGAGATCCATCTCACCACGGCCCAGGCCTACGAGTCCCTCAGTGAGCTCGAGAGGGCGGCGGCCCACTACAAGTCCTACGCCGAGGACATGGTGGCCCTGGGGAAGGAGGCCGAAGCCCTCAAGATCCTGAAGAAAGTGGTGGCCCTCATCCCCACCGACCTGGAGGCCCGGGAACGGATGGTCTACCTGGCCCTCGCCGCGGGGGAGGAAGGGAAGAAGGACCTGGATCCCGTGGCCGAGGGCCGGACCCTCATCGAGATCTACGTGGAGATGGAGGAGTTCGAGCGGGCCCGCTCGGTGGTGGAGAACCTCCTCGAGGTGAGCCCGGGGGACCTGGAGCTGATCAAGGCCCTGGTGACGATCCACTCCAAGGCGGGGGACACCAGGAGGGTCCTGGAACTCTACGAGGTTCTTGCGGAAGAGCTGATCCGAAGGAAGGACTTGATGGGGGCCATCAAGTACCTCCAGAAGATCCTCCTCATCGACAAGGACCGCAAGGACGTCTCCGAGCGTGTGCGCCAGCTCTACCAGCAGGAGGAACGGGCCAGGTCCCGGAAGCGTGGCATCACGGCCCTGATCGCCGTCATGCTCCTCCTGGGGGCCCTGGGGGCCTTGTATACGTGGTATGAGATGAACGCCCGGGCCGCCTACGCGGACATCGATCCGGCGCCCTACCTGGAGCGGAAGGACTTCGCCGGCGCGGCCGGCCTCTACGAGAATTTCCTGAACAAATATCCCCTCTCGCTCATGCGCTCCACGGTCAAGGCGGACCTGGAGAGCATCCACGAGAAGGAGGAGGCCTGGAAGCGCCGGGAGGCGGCCCGCAAGGCGGCCATGGAAGCGGCCCTGGCCAGGAAGCGGGCCGCCTACAAGAGGCTTTACAAGCGCTACGAAGAACTGGGCCGGGACAAGAGGGACCTGGTGGGAGCCCTGGCGGCCCTGGAGGAGGCGGCCCGCCTGGTCAAGGAGGCCGGGCATCCCGAGGACTTCACCTGGGCCAAGTCCGTGGACCTGGAAGGCGGGCTCAGGGACCTTCGGGCCTACCTGAAGGGGGCGGAACGGGCCAAGGAGAAGATGGACGACTTCCTCAGGAAGGGGGAATACCACCTGGCCTGGCTCCAGGCCCGGACCCTGCTGGAGAGGTATTCCTTCAGCCCCCTGGCCCAGAGCCTGAAGGTCCCCGTTCGGATCCTCTCCCGGCCTTCGGGGGCCCGGGTCTACGCCAACGGGATTCCCATGAAGGACCCTTCCGGGGGGGACCTCCGTACGCCTTGCACCCTGGGGATCCCACCTGGGGGAAAGGTGGCGGTGGAGCTCAGGAAGAAGGGTTTCCGCCCCTTGAAGAGGGTCGTGGACGACCGGGCCGGTTCCCCTCTCAAGTTCTCCCTGGCCTTGAAACCCGAAAAGGAGATCTCCCTTTCTTCCCAGCCGGCCCTGGCCGCCGTGGGCGGGGAAGGCGTCTTGGTGGCCGGCCTTGCCGGGGGAAGGCTCGCCGGACTGGATTTCCGGGGAAGGCGGCTCTGGTCCCTCAAGCTCCCCGGCCTTTCGGAGGTCACATCGGGGCCCCTGATCCGGGGCGGGAAGGTCTACTTCGGAACCAGCGGGCGCGTGGTCCGTTGCGTGGACCTCGCCACGGGGGAGGAGACCTGGCGGAGGCCGGTGGACGGTCCCGTCAAGGCCGCACCCCTCTTCACGCCGGAAGGAGTGGCCTTCGCCACGACGAAGGGCAGGGTCTACCTCTTCAATACGGAAAACGGGAAACTAAAGTGGAGCGTGCCGGCCGGGGGGCAGGTGTGGGCCGCTCCCGTCCTCCTGGGGTCCCGGATCCTGGTCCCCCTGGACACGGGGGTGGTGGTCGCCCTGGACCTGACTTCCGGGGCCAGGCGGGAGGTCTACGTTGCGGGCGGCTCCCTCCGCTCCAGGCCCCTCGCCAAGGAGCCCTACCTCCTGGCGGCCGGCATGGACGGCAGGGTCCATTGCTTCCGCCTGGAGGGGGGGGAGAAGCTCTGGGTCTTCGACCAGAGGGTCTCCATGCGGAAGTCCACTCTTCTGGACGAGGGGAAGGACACGGTCATCGTGGCCCGGGAGGACGGCCTCCTCTTCAGGCTGAGTCTCTCTTCCGGTGAGGTGACCCAGGAGTTCGACCTGCAGAAGAGGATCTCCGCCGGTCCCGTCCTCAGCGGCGGGAGGCTCTACGTGGTGGCCCGGGACGTCAAGAAGCACAAGGACAGCCTCCTCTGTCTCGATCCGGACACCTTGGTGCCCATGTGGGAGTATCCCTTCCCCGGCCGGGTCCTTTCGCCCCTCAGGGTCGGTTCCGGGAAGATGCTCGTCACTTGTTCGAACAAGAAGGTCTATGTGTTTCCCTGATTCTGGAAAGGGGAGGGAATTCCCCGGCAGGACGGATCAACCGGGAGGGATCTCGTGCCGATAAGTAGGTGGCTGGGATTGGAGGGAAGAGGATCGTGAATATCCTTCAGCGCTTCAAGATTTCGAGGGAGCTGGCCCGCTTGGAGAAGAAGGCCAGGGAGACCCCCTCTCCCTCCACGTACGTGGACATGGCCCAGGTCTACATCAACCTGGGAATGGTGGACCAGACCCTCAGGGTTGCGGAGGAGGGGCTCGCCCTCTTCCCCTCCTCGGAAGAGCTCAAGAGGGTCTTGAAGTTCGCCAAGAAATCCAAGCTCAACCACCGGATCCGGGAACTTCGGAGCCGGATCAACAAGCAACCCGCTCCCGTTCTCTACAGGGAACTGGCTTCGATCTACATGGAGCTGGGGGACTTCGGTTCAGTCCAGGGGACCTGCGAGGAGTGCCTCCGCCGGTTCCCCGAGGACGACGGGACCTGGCTGGTCCTGGCCCGTGCCAGGCTGAAGAACTTCTACCGGGATCTGACCGCTCAGGACGGCCTGGAGGCGGTGCGGTGCCTGAAGAAGGCCCTCTCCCTGAATCCCGCATCGGGGGCGGCCCTGAGGCTCCTGGCGGAGGTCTTCTACCGGGTGGGCGCAATCGGCCAGGCACAGGAATACCTGGAGAAGCTCCGGGGGATGTTCCCCGGCGAGAAGGAGGTGGAGGCCCTGTGGAGGGAGGTTTCCACCAAGACCTCCCGGGAGGACGACCTGGACGTCCTCTTTCGGGCCGTCGAGGAGAAGGGTGCCCTGGCCTACGGACCCCCGGGAAGCGGGCCCAAGTCCTATACCTTCGCCCCGGAACAGGCCCTGGCGGGGATCAAGAAGTCCCTGGCCCAGATCGCCTCGGTGGACGGGGTGCAGAAGGCGGCCTACATCAAGGGTTCGAAGGCCCTGGTGAGGGGGGAGATCCGGGACGCCCGGGATCCCTTCCTGAGGGCGGCCAGGGTGATCGCCCGGTCGGCCCAGAGGGCTTCCCGGAGAATGGATATCGGGAATTTCAACAAGGGGATCGTGGAAGGGCCTTTCGGCAACTTCCTGATCTGCTGCCTGGGGGACGTCACCGCCTCCGTCCTGGTGGACAAGGGTTCCAGGGTGGACAAGGTCCTTTCGCTCATGCAGGACATGGTGGCCAGTTCCCTCTACGTGGCCAACAGCGAAGGGGGGCGTTGAGGGATGGACAAGGTCCTGGCCGAACTGAATACGGCTGTCGGTGTCAAGGGGAGCGCCGTGGTGACCAAGGACGGGATCCTGGTCAAGTCGGCCCTCGACCCGGGGCTCAAGGAAGAAGTGGTCTCCGCCCTTTCCTCCTTCCTGATCTCAACGACGAGGCGGGCGCTGAAGGAGTGCGGGATCGACACGTTCGACCGCTTCATCCTCACCTCCACCCACGGAAAGGTGATCCTGGTGAACCTCCAGGAGGCCTACCTGGTCGTGGTGGCGGACCAGTTCATCAACATCGATCTCACGCTGGTCGAAATCATGAGCGTGGCTCGGAAACTCAGGAACATGATCAAGATCGAGGTATAGGCTCAGAACCCTGAGCGGGGTCTGGACAGGAGAATCGGGAAGATGGTGCAAATCAATTTCGCCCTCAAGGAAGTCAACTGCAAGATCGTCTACTACGGTCCCGGGATGAGCGGCAAGACCACCAATCTCGAGATCGTCCACCAGAAGGCGCCCGAGGAGAACAAGGGGGACCTGACTTCCATCTCCACCGATGGGGACCGGACCCTCTTCTTCGACTTCATGCCGCTCGACCTGGGGAACATCGCCGGGATGCGGACCAAGTTCCAGCTCTACACCGTTCCGGGGCAGGTGTACTACAACTCCACCAGGAAGCTGGTGCTCCAGGGCGTGGACGGGGTCATCTTCGTGGCCGACTCCGACCCGGAGAAGATGGAGGAGAACCTGGAGTCCTACGCCAACCTGGAGGAGAACCTCAAGGAATACGGCAAGGACCTGGCGGACCTTCCCCACGTCATCCAGTGGAACAAGCGGGACCTTCCCAACGCCCTGCCCGTGGAGGAGCTCGAGAAGAAGATCAACAAGTACGGCGTGCCTACCTTCGAGGCCGTGGCCGTTACGGGCGAAGGGGTGTTCCCCACCCTGAAGGTCCTGGCCAGCATGGTCCTGGAGACGATCAACAAGATCGACAAGAACGCCGCAAAGCCCAGGGCCCAGGCGCCTTCCAGGCCCCAGGCCGCCGCGCCCCAGCCTGCGGCGCCCCAGCCGAGGCAGCAGCAGGTCCAGCCCAAGGCGGCCGCGCCCGCCCGGGGAAGGGCCGCGGCCCAGGGAGGGAAGAAGAAGGCCCCGGCAAGGGCCGCCGCCGCCCGCCAGGCCGGCGGGCGGACCGCCCAGGCGGGGAGGAGGCCGGCCGCCCAGGCCGCCGGGGGAGGCAGGGGAAGGGCCCGAGCGCCCCAGCAGGCCCAGCGCGGACCCGCCAGGGTCCAGGAGGCCGCGGCGGCGGGGAAGAGTTCGTCCGGCCTCTTCGTGGCTCTCCTCCTGTTCCTGGTGTTGGCCGCCGCGGGGGCGGGTTACGTGCTCTTCTTCATGAACAACAAGTGACCCGCCTGTGAAAAAGGAGCGAGCCATGAACGCGAACGAAAAACTCCGGGCCGACAGGCTGGTTTTCTACGAGAAGGACATCCAGAAGATCGACAAGATCCTCACCGAGTTCCTCCGCCTCTCCGGGGCCAAGTGCGTCCTGCTGGTGGACAAGGAGGGACACCTGGTCACCAGGAAGGGGGAACTGAGGGACATCAACATGGACACCATCTCCGCCTTGGTGGCCGGTTCCTTCGCCGCCACCAAGGAGATGGCCCGCCTCCTGGGAGAGGAAGAGTTCAGCGCCCTCTTCCACCAGGGCACGAAGGACAACATCCAGCTCACCCTGGTGGGGGACCGGACCCTGCTCACGATCCTCTTCGACGACAGGACTACCGTGGGCATGGTGCGTCTCTACGCCACCGAGACCGCCCGGAAGCTGGTGGAGACCTTCGCCCAGGCGGAGAAGGAGCAGGGCGGAATGGACCTGGGCATGGACGACCAGTACCAGGACCGGGCCAAGAACAAACTGGACGCCATCTTCGGTCCCCCCAGGAAGGGCTAGCCCTTCCCGGGCGCCGGGACCAGATCCGTCCGGACCCGCGAAAAGGGGTTCCCCTCGGGGGAGCCCCTGTTTCTTTTTTCTCCGCTCTCCGGTAGGAGAAGGCCGGTGGGGGGTTGCGGGCGGAGAGCCTGGTTGCTAGCCTTCCCCCTCTTTGTCGCCGAAGATCCCCGGTTCCGGCGGGCCTGGAGGTGGGCTCCGGTACCGGGGCGGCCCGGTTCCGGCCGGGGTTCAGAGCCTTTCAGGAGTGAAGAAGATGCCCAGGGTATGCGAGTTTTGCGGAAAGAGGACCCGCGTGGGGAACCATGTGACCCGCCGGGGGCTGGCAAAGGCCAAGGGCGGCGTGGGCCGCCGCGTGACGGGTCGCTCCAAGCGCAAGTTCGAGCCCAACCTCCAGCTTGTGAGGGCCGTCGTGGACGGATCGGTTCGGAGGGTAAGGATCTGCACTCGTTGCTTGAAGTCGGGGAAGATCGTCAAGCCGAGTTGACCCTTCGGGCTCTTCCTTCCGTCCTTCCCTTTCCGCGCCTCCGTTCTGTTCGGAGGCGTTTTTCTTTGGCCGGAGAAGAAAAAAATTTTCTTTTTTCCCTTCCGCCGGGGCGGGAAAAAAACTTTCGAATTCTCGAGGTATTCGGCCGTTCTCGCAGGAATTCAGGATTTCACCCAGGGCCCGGGAGGAGCTGTGAGGGAGGGGGCTCCTCAAGATGGGTGAACACAAAGGTTTAGGTTGCCGATTAAGAGAAGGGGCGGAGCCGCCAGGGAAACTCCGTCCGCGATCGAACAGCCAAACGAGTTTTTTCCAAAGGGAGGTAGACCGTATGGCAACCAGAACCAAGAAGAAGGTCAAGAAGGCCGCCAAGAAGAAGGTGGCCAAGAAGAAGGTCAAGAAGGCGGCCAAGAAGAAGGTGACCAAGAAGGCCAAGAAGAAGGTCGCCAAGAAGAAGGTCAAGAAGGTCGCCAAGAAGAAGGTGACCAAGAAGGCCAAGAAGAAGGTCGCCAAGAAGAA
>Ga0256914_1003225_pt1 | contig 12971 bp, 13 predicted proteins | sample HulkmetaG_FD_191571 | JGI IMG/M metagenome (GOLD analysis project Ga0256914, IMG submission 191571) | Hydrothermal chimney microbial communities from Main Endeavour vent field at the Juan de Fuca Ridge, Pacific Ocean - Hulk | ecosystem: Environmental > Aquatic > Marine > Hydrothermal vents ... | reverse complement strand
AAAACACCTTACAACACCTTACGGCAATGTGCCTACCGTGGCCGTCGGCGAGGGCGTCACGGTCGGGGTGGGGGTTATGGTGGGGGTCGGGGTAATTGTCGGGGTGGGGGTCACCGTTGGCGTTGGCGTTTGGACGCCCAGAGGGGTAAACACCCGATCCACCACTTCGCCCAGACGCCCAAGCAGCCCCAAATTTTGCTGATTGTAAATCACTTGGAGGGCGCTGCCGTCGCCGGTGAGGAGTTCCAAACGGGTCTGTGCGGTATAGTTGTACGAAGCGCCCGGCACAACCAGCCCCTGAAAGACGGTTTCGCCATCGGCAATCACACGCACCCAGGCGCGATGTTGCGCCACGAAAAACACCTGAACGGGGGCGTTGGTCTGCGGCACTTGGTTCGGCTCGTTTGTTGCGGGGGCAGGCTGTTCGCCGCCTGGCGGCGCCAGGCCGGGCACCGGCGGGGTGGGCGTGGCCGTGGGCGGCACCGGCGTTGGGGAAAGCGTAGGCGACGGGAAAAGCACATCCATGACGTTGGGCGGCGTGGGCTGAACGGGTTGCGCGCGCGTGGCCCGAACCACCTGCCAACCCCCAACGCCCACCACGGCCACCAGGATCAACACCACCAGCCAAACCAGCAGCCGATCGGCAAAGAAGGCTTGGGCTTTGCGCAACCAGGTGCCGTTGACCCCCACCCTTCGCTTCTGAGGTGGGGCCTGCCGCTGCCGATGGCGGGCTTGCAGGGCTTCGGCAAATTGCAAAAGCAGTGGTTCTGGGTCCAGCTGCAAAAAACGCGCATAGTGCAGCAACATCCCCCGCCCTTGTACAGGCGAAGGGAGGTCGTCTAAACGGCCGTCTTCGATGGCTTGGAGGTAGTGGCGTTTGACGTGGGTGTAGCGCTCCACTTCTTCCAAGGCCAGCCCCAATTGTTCGCGCTGCTGGCGGAAGGTGCGGCCAATTTCCAGGAAGATGGGGCGCGCGGGGTCGGGCGGGGGGGAAGGAGCGGGGGCGGCTGCGTCTGTGGGTTGAGGGGCCTCAGGGGCCGAGGCGGGCGCGTCAGCCTTGGGTGGTTCGGCCGGCTCCGAGGCAGGCGGGGCTGCGGCCTGCGTCGGCCAAGCCTGCAGCAAAGCGCCGGCATCTAACCCCAAAAAATCGGCATATAAACGCAAAAAGCCCCGCCCTTGCGCACGCGAGGGCAGATTCTCCCAGCGCTCTTCTTCTAAAGCCTGGAGATAATGCGCCTTAATGTGCACAGCCCGAGCGGCCTGTTCCAACGTGAGGCCACGCGCCAGACGGGCTTTTCGCAAAGACAAACCGATTTGAGAGGGCATAAGAGGCAAAAACCGGCCTGGGCTCAGGCCGGTTTTGGTGGGTGAGGGCTACTCGGTCTCCGAAGTTTCTTCCGCAGGCCCAGCCTCGGCAATCGCTTCCTCGGCTTCTTGGGCGGCTTCGGCAGCAGCCGCAGCCGCTTCGGCTTCGGCCTCGGCCGCAGCTTCGGCCGCAGCAAAATCGCCAACTTGCGGCGGCGTTTCGCCTTCGCGATAGACAATGACCGTGATTTCCGGCACCAAGTCCATCGTCAGGCGGATGGGCACCTTGTATTCGCCCAAAAAGCGAATGGGTTGCACATCCACTTGCCGCTTGAGAATGGCCTGCTCGCCTTCCAGCCCCAGTTGCTCATTGAGGGCTTCGGCAATCCGCTGCGCATTGACCGAGCCGTAGAGTTTGCCTTGTTCGCTGGCTTTGACGGCAAAATAAATGACCGTCTCTTCCAACTGTTCGGCCAAACCGCTGTATTCTTTGTTGAGCACCTTGCGTTGCTTTTCGGCCTCGATTTTGATGCGCTCGGCCATTTTCAACGCGGAGGGCGTGGCGGGAATGGCCAACCCTTGCGGGATGAGATAATTGCGGCCATAGCCATTGGCAACCTTTTTCACTTCGCCGGCTCGGCCTAACTTGTACACGTCTTTGAGTAATAACACCTTCATCGCTTCAAGCCCTTTCTAAAAGAGAGATTCCGCTGTGCGCGGGCTTTGGCGAAGGGTACAACGCCAAAGCGCAGGGATTGTATCAAAAAGGTGGAACCGCGTCAACAAAAAAGCGCCCGCTCAAGGCGGGCGCTGTCAAGGTATGGCAATGATGCGCCGATTAGCCGACCCAGTCGCCAGCGGGGGCAGCGGTGCCGTTCACAATGTTGCCGCCTTCCACCTCACGATAGGCTTGGCCGTAGAAGTGGCCCACCACAGCGTAAGCATACGGAATGGTGAAGAGCAGGCCAATCACGCAGGCAACGATGCCCAAGCCGCCCACGAAATAAGCCACAATTTGCCCCAAAACCACCATCAAATACACACCCACGTTGGCCTTGACCAAGCCCAAGATTTCGCCAAAGGCCAAGCCGGCTTTGATGTCGTCGCCTTGCATGGTGAAGCGCATCAAGGCTGCAGGGGCAATGAAGAGCAGGAAAATCTCATACACGAAGACAATGCAATACACGAACAAGTTGATGGCCTGAGCAAGCGAGGCCAAGCTCTGACTGTCGGTGCCTGAAGCCAACGCTGCCAAGGCCACCGGGCAGCTTTCCAAAATGATGACGGGCAGCGCGTACACAAACATCACCACAAAAGCTTTGAGACCCCGCACCAAATAGGTACCAAAATCGCTCCAATCGGGCAAGATGTCGCTTTCTTGCCCCGAAGCCACGCGGCGGCCAATTTCCAACGCCCACCCTAACACGACCAATGCGCCAACAATTGGGATCAACAAAAGAAGGCCGCCAATCACCAGTTTGGAAATCCAGCCATCATCTTCGAAAACGAAAGAAAAAGCCTTACCGAAATCCATCTCGTTCCTCCTCACGAAAAACTTTCAAGTTACCCATTCAGCGAATGGGAAGGATTAGGATATTTCTATTATACAACATCCTATGGGTTTCGGGTTATGCACAGCCAAGATGCCCCGCAGGAAGCCGCCACAAGCGGTATGGCTCAATCTTCGTCTGCGGGTTCGGACGGCGGGGTGGGTTCCCGTGGGGGTTGCAAATCTTCGGGAATTCGCGCCACGGCTTGGGCGAGCCGCTCCCACGCGGCATCTTCGTGCGCCCAGGGCGAACGGGCGCGGCGCAATACTTTCCGAAAAATCCGAATTTGCAGATGGGTGCTTCGATGGTGATGGTAGAGGAAATAAGCCACCAGTGCCGTCGCCAACGCGATGCCCACGAAGGCTCCCAGCCCCCAGAGCAAGGCTTTAAGCATCCTTCCCTCCTTGGCCCTCTTGCGCCCAACGCTGCCACACGGCAGGCAGTTGGTAAATCTCGGTCACGTGCGCATCCCCTGGCCCGTCTGGAGCAGCCATCGGCGCTATCCATACCGTGCGCATTCCCAACGCTTGCGCCGCAGCCACATTGCGCGGTTGGTCGTCAACCAACACGCATTGCGCGGGTGGGGGGCTTCCTGCCAGCGCTAAAGCACGCCGATAGGCCTCGGGCAGGGGTTTGGGGATTTCTCCCAAGGCAAACAAATCAATGACACCCACGAAGTGCTCCCGAACGCCCAACCGTTGCAACACCCGTTGGGCGTGTGCTGCGTCAGCGTTGGTCAACACCCACTTCCGACCGGGCAAGGCCGCCAACACTGCAGCCAAACGCGGGTCAGGGTGGATGTAATCTTCCAAGGGCAGGTCATGCACGAAAGCAAAATAGGCTCGGGCGTCCAACGCGGGGTCGGCGTGTTGCAGTCCGCGCAACGTGGTGCCATATTGGGCGACCCATTGCTGTCGCAAGGCTTCGGCTGCGCGCCGCGTGAGATTGAGGTGTTGTTGAACGAAAAGGGTGATACGCTCTTTGATTGCCGGCCACAAACCGCTTTGAGCGTCGTAGAGGGTGCCATCCAAATCGAAGAACCAGAACCAAGCCATCAAGCCCCTCAATCCACAAAACGATATTTGATTAAAGTCCACAAGGCAATCAGGCCGTCTTTGGCCTTGATTTTCTTCCCTTCGGTATAGTCGCGGGGGTTGAAGGCAATGGGCACTTCGAAGATGCGATACCCTCGTTTGAGCACCTTGGCCGTAAACTCGGGCTCAAAATCAAAGCTGCGGGCGTGCAAGGGCATTTCGGCGACCACTTCTCGTTTGAACACTTTGTAGCCTGTTTCCATATCTGACAAGATGGTGTTGTAGAGGATGTTGGTAATCAAGGTCAAAATTTTGTTGGCCACCATGTTCCAAAACAAAATGGGTCGCCGCGGTGCGCCCAGGAAGCGAGAGCCATAGACCACGTCGGCCAACCCCTCTTCGATGGGCTTGAGCAATTGGGGGTAATGGCGCGGGTCGTATTCCAAATCGGCGTCTTGGATGATGATGATGTCGCCCGTTGCATGCTGAAAGCCCGTCCGCAGCGCGGCGCCTTTGCCCTGGTTATGATCGTGATAAAACACCCGCAGGTTGGGAATCTCCCCCTCGGCCTCTAAGGCGGCCAAAATTTCTCGCGTGCCATCGGTAGAGCCGTCGTCCACCACGATGATCTCATCGGGCACGCCTGTGGCGGCGACGTGCTGAAGGATTTCGCGAATGGTCTGTTGCTCGTTATACGCAGGCACGACCACGGTCACGGTATAGGGCTTTAGGGAAGCGTTGGCTTCGCTCATGGATGGGCTCCTCACGCGTTTCACACACGACAACACAGGCCGCTCCGAAAGGTTACGCGGCGGCCTAACTATAACGGCAAGCAGCGTGAGTGTCAAGCGCCCCCAGAAGCGGGGCGCCAAGGTGCTTTAGCGCCCCTCACCACTCGCATTCATAAGTTACTTCCCCATCGCAATAATCGGTGCCCGTGCCCCCGTAGATGACGTCTGTGCCTGCATCGCCGAGGATGATGTCGTTCCCAGCGCCGCCCAAGATGACGTCGTTGCCATCGCCGCCGCGCAAATAAGCCGCCAGCGGGATGATGCCCCACAGCCACCAGCCTTCGCTGCCCGCGCCGCCTACGATGCAGTCATCGCCGCCCAGGCCGTCAATGCGATTGACCCGATCGTTACCCAAAATCAAATCATTGCCGTCGGTGCCATACACCCAACGCCGTCCGCTTCCTGCAACAATGATGTTTTCAATCACGATGCCCGCGCATTCCGGGGGCACAAACTGCTGCAAAGAAACCCCTTGCACCTGATCGTCTAACCGCGTGGGGGGCACACTGTTTTGGGCGCTGTATGCCGTCACGCTGACAGCCCACAACCCCAACACCGCCAACACCACCCACCACCGCGCTTTACGCCTCCAACGACGCCATCTCCTCATGGGATACCTCCGCTTCGACAGGCTGCCAAAGCAACTGCTCGTCGTGTTCGTCTTTCAAGAGCGTGAGCAGTGCATCCACCACTTGGGGGTCAAACCAAATGCCGGCCTTTTGCTGCATAAACTGCCGCACCGTCTGGAAAGGCCAAGCCGAACGATAAGGGCGTGGATGGCGCAGGGAATCCCAAACGTCGGCCACCGCCAAAATGCGCGCCTCAAGCGGGATGTCTTCGCCACTCAAACCCTGCGGATAGCCGCTGCCGTCCCAGCGTTCATGATGGTAGTAGGCAATGCGCAGGGCAGGGCGCAGGTCATCCAAAGTAGCCAGGTGCGTTTCCAGATATTGGAGATGCGCTTGCAACAAAGTCCGCTCTTGTTTGTTCAGGGCGTCGGGCTTGCGGGCGAGTTCTTCAGGAAGGCTCATGAGCCCCAAACCATGAATCAAAGCTGCGCGGCGCAAATCGGCCAAGGTGGCCTCTGGCAAGCCCATCAACCGCCCCAGAGCCACGGCCAAAGCCGCGACCCGCCGAGAGTGTGCGGGGTCGCCAACGCTTTGAGCATCCACCGCTTGAGCCCAGCCTTCCAAAAGCCGCTCGCAGGGCAAAGCGCCACGGCGGCTCCGCCCCCGCCGCGCAGGCAACGACACCACCGAGCGCAGCCACGCGGGCACAAGCGCACCAGTTTCGTAATAAAACGCCGCCTCTCCCGTCTGAACCCACAGCCGCTGCTGGCCGTGTTCCTGCCAGACAAAGATCGGCAAACGCTGCAAAACAGCCAGCTTGCCCAAATCATCCGGTTGGGCCACCGGCACCCACGGCTGCTCCACCCGCGGCATCATTTCAACCGGAATCACCGCCACGTCAAACGCCCACTGCAGACGGGCCACAGGGTCCACCGCCGCGCGACGCTCGGCCAGCCACCAGGTCAGCAACAGCAGCACCAACGCCAACCCACCCACGCCCACCGAAACCTGACGGGCCAACGGCACGGGCACATCCAGCCCCAAAAGGGTCAAACGGTTGACCTGGGTTGTCTCTTGCACAACCACCCCTTCGTGCACCCAGTGCAAAGGGTCGGCTTTGGGCTGGCCGGGGCCATTGCTGGGGGCAAGAAGCACCAGCGCCCGCCCGTCCCACTGGAAGTTCAACGCGGGGTCCGCCACCACCCGCACAGGGAAGTGGCCTACCGTGCCCTGCGCGTTGACATGAATCACCACCGAAAGGGTGTAAAGGTTGTGACGCACACCGGTCTCATCTTCCATGATTTGCACGAAGTCTTTGAACGTTTGCAAATCCACCGTGTTTTGGACGTCAAACCCCTGCTCGAAGGCAGTCACTGGCGTGAGGGGCACGGTGCGCTTCCAGCCGGTATTGTCGCTGACCCGCGCCAACACCTGATAGGTGCCTTGCACCCGATAGGGCACCTCAGCCTGCCAGCCGTAATGGGCAGAGACGGTCAGGGTCCCGATGAGCTCCGTGAAAATGGGCTCACCCGGCTGCACCTGGGGCTGGTCATACAAGCCTTGCGGGGCCCGCGCGGTGTAGGAAAAATCCACCACTTGTTGGTAAGGGAGGGGCTCCTGAACCTGGACCGTCGCAGGCCGCGTCCACGCGACCAAGCCCAACACCAGAGCCGCCAGCAAAAAAGCAGCCCAAACCAACAACCAATCTTTGAGCGTATCGTTCTGCAACATGGGGAACCTTCCCAGTTCATCTTGGGTGGCATCTTCAGGGATGGAGAGGAGAAGCCACCCCAGCAAAACCACCAGCAGGGCAATCACCCACGGCTGGCGGGCGGTTTGCAAAATCTTGCCGGCTTTGGGAATTCGCAACACAAATTTTCCCAAGATGTCATCTTGGGTTGGATGGTAGGGGTCTTCCCAGGTGTTGTTATCGCCTTGCAAGCGATAGCGGCCGTGCACATCAAAACCAATGATGCGATGGAAGACGTAGCCAATTTCCGGGTGCCGATAGAGCACAATATCGCCGGGCTGATAAAAGGCTGCCCGCCGCACCAACACCAAATCGCCCAGGTGGAAATGGGGCTCCATGCTGGGGCCGGTGAGCATGACGTAGTACATGTCGCCGCCCAACCGAGCAGGGGCCAACACCACCCCGGCCACGGCCAACAGCACCAACACACTCAGCCACTGTAGGCGGCGCTTCCAGCCCATCGAGCCTATCCTCACACAAAGCAAGGCGCGGCTTCCGCCGCGCCTTTTTCAATCCGCCGTCAATGTTTGCGTCAATGTAGTCAGGCTCGTTACTGCCCGGCGGATACCCGGAAATAGTAGATGTTGACCACAGCGGGCTCGGTGCCCCAACTGCACGACCACACCAGCGTGGTCGCGTCTTGGGTGCATGCGTTAGACCAAGTCCACGTGCCCGGCGTGCCGGCGTTGTCGTCAGCCACCGCAGCATAGACGGTCGTCGCAGGCAAATCATTGCCAGCGCTGTCTTGCAAGGAAAAACTCACACTGGCTACCAGGCTGGGGTCAGCGCTGTCAAGGGTGTATTGAATGTTTTTGACGTAGTAACCACTCACTCCCGCCCAACCATCACCGGCGTAGGAGCTATCCACCGTGTTTTGGGCGGCAAAACCATAGGCCAACACGGCCAACAATGCCAAAATAACAACCAAGAAAATAATACGGGACTTGCGACGCATGGGGGACCTCCAACAAAAGGATGCAGGAAAAATCGGAACGCTTCCAAAGCAATTCTGCGCAAAATTATAATGAAGCCACTTTTCTTTTGCATAAAAGTTTCGTTTGAAAATCATGGTCAAATTGCAACGTTCAGCGCCCCCATAATTCATCCCCTCGCCTGGCTGCGAGAGCCTCGGGCACGGCTGCCCGCTTTGCCGCCTCTTCACCCTGGCCGCAAAACCCACGCGCGCCCCGCGCCAGGAACCCGCCAGGGCGCGCGCCTGCTTCCCCAGCCCAAAGACGAAAGCGTGAAAGCCCCCAGGCCGCGCAGACCACCCAGGGCAAACCAGGCTACTCGCCGTGCCGTTCCATCATTGGCCCCAACATCATGCCCAACCCCAGCCAAACGTTGGGCATGGCCAATGAATCCTGCGTAAACCAGCGCAGCACCACCGCGGCCAAAATCCACACGCCGGCCATGCCCATAAAACGCGCGTACGGCGTCTCCGCCCGCCACCAGGCCAACGCTTGCCCCAAGACATACAAAACAAAACCCAAAAATGTCAAAAAACCCACCATGCCCGTCTCGGCCAGCAAACGGATGTACATATTTTTCGGGTTGGGGAAGACGTGGTAATAAGGGCTGGTATAGCGAGCAATTTCGGGCAGCGTAGCCGACCATTCGGGCAAATCGGCGTAGAGATTGAAGCCGCTGGCCCCCAAACCCACACCCAACCAGGGCGAACGGTCAAACGAGGCCATAGCCGCCCAAGCATACGCCAAGCGGGCTCCGCTGCGGGCGCTGACGAAATAATCCACCCAACTTTGGCCTGGCTTGCGCTGGAAGAGGCTGGCGAAATAAGAATTTTGCATCAACACCGCCCCACCCACCAACACCAACAACGCGGCCACGGCGATGGCCGCCAAACTCCGCCGCCAGGCCCGCGCCAAGGTCTCGGCTTTTAAGCGCTGCCCACCCCAACGCAGCGCGCCCAACACAACCACAGCCCCAGCCGCGCCCACCGCGACCAACACACCACTGCGAGAATAGGTAAACACCAACAAAATGCCCGCCCAGGCCAACAACAATGCCGTCCACCACCAGCGCCGAAACAGCGCATAACCACTCAACAAAGCCGCCACCAACCAAGGCAAATACAAACTCACCAACTGGTCGGCAAACCAGGAAGGCTCATAAGCCATGCCCGAGATACGGCGCGGCATCATCCCCTGAATGGAAAACAGCTTTTGCGCCCGATTCAACACCGGCCACAAAGGACGATACACCTTGATGGCCAAAACCTGCAACGTGCCCCAAAGCGCCGCTACCACAAACCCCGCATACAGCCATTGCAGGCTCCAGCGAATGTCTTCTTCGTTGCGATGGGCCAATAGCGCGCCCAAAAAGAAACTCAAGCCCACCCCAAAACTAATCCAGGCTCGCAGGGTGCGCCCCAGATAGCCAATGCCAAACAAGGGCAATGGGCTATGCACCCAGCCCCACACCGTGCTCAACAAGGCAGCCAAGCCAAAGGCCACCAAGGGCACTAACGCGCCCAGCCAACGCCAGCGGCGTTCCCGCCACGCCAGCCACAGCCCCAAAGGCAAATAGGCAGCCAAAGGCAAAAAGGCCAAAGGTTTGACTTGCGTGGTGCCGAAAATGTGGGGGTAATAACGAAAACTGGTGATGGGCAAAGTCAGCATCACCAAAGCCCATAGCCCACGGGCTATCGTTTGCACTGAGGGTTTACGCATCACGCTGCCCTCCCCAAAACAGCCCCAGCAAAAAGGCCACCAACACGCCCAGCAGCGCGCCAGCTAAGATGAACGCAGTGCGCGAGGCCACACGCTGCACCGGCAGATTTTGAGTTTGCGAAAGCACCACTTCTGTGCGGGGCGAAAGGCCGCCGCTTTGGGGCATGAGCGCGTCTAACTGGGTTTGCAGGCGCTGCTCTTGCTGAATCAACTGGGGTTTTACTTGCTCGCATTGGGCCAAACGATCCCGCGCGACGGCCTCTGCGGTCTGAATGGCATCAGGGCCCAGCGTGCCTTCGGTGGTCAGTGGCAGGGGCAGCCCGCTTTGGTCTAACCATGCCAAAACCTCTTCGAGGCGCCAGGCTTCCCAGGGCGTGGTAGGTGGTTGCCACTGCGGCAACACTTCCAAGGCTTGGGCAGCCACTGCGCAACCGTTTTCCAGCGCGGCTTGCTGTTTGCGCAAGGCAAAGATGCCTTCCCAAAGGCTCTGAATCCGCCGTGCTACGCTGATTTTTTCCTGTGCGACCTGCACAAAAGCCTGCGCCCAAGCCGCGGCCAGGGCCTGAGCCCGTGCAGGCGTGGAAGCCTCAGCCCAAAAATGCCACGCGCCATCCTTTTCCTCGCGCAACAACAACACCCCTGTGCGCCAGGCGGGGTCCACGGGCTCCCCCAAAGTTTGCGCCATTTGGCCGAGCACAGCATCGCTAAAAGCCAAATCTCGCAATTTTTTGTTCTCTCGCCCCAAGAAGTAGAACAACTGCCGGTCTGTACCGGCCGGCACGGCTTCTTCCAAATTGTAGTCCACCACAACTTCGGCCCTGGCGCGATAAGGCGAGGGCGTCACCCAAAAGGCCACCGCGCCCAAGAGGGCGCCCAATAAGCCCATCAACACCCACCAGCGCCAGGCGCGCAACACCCCGATGAGATCTTCCAACGAAGGGGGGCGAAACAAAAGTTCTCGCCAACGGTGTGTCATTGTGCCTCCTTCGCCCGTCGGGCCATCATGCCCAATCGGCCTCGGTATAGAACTGCGATGCTACAGGTTCGGTCAACGCCCGAATGTGTGCAATTTGTTCTGGTGCGAGCCGCTGACGCCACGCCCGCGTCACGGCCTTGCTATTCAATTGTACCCTGTGAGGGTGTTTTGGGTCGGTTTCTCCGGCTTTGCCGCCGGTGGTTTTCTCGATGAGGCGCTGCACGCGCGGGGTGAAGCGCAGCCCCAACGCGCCGTAGAGGGTGCGGAACCTTTCCACCGGCGCGAGGGCCAAATCTTCGTGACGCACCACGATGGCTTGCTCTGTCGCCCGATACTCCGCGACGACGCGGTAAATCACCCGCCACAACAAAGCAGCCTGCACCAATGGCGCCGCGCTTTGGGCGCTTTCCAACGCGGCAATTTCATCGGCTGTGAGAACGTGGTTCAACAGCAAAGGCTGACGAAGCAAAGCCCGCGGCGGCACCACCCACCCCAGCCGCAGCCAACTGCTGACCACCGCCGCAGGATGCCGCACCACCACCACGGCCTGCGCCCCCCAACGCGCCACAAACCAGGGCAGCGAAAACACCGCAAAAGGGTCTTTGAGCAAAGGGCGCTGATGTTTCAGCCGCGCCCACACAAAGCGGAAGCCATCACGCCCCATGCGAGCTACATCGCGCGGGGAACGCACGGCTCGCAATTCGCGCCCCCATCCGTAACGAAACGCCAACATCTGCCGAAAGGGCTCTAAAAACGGGGCTTCGTTTTCGGCGCACAAATAAAAATACCACTGCGGCACCTGCGCGCCAAACACCCCGGGGCGATGAATGCGGCTCAAAGGCTCGTTGATATACGCGGCTTCACCACCGGCCGACAACGTGCGCCCTATCCATGTCGTGCCTGCCCGGTGAGCGCCGGTCACCAAAATCGGAAAACGCTGCCCCGCAGAGGGCGGTGAAAGAAGGGCCATGACCACCTTATGGAAATATCTCACGCAGCGCACCCGCCGCGCCGAGGATTGCTCTTTGTTATACCACAAGGGGCGCCAAAAGGAAGGCTCTTTGGGCTGCATCTGGTGCTGGGCAGGGAAACTGCCCTCGCTGCCTTGGCACTCCCCGATGTCACCGGGCCAAGCCCCGCCACGGCCGCACCCCTTCACCATCGCTTTTTCCCCCCCCCCCCGACCCCACCCAATCGGCCTTCTGGGCGCCAAGAAACGGTTATAATGAGAAAGACGCGCGAAAGCGCGGTAGAATACCCCTGCATTGACCCCGGTTTGGCATTTCTCACCAACGAGGTGTGTTATGAGCGAAGATTCCCAAGGAACACCCACCCCCCAAGAACCGCAAGCGATGCCTCCCCCTGGGCAAACCCCCACGCCCGAAGCTGCGCCTCAAACGCCCCCAGAAGGCGAAAAATCTGCCATGCAGGCTTGGCTGCCGTTTTTGTTGGGCGCGCTTTCTGTAGTGTTTGTGGTTGTCGGCGTGGTTTTGGTTTTTGCCTTCATGAGCGAGGGGCAAAGCATCCCCCTGCTCAGCAAACCCACGGCAACGCCTACGGCCACTGAGACGCCCACACCCACCGCAACCATCACCCCCACGGCCACGGCCACGCCCACCATCACGCCCACGGCAACGACCACCCCAACCCCCACACCTTCGGAGCCTTTCGAATATACCGTCGAAGAAGGCGATAGCCTCTATACCATTGCCAAAAAGTTCAAGGTGGACCTCATCACCTTGATGCTCATCAACAACATGAACAACGAAACTCCCCTCTATGTGGGGCAAACCATCCTCATCCCCGCGCCGAGCACCAAACGCCCCACCCCCACCCCGTTGCCGACGTTCATGCCCAAGGGGTATGAAATCCAATACTTTGTGCTGCCTGGCGACACCCTGCAAGCCATTGCAGCCAAATTCAACAGCACGGTGGATGCCATTGTCGAAGCCAACGACGCGCTCGAAAGCCCCACCGACCCCATCTATGCCGGGCAAATTCTCATTGTGCCCGTCAACTTGGTGACGCCCACCCCCACGCCGTGACCTTCCAGCGTGGCGCTTCCAAAACTCACTCGCCCCCACGCACACAATGGCGTGGGGGCGAAGTTTTACCTCAAAAGCAAGGGGGCTCGCGCCCACAGCGCGCCCAAAAGCCCCCTTCCCCGCCTGGGCGCTGCTCTATTCCTCTTGTTTGGCTTGCTGCCAGGCGGCTTCCATCTCGTCCAGCGTCAAGGCCGCCACCGGTTTGCCCTGGGCCTTTGCCGTCTGCTCAATGGCAGCAAACCGACGGCGGAAGCGGGCGTT
>Ga0256914_1003224_pt1 | contig 12971 bp, 12 predicted proteins | sample HulkmetaG_FD_191571 | JGI IMG/M metagenome (GOLD analysis project Ga0256914, IMG submission 191571) | Hydrothermal chimney microbial communities from Main Endeavour vent field at the Juan de Fuca Ridge, Pacific Ocean - Hulk | ecosystem: Environmental > Aquatic > Marine > Hydrothermal vents ... | reverse complement strand
CTGGCGCGAGATAATGGCTCGCGCAGTGGCAGCATCCAATTCCTGATTGAAAGCAATGATTCCTCCAAAAGCAGAGGTGGGATCGGTAGCGTAGGCGCGTTCGTAGGCGGTTTTGATATCATCTGCAAGCGCAACCCCGCAGGGGTTGGCATGTTTGACTATGACGCAAGCAGGGGAACTGAATTGCTTGACACACTCCAGGGCGGCGTCGGTATCGGCAATGTTGTTGAAGGAAAGGGCTTTGCCATGGAGCTGATGGGCCGTTGCCACCCCGGCAGCGGGGGGGTGATGCTCTATATAAAAGGCGGCCTGTTGATGAGGATTTTCGCCGTAGCGCAAATCCTGTGTTTTTTTAAATTGCAGATTGAAAGTGTGCGGGAATTTTGCTTTTTGCCCATCGGGCTGGATGGCGCCCAGATAATTGGCAATCGCCCCGTCGTAGGCCGCCGTATGTTCGAATGCTTTGACCGCCAGAGAGAAACGGGTGGATTCGCTTACTGCTCCTTCATTTCGGTCCATCTCTGCGAGGACGGTATCGTAGTCATCGCTCTCCACAATTACAGTGACGGCTGAATAGTTCTTGGCGGCGGCCCGTAACATAGCAGGGCCGCCAATGTCGATGTTTTCGATGGCGGTGGCAAGATCGCAATCGGGGCGGGCAACCGTTTGCTCAAATGGATAGAGGTTGACCACTACCAGATCGATAGGGAGGATGTTATGAGCTGTCATTACTCGCTCGTCGATACCGCGCCGACCCAGCAAACCACCGTGAATCTTGGGGTGCAGGGTCTTGACCCTTCCTGCCATCATCTCCGGGAAGCCGGTATAGTCAGAAACCTCAGTGACCGGAATGTTATTTTGTATCAGCAAATCGGCTGTACCTCCGGTCGAGAGTATTTCAACGCCTCGCTGAGCCAGATGTTGTGCAAACGAGACGATGCCGCCTTTGTCTGATACACTGATCAGAGCGCGCTTGATTGGATGCATGGTTCCTCTAATTGATCGAATCTTTAACCACTAAGGAAGGGTTCAGATCAGGTTATAAGCCTTGAGACGTTTGCGCAGGGTTGCCCGATTGATTCCCAGGCATCGTGCCGCCTTGGTTTGATTACCTCCGGTATGGTTCAGAACGATTTCCAGCAGGGGTTTTTCCACCTGCTGCATGACCATCTCGTAGAGATTCCCCCCTGGTTGACCATTCAGGTCGGAAAAATAACGATTAAGGGCATATTCAACACAATCGCCAAGATTTTGAGGGGAGGGGAGATCTTGTTGCTTCAAAACAGCATTCATGCAGCCAACTCCTCTTTTGTTATTAACTGGTCGAAAAACTCCCGTGTTACGGCCAGTTGCTGTGTGCTGGTTTCCAGCTGGTTGATATGTTTGCGGAAGGCAGCCCCCCTGGGCTGAAACTTGCTGTACCAGCAGATGTGTTTACGTGCCATCCGGACGCCGGTGTATTCGCCATAAAAATCGTAGATAGCCTGCAGATGTTCCAATAAGGTGTCCCGAATTTCACTAAGGCTCGGTGGGGGAAGGTGAGCACCCGTGGCCAGGTAGTGGTTTATCTCTCGGAAAATCCAGGGATTCCCCTGAGCCCCCCGTCCTATCATTACGGCATCCGCCTTGGTATATTCCAGAACAAAGCGGGCCTTTTCCGGAGTGGTGATGTCTCCGTTGGCGATGACCGGAATGGAAACGGTCTCTTTGATGGCGCGAATCGTGTCGTACTCGGCATGGCCGCGATAGCCACAGCTGCGCGTACGACCGTGGACTGCCAGAGCCTGGATGCCTGCAGCCTCGGCAATAGTGGCGATGCGAATACCGTTCCGGCTGTTGGTATCCCAGCCAGTGCGGATCTTGAGGGTGACTGGGACCTCAACAGCTTTTACCACCGCTTCCAGGATCTGGCCCACCAGTATCTCATCCCGTAACAGGGCGGAGCCCGCCATTACGTTACATACCTTCTTGGCGGGACATCCCATATTGATGTCGATGATCTGAGCGCCGTGGTCTACGTTATAACGAGCCGCTTCAGCTAGCAGACGTGGATCGGAACCAGCGATCTGCACGACTCGTGGCTCCTGTTCCCCTTGGTGGTTGGTGCGGTTCAGGGTTTTCTTGCTCCCCCATAGAAGCGAATTAGCGGTTACCATCTCCGATACTGCCATGCCAGCTCCTAACCGCTTGCACAGCTGGCGAAAAGGGCGGTCGGTGATTCCGGCCATGGGTGCCAGAACGGTCTTGTTGGCAATGGAGTAGGGACCTATATGCATCTGTTCCATAGACAAAGCAAGCCTACCCGCTGGATCTCGGGCGGGGAAGTGATATTAGATACGGAAACTCAGAAAAACCGACCCTTGGCGAATCATTAACCAAGGAGCTATATCATACCGTTTCGGGGCGGACGTATAAAGGGCTGTTGTGGTATCGGTGTGACACTTTCACCCGCGAGATCCGGGTGAGAAAATCAGGAATGACAGGAGGTTATTCCTCTGTTTCGCTTGATTCTTGCCGAAGTTTTGGGTAGATGCGTACTGTTTTGACGGTATTGGATGAAGTTTGGATAATTTCGATTGGATAACCGGCGATCCGCAGACTGGTACCCGGTTCCGGGATGGTTTCAAGGTACTCAACGATTAGACCACTGATCGTGTTGGGGCCATCGGTGGGTAGCTCCAGTTTCAGTATCCGATTAATGCTTCGAATTGAAGTTCCTCCATCCAGCAGGTAGGAGCCATCGCTTTGAGGGTGGATGTCCTTGATTAGCTGGGAGGGATCAGTGGTGAATTCTCCTACAATCTCTTCCAGAATGTCCTCCAGCGTGACAAGTCCCAGGAAATCACCATATTCATCCACTACCAGACCAATCCGGCGCCGCTCGCGCTGGAAGTTGAGCAGCTGGGTGTTAAGAGGGGTCCCCTCGGGAATGAAATAGGGCTCCTGGATGGCTTCCATGAAATGCTCCTTGGTCAGGTTGTGTTCCAGGAAAAGGCGCAGGATATTGCGGGCGTGGACGATGCCAACGATGTTGTCGATGGAGCCTCGGTATACTGGCAGCCGCGTATGCTGGCTGTCAAACAGGTGCTTTCTGATTTCGCTCCACTCTTCCTCCAGATCGATGCCAGCTACTTCGTTGCGTGGCACCATAATATCCTCTACGTTGATCTTCTCCATATCCAGGATGCTCACGAGCATTCGCTGGTGGCGGCGAGGGATCATGGCACCGGCTTCGTTGACCACGGTTCGCAGCTCTTCAGCACTTAGCGCTTGCATCGAACTGCTCTCAACTGGAATACGGAGTAACTTCAGCAATCCTTTGGTGATTAGGCTGATAGCCCAGACCACTGGATAGAGCAGCCTTAAAAGCGGCTCCAGTATATAAGTTGCAGGGAAAGCGAAACGCTCTGGGTGAAGCGCCGCCAAGGTTTTTGGGGTTACCTCGGCAAAAATCAGGATAACCAGGGTCAATAATCCCGTAGCAACCGCAATGCCCGCCTCTCCCATCAAACGTAGGGCAATGATGGTGGCGATGGATGAGGCAAGGATGTTGACAAAGTTGTTGCCCAACAGGATCAGGCCGATCAGCCGGTCAGTGCGCTTTAACAGGCGATCGGCGCGACGGGCGCCTGTATGCCCTACCTTAACCAAATGGCGCAGGCGATAACGGTTCAGACTGATCAGGGCTGTTTCGGAACCAGAGAAAAAACCGGATAGAATAATCAGAAAAGCCAGGACCAGAAACAGCAGAATCAGGGGTATCTCGTCCAACAGTTGTTTGCTCCGTCCTTATATTCGCTGTAGTACGAATTCCAGGATCAGTTTGCTCCCGAAGTAACCCACCAGCAAAATCGTCAATCCGGCCATTGTCCAGCGAATGGCGGTGCGTCCTCGCCAGCCGAATCGCCACCGTCCCCAAAGGAGGATGGCAAACACCAACCAGGCAATGATGGAGAGAACCGTCTTGTGTACCAAGTGTTGGGCAAAGATATCGTCAACGAACAAAATACCATTGAAGAGCGCCAAGCTCAGAAAGACAAATCCCAGCCCTATGATCTGAAACAGCAGCCGTTCCATGGTTTCCAACGGAGGGAGAGCGCGGATGAAACCTCCGGGCCGGCGGTTGCGCAGATGGTTGTCCTGGATGGCGAGCAGTATCGCCTGCAGGGAGGCGATACTGAGCAGGCTGAAGGCCAAGATAGAGAGAAAGATGTGAATCTCCAGGCCGGCCGACGCATTGGTCAGCAGTACAGGTTTAGCCGGCATGATTAGTTGGATCGCCAACGTCAAAGCCGCCATCGGCAACAGGGCGATAGCCAGATTTTCGATGGGGGTTTTCAGGGCTGACAACAAAAGCAACAGTGATGCCAGCCAGAGGGCCAGAGAGGCTACGTTGACCAGCTCCAGATCGGTGCCCGCAGGGGTGAAGATAGCGCTAAAAAGAGCCACGCCATGCAGTGCCACACCGAGTAGCCCTCCCAAGATCAAGGTTCGTCGAGTTACCCCCCAAGGAAAGGGGCGCCTAGTCCTGAGTTTCAGGCCAAACAAATAGGCCACCATCAGATAGATAAGGATGGCGAAAATTCCGGATAGTATACTCATTGGCCCCCGATTGCTTGTTCAGGGTTGCATAATCGCACATCCATCATCGATACGCCAAACGGGAAGTGCCAGCTGCGCCGCCCATGAACCTATTTTATCAGTTGGCTGATTGCCTTGAAGCAGGGATGACGCGCATCTTCTAGCCATTCAAACAGAACGGATTCCAGGCTGACCGGGGTAATCCCTCCCGCCATCATGCGCCGGATGGCGTTGTGATGGTTGGCCTTACTGCGAGAGCACACCGTGTCTTCCAGCACAAATACCTGGTAACCACTGGTGATCAGATCAAAAGCAGTCTGCATGATACAGACGTGAGTCTCTACGCCAGCGAGTATTACTTGGGAGCGTCTCGTCTGCTCCAGTACGCGAGCAAAGCCACTCGCCCGGCAGCAGGAAAAACCGGTTTTATCGATGGTGGCCAATGCACCATCCGGAAGGATTGGAATAGTGTCCCCTAGGCCTTTCGGGTATTGCCGGGTAACGATGAAAGGGATATCTAGGCGGGCGGCCGCCTTGGCCAAGGTGACGCCGTTTTGTATCACTTGAGCTCGGATGCCGGCTGGCATGGCCTCCATGAGGCGTTCTTGGATATCGACCAGAACCAGTATGCTTTCTCGGGCGCGACACAATTTTGCAGAAGGGCTCATAGGAACGAGAAATCAGCGATGGACGGTTCTGCTCTTTCTGAAAATCAGTGATTCATATCCTGCCGAAGTTTCAAGGGCTATCTAGTTCCACCTCTTAGAACAGAAAGTGGCGTGGTTGAGGTGCATTGATCAGGGGAGGGATCTCAGTATTGAACAGATATTCATTGTTGAATCCCCCTTCGGCGGAATGGGTGACAAGGCGCGCCTCCATCGCTGGTGCTTCACCCACGATGGCTACCAGCCGGCCACCTGGAGCGAGGTTTTTCTGGAAGGAGTCAGGCAGGACCGGAAGCGAACCGGTAATGACGATTACATCATAAGGGGCGTAACGTCCCCACCCTTGCGCACCGTCTCCCTCTTCCAGGGAAATGTTCTGAATCCCCAATTCATTCAGGTGCTGCCCGGCCTGCTGCTGTAGTTCGCGAATGATCTCGACGCTATAAACATGACCGCCCATATTGGCTAGTAATGCGGTAAAGTAGCCGCTTCCGGTGCCAATCTCCAGAACCTTGTCGTCTGCATGTACCCTTGCCGCTTGTAACAGTCTGCCCTCTACTGCCGGCGTCATCATCACTTGGCCGTGGCCCAATTCGATATTGATCTCCGCGTAAGCAAGGTCCCGGAATGCTTTGGGAACAAAGGCTTCCCGAGGTACTTGACTGATAACATCTAGTACTCGCTGATCCACGACGTTCCAGGGACGGATCTGCTGTTCGATCATGTTGTTTCTGGCTTGCAGGTAGTTGAGCTCAGACATCGTTTTTTCCTGAATGCTTGTGGAGAAGTAGCTGCCATTAGGGTAAGGGGTTTGAAGGCAGCAGGCAAGTGAAAGGTGGATGTGTTAGAATTCGCCATTCTGTGGGCTTTCATGGCCACTCCCGAATGTTCCAAGGCCCTTTGTTAAAAGAGCGGATTTATGAGTGCAATTCCAGAACAGTTTTTGAGCGATACCGCGAAGGTTGACGATGCCTCGATTCAGCCCTATCCCAGCTCTCACAAGATCTATGTTCGAGGTTCTCGTCCCGATATCAGGGTGCCGATGCGCGAGATCCGGTTGACGGATACGCAGACTGAATCAGGTGTGGAGCAAAATCCCGCCCTGACTGTTTATGATACCTCCGGTCCTTATACCGATCCGGAGGTGACCATCGACATCCGCAAGGGGTTGCCCGATGTTCGCAGTGCTTGGATTGAGGAGCGCGGTGACACGGAGCGGCTGGCAGAACTGTCGTCCGAATATGGCCGGGCACGAGCACGCGATCCGCAATTGGATTCGCTCCGTTTCCTTCACTACAATCACTGTCCTCGCCGTGCCCGTCCAGGATGCAACGTAACCCAGATGCATTACGCCCGCCGCGGGATCGTCACCCCCGAGATGGAGTTCGTGGCAATCCGGGAAAACATGCGGCTTGAACTCTATCGAGAGCAACTCGCCCGGCAACATCGGGGGAACAGCTGGGGTGCTTCTTTGCCTGATGCTGTCACCCCTGAGTTTGTGCGTGACGAGGTTGCCAATGGGCGGGCAATCATCCCTGCCAACATCAACCATCCCGAGCTGGAGCCGATGATCATCGGCCGCAATTTCTTGGTCAAGATCAACGGAAACCTGGGCAATTCCGCTGTTGCCTCCAGTATCGAGGAGGAGGTGGCAAAGATGACCTGGGCCATCCGGTGGGGTTCCGATACCATCATGGATCTCTCCACTGGCACGAATATCCATGAAACCCGGGAGTGGATCATCCGTAACTCCCCGGTGCCAGTGGGAACCGTGCCAATCTATCAGGCGCTTGAGAAGGTGGGGGGAAAGGCCGAGGAACTCACCTGGGAGATCTTCCGCGATACCCTTATCGAGCAGGCGGAGCAGGGAGTGGACTACTTCACCATCCATGCCGGGGTGCTGTTGCGCCACATTCCACTGACGGCCAAGCGTGTCACCGGTATCGTCTCCCGCGGGGGCTCCATCATGGCCAAGTGGTGTCTGGCTCACCACCAGGAAAATTTCCTCTATACCCATTTCGAGGAGATCTGCGAGATCATGAAGTCCTACGATGTTGCTTTCTCACTCGGGGACGGGTTGCGTCCGGGCAGTATCGCAGATGCCAACGATGAAGCACAGTTCGCAGAGCTTGAGGTGTTGGGAGAGCTTACCCGAATCGCCTGGAAACATGACGTGCAGACCATCGTCGAGGGGCCAGGCCATATCCCTATGCACCTGATCAAGGAAAACATGGACAAACAGCTGGCGTGTTGTGGTGAAGCACCATTCTATACGCTGGGACCGCTGACTACCGATATTGCGCCGGGCCACGATCACATCACCTCGGCCATCGGTGCAGCAATGATCGGCTGGTACGGCTGTGCCATGCTCTGCTACGTGACGCCAAAGGAGCACTTGGGACTGCCCAATCGGGACGATGTCAAGGAAGGGATCATTGCCTACAAGATCGCCGCCCACGCCGCCGACCTGGCGAAAGGATTGCCGGGGGCGCAGATCCGTGATGATGCCATGTCCAAGGCGCGTTTCGAATTCCGCTGGGAGGACCAGTTTGCCATTGGTCTGGATCCGGACCGGGCACGGGAATATCACGATGAGACGTTGCCTAAAGAGGCACACAAGGTCGCGCACTTTTGTTCCATGTGTGGCCCTAGTTTCTGCTCTATGAAGATTACCCAGGAGGTTCGTGACTACGCGCAACGCCGTGGGCTATCTGAGGAGGAAGCGCTGCACAAAGGGATGGAAGAGAAAGCGGTAGAATTTGTCAATCAGGGTGGAAAGTTATATCGCAAGGCATGAAATTCGAAACCAGCGGTATGAAAGAGCGGTTACTGCTCGTTCTCGATAAGACCATTGCAGCAGTATTTGCTGCCATCATCGTGGTACTGACATTGGGAGTGGTAATCGGTACAGTCCGTTTGTTCATCAATCTGGGAACACTGGCCACTAGCGGGGGGATTACCGGTCAATATTTACATACTATCTCAGACGTATTGACGCTGTTTATCCTGGTGGAGCTCACCCGCTCCCTGGTGGACTATTTCAGTGAGAACCGGCTGCGTCTCACTTTCATTGTTGATGCTGCCATCGTGTTCGTGCTGCGAGAGATCATGATCAAGCTTTTTGAGCATAAAATCAGCACTGACGAGATCTATGCTCTGAGTGCGTTACTGTTTGTCATGGGTATGCTGCGTATTGCCTCGGTGCTAGTGTATCAGAGGGAACGGCAGATGTTGCTCGACAGAAGAGGTAATAATCACTGAAAAGGTTGCCTTACGCCGCCACTTCCGGGCTGTCGAGACGCTCCAGCCGGTAGCCATGCTGATAGACAGCACTGAGTCGCCAGCCGTATTCCGGCGTCAGGTGTAGCTTATTACGCAGCCGGCTGATATGGGTGTCCACAGTGCGGGTATTGACTCCCGGCGGCATGTTCCACACCTTCTCCAGGATGAAACCCCGCGAAAGCAGTTTTCCGTTGTTGCGCAGCAGAAACACAGCCAGGGCAAACTCCTTCTGGGTCAATTCGATGGTCTCGTTGCCGAAATGGATGGCTCGTTCGGCAAAGACGATGCGGAACGGCCCGATCTCCAGGACCTCATTCTCCCCCTCACCGACGTGAGCACGTCGGCCGGCAGCGGCGATGCGGGCAATCAGCTCCAACTGCTTCACCGGTTTCACCATATAATCGTCGGCACCACTTTCCAGGGCTCGGACGATATCTTCCTCGCTATCGCGGGCGGTGACGAAGATGATGGGGGTGTTCTGGCAATGCTCTTCCCGGATCCATTTGAGCACATCGATGCCACTGGTGTCGGGCAGCATCCAGTCGAGAATGAACAGGTCATAGTGGCGGTGCTGTTTTAGTGCGGTGGTGAAAGATTCCGCCGTCTCGAAGCTGTCACACTGATGGCCGGCGCTCTCCAGCCACAGCTTTATCAGTTCCACCTGATCACGGTCGTCTTCCAGCAAAGCGATGTACACGGTATGAATCCTCAGCGTTAACCTCAGTATGGTAACTCTATCGGAGTGTAGCAAAAATATCTTGAGGGGTTGTGGGATTTCAACTCTCTATATTCAGCGGTTTTCATTCCTTGCCACCCGCAATAGCACCTGGTCCAGCATTGTATGCGGTACCACCCGCTTAAGGGTGGCGAACAGCCACGTGGGGAAAGTGACATAGTAACGCACCCGCGGCCGGTTGCTCTCCAGGGCGTGGATCACCTTTTGCAATACCGCCTCAGGTGGCAAGGTGAACGGGGCAGCCGGCCCGGGTTTCGCCAGCCGTCGTTCCATGGCCTCGTAAGTCGCCCGGTGGACGCTGTTGCCGGCATCGATGTGGCGATGGAACATCTCGCGGGCGTTGGTGCGGAAACGGCTGGTGATGGGGCCCGGTTCGATCAACGACACATGGATGCCACTGCCGGCGAGCTCCAGACGCAGGGTGTCAGTCAGTCCCTCCAGCGCATATTTGCTGGCATTGTAGGCGCCTCGGTAGGCCATGGCGACGAACCCCAGCACGGAACTGTTCTGGATGATGCGGCCATACCCCTGGCGTCGCATTATCGGAATGATCCGCCGGGTGAGTTCGTGGGTGCCAAACAGGTTGGTTTCGAACTGGGCGCGCAATACCTCCCGGGAGAGGTCTTCCACCGCACCCGGCTGGCCGTAGGCGCCGTTGTTGAACAGGGCATAAAGGGTGCCTCCCGTGCGCTCCAGTACCGCGTCCACGGCACGATGGATGGAATCCGAGTCATCCAGATCCAGCTGCAGGGACTCCAACCCTCGTGTCTGGAGATCGGCCACATCCTTCGCCTTGCGTGCAGTGGCGAATACGCGGTAGCCCCGCTCTTGCAACCCCTCCGCCACGCAGCGGCCGATACCGCTGGAGCAGCCGGTGATCAGGATGGAGCGCTCACTCATTGGATTCCTCCTTTTCTTCGTGCTGCTGCAACTCCCACATCTGGGCATAGAGTCCACCCTTGGCCAGCAGTTCCCGGTGACTGCCCCGTTCCACGATGCGGCCGTGTTCCATCACCAGGATGAGATCGGCATCCACGATGGTGGAAAGACGGTGGGCGATGACCAGGGTGGTATAGTGGCTGGCCGTCTCGCGTAGGGTTTGCAGGATGGCCTGTTCCGATTTGGAGTCCAGGCTGGAGGTGGCTTCATCGAACACCATGATCTTCGGCCGCTTCAACAAGGCGCGGGCAATGGCGATGCGCTGCTTCTCGCCTCCGGAAAGCTTGAGTCCCCGCTCCCCCACCAGGGTATCGTACCCTTCGGGCAGCGATTCGATGAAATGGTCGAGATGCGCCATGCGGGCCGCCTCGAGGACTGCCTCCCGATCGGCCTCCGGATCACCGTAGGCGATGTTGTAATAGATGGTGTCGTTGAACAGCACCGTGTCCTGAGGAACGATGCCGATGGCGGCGCGCAGGCTGCGTTGGGTCACTTCCCGGATGTCCTGGCCGTCGATCAGGATGCGCCCGCCGGTGACGTCATAGAAGCGAAACAGCAACCGGGAAAGGGTGGACTTGCCGGCACCGCTGTGTCCCACCACGGCCACCTTCTTGCCCGCAGGGACGATAAAGTCCACACCGAACAGGATCTGCCGCTTCGGTGTGTAGCCGAAATCCACCCGCTCGAAACGGATCTCGCCACCATCGATCGCCAGGTCGGGGGCGCCTGGTTTGTCGGCGATCTCGGCATGTTTCTCCAGCAGATCGAACATCTTTTCCAGGTCGGCCAGGGAGTGTTTGATCTCTCGATAGACGAAACCGAGGAAATTCAAGGGCATGTAGAGTTGCAGCAAGAAGGCGTTGACCAGAACCAGGTCACCCAGGGTCATCTCCCCGGTGGTGACCCGCTGGGCGGCGAGATAGATCAGCAGCGTCATGCCCGTGGCGATGATGGCCCCCTGACCGAAATTGAGCGCCGACAGCGAGGTCTGGTTCTTGATTGCCGCCTGTTCCCACCGGGCCATCTGTTCACCATAGCGCCGCGTCTCGAATGCTTCGTTGCCGAAATATTTCACTGTCTCATAGTTGAGCAACGCATCGATGGCTCGGGTATTGGCCCGGGAATCCATCTCGTTCATGGTGCGGCGGAACTTCATTCGCCATTCGGTTACCACCAGGGTGTAAGTGATGTAGGCCGCGATGGAGGCAAAGGTGATGATGCCGAACCAGGCATCATAGTTGAAGAGCAGGATGCCGATCACCAATCCGATCTCCACCAGGGTGGGGATGATGTTGAACACCATGAAGTTGAGCAGGAAGCCAAGCCCGCGGGTTCCCCGTTCGATGTCCCGGGACACGCCGCCGGTCTTGCGTTCCAGATGGAAACGCAGCGAAAGTTCATGCAGGTGGCGAAACACCTCTACGGCGATGGTGCGGATGGCGCCTTGGGTCACCTTGGCGAACACCGCGTCGCGCAGCTCGCCGAACAGGGAACTGGCCAGGCGCAAAGAACCATAGGCCAGAATCAACGCCGTGGGAAGGACCACCAAGGGGTTCCGGGAGGCGTCCAGGGCATCGATGATTGCCTTCAGGACCAGCGGTACGCTGACGTTGGCCACTTTGGCCAGGATCAGCAGCCCGAATGCCACGATCACCCGACCCCGGTAGCGCCAGAGATAGGGCAGCAGGGAGCGAAGGGCTTTCAAGTCCCGTCGAGTGGAAGTTTCCGGGAAATGATCACGGTAACGCATGGAGTTCTGGTATGATAATTGTATGCCTTGAATCGGTCAGGCCAAACCCCTATGTTAACGCAAAATTTCGGAAACACGGGAGAGTTGTGACATATGCCGATCTACGAATATCAGTGTCAGAACTGTGATCACAAGCTGGAGGTCATGCAGAAGATGAGCGATGAGCCGCTCAGGGAATGCCCCGAGTGTGGCAGGCCGGAGTTGGTGAAGCTGATCTCTGCGGCGGGGTTCCGGCTCAGCGGCAGTGGTTGGTACGAGACCGACTTCAAGTCCGGCAACAAGAGAAACCTGGCCGGAGACAAGGCCGAGAAATCGGAGAAGGGTGATTCGCCGGCTCCGTGCGGGGCGGAAAGCTGTTGTCCTGCGGCCTGTTCCGAGTGACACGCGCACTGCCGCCGGTTGCATGGGAATGGTACAGGTCGTACCATTCCCGTTTTTGTTTCCACAATCCAGAAAATCAAGGATAAAGATGCGTACCCATTTTTGCGGAGAGATCCGTGCAGCGGATATCGGCAGCGAGATTACCGTCAGCGGCTGGGTTCACCATCGCCGGGACCACGGTGGGGTAATCTTCATTGATCTCCGGGATCGGGAAGGTGTGATCCAGGTGGTGTTCGATCCCGACGCCGAGGAGGCGTTCGCCATCGCCGAACGGGTACGCAGCGAGTATGTCCTGCGGGTCACCGGCAAGGTCCGCGCGCGTCCGGAAGGGACCGAGAATCCGGATTTGCCCACCGGTGCGGTGGAATTGCTGGGGCGACAGCTGGAGATCCTCAATGCAGCCGAGACACCGCCGTTCCAGGTGGATGTCGAAGACGACGAGGTCTCGGAGGAGTTGCGATTGCGCTATCGTTACCTCGACCTGCGGCGGCCACAGATGCTGGAGCGGCTCAAACTGCGCTCCGAGGTGGTGCGGGTGTTGCGCAATTTCCTCGACGACAACGGCTTCATGGACATCGAGACGCCGATGCTGACCCGGGCCACTCCCGAGGGAGCACGGGATTATCTGGTGCCCAGT
>Ga0256914_1003223_pt1 | contig 12974 bp, 12 predicted proteins | sample HulkmetaG_FD_191571 | JGI IMG/M metagenome (GOLD analysis project Ga0256914, IMG submission 191571) | Hydrothermal chimney microbial communities from Main Endeavour vent field at the Juan de Fuca Ridge, Pacific Ocean - Hulk | ecosystem: Environmental > Aquatic > Marine > Hydrothermal vents ... | reverse complement strand
AGGAATACCCCCTTTGGCTTATCAAGCGTCAATAGAGGCGGCAAACAGTGCCGATGTTTTTCTGGTGATAGGTACCACAGGCGAAATAATGCCCGCAAGTCAAATACCCTACCTTGCCAAACAGAACGGTGCCAAAATAATTGAAATAAATACCGAGCCCTCAAATTATACGGGCACCATAACCGACGTTTTTTTAAAAGGGAAAGCAGGAAACCTGATACCGCAACTGGCCGGAACCATATTGCCGTAATAAAATTCTCGAATGATGATTTACAAAGAGAAATTGATTGCCGGAAAATTGATAAAGCGCTATAAACGTTTTTTGGCCGATGTTGAATTGAAAAACGGAGAGGTTGTTACGGCTCATTGTACCAATTCGGGAAGCATGAAAACCTGTTTGGAAGAGGGAGCTCCGGTTATGTTGTCGCCGGTGAACGACCCGAAAAGAAAGACTAAATTTACCTGGGAGATGATTTTCATTAACAATGGTTGGATAGGTATTAACACCGCCGTTCCCAATATTTTGGCATACGAAGCTTTGAAAAACGGAACCATTGACAAATTATCGGGTTATACTTTGGTAAAGCGCGAAGTTAAGTTCAATGACAGCAGGTTCGATATCTTTGCAAGCAACGCTGAAGAGAGTTGTTTTGTGGAGGTGAAAAACGTCACCATGAAACATGGCGAATACGCACTTTTTCCCGATGCCGTTACGTCGAGAGGATTAAAACATTTGAATACTTTGCTACAAGTGAAACAAGCCGGAATGCGTGCCGTTATGCTCTATGTTATACAACGTTCCGACGTTTCGAAATTTGCTCCCGCAAAACATATAGACCCGGATTATGCCGCCGCCTTGAAAACGGTTTTCGAAAAGGGTGTCGAAATTATTCCCGTGCAGGCAAAGGTTTCGCCGCAAGGTGTCGAAATTGTGAAAGAGCTTCCGTATTATCCTGATGAATGGTAAATTAAAACTGTTCTAAGTTTAACAATAGATAGCAATAGTTGCAAACCTTTCTTGTATATTTGCACGGTAAACGAAAAAAATACAATTAGCTATGAAAAAACATAATTTTTATGCAGGTCCTTCAATCCTGCCCGATTATACAATCGAAAATACATCCGAGGCGGTAAAGGATTTTGCCGGAACAGGACTTTCAATAATGGAAATTTCGCATCGAAGCAAAGAGTTTGTTGCCGTTATGGACGAGGCACAAGCACTATTCAAAGAGTTATTGAAAATTCCCGAAGGATATTCGGTTCTGTTTCTCGGTGGCGGTGCCAGTACTCAGTTTGCGATGATACCTTTCAATCTGTTAAATAAAAAAGCCGCCTATTTGAATACGGGAGCTTGGGCTAAAAAAGCGATAAAAGAGGCAAAACTTTTCGGCGAGGTTGATGTTGTAGCATCATCGGAAGACAAGAATTTCAGTTATATTCCGAAAGATTTTGTTATCCCCGCCGATGCCGACTATTTTCATATCACAACAAATAACACCATTTACGGTACCGAAATACGTCACGATATTGATTCGCCCGTTCCTTTGGTTGCCGATATGTCGTCCGATATTTTCAGTCGTCCTCTTGACGTGTCGAAATATGCGGTAATATACGGCGGAGCACAAAAAAACCTTGCACCTGCAGGTGTTACTTTTGTAATTATCCGTAACGATATTCTCGGAAAAGTTGACCGCCAAATCCCAACAATGCTTAATTATCAAACGCATATTGATAAAGGAAGTATGTTTAATACTCCTCCTGTATTACCCGTTTATGCGGCATTGCAAACACTGAAATGGCTTAAAAACAAAGGCGGTGTTGAAGAAATAAATAAAATAAACGTGAAAAAAGCCGATATGCTTTACGAAGAAATAGACCGTAACAGCATGTTTAAAGGCACCGTAAACAAAGAAGACCGTTCCATAATGAATGTCTGCTTTGTTATGAACGACGGATACGAAGATAAAGAAAAAGCCTTTCTCGATTTTGCCACCGAAAGAGGTATGATAGGAATTAAAGGTCACCGCTCGGTAGGTGGTTTCAGAGCTTCCATTTATAATGCCCTGCCGTTGGAAAGTGTTGAGGCTTTAATTACGGCAATGCAAGATTTCGAGACTTATAACAAATAATGGTTTTATCTTTTTACAAACTTGAAAAAACGTATATTATGACAAAAGTATTAATAGCAACCGTAAAACCGTTTGCCAAAGCTGCTGTGGACAGCATAAAAGAGATATTCGATAAAGCGGGTTACGAAACCGTTCTTTTGGAAAAATATCAGGATAACGGTGAATTTCTTAATGCCGTAAAAGATGTTGACGCACTGATAGTGCGAAGTGATAAAGTTACTCCCGAAGTGATTGATGCCGCAGGAAATTTGAAAATAATTGTGCGTGCGGGAGCGGGATACGACAACATAAATCTTGAAGCGGCAACTGCAAAAAATATTGTTGTTATGAATACCCCTGGACAAAATTCCAATGCCGTTGCCGAACTTGCTCTTGGTATGATGGTTTATCAGGCACGTAACCATTTTAACGGAACATCGGGTACCGAACTTAAAGGCAAAAAGATAGGTATTCATGCATACGGACATGTAGGGAAAAATGTGGCACGCATAGCCAAAGGTTTCGGAATGGATGTTGCGGCATTCGACCCATTTGTTCCAAAAGAGGCCATTGAAGCCGACGGAGTGCAGGTTTACGAAAATGTGGAAAAAATGTATGCCGAATGCGATTATATAAGCCTGCATATCCCCGCAAACAAACATACCGTTAAATCGATAAATTGGGATTTGATGTCGAAAATGAAAAAGGGTGCGGTGCTTGTTAATACTGCCCGCAAAGAGGTTATCGACGAAGACGACTTGTTGAAAATCTTTGAGGCGAACGAAAAATTCGCATATGTTTCGGATATTGCCCCCGATAACAAAAATGTTATTGAAGAAAAATATCCGGACAGATGTTTCTTTACTCCCAAGAAAATGGGTGCGCAAACCGCTGAGGCTAATATTAATGCGGGAATTGCCGCTGCCAACCAAATTATAGCCTTCTTGGAAAAAGGTGATACAACATTTAAAGTTAATTAAAAAATGTTGAAAAAATCCCCTCGTAATAACAATTGTTTCGGGGGGATTTCTATTTTTGCCGACAATTTATATTATAAATGAAAAAACGGTAAAACTTTTTGTTTTACCGGGAAAAAATTATTAATTAACAAAAATAACTAATTAAAATTTGTGAAGATTATGTACAACGAAAACGAAAAACAGGAAAGACAAGAGAGGACAGGAACATTTTTTAGATTTGAAGATTTGAGAATCTATCACAAATCACTCGATTACATCAATTGGTTGCAAGACGTAACCATGCTGTTTCCAGGTGATGACAAAATCCGGTTCGCTATCCGTTTTAATGATGCTGCCCGCAATATAGCGCTCTATATTGCCGAAGGATCGGCACGAAACAAAACCCAGTTTGTTTATTATCTGAAAATGGCGAAGAGTTCTATCCGGCAGTGTGTGGTTTATACCACTTTGGCACACAAAGCAAACCTTTTGAGCGATGAGTCGGAAGAGGAGTCGCGTACCCAGTTGATGGAAATGACTAAAATGCTCGGCGCCTTGATTTCCTCGCTTCAACGTTCGAACAACGGTTACCACAACAACAACTACAATGGTAACGGAAACGGAAATTACCGCCACAATAACGGCAACGAACAGCAAGACCCTATGCCTTTTGACAATATGGGCGAAGAACCTGCGGGTTTTAACAACGAATATTAATATTGTTTTTATAAACCGCCTTTGTAACCTTTTGCCGTTTTTTTAACGGTGAAAATCAGCAAAGGCGGTTTTTTTTTAACCGATAAATAAAGAAAACTGCTATGGCAACATTAAAAGCTTTTAAAGGATTAAGACCGCCGAAAGATATAGTAAAACAGGTGGCATCGCGTCCTTACGACGTGCTGAATTCGGAAGAGGCGCGAAAAGAGGCCGAAGGAAACGAATATTCATTGCTTCACATCATCAAACCGGAGATAGATTTACCCCCCGGAACAAATCTTTACAGCCCCGAAGTTTATGAGAAAGCAAAGGAAAATTTTATCAAATTCCGGAAAAACGGCTGGCTTGTCCCCGATACTCAAGACCATCTTTACATTTATGCCCAAACCATGAACGGAAAAACTCAGTACGGTATCGTGGGGTGCGCATCGGTTGACGATTATCTGAATAATGTGATTAAAAAACATGAACTTACACGTCCCGATAAAGAAGAGGACAGGATGAAGCATGTTCGCATTACCAATGCCAATATGGAACCGGTTTTCTTTTCTTATCCGGCAAAAAAGGAGATTGACGAAATTGTTGAGAATTTTGTAAAAAACAATGAGCCCGAATACGATTTTACCGCCGACGACGGTTTCGGTCATCACTTTTGGGTTATCAACGATAAATCAATTATCGATAAATTGATTGAACTTTTCGACAAACTTCCTTCGCTTTATGTGGCCGACGGTCATCACCGTACAGCTGCCGCAGCGTTGGTGGGTAAAGAAAAACGCGAAGCAAATCCCAACCATACGGGCGATGAAGAGTACAACTATTTTCTTGCCGTAATTTTCCCCGATAATCAACTTACAATTATCGATTATAACAGGGTGATAAAGGATTTGAACAACTTGTCGAAAGAGGAATTTCTTGCAAAGATGTCCGAAAGTTTCGTTATGGAAGAAAAGGGCGACACACCTTACAAACCGTCGAAATTACACGAACTTTCCATGTACATTGACGGCAAATGGTATGCTTTGCAGGCAAAGGAAGGAACATACGACGACAATGACCCCATCGGAGTTCTTGACGTTACTATTCTTACAAACCGTGTTTTGGAGCCCATTCTAGGGATAAAAGATTTGCGCCGCTCCAAACGGATAGATTTTGTGGGAGGAATCAGGGGGTTGGAAGAGCTGCAACGCCGTGTTGACAGTGGCGAGATGGCTGTGGCTTTTGCTTTGTATCCCGTAAGTATGCAGCAATTAATAAATATTGCCGACAGTGGTAAAATCATGCCTCCCAAAACCACATGGTTCGAACCTAAATTGCGCTCCGGTCTTGTGGTTCATACTCTCGATTAACACTTGCTTCACACATCTTTTCATAAAAGTTTTTATAATATGGAAAGAATAAAACTGGTAAAAGAGGACATTACCGGAATGAAAGTTGACGCCATAGTTAATGCCGCCAACCGTACCTTATTGGGCGGTGGCGGTGTTGACGGTGCCATTCACCGCGCCGCAGGTCCGGGACTGCTCTCCGAATGCCGTACACTTAACGGCTGTGATACGGGAAAAGCCAAGATAACCAAAGGATATAATCTGCCGGCAAAATATGTTATTCACACTGTTGGCCCGGTGTGGCACAACGGAAAAAACAACGAGGAGGCACTTCTGAAAAGTTGTTACCTCGAAAGTTTGAAACTCGCCGGGGAATACGGTTGCAAAACAGTGGCTTTTCCTAACATTTCAACCGGAGTGTACCGTTTCCCCAAAGAGAAAGCCGCCGAAATAGCCATTGAAGCCGTTAAAACATATCTCGCTGAAAATGATATCCCCGGAACAGTATATTTCGTATGTTTTGATGATGAAAATTTCAGAATTTACCGTAACCTTTTAAAATAAAATGACATTGGTGCCGGCAGATGAAAGCGGAAACGGTTATGAAATGAAATACCATTGCAATCTTTTGAAGCCGCCGGGGTATTATGATTTGTTAAGGTATATTTCGCTCAAGTTGAATTTTTCGGGAAAACGTGCCCCTACTCCTTTATAAAACTCTTCCACCTTTTTAAAATCGTTTTCGAAGTCGCCCGAAGGGTAGATAAGAGGTCCGTATCGTCCTTCTTTCTTTTTGTAATCAATAGAGGTAAGCATTATCGGAACTTGTGCTTGCAAAGCTATATAATAATATCCCTTTTTCCATTTGTCGGTATAGGAGCGGGTGCCTTCGGGTGCAATTACCAAATATAGTTTATCGTATTTGTCGAAAAGTTTTGCTATCGACTCTGTTTTACGGGTGCTTTTCGACCTGTCTATGGGTACAGCTCCCATTTTTTTCAGCAATCTTCCTACGGGCCAAAAAAACGCCTCTTTTTTCATAATTACATTAACCTTTTCACCTTCGGCATAAATAAACATCATACCTATGAAATAATCGAGGTTAGAGGTGTGCGGAGCCACAAGAATGACCAATTTTTTATGCTCGTGCGGAAACGTGCCGATGATTTTCCAACCGAATAGTTTTATCAAGAAACGGGCAAATGCTTTCATGAGGCAAATATAACTATTTTGCAAAAAACGATGCATCAGCAAATTACAAAAAAGCCGTTGTAATTAAAACACGGCTTTTAATATAAAAGTTATAAGAGATTGCGGAGCTTTTACCAAATATAGGCTCTCTTCTCTTTCGGGATATACAATTTATCATCGGGTTTTATGCCGAAAGCATTAATGAAAGCGTCGAGGTTAAAAGGAGGTATATTAACCCTCGCCTCGCCCGGACTGTGGACATCGGTTTTCAACCGTTTGGCAAGTTCTTTATCACGTATGTTTTGCCTCCAAACCTGAGCATATCCCAAGAAAAACCTTTGATCGGAGGTTAAACCGTCAATGGGTTTGGGAGTCTTGCCGTTTAAAGCCATTTGGTATGCCTCGTAACTTATGTTTAATCCTCCCAAATCGGCAATGTTTTCTCCCATGGTTAATTTTCCGTTAACGTGCAACGAGTCGAGAATGGTATAATTGTCGTACAATGCCTGCAGTTTTTTTGTTTTTTCCTGAAAACGTTTTGCGTCGCCCGGTGTCCACCACTCGTTCATATTACCGTCTTTATCGTATTTTCTGCCTTGGTCGTCGAAACCGTGGGTCATTTCGTGACCTATTACCACACCTATTGCACCGTAATTTACGGCATCGTCGGCATCATTATCAAAAAACGGGGGTTGCAATATTCCCGCAGGAAATACTATCTCGTTGTTCGAAGGATTGTAATAGGCGTTTACCGTTTGGGGTGTCATTCCCCATTCGCTTTTGTCAACGGGTTTACCTATTTTATTAATGTTATAATTAAATTCAAATTCTCTTGCCCGTTTCACATTTTCAAAATAGTTTCCAGGAACAATTTTTAATCCTGAATAATCTTTCCATTTATCGGGATAGCCTACTTTAACGGTAATGGCATTCAGTTTTTCCAAAGCTTTTTGTTTTGTTTTGTCACTCATCCAGTCGAGACGTTTTATGCGTACGGCAAAGGCTTTGCGAAGGTTTTCCACCAGTTTTACCATTTTTTGTTTTGATTCGGCGGGGAAATATTTTTCCACATAAAGTTGTCCCAATGCTTCGCCGAGAGCCGATGATGTTGTTTCCAAAACTCTTTTCCAGCGGGGGCGCATTTCTTGTTGTCCCGACATTTTTCTTCCGTAAAAGTCGAAATGTTCTTTAACGAAATCGTCGCTGAGATATGGGGCGGCATTGTTTAACAAGTTCCATTTAAGGTACGATTTCCACTTTGGTGTATCGAAGTTGTCGTAAATGTTGCTCACGGCAACAAAAAAGGGCAGTTGACTTACGTTAATTTCGTGCGGGTTTTCCAATCCGAGTTCCGAAAAATAGAGGTTCCAGTCGAACGAGGGCGATTTTTTACTTAATTCTTCCGCACTCATTTTGTTATAATTTTGTTCCGGTACACGTAATTGCATACGTGAAAAAGAGGCTTTTGCCAGGCTCTTTTCAATGTCGAAAACGTCGGCGGCGCATTTTTTTGCTTTCTCTTCGCTATTGCCGGCAAGAACAAACATTTTGTATATATGTTTTTTATATGCATCGCGAATCTGTTTTGCAGCTTCGTCGTCGCTAAGATAGTAATCGACATCGGGCAAACCGATACCGCCTTGGTAAAGGTTTGCAATTTCCATATTGCTGTTTTTTTGATCGGCGTCGGCGTAAAAGTAAAATAGAGGATAGCTGCCAGTTTTGTGCATTGCGGCTATCTGTTTTTCAATATCCGCTTTGGAGTTTATGTTTTCGATGGCGGCAAGTTCATCTCTAATGGCATTTATACCAAGGTTATTAATTGCCGCAGTATCCATTCCGCTGTTGTAAAAGTCGCCTATTTTTTGTGCTATGCTTCCCTTTTCTGCATTTTTTTCTGACGAGACCTCATCCACAAGTTTTTTCAGTTGTTTCTGATTTTCTTCATAGAGCATTGTAAAAGCACCGTATTGGCTGTATTCGGGAGGTATGGGGTTGTTTTTTATCCAGTTGCCGTTGGCATACAAATAAAAATTATCGCCTGGCTTAATGCTTGTGTCCATGTTTGCCGGGTCTATTGCCTTTCTCATAATTTTACTCTCCTTATTACGGTTTACATTATTGTTACATCCCCAAAAGAGGAGGGATAAAATAATTACCGATAAATATTTAATGTTCATTACACTGAATTTAAAAGTGCGCAAAAGTACATAAAGATATTAATAATAAAGTCTGTTTGTGTTTTTCTTTTTTAATTTGGAAACTCTCTTAAAACAATAAGTTTTGAGCAGGTAATTTTTGTCCTTGCAAATGGTCGCCATGATATTCACGTTGATTTTTTTTATATGTTTGTTTGAAATTTTATTAAACAATTTTTACAGTTCATTTGTAAATCACAAGAAAAAATATTCCTTTTGAAAGATATAGTTACAAGAACGTTGTACGGTGCCATTTTCGTGGTGGTTGTTTTGGGTTCGGTTTTTCTTAATCCGGTTGTCTTTTTTGCGGTAGCCGGAGTTTTTATGCTTATAGCTTTGTACGAGTATTCAGGATTGTTCTTTCCGCACCGGAAAATTTCCGGGAGCATTGTTTTTTATTTGGCGGGAATATCGGTATATGCAGTGACAGGTTTGGCGGGATTGGGTATTACGGATTTTCGCACTATTCTTTTTTTAATACCTGTACCTTTTGTTATAGCTGCTTGCGAGTTGTTCGGGAAGCGTGATGCTTCGTGGGACAGAATAGCAGTTTATATTTCGGCAATGTTTTATGTTGCCTTGCCCTTCGGATTGATGAACGCTCTGTTTTATGTGAAACCTGTTGCCGGACATACTCCGGTTATCCTTGCAAGCATGTTTATACTTGTATGGGCTAACGATGTTTTTGCATATTTAACGGGAACGTTTTTCGGCAAACACAAACTCTTTGAACGTGTATCGCCAAAAAAAACCTGGGAGGGGAGTGTGGGAGGTTTGGTTTTTACGATGATTTTTTCCCTTCTTTTTTATCGTTTCACCTCGTTTATGGAGTTGGGGGAGTGGATAATTTATGCTGCAATAATTTCGGTTACAGCCACTACCGGCGATCTTTCCGAATCGTTGTTAAAGAGGAACAAAGGGGTTAAAGATTCGGGTAATATCATACCCGGACACGGAGGTGTCCTCGACAGGTTTGACGCTGCAATTTTTGCAACGCCTTTTGTTTTTATCTACTTTTATCTGTTGTAGAATATCAAAGAATGGTTTCTATTTCCTTTAGGTTTTTTATTTTATAAGTTACCTCAACGCCGTTGTAATTTTCATGGGGGTCGAATAGTATTTGGTTCATTCCCGCCCTTTGTGCGCCTAAAATATCAACTTCGTAATCGTCGCCAATCATAATGCTCTCGCGGGGATTGGCACCGCTTTTTTCAAAAGCGTAATTAAAAATTCCTGCAAGGGGTTTTTTTACTCCGGCCTCTTCGGAGGTAACCACCGTTTTGAAAAATTTTTCCATTCCCGATACTTTCAGTTTTACGTTTTGCACTTCGGAAAAACCGTTGGTTATCAGGTGGATGGAATACCCTTTTTTGTGTAAATATTCTAAAATTTCAATGGCGTAAGGAAAGAGGTTTACAAGCACCGGACTCAATTTTACGTATTCTTCACCTACTTTGTCGGCAAGGGTTTTGTCGTCAATTCCGAAATCATTCATGGTAAGGTGAAACCTGAGCCATTTCAATGTCTCCTTGTCAATTTCCCCGTTTCTGTATTTTTCCCATAAACTGTTGTTGTGAACCGTGTATTTTTTGTGTAATTCACCGGAAGAGGGTATTCCCAGTTTTTTCAAATTGTATTTTTCAAAAATGCTTTCAAAAGCCTCTATTGCGCTTTTTTCAAAATCCCACAATGTACGGTCGAGGTCAAAAAAGATGTGTTTATATTGTTTTTGCATTCCAAAATATTTCGGGCAAATATAATCAAGTTTGATAATGGTGTTGTCTGAGCCATTCGAAAAGTGCTACCGACAGTGCATGGCTGACATTCATCGACGAAACCGTGCCTGCCATGGGGATATATACTCGCTTATTGATATTTTTAAGCAATTTAGCGGACAAACCGTAACGTTCGTTTCCCACAAAAAGTGCTATTTTTTCAGGCAGGTTTTCGAGGAAAATGTTTTTGGCATCGGGCGTTGTCTCAACGGCAACATAATGATAGCCGCCGGGGATGAAATCGAATATTTCGTCATATCCGGCATAATCCCATCCGATTTTGTCCATGGCACCCGACGAACGTCTTTTTATTTTATAATGTCTGAAATTCGGCTTGTTTTCGTAAACAAACCAAACTTTTCTGGCGCCGATGTTGCTTGCAAGACGCAGTACGGCACCCATATTATCGGGCGATTGTAATGCCTCTGCAACAATTACAGGGAAATTACTTTTGTCAACATCTTTTTTTAAACGGCTTTCCGAAAAAAGTTTGTAAGAATTGTTAATGGACATTTGATACTGTTTTTAAAAAAAAGTGTGTTCCGCAAATGCTTGTTCCGGTCAAAAACCGTGCAAGGCGAAAATATTACAAAAAAGCCTCTGCTCATACCGCAAAGGGAAAGCAGAGGCTTCTGTTTATCCGTAAAAATCACTTCTATTGTATCATGATTTTTTGGGTTGTGGTACCGTTTAATGTTTTTACGGTTACAAAATATACACCTTTATCGTATTGTGAGGTGTTAACGGTTTCCGAAGCTCTGTTGGGTTGCTTGTTATAAACAACCTGACCTATGGTGTTTGTGATGATTATTTGTTGTATTTGGCCGTTTGAACCTATGCGCAGATAGTTTGTGGCGGGATTGGGATACATTGTAACGTACTCTTTTTCGCCGTTTTCGTTAATGCCCACGGTAACGTTTAACAAAACGGTAATGGTGACGAGTTCGTTTTCCTGGTCGTTGTTTCTGATATTTAATTTACCGTTATAGACATTCGAGCTAAGTCCGGTAGCGTCCATGGATACGTTAACATCAATGTATTGGTCGGGGGCAAGAGTTCCTTCTGCCGGGTCGGTTGAGAGCCACTGAACAATAGGCTCGCCGGTAAGGTTGGCTCTTATATTCCAGTTGTATTTCAGCGACGGGTTATCGCCCAGGTGCGACCAGCCCGGTCCTGCTGCCATCCAGTCGCCGTCGGTATTATAGTTAAGTCCTTCGTCGGTGCCGGGGACATAAGTGCCGCCGGTACCCGAAACCCAATATCCTACCCATAAATCCTGACCATCGATATAAATCGGAGTGTCAAGTACAATATTTGTCCAAGCTTGAGTATTGGCTGTAAACGGTTGCTCCAGTAAAAGGTCGCCGGGTCCCGGTGTGTTATATGAGCCCATACCGTACACCTGGAGTTTGAAACCGTTACCGGGATCGTTTGTAAACACATCAACCGATGTCAAATACATGCCGATGTAAGGCTTAACAATATTTGACGGGAATTTGGCGGCAACACGCCATTCGTAGTCGTTTTGCGAGCCTATGGCTGTGTAATTGTCGTCGTCGTAGTGCAGAACGGCATCACGGCTCGACGGTGCTGTACCCGTTGTGTTTGCCGACGGGGCTTTTTCAATGTCGGTAACCAATGATTTCGGAGCGTGGAAACCTGCAGGTTCCCGGTTCAAAGCTTTGTTATTTCCGGGATATGTTACCACAATTTGGTAATTCAAATCGGCTTTTCCGTCGTTACCCATTGAGAATGTTGTGCCTGTCGAATCGCCGGTTGCTAATGTGGCGTTTATGGCCGAGTTGTCAACATTAATTACGGGAACATCGGTTCCGGGTACCAGTTCTATATATTCCACATCGTCCATATAGTAGTGGCAAGTTTCGCCTTGCGGAGCACCTGCATATATATCCATTCCTCCGAGTTGAAGTGTGCCGGGCTCTCCACTGGCTTTTGTGCTGAATTGCCATTTATGAACAAGTTGGTCGTTTACATAGAACCATGCGGTATCGATGTCGAGGTCGATGATGCTTTTCAGGTTTATCCATTCGTCGTGATTATATGTAAAGAAAGCCGATTGGTTTCCCGCTGCGTTCATGTAACCGTCGCCGGTAGCCGTGAAATACACCTCGTAAGCCCACTCTATACCCGGTTGTTCATAGTGTTGAATGTTGAAATATCCACCGTTTCCGCTGACAACATAATATTTCATGTTGATTTGGTATTTTCCCGATGTTTTGTTGCCCATTGGTAAAATCAGGTCTGTTTTTGAGCCTTCCACTTCTACCGATTTTGTAGGGCTGGCAGCTTGTTCGTCAACAACATATGCGTCTTCGTCCGTGCCCGGGGCATTTGACCATGTTGTCCATGTATTGGAATTTAGGGCAAGGTAATCGCCAACGTTGTAGCTTTCGAAATCGTCTTGAAAGATGTAGTTGTATCCTGCGGTAATATCAACACCGTCAACTCCTGCCAAATCGCCGTCGTTACCAACGTATTGCCATGCTATTTTAAATGGTGTTGAGGCGTAACTGCTCAAATCGATATTAACTTCGTTCCAAGCCCAGTCGGAAGTGGTGTCTATTTCGTCGTAAGCATTCCAGAGTTCTGTCCAAGAACTTCCGTTATCGGTGGAAATCAAACATTTTAGAGTTGCGTTTGAGAGCCATGGACCGCTAACGCCTGCATACCAGTGGAG
>Ga0256914_1003222_pt1 | contig 12978 bp, 10 predicted proteins | sample HulkmetaG_FD_191571 | JGI IMG/M metagenome (GOLD analysis project Ga0256914, IMG submission 191571) | Hydrothermal chimney microbial communities from Main Endeavour vent field at the Juan de Fuca Ridge, Pacific Ocean - Hulk | ecosystem: Environmental > Aquatic > Marine > Hydrothermal vents ... | reverse complement strand
CGCCAGGAGCCGGCGATCCGCTCCCCGTCGAGGAGACCGATCACCACGTGGGTGTTCCCGATGTCGACCGCGAGGATCACGCCGCCACTCCCGGTGCGGGTTCCAGCCGCGCAAACCTGCCCTGCCGGGTCGGCCGCGGCGGGCCGCACCCCCAACCCCGCGCCGATTCTACCGGACCGGCGGCGTTGCCGGGAAGGGGTCCCGGCGGCGTCCCCGCCTGCCTAGATGTCGAGGCCGATATCGACGGCGCGCACCGAGTGGGTCAGCGCGCCGAGCGAGAGCCGGTCCGCGCCGGCCTCCGCCCAGGGCCGGAGGTGGCCCGGTCGGAGGCCGCCGGAGACCTCGATCCTGGCCCGGCCGCCGACCAGGCGGACCGCCTCCCGGACGTGCTCCGGGCCCATGTTGTCGAGGAGGATCCAGCCGGGACGGAACTCGAGGGCCACCTGGAGCTCCTCCAGGCTGTCCACCTCGACCTCGATCGCCGAGGGATCGTGTCCCCCGGCCAGGACCCGGGAGAGCGCTTCCCGGAGGCCTCCGGCAAGCTCCTTGTGGTTGTCCTTGAGCAGGATCATCCCGTCGAGGGTCATCCGGTGGTTCTCGCCTCCCGCCACGGCGACGGCGTACTTCTCGAGGGCCCGCAGGCCCGGTGTCGTCTTCCGGGTGTCGGCCACGCGCGCCCCGGTCCCCGCGATCTCGGCGACGCAGGCCGCCGTCAGCGTGGCGATCCCGCAGAGGCGCTGGAGAAGGTTCAGCAGCACCCGCTCCCCCGCGAGGAGGGTCCGGACGTCTCCCTCGAGGACGGCGAGGACCTCCCCGGGACCGAGGCGCTCACCGTCCCGGCGCGCCTCGAGGACCCGGACGGGATCCGCTCCGGGGAACGGTCCGGCCTCCATGACGAGGGAGGCGAGGCGGATCCCCGCGAGGACCAGTTCCTCCCGGGCGACGAGGCGTCCCCTGCCCCGCACCGGCCCGGGGAAGACCGCGCGGGTCGTGATGTCACCGTTCTGCCCCAGGTCCTCCCGGAGCGCCTCCCGGACGACCCGCAGGGCTTCCTTCTCGGGAAACGCCGGCACCGTCATCGGCCTTCCCCGAGCTGCTCGAGGAGCGAGCGGACCTCGGCAAGCCGATCGGCGAGCGCCGCCCGGCGCCCCCGTTCCTTCTCGACCACGGCCGGGGGGGCTTTCGCGAGGACCCCCTCGTTGGCCAGCTTTCGCTCCACCGCCGCGAGGTCCTTCGCCAGCTTCTTCTCGTCCCTGGCGAGGCGTGCCCGCTCGGCCTCCACGTCGATCGCGCCCGCGAGGGGCAGGATCACCTCGACCGCGTCCAGGACGCGGCGCACCTGGGGCCCCTCGGGTGGCGTCTCCACCACCTCGACCCGGTTCGCCTGGGCGAGGATCGCAACCCGGGGGGCGAGGTCCGCGAGGTGCGCGGCGATTCCCTCGCGACGGGGACGAAGGAGGACGGGAATCCGCTTCCCCGGCGGGATGCCCGCCGCCGCCCGCAGGCCCCGCGCTGCCACGACCGGCTCGACCAGGAGCGCCTCCACGCGGTCCCGGGCGGCCCCGGCATCCCCGGGGGCGAGCCCCGGTTCCGGCCAGGCGGCGATGGCGAGGAACTCCGGGTCTCCGTCGTGGCGCGGCAGGTGCTGCCAGAGTTCCTCGGTGATGAACGGGGCGATCGGGTGGAGCAGGCGCAGGGCCCCGTCGAGCACGTCGAGGAGCACCGCGAGCCGGGTGCGGGCGCGGGCGGTGTTCGCCCCCTCGGCGAGGTCCGGTTTCGACCACTCGAGGGCCCAGTCGCAGAACGAGTGCCAGAGGAAGTGGTAGATCCGTTCCGCGACGTGGTCGAACCGGAACTCCTCCATCCCCTCCCGCGCCGCGCGGACCGTCTCGTCCCACTCGGCCAGCAGCCAGCGGTCGAGGTCGTCCAGGTCGTCGGGCTTCCATCGTGCGCGCGGCTCGTCCACCGCGGGGACCTTCATCAGGAGGAAGCGGGTCGCGTTCCAGAGCTTGTTCATGAAGGCCCGGTAGCCGGCGAGCCGCTCCTCGGAGAGGGCGAGGTCGGAACCGGGGCTCGCCAGCGCGGCGAGCGTGAAGCGGACCGCGTCCACGCCGTGCTCGTCCATCGCCCGGTTGGGATCGACGGCGTTGCCCCGGGACTTGGACATCTTCCGCCCCTGGGCGTCGCGCACCAGCCCGTGGAAGAGAACCGTTCGGAACGGGACGTCGCCGGTCAGGTGGAGACCCGACATGATCATCCGCGCGACCCAGAAGAAGATGATGTCGAACCCGGTGACGAGGACGCTGGTCGGGTAGTAGCGGCGCAGGTCCTCGGTGTCGTCGGGCCAGCCGAAGACACCGAACGGCCACAGGCCGGAACTGAACCACGTGTCGAGGACGTCCGGATCCTGCTCGATGCGCGCGCTCCCGCACGCGGCGCACCGGTCGGGATCCTCGCGCACGACGGTCACGTGGCCGCAGTCCGCGCAGTACCAGGCGGGAATCCTGTGGCCCCACCAGAGTTGCCGCGAGATGCACCAGTCCTGGATGTTCTCCAGCCAGTGGAAATAGGTCTTCTCCCACGACCGAGGGACGAACCGGATCCGTCCCTCCCGGACGGCGGCCAGCGCCGGCTCGGCGAGCGGCTTCGCGCGGACGAACCACTGGGTGCTGATCATCGGCTCGACGATCGTCCGGCAGCGCTGGCAGCGCCCGGGCGCGTACTGGTGTTTCCGCGAGCCCCGGGCCAGGCCCTTCTCCTCGAGGGCCCGCTTGACCGCTTCCCGCGCCTCGAACCGGTCCATGCCGGCAAACGGTCCCCCCTGCTCGTTGACGCGGCCGTGCTCGTCGAGGATCGAGATTTCCGGGAGCCCGTGGCGCCGTCCGCAGGCGAAGTCGTTCGGGTCGTGGGCGGGCGTCACCTTGACCGCACCCGTCCCGGTCTCCGGGTCGGCGAGGATGTCGTCGGCGATCACCCGGATCTCGCGTTCCGGGAAGAACGGGTGGATCACCCGTCGTCCGACCACGTCCTTCCAGCGGGGATCCTCCGGGTGGACCGCGACGGCCGTGTCCCCGAGCATCGTTTCCGGCCGGGTCGTCGCCACCACGATCTCGCCGCCCCCCTCGAGGGGATAGGCGAACGACCACATCTCCCCTTCCTCGGGGTCGTCCCGGTCGACCTCCAGGTCCGAGAGCGCGGTGAGGCACGAGGGACACCAGTTGATCAGGCGCTTGTCGCGGTAGATCAGGCCTTCCTCGTAGAGGCGCACGAAGGTCTCGCGGACGGCCCGCGAGAAGCCGGGATCGAGCGTGAACCGCTCCCGGGACCAGTCGCAGGAGCAGCCGAGGCGCCGCAGGGTCGCCATGATCCGGTCCCGGTAGACCTGCTTCCATTCCCAGACCTTCTCGAGGAACTTCTCCCGGCCCAGTTCGTGACGGCTCGTTCCCTGCTCGCGGAGGTGGCGCTCGACGACCATCTGGGTGGCGATTCCCGCGTGGTCGCTGCCGGGGACCCAGCAGGCGTCTTCGCCGCGCATCCTGTGCCACCGGACCAGGATGTCCTGGAGGGTGTAGTCGAGGGCGTGGCCGATGTGCAGGGTGCCGGTGACGTTGGGCGGGGGGATCACGAGGGAGAAGGGCGGCTTCCCGGAGGCCGGGTCGGCCCGGAAGATGCCCGCCTCGTCCCACAGCTTGCCGATCCGGGGCTCGTAGGCCTCCGGTCGAAACGCCTTCTCGAGGATCATCGGTCTTCGTCTCCGGGGGAGCGGGGAGATGGCGGCAGGGGGGCCGCCTCGCGGAGCAACCGTTCGAGCAGGTCGGGGACGACCTCCCAGGCCACCTCCCGCACGATACCGGGGGCCAGTTCGGCCACTGCGCGACGGACCTCCTCCCGGACGACGTCGGGGGGGGGCGCGGGAGCCGCGGGTGGAGCCGGAGAGGGTGCGGGAGGCAGGCCGCCGCCGAGGTCGAAGTCCGCGTCCCCCGGCAGGGGAACGCGGGCCGGCGGGCGCACGGGAGAGCGCCCGCGGGAGGGCCCCGGGACCTCGAGGGGGCCCTCGTCGCTGCCGGGAGCCGGGGGCGCCGGCACGGACGAGAGCACGTCCCCCGGCGCCGACGGGGGAGCCGTCGGCGAGGCCGGTGCCGGGGCTTCCCCCGGCGAGCCTGCGCCGAGGATCTCCCGGACCCGCTCGACCAGGAGGCGCGGCTCGAACGGCTTGGCCAGGTACCCGACGGAACCCGCCCGGCGGGCGCGTTCCTCGTCGAACGGTTCGAACGGCCCGGTGAGAAGCAGCACCGGCACGCGGTCCTCCGCGAGGGCCTCCGCGACCTCGTAGCCGGACATGCCCATCATCAGGACGTCGCAGAGGACCAGGTCGGGGCGTTCGCGCCGGGCAATCTCGAGGGCCTCCTCGCCGGAGGCCGCCTCGAGCACCTCCACGTCGGTGCCGCGGAACGCGTGGGCCACCACGTTCCGCACCGTGGAACTGTCGTCGGCGACGAGGATTCTGCGCATGGCAAGCGGGGCCCCGCGGGCGGGGCGAACGCTAGCACCGCCCCCGGGGCATGTCAACGAACGAGAAGGTCCCGAGCGCGCGGCAGAGCCGGCCGGGCTCCCGGCAGGCCCGGCCGGCACGCCACGCGTCGAGAAGCCCGGGGGGCCACGCGGCGAGCTGCCGGAGCTGGTCGACGAGGAGGCGACGGGCGGCGGTGACGGTCCGTGCCCGGCCGGAGAGGATCCCGGCGGCCTCGGCGGCGTCCGCGTCGATCTCGTCGGCGGCGAGGAAGAGGCGATGAAAGGCGGCAGGCCCCCCTCCCCCCGTTCGCCGCGGCAGGCGGGCCGTTCCGCCCCAGCCGGTCAGGAATCCCCGGCGAAGGCCCGGGTGAGCGAAGCGGGACCGGCGGGTCGCGACGGCGGCGTCGCAGGCGAGCACCAGGTCGAGCCCGCCGCCCAGCGCGTGGCCGTCGACGAGGGCCCCGGTGGGCCAGGGCCCCCGGGAGAGCCAGCGGGTGACCCGTTCCCCGAGGCGGGACAGCTCCCGCGCCGCCGCGGGGTCGAGCGACGCGATCTCGCCGAGGTGCGCGCCGGCGGCGAAGGAACCACGCCCGTTGCCCTCGAGAACGACGAAGGCGGGACGGTTTTCCGGCCGGGCGAGCTCCGCGAGGCGCAGGGCCAGGGCCTCCATCCGGGCCCTCGCGAGGACGTTGACCCGCTTCCCGTCGTCGAGGATCAGCCGGATCCCGCCACCCGGTGCCGTCGCGGTGAGAATCCCGGCGGGCACGGCGAAGCGGTCAGGCCTCGGCGTGGCGCGGGCGAATGTGTTCCCGCACCCACTGGACCAGCTCCTCGGTGCTCGTGCCGGGGCGGAAGATCTCGGCGATTCCCTCCCGCTTCAGCGGCTCGATGTCCTCCTCCGGGATGATGCCGCCGCCGAACACGACGATGTCGTCGGCGCCCCGCTCCCGCAACAGGCGCAGGACCTTGGGAAAGAGGGTCATGTGGGCGCCCGAGAGGCTGGAGAGGCCGATGCCGTCCACGTCCTCCTGGATCGCCGTCTCGACCACCTGCTCCGGCGTGCGGTGCAGCCCCGTGTAGATCACCTCGTGGCCCGCGTCACGCAGCGCCCGCGCGATGATCTTCGCGCCCCGGTCGTGTCCGTCCAGGCCGACCTTCCCGATCAGGAGCCTCAGCCTCGGTCCGTTCTCGGTCATCTCGTCCGTTCTCCCTCGTCCTCCTCACAGCACGGAGGACTCCTCCCAGGTGCCGAACACCACCTTCATCGTCTCGCTGATCTCGCCGACGGTCGCGTAGCGCCGAACCGCCTCGAGGATGTGGGGGAACGTGTTTTCCCCATCCCGGCAGGCGCGCTCGAGCCGCTCGAGGGCCTCCCGCACCGCCTTCTCGTCGCGGCGCTCCCGGACCTCGGCGAGGCGGGCCTTCTGCTTCTCTTCGACCGTGTGCGGAATGCGGAGGATCTCCACCCGGGTGTCCTCCTCGGGCGGAATCCGGTACTTGTTGACCCCGACGATCGTCTTCTCGCCGTGGTCCACCTGCTGCTGGTAGCGGAACGCGGCGTCGGCGATTTCCTTCTGGGGATAGCCCTTCTCGATGGCGGCGACGATGCCGCCCATGTCCTCGATCCGGTCGATGTACTCGAGGGCCAGGCGTTCCATCTTGTCGGTCATGTGTTCGACGAAGTAGGAGCCGCCCAGGGGATCGATGGTGTTCGTCACCCCGGACTCCTCCGCGATCACCTGCTGGGTGCGGAGGGCCACCCGGACCGCCTCCTCGGTGGGCAGGCACAGCGTCTCGTCGAAGGAGTCGGTATGGAGGGACTGCGTTCCGCCGAGGACCGCCGCCAGGGCCTGGATCGTCACGCGCACGATGTTGACGAGGGGCTGCTGGGCCGTCAGCGAGCAGCCCGCCGTCTGGGTGTGGAAGCGACACATCCACGAGCGCGGGTCCTTCGCCCCGTACTTCTCCTTCATGCGCGTCGCCCAGATCCGGCGGGCCGCACGGAACTTGGCGATCTCCTCGAAGAAGTCGTTGTGGGAGTTCCAGAAGAAGCTGAACCTGGGCGCGAAGGCGTCCACGTCGAGGCCGCGCTCGATGCAGGCCTCGACGTACCCGAAGCCATCGGCGAGGGTGAAGGCCAGCTCCTGGACCGCCGTCGATCCCGCCTCGCGGATGTGGTAACCGCTGATCGAGATCGTGTTCCACTTCGGGACGTGCTCGGTGCAGTATTCCACCAGGTCGACGATCAGGCGGATGCTCGGGCCGGGCGGGTAGATCCATTCCTTCTGGGCGATGTACTCCTTCAGGATGTCGTTCTGCACCGTGCCGCGCAGCCGGTCGAACGGGACGCCCTGCTTTTCCGCCACCGCGAGGTACATGGCGAGCAGGATCGGCGCGGTGCAGTTGATCGTCATCGAGGTGGACACCTCGCCGAGGGGGATGCCGTCGAACAGGATCTCCATGTCGGCAAGGGTGTCGATCGCGACCCCCTCCTTGCCGACCTCCCCCTCCGACATCGGGTCGTCCGAGTCCTTCCCCATCAGCGTCGGCAGGTCGAACGCCGTCGAGAGGCCCGTCTGGCCCTGCTCGAGGAGGTACTTGAAACGGCGGTTCGTGTCCTCGGCCGTACCGAAGCCGGCGAACATCCGCATCGTCCAGAGGCGGCCCCGGTACATGGTCGCGTGCAGGCCGCGGGTGTAGGGGAACTCCCCGGGATACCCGAGCTTCTCGTGGTAGTCCCAGCCCGGCCCGAGGTCCTCGGGGGTTGCCAGGCGCGGCACCTCGAGGTCCGAGACGGTCGTGAACCGGACCGGTCGCTCCGGGGCCCGTTCGAGGGCCCGGCGGAGCGTGGTCTCCTCCCATTCCCGCTTGCTCTTCGATCCCATCGTTCTCGCTCCGTGGAAGCGCGCACCGCGACCCTCGCGGTGCGTTCGGCCCGGCACGCCGGCCATCCTACACAAGGGGCCGGGTTTATGTCACGCGCCCGCCCGTCCCGCGGTTCGTGCGTGACCCGCGGCGTCCCGGCGCAACACGCGGGGCCTCCGGGACTTACCGCTCGCGCCGTGACGGGTCGAGGAAGGCTCGTGCACCCTCGCGGGCGGCGTCGCGGGTGAACGCGAGGGCGAAGAAGGCGCGCTCCAGGGCAAGGCCGGCCCGTTCCCCGAGCGCGCTCCCTCCCCGGGAAAGCGTCGCCAGCCAGGTGGCTACCGCGGGTTCCCGGGAGAGGAGCTCGCGGAGTTGCGCGGCCCGTGCCAGGGCATCGCCCGCGAGGATGTCGACCAGGCCGCGCCGCGCGGCGCGGACGGCCGTCCATGGGCGGGAAGAGGTCCAGTAGGCGAGGGCACCGCCCGCCCCGAGGCGGCGCGTGAGGCGCCAGCCGGTGTCGGCCAGGAGCGGGGGGCGGCCCGCCGGGGCCGGGAGGCGCGCGTCCCGGGCGACGACGAGTACCGTCGCCCCGAGGGCGAGCTCGAGGTGGGCGCGGGGGACGCGCCCCGCGAGGACCGCGATCCAGGGGATCCGGGAAAGGCGCCGGGAGGTGCGGTACAGGTCGGCCGGCGCGGGATCGGGCGGCGTCGCCCCGGGCAGGAGCACGACGAGCGGCGCCCCCGCCCCGGGTGGTCGGCCCGGCGGGACGGGGGCACCGGCATCGATCGAAGCGCGGTTCCGGGTCAGGATTCCTCCCCCGTCTCGGTGGCGGGGGCCGCTGCCTGCTCCCCGAGGAAGCGGATGGAGGGGGCACCTTCGCGCCGGTCGGCCAGGCGCGACGTCTTGTCCTTGCGGAGCTGCCGGGCGAGGACGTCGACCGCGCCGTTGATCGCGGCGAACAGGTCGTCCTCGGTCACCTCCCCCGTCCAGGTCCCCTTCTTCCCCCGGGCGACGATGTTGCAGGTCTGCCGGTGTTTCTCCTGGGCGAGCGTGACGTGGATATCGAGGTTCTCGACGAGCCGGCCCAGCTTGGAGATCTTCTCCTCGGCGTAGGAGCGGATGCGCGGGGTCAGCTCGATGTGTCGTCCGGTCAGCTCAATCGTCATCAGGCTCCTCCCTGGGGACGAACGTCCCCCTGATCGATACCGGCGGAAGGACACCGCGCCGGGCACGGAGCCCGGAGCGCGGGGCCTGGTGCGCGGGAACGGCGGGAAACGGCGGAACCGTGCCGCGAGGAACCCGCACCCGCCGGGCGGAGCGGGTTTCCCGGGTTCGGCGCGTCCGCGACGGGCGGGCGATCATCGGCGCTTCGAGCGTCGCCGCCGCCGCCGCTGGGTCGAGGGGGGAATCCCCAGGTCCTCGCGGTACTTGTTCACGGTCCTCCTCGCGATGCGGAGCCCCTCCTTCCGGAGGATCTCGGCGATCGCCTGGTCGCTGAGGGGCCGTTCCGGGTCTTCTTCCTCGACCAGTCGCCGGATCTTGTCCTTGACGGTCAGGGAGCTGACCGCCTCGCCCGCCGACGAGCTGAGGCCGCTGTGGAAGAAGAACCGCATCTCGAACAGGCCCCGGGGCGTGTGCATGTACTTCTGGTTGACGACGCGGGACACCGTCGACTCGTGCATCCCGATGTCGTCCGCCACGTCGCGGAGCACGAGGGGGCGCAGGTGCTCCACGCCGTGGTCGAGGAACGGGCGCTGGAACTTGACGATGCTCTGGGCGACCTTGTAGATCGTCCTCTGGCGCTCGTCGAGGCTGCGGATCAGGTGCAGGGCCGCCCGGACCTTCTCGCGGATGAACTTCTTCGCCTCGGGGTCCTTCTCGTCGCCCCGGGAGACCCGCTCGAGGAAACGGCGGTACGACGGAGAGAGGCGGAGCTTGGGCAGGCCGTCCTCGTTGAGGATGATCCGGTAGTCGTTGCCGTCCTTGATGACGAAGACGTCCGGGATGATGTAGGTGACCGGCCGCGGGTTGAACCTCGTGCCCGGGCTCGGGTCGAGGTGGCGGATCACCTCGAGGACCTCGTCCAGGTCGTCGAGCGCGACGCCGATCGCCTCGGCCAGCTCCTCGTCCCGGCCCTGCTCGACCAGGTCGAGGTGTTCGCGAACGACCCGCGCCGCCGGCGAGTCGGCGAGGCCGGCGACGTCGAGCTGGACCAGCAGGCACTCGCGCAGGTCGCGGCTCGCGACCCCCACGGGGTCGAAGCGCTGGATGACGTGCCGAACCTGCTCGATCTCCTCGGCGGACCAGGTCTCTCCCTCGGGAGCCATGGCCGCGATCTCCTCGGTCGTCGCCTGGAGGTAGCCGCGCTCGTCGAGGTTGCCGAGGATCGCCTCGCCGACGGGTTTCAGCCGGGCGGGGATCGCGCTCATCTCGAGCTGCCAGAGGAGGTGTTCGGCGAGCGACCCCTGGGTGCGCAGGACCTGCTCCATCGTCGGCAGGTCCGGGCTGGGAGCCTCGCGCTCTCCCGGGGCCCGCTGGTAGCTGTCCTCGAGGTGCTGGAAGAAGGCCTCGTAGTCGATGTCGTCCTGCTCGCGCTCCGCGTCCTCGCCCGCCGAGACCTCCTTCTCCTTCTCGTCGGACTCGGGTGTCGATCCGGATTCGAGGGTGGTGCTGGCTTCCTCGAGGGCCGGGTTCTCGACGAGCTGCTGGGCGACTTCCTGGACGAGATCGAGCTGGTTGAGCTGCAGGAGCCGAATGGCAAGCTGCAACTGGGCGGTGATGACCAGCTTCTGTTGCAGCTTGGGCTCGAGTCGCAGCTCGGGTCGGGGCATGATCCCTCGATCGTCGCGTGGGGGCGGGGTCAGTGGAGGGAGAACTCGTCACCCAGGTACACGGCCCGCACCTCCGGATCTTCCGCGAGCTCCCGCGGGGAGCCGCTGCGAAAGATCCTTCCTTCGTTGATGATAAAGGCGTGGTCCGTGATTTGCAATGTCTCCCGCACGTTGTGGTCGGTGATCAGGATGCCGATGCCCCGTCCCGCGAGCCGCCGAACGATGCGCTGGATCTCGCCGACGGCGATCGGGTCGATGCCCGCGAAGGGTTCGTCGAGGAGCATGTAGCGGGGCTCCGTGACCATGGCCCGGGCGATCTCGCAGCGGCGCCGCTCCCCCCCGGAGAGAACGTAGGCGGGCCGATCGGCGAGGTCCAGCAGGCCCAGTTCCTCGAGGGCCTCCGTCGCGGTCTCGTGGATCTCGTCCTCGTCACGGCCGAGCACCTCGAGGACGAGTTCGAGGTTGCCGCGCACCGTCTCGCGGCGGAAGACGCTCGGCTCCTGGGGCAGGTACGCGATCCCGCGCCGGGCGCGGGCATGGAGCGGGAGCGGCGTGATGTCCTCTTCTCCCAGGAAGATCGTCCCCGCGTCCGGTCGCAGCAGGCCGACGATCATCGCGAACGTCGTCGTCTTGCCCGCACCGTTCGGGCCGAGCAGCCCCACGATCTGGCCGGGGCGCACCTCGAGCTCGACGCCGTCGACGACCGCCCTCCGGTGGAACGTCTTCGTCAGGCCCCGTGCCCGGAGTGCCGCCCGTTCCCGCTCAGTCGTCGTCACCCTTCCGCTCCTCGGCGCCCGGGGCGCGCAGGCGGGTCCTGCCCCCCTCGCCGGACACGCGGATGCTCCCGTCCGCCAGATCGTACCGGATCACCGGGGCCGTGATCTTCCGCTTCGCTCCCTCGGTGCGCGCCTCGATCTCCGGCAGGCGTTCCCGGGCCCGCAGGACGATCTCGCCGCCGGCCCCCCCGGTCCACTCGAGAAGGTCCGCCGTGCCGGTCGCCTGGCGGTCGCGCAGCGTCACGTCGTTCCGGGCGACCAGGCGTTCGACCGATCCGTCCCGGTCGAGCACGAGCCGGATCGTCGCGGCGCGGATCGTGACGCCCCCCGGCTGCTGGAACTCGGCTCGCCCGGAGACCACGGCGGCCCGCTCCTCGGCCGCGTAAACGAGGTGGTCGCCCCGGAGCCACCCGGCTTCCGGCGCCCGGCCCTTCCCGGCCGGGCGGACGACGTGGACGACCACGTCGCCGTCCGCCTCGAGTCGCCGTCCTTCCGGGTCCCAGCTCATCCGGGAGGCCCGCAGGTCGCGGTCCTGCTGCCAGGCCATCAGGGGGCCCGCGAAGACCAGCGGACCACCGCGCAGCGGCACCGTGACCCGCCGGCTGCGAACCCGGACCGGCGTGCCACCACGGAACAGGCCGGTCTCGTCGCCGCCCCCCGCCCGGACGTCGGTGATCGGGGCGTCGAGCGCCTCGAGGACCTGCCGGTGCCGGTCCAGGAGGAAGCGAGGTGCCTCGATCACGTCGGGGCCGCGCGCCACCCGCGCCCGCGGGCTGCCGCCGAGACGCAGCTCGACCGGCCGGCGAGAGTCCCAGGAAGCCCGGTCGCCGGCGCCCCGGATCCCCCCGGGCCCCGCGACCCGGAGGTTGCCCCTGATCTCGACCTCCCGGTGGCCGTCCGGGGCCTCGTGCGCGACCACCTCGTCGGCATGGAGTTCCCACTCGCCCTGCTGCCGGTCCCGCCATCTTCCCGCGATCGCCCCCGTCGCCCGGACGTGCCGTCCGCCCTCCCGCGAGAAGGTCCAGCGATCGGCCGCGAGGGAGCCCCCTGTGCCCGGTGCGGTACCCGGCACGACGAGGAGACCGGGCCCGCCGGCATCGACCGGGAGTTCCCCCTCCCGGGACGTCTCGCGCGCCGTCAGGCCGGCGGCGGCGAACGTCCAGCCCACGCGCGCCACGTGGGGCGCGACCAGGACGGGGCCCCGTGCCGCCAGCTCCCATCGACCCGGAGCCTTCCTCTGGAGGATCCCGCCGGACGCGTGAAACGCCCCGCGCGGACGCCGCGCGCGGAAGGGGCTCTCGAGCGCGACGGTGCCCGTCGCGAGGCGGTAGACGAACCGGTCGGCGTCGACGCGCACGGGGCGGCGCGAGCCAACCGTCAGGTCGACCGGGCCCCGGGCGACGACCAGGCGGGCCTCGGGCCGGTATTCGAGCCCGGCCACGTGGGCGAGAAGATCGTCCCCGCGCACCGTCGCCGGGCCCGGCGAGGCAAGGGTCTCGGCAGCGGCGTTCCACTCGAGGCGGTCCGCCTCGAGCACCGTGCCCCCCGGGTCCCGGACGACGACGTCACCCTCGAGGGCGAGCTCCCACGCTTCCTTCCCGGTGCCCTCGGCCTCCTGGAGGACCCGTGCCGCCCGGGCCCCCAGCCGGACCTCGCGCCCGTCCTCCGTGTAGAGCGAGAGCCGCCGGACGCCGCGCACGAAGTGTGCCCCGCCCTCGACGCCGACGAGGCTGTCCGCCTCCAGGTGGAAGACGACCCGCCCTTCCCGGGTCCGCGTCCAGGAGAACCCCCCCTCGGTGCGGGACGTCTCGTCGTTCCGCACCGGTGGGCGGCTCGCCACGGGGGCCTCTTCCGGTGGGACGGGCCGGCGCCACTCCCGGACGACGGCCACCGCGAGGCCGGCCAGCGCCACGAGCAGGAGGATCCGAAGGCCGCGGGATGCCGGCACCTTGCGGGATGCCTCAGCGGCCCGGGAACGAGGGCCTGCGCTTCTC
>Ga0256914_1003221_pt1 | contig 12979 bp, 8 predicted proteins | sample HulkmetaG_FD_191571 | JGI IMG/M metagenome (GOLD analysis project Ga0256914, IMG submission 191571) | Hydrothermal chimney microbial communities from Main Endeavour vent field at the Juan de Fuca Ridge, Pacific Ocean - Hulk | ecosystem: Environmental > Aquatic > Marine > Hydrothermal vents ... | reverse complement strand
AAAGCCCGTACGCGGGCTAAAAGAATTGAAGAAGAAATGAAGTACTTTGTTATTTCAGAATCCGTCGTAGCATCAGCATCACCCAACATAATTGATGACCTATCATTGCTCGGGAATCTACATGAGATTTTTAATCAGTTATCAAGGGAATCAACGTTAATAAGGAGATTACGGAAATTAATGACTACATCTGAGGTTGTCCACCTATATAGTAAGTGGATTAAATCAAAGTTTGTTGAGAACCTACTAAGTGACTTCGTTTTTGCTCAGAGTTTGGGAATAGTTAGAGCTTGGCTAAAAGAGAAAGGTGGGGAGCTACTTGAAGAATTGAGAATAGATAGCTTGAATAGAGTAAAATTTAGGGCTACAGTATCTATATTATTTGCTGTGCTTCTAGGCTATGTTCCTCCAATTATTCTCGCTTTGAGCGCATTGATGGGTGGTAAGGTAGTTACTGAAGCACTATCTATAACATTAGTACTTTGTCCTGTATTCTTTTTAGTTACTCCGCGTGCACCTAAGCATTTTGAGGTGCATTTTAAGAAGTTACCACGCAGATACTTAATCGTGGCGGTAACCACAATAGCCATTCTTGTATTCAGGTGTATTATCATGGCATTCGTGCAGGGTTTTGAAATGCGTGCATTGTTCCCATACTTAGTCCTGTTAGGAGTTGCTCTAACTGCTCTAGGACTGTACCAGGTTTCAAGCATGGTTAACGCTATTTACGAGGCACGTCAACTCTCCAACGTCCTGCTAACTATCATAGAGGCGCCTTTGAATGTTGGCAACGCCTTAACAATAGTCAAGGAAGCATTTAATCGAACCAACTATGGGGTCTTCAAGGAATTAAGCAACAAAATTAGCTTGTTGTCCACGTATCCCAGATTCCTTAATAACGCTAGATTGTGGATAACTAAGTTTACCGTATACACCATAATGAAGGGACTGACTTACGGAACCCTTAATAGGGAAAACCTTATGAAATTACGAAGCCTTGTAACCGAGATGCTTAGGGAATTCAAGTTCTCCTTATCAACAAATGCCATAGTAGTCACGCTAGCACTCGCGCTACCCCTGATACTCAATTACGTCGGGACGCTTGGGAATGCCTCAATAACGCCTCTGACAACATTATACATCATCATATCGTCGCTAGTCTATTCAAGTTACGCATCCTACGTAACATTCGGCAAGATAACTAACACCCTACTTCCCGGGGTAGTTTGCATAGAATTGGCATTTCTACTGAGGTGACCTAAAGATGATACCTCAACCACTAAACTTAATCCCGTGGAGCGCTATCCTTCAAGAATCCCTTGCTAGGAAGGCGGAATACTCACTAGTGTTCAGGCATGGACATGTGTATTTAGTGAGGAGTTCCGTAAGTAATCTTCCACCTGAGGAAATCTTTTATGAAGTGCTCCTTAAGGGAGCTGAGTTACGGCTGAGAGAAGTGAATGCGTGTAGTGACCCTACGAATAACAAGTTTCGAGGTGTAGCAGGTTCTCTGATAAAGTTAGTTAGGGATGAATTTTTCGTCGTCACACGGCACAATGAGAAGCAAAAATATAGGAAGAACGCATCAAGAGTATTTCGAATACGTGACAAAGTATTGCTTATACATACTAACAGAAATCATGCTAAGATGGTATCCCCCACAAGCGGGGATTTCATAGAAATTAAGAATGTGGTAACCGCTTATGGAACATGGACCTACCTGATTGCAGGTAGTCTGCGAGGGGATGCATTAACACTAATAATTGACCCCTTAAGAGGTCTTTTTCGGGAATACCGAATAACTAATTGCGTGCCGAGTGATGCGGTATGTAGCGATTCACTATGCATCGTCAAATGTAATAATGAAGAATACTATGCAGTAACATTCAATGATGTCCACGCGATTCCCGCAGGTCTCTTCCCGCTTGCCAGTTGCGGAAATAGTGAGTACTATTTTGATTTTGAAAACAACTTACTGACAAAGTATCTGAACGGTGTTTTAGAACCCCTAGTGGACGTTAAGCCACAGTGTCTAGTCTGCTATGACGATACTGATGTAGTGCTTACTGACAGCACAGGAACGTACTTGCTTCACGGGAATACTTTATTTAGACTTACAGAGCTCCCGGCTAAAGAAGTAGCGTCAAGTAAACCCGTAGTCGTCGTAAGGATGAAAGCTGATAATTACCTTATAATTAACGCGTCCAAAAGAGTTATGGGCGAAGTACATGCTAGGTCATGTGCGCCAACCGCCGACGGACCTGTGGCATGCATTGTTGATGAAGGAATCGCCATCTTAAATCCTTTCGAATTCTTTAATCCTAAAATCAAAGTTCTGAGAGATTCCGTAGACTTCGACGGATACGCGATAGTGGAGATAGAACCTTGGTCTCCCGGAAGTAGTTACGATGTAAAAGGACCAGTTACAGCAGTTAATGTAGTGACTGTAGGTTCTAAGGCAGTAGTAGCGCTAAGGCCTCGTAGACTTGGATGGAGTGGTAACGTTGTGTTCAGCGCAAAGCTACCGACATATCATGTATCATCGAATCTCCGTATAGCGTCGAAGGAACCGTCCCTAAGTAAGGTATCAGTGGTTGATTGTGCGTTTCTTAGAGGAGGGCACATAAAGGGGTCAAGCCTCAATTTTAAAACAACGTTAGAGATAACCATAACGTCACCAGTTCCCGAAGAGCCCTCTTTAGAATTAAGTTGTGACTCGTTGAAGGAATATTATGTAAAACTTCTGAAAAGAGAGTGTACGTTAAGTAATTCATGCAAGTTCCTCCTAGAAATGTTAGGCTACAGCAGGAATGAATCTAAAATCCCGTTCGAAATTGTTGTCAAGTACGATAGGGGTGATACATACAAGGTTGGTAAGTCAATAATAGACTTAAGTAATTACGTTTTGGAAAATCCCTTAAGCTCAAGTAAACTACTCATTAATCACTTAGATAACCAAACAACTGTGATAGAAAGCGCTAAAGGAGCTAAGCTCCTAGTGTCATGTAGTAACGGCTACTTTTTTGAAGGCTCGGGCAACGTAACCATTTCAGATTGCTTAGAGCCACTACTAGTAACTGAAGAATTAGTAGATAGTAATTATGTGTGGCATAGGGAGTACAGAATCAAGTGTAAATCGAGGTATATAGTTACTGATGGTCCTGCCTTCGGAATAACTAAAACTAGAGGCAGAGAAGGAGGCATAATATGCAGAAGTTCCTTAATCATAGTGCCGCGCAACCCCGAACTTCGGGTACGCATAGATAAACTCCAAGTACATAGCGATGGTTCCGCAGAGATTTTCCTAAGATTCGAGACGAATGCACCTTCTCTAATTAGCGTTAGATGTGGAGAAACGCTTACACAAGACTTCATAGAACACCAGGCAAACATACTCACGAAGTGTTCAATACATGACGCTTTAGGTGGTATTGACATAATAGCGATTCCAATAGGTACGGATAGGATTTCCCAATATGAGATAGAACCTAAAGAAGTTGCACGGTTAATACTACGAGACGCCGTAGAAGCGGCTAGAACTCTCCTTGATGCAATTCCAAGATTGAGATTATTTGAGGTGAGTAGCCGTGCTCAAAAACATGCTTAGGACATTTAAGGCTAGGGTACCGGTCTTGAGTAAGAAATTCTTTAGAAAGACCTACACTAGTAGTGAGTCGCAAGTTCTTGAAATTCAAGGAGATCACATTATCTTAAGGCACGGAGATAAAGTATGTTGCCGTAAGTTACTGCTAATAGAGAATATTTCTGGAACCCTAGCTGATATGGGTGTAGCTGACTTACTCCATTACATTCGAGGATACTTTAAAACATTGAACCTCGGATTTCCCTTGGAGATTAGAACTTACGTCGTACCCACCGACAAGGAGGAGTACTTAAAGGAACTTGAGAAGCGTATTTCCACATTAGAGATTATGCTTGAGAGTAATCCATCCGCCATCGACGTACGTAAGAAATTACAGCACCTCAAGAAAGTACGGGACACGATAGTCAAGGATGGAATACCGCCGATTAGTATGGTAGCGTTAATGATTGTGGAGGCGTGTGGTGAGGACCTTAAACAAACTCTTGAGGAACTAGAGAGACGAAGCCGCATAGTCAGAAATACCTTCTCATCCCTCGGCATAAGGGTAGGCTCGGTGAGAGGATTGAGGAAACACTTCTTGCTCAGACTATTTTTTCGACGCGATCCTTGGCCAAGAGGTGACGGCATTACAAAACTTACCTTAAGATTTGCTGGCCTAAGTACCTTCGCTGGGGCTGCAACCACGCTCCTATACCCCTTCATAATATCTAGCACTGCACTCGTTACTGCTAGCTCTAAAGGCATTTACTTGGGTAAGGATCCGGACTCGGGAGAGAAAATATTCTGGGATGTGTCTAGGTCACTGTCTCCACACGTGTTGGTTGTCGGACCCACAGGGTCGGGTAAGACCGAGTTCCTAACCATGCTAGTGAGTAGGTTGCTGTCATTCTTCGGTAAGGGATCAATAATACTTGACATAAAGGGTGAATACCCCTCTAGGCTTGAGCGTCGCGGAGTACCGTTCAAGCACTATGTGTTAGGTGAGGACCTGGAGTTTAACTTGCATGACTTAGGTAGGCTTTACCCAAAACGCCTTCGGCCAGGCATCCTGACCGACATCATCGTTAAGTCGTATGAGCTACTTAGTAAGAACGAACTAGTATCCGCCGTTTACAGGGGGGTTGAGTACTCCTTAAACGTCGAATGTCAAGACATACTGGATTGCTTAAGGCAGTATGTCGAGTCTTATGAGGAGCCTTACGTAACTTACGTCATTTCTCGTGTGGCATCAGAGATTAAGTCTGTTCATCCTGGCACCGAGGTAAGCCTCACATCCCTCCTGCTCAAGGCATTGAGCGGGGATCTAAGAGAGGTCGCAGTACTTGATGGTAGCAAGCTCGCATCAAGCAGCCGCAATTTAGTGAACCTAGCGATATGCTATATCTCGTCAGCGATCAGGGCCGTAATACAGTCGTCGAAACCCTCCACCAAACCCTTCTACTTCAGAACCGCGTTGATACTTGATGAGGGATGGCTCTACGTTCAAAGGCTAACTGAGGAGGTCTCCTCGCTCATGCGCCTTGGAAGAAGCTATGGAATAATGGTATGCATAGCCACGCAAAGCATTGATGACCTCCGTGTGCTAGGCTCCGGCGTAACCAACAACTTAGGCTTACTCGTCGCTATGGCTTCACCGGACCCAGGTTACTGGGAATCACTAACAGGATTTATGCACTTCCCCCCACGCGAAATACAGCGGTTCACAACCCTACTTGGTAGGGGAGAGGGAATTGTTAGGATATCACCTGATCCTAGACCGAGGGTAATTTCGTTTAAATCATAGATTCACGGGATAATTCCCTCAGCGAGGACGCTCATGAAGCGCAGCTGCTTCACCTGCACACTCCTCAATTCCGTATCGAGTACAGCATAAGTTGCCTCATCAGCTAAGTACCCACTCAACGTGCCCGGATTCACGAGTAGCGCTGCACCTTTCCGCTCAACCTTATATCTATGCGTATGTCCGAAAAGGACTAGGCGGTAGTAGCCTGATAGCGCAATGGCGGTCGCTATCTTCTCGGTGAACACCACATCCTTAAATCCGTGCATTAAGAACGCTGGGAGCCCACCTAAATTTACTTCAATTGGTTGCGGAGCTATGTTATGCTCTATTTCCCTCAACATACTGGTGTCGCCATCATTATTACCGAGGACACCAATTACCGGTAATCCCGGTTCCTTTAGCTTTAACAACGTGAATGGCGAGGTGAAGTCCCCTAAATGCACTAGGATCTCAGGTCTCTCCCTCGGTATAACATTCCTCACCAGTAGATCTACGTTGCTTAAGTTATCGTGGGTGTCGGATATTATCAGCACCCTCAAGTGTTGCACCTCCACCAAAAATGGTATGAGAAACCTTAATTATGCCACGGCTGAATTTTACCCTAACCCTCGATCGCCTGGGGAGAATCTCTAATACACAAATGTTTTAACTCTTAAAGACACGGTTGATTTGCATGAGGTGTTAAACTGTTGAATATAAATATAAGAAACGACAAGGGGAATCGCGCAATACTTGTTTCAGCTCTCCTCCTGTTCTTCATAGTTATTCCTGTATCAGCTATGTGGAGTACCCGATTGGGAATTAACGTGTCCATAAATACTGGCTCATTTGATCCTGGAATACATTCCTATAAAGGGTACCTCATAGAAACGCACTGTAGTTGCCATAGCTGTTGCGTAAGTAACGTAACAAGGCTCCCTTCAGACGAACTCTACCTAAGCCCAGACGGCAACTCATTAATCCTTGACATAAGCCTGTGTGATGATCACCATCATAATGGAACTACATGCCATCACTGCCACAGCAACAGGAATTACTACGTCCTGATAGGGATATTAGTCAAGAATTACGGCACGATCCCAATAACCCTTCAAGGCGTGAACATATACGATCAGAATCCCTCGGGCGGTGTGTGGTCTGTATATGGAAGAATACTGTATTATGGTCCCGTAACTCACATGCCTACAGCACTCTGGAAAGCAATAAAGGGATTAATCCCACCGCCAGGAAGCACCTCTCCACCCATAATGCTTGATCCTGGAGACTACGCCATAATAGTACTCATACTGTCGCTGGAGCAGGGAGACTATAACCTAGTCATAACTCCATCATTCAGCCAGTTCAACCAGGGCTAACTGATAGAAAATCGCAACATAACAATTACACCATACGTCTATTAGAATGAGCTAAATGATACTTCACAACGTTCTTGTTAAGATACACCCTGAGGAGTTAATTAATCAGACTAGTTAAGAAGAGAGCACACCAAGATTATTGGGCACCTCCAAAAGTGGGGTAAATCCCGGGAACCCAGATTTACCCGTAGCTGGACGTGGACCGAGGTCTAAATTAAATGCTCTGTGGCGGGCCCGCCGGGATTTGAACCCGGGACCACCGGCTCCGGAGGCCGGCGCCCTATCCTGGCTAGGCCACGGGCCCCTTTAGGTATTTTATCAGTGCGCTATTTTTGTTATTTTCACGACGGCGCTCATGTTTCCGTTATCGTTATTGTATAGGTCTCTCCGTTTATCTCCCATGTCTTTGTCAATGTTCTCTTGCCTGGTATGCCTGTGAGGTGTTGTTTTGTGAATGTTATCTCCTTAGCCCTTACTTCGTTAGCTATGTAATTCGCCCTTTCTTTTATATACCTTACATGATGTTCAGGTGGCGTCATTATTACTTTTATATAGGCGTTCATCGGTAGGTTTAGTTCCTTCCGCATTGTTTGTATTCTGCGTATGATATCCCTAGCTAGCCCGTCCGCTATTTCCTCTTCTGTGAGTTGCGTGTCTATTGCGAGGCTTCCCCAGCTTGCTTCCTGTACTGCGTAGCCTGCGGCTTGTACTGGTATTATGTTTAGTTCCTCTGGCGTTAGCGTTATTGTGGTGTTGCCTATTATTGTTTCGTGTTTACCTTTCGTTATTATGTCCTTGGCTACTTCTGCTTGGTTCTTTAGTACGTAATCCACTATCTGTTTCGTTAGCTTCCTGTACCTAGGTCCTAGTATGGAGTACTTCGGCTCTATTTTGTATTGAATAACTTCCCTAACTTCACTGGGTTCCTTGATTAGGACTTCACGCGTGTTAAGGAGATTACGGAGGAGTTCCTCATGTTTCCTTGCAATGTTCACTATGTCGTTGTTGCTGGTGTAGATTATCACGCGCTTAACTGGTTGCCTGAGCTTTAGCTTCGCTTTCATTCTCGCTGCTGCCGCTACCTCAGCTATCTCCCTTATCACATTCATTTCTTGCTCTAACTCCTTGTTAATGAATTCCTTCCTTGATGCTGGCCATTCAAGCATATGTACTGAAGGTGGAGCGTTGGGTGTTGCTGGCCGTATGAATTCTTGGTATACCTTCTCTGTGAAGAAGGGTATTATGGGTGCCGCCATTATTAACCAAGACTTCAGGGCATGGTATAGTGTTGCGTAGGCCGCCATCTTATCCGGTGTGTTCTCCTCTACCCAGACTCTGGGTCTGACTAGCCTCACGTACCAGTGGCTTACATCCTCAACTATGAAGTGCTTGAGTGCCCTGACAGCGTCGTGTACCCTGTACTCTTCCATGGCCTTAGTAACTTCATGTATTATAGTGTTAAGTCTGGAGAGTAGCCAGCGATCCTCTATCCTTAGGTGGTTGAGGTACTGGTCGATTCTGTGCTTAGTTGGGTCATAGCCGTCTAGGTTCATGTATGTTGACGCGAAGACGAACACGTTCCACGCTACCGATAAGTCTCTCTTAGCTTCCTCCAGTAACTTCCATGAAAACCTCAGGTCTTCCCACACAGTGTTCTGAAGTACTCCGAATCTGAATACATCGCTACCTACTTTCGCTAGGACTTCGTCTGTCCCTATATAGTTGCCTAAGCTCTTATGCATCTCCCTTCCGCTCTCATCTAGGGCAAATCCGTGAACCAGCACCGTTCTGTAGGGCACGCGTTCAAACCCTAATACGCCAGCGCGTAGTAAGCTGAAGAACCAGCCCCTTGTCTGGTCGTGGCCCTCTGTTATGAAGTCTGCCACCACGTCCTCGGGGTTCTTAATCTTGCTTGGGTGGGCTTCACCGGCATAGAAGGCTATGCCACTGTCAAACCAGACGTCTATGACGTCAGGGACACGCTTCATCTCCTTGCCGCAGACCGGGCACTTAAGGACGACCTCGTCGATCCAAGGCCTGTGTAGTTCCTTGGGTTTCACTCCCCCGTGCTTCAGTAGCTCATCGACGCTTCCAATTACTAGCCTGTGCCCGTCTGGGCAAACCCATATCGGGAGCGGGGTTCCCCAGTACCTTTGCCTGCTTAGAACCCAGTCCTGCAGGTTCTCCAGCATGTTCATTATTCTGTTAAGGGCCCATTCAGGAACCCAGTGTGCCTTGCGGACCTCCTCAATTAGTTTCTCCTTCATCCTAGTTATCTTGAGCACCCATTGCTCCTTAGTCCTTAGTACTACAGGCGACTTACAGCGCCAGCATATCGGATACCTGTGCTTAATGACTCCCTCATGAAGTAGGGCACCTATCTGCCTGAGATCCTCTATTATCTCTGGATTAGCGTCCTTCACGTACTTACCAGCGTACTTCCCTGCCTCCTTAGTGAAGCGGCCTTCGTCATCTATCGGTGAAACTATGTCATCTACTCCTATGCGTTGCGCGACCGTGAAGTCCTCGAATCCGTGGCCCGGGGCCGCGTGAACCAAGCCCGTGCCTTCAGTCATGGTCACGAATTCAGGTGCAAGCACCACCTCATGGTACTTACTGAGGGTCTCCTGAACCGGAACTACGTTTCGGAGAGGATGCTCGTACTTTACCCCCTCTAGTTCCCTCCCTCTGAACTCGCTCAGCACTTCATACTCGCTTATCCCTGCATCACTCATTACTGCCTCCAGCCTGTCCTTAGCTAGGATCAATACCTCGTTGCCTACCTTGACCTTAACGTATATTGCGTCGGGATGCGCCATGACGAAGGTGTTTGCAGGTAGTGTCCATGGCGTGGTTGTCCATATCAGTAAATATTCGTTCTCGGAACCAATTACCCGGAACTTCACGTATATTGAGGGATCCGTGAGTTCCTTGTACTCTACCTCATACTCAGCAAGCGTTGTTGAGCACCTGGGACACCAGTAAACAACTCTCTTCTCATTGATGAGTAGGCCCTCCTCATCAGCCTTCTTTATTAACCACCAGCCAGCCTCTATGTACTCATCACGCAACGTGAGGTAAGGGTTATCCCAATCCATGAACACTCCTAAACTCTTAAACCAGTGAGTCATGGACTTAATGTTCTCAAGAACAATTGTCTTACATAATTCTATGAACTTATCAACACCTACCTTTTCTTCTATGTCCTTCTTACTCCTAGTACCTATGCTCTTCTCGACAGCGACCTCTATGGGCAGTCCGTGGCAGTCGTAGCCCGGCTGATCCTTCACCCGATAACCCCTTAACCTACGGTACCTTAATATGGAGTCCTTCAACACCTTATTCCAGCTAGTACCCACATGGGGTAGACCACTCGAGGGATAGGGAGGACCATCAATAAATCTGAAATACTTAGTACGTCTTGAATCAAGCTTCTTAATAATCTCGTAAATCCTCTTGGACTCCCAGAACCTCATTACCTCGGATTCCACTTCATGCGGGTTATACTGCCCCTTCAGCACTCCAACCCTGCCCATACCTAACACCCACTAGCGTCTAAGCATTCATCACGCGGTGTATAAGGTGCTAGACACTAAAATAGATTTAACTCCCTACAATCATTCGGCAAAGGGTTACTCACGAAGAAAAGATGAAAACTATATGGCGCCGGGGAGGGGACTCGAACCCCCGACCACCGGGTTAACAGCCCGGCGCTCTACCGGCTGAGCTACCCCGGCCCCAGGTCGTGGATTTGTGTGGTTGAATTTAAGCTTTACTTGCTTTCATCTCTGAGAATGGATTAAGTATTTAGCGAACTCAATGAATCCCTTTGAGGAGCCGTTCCTTGTCACAATGTCTGCGACACTCTTTAATTCGTCGTCAGCGTTACCCACGGCTACGAGCACGTTGCACTCATTTCTCATTGGCAGGTCTGTAGCAGAGTCACCCACGCAGTACGTTAGGTCTCGGCTTATTCCGTAGTACTTCAGGTATGCCCTAATCCCTGCGTCCTTCCCACACTCTCTGGGATGGATGTGTATGGCGTACCCGCTTGACGATACGTGGAGTTTGCTTAGGTCAAACCCACCCTTGAGTAATATCTCCCTAGCGAGTTCCAGAGCTCTACGCCCGTCTATATTACGCCACTTGACTGCCTTATCACATAACCTAAACATGTTTTGCCAAGTATCCCTGAAGATTCCCCCGGAGTTCTTGATTAGGTATTCCTTAGCGTCCTCGGACTCTCCACACTCACTACAGACCTGTACTATCTTGTCGGTGTACAATACACATCCGTTCTCCGCGATGACCTCTCCACCAATCCCTGAGTATATGGAGAGACCCCGAAGTACTGGGAGGGAGTTACCTGAAATTAGTACCACCTTATAGCCGTTGGATCTGAGAGTGCGAAGGTAAGGAATAACTGCGGGGTCTAAATTACTAGTGCGTCTATCCTCAGTAAGGGTGCCGTCGACGTCCAGGAAGATCACTCCCCTCATCATTAAGGTCAACCCCACCTTGCTTACTCACGGGGTTTAAAATCTATTGATTTAAATTTTTAATCGAGAATACTTAACATCCAAACCCACTTACTCACTAGATCTCTAAGAAACCGTTAAACTAAAAAATCTGTATGCACGTAGTAAATTGTCTCTCGAAGCCTCTTAGACGTAATTATTAGAGTAGTGTTAATTAAAGAGGGACTCCTTAATACTGAGAAGTATTACTTCAGATTATTTGAAGGAATTATTCATTATTAGCCCGTTAAAAACGTGAAGGTTTCAAGTAATTCTTAACTACCTCAATATACCATAATAGTAATGGTGAGACACCATGGCCAAGAAGAAGGCCGTCAAGGTTAAGGACCCAACTACCGGGAAGGAAGTAGAACTCGTGCCTGAGAAAGTATGGACGCTGGCTCCTCGGGGCAGGAAGGGCGTCAAGATAGGGCTATTTAAGAGCCCTGAGACGGGCAAATACTTCCGTGCCAAGGTGCCAGACGACTACCCAGAGGGTTAAGCAGGTAGGTTTCCCTTCCCTTTAGAAAAAAGAGAAAGCTTTTTCACGCATTCACCCATAACATAGCGATGATCCTCAACTACATCACCGATTTTTGATAAATCAAGTAATGTCAACAATGACAGTTAATTATTTCCAAAGGAGATTATAGGGGAATTCGTATGCTAGACGAGTCCCTACAAAACATAATTGATGCAATCTGGAATAACGTGCAGGAAGCTGACGGAGTACTTAGGAGAAGGGATGAAGTACGCGAGCACGTTATAAGGATCAGCAGGGACATTATTAGGGAGTCAGGTTACGTTGTGACATCAATACATAACGAAAAAATCGATGAGGCATCCCAGCACCTTGAGAAACTGAATAAATTATTCAAGGAGTTTTCCTCGATTCTTGGAGATTTCCCGGAACTTAGGTTCACAGGATTGGTGTTCAATGCTGAGTCTGAGTACGTTGAAGCACGAACCCTCTACGATATCGTAGTCCATGGTAAGGTGCCGTCAATAGCAGAATTAAGTACTGATCCTGTCTCCTACCTTCAAGGGTTACTTGACGTTGTTGGAGAGCTTAAGAGGTTAACCCTGGAATCCGTGGGTAAGAAGGACTTCAGCGCCGCCATGAATTACTTCAAAATAGCTGAAGGTATCTATGAAGCGGTTAGGCCGCTGGACTACCCGGAGGCTTTACTGCCTGGAGTGCGGAGGAAGACTGACATTGCAAGAGCTGTTGTGGAGTCTCTAAGGTCCTTATTAACTGACTTGAAGTTTAGGAAGGAGTTGTTGGATGCTCTTGAATCTTGTCGTGAGGCAAACAGGAACACATAAGTTTATGTGGTCCCCCGGGAGGGATTCGAACCCCCGACCGCCCGGTTTCTGCCGGAGGGCCCCACCCGGGGATTACTTAACATGTACCCTCCGGGGCTGACTACAGCCGGGCGCTCTACCGCTGAGCTACCGGGGGACCATGTTTAGGTTAATTGTTAGGGGTTATAAGGATTGCCGCGCCTTTACACTCAACACGATAGTGCATTAATAAGCGCTAGACGGCATTAGGCATAGGGTTTTTATGTGGTTATCGTCGAAGTTGTTTCCTAGGGATGAGGGTGTTCTTCCGAAGAAGGAAAGTTGATAGGTCGACGATGCGTAGGGAAGTTGCTAAGTTAATAATTGATTTGAAGCAATTACATAGGCGGGCATTCTATTATAGGAGCAGACTCGA
>Ga0256914_1003220_pt1 | contig 12980 bp, 11 predicted proteins | sample HulkmetaG_FD_191571 | JGI IMG/M metagenome (GOLD analysis project Ga0256914, IMG submission 191571) | Hydrothermal chimney microbial communities from Main Endeavour vent field at the Juan de Fuca Ridge, Pacific Ocean - Hulk | ecosystem: Environmental > Aquatic > Marine > Hydrothermal vents ... | reverse complement strand
GAAATAAATCTGAATAAGCTAGACTTGTTAGCAAAAATCACAGGTTCGCAATTCACAGATGTAACACACGGCATGGCAGGGAAGATTGAAGCCGTCATGAAATACAAAGATATAATTGAGAAGGGCACAGAAGTAGTGTTTCTATCAATGTTTTCGCCGGGACATCTAAAAGCATATTTATCCGGAGATCCACAAGCAAAATTCACAAGAATAATTGTAGATTGATTTTCGAATCCTGTTTCTTTTTCTATTTTTTCTTTTTCATCTATTATCGTAGTAATACTAAATTTATTCTTTTTACAACCGTACAATATACACGGTGAAATATTCTTGGCAATTGTAAAAACCAGCTCAAATTCATGGCAAAGCCCAATTAAGGTAAAATTGATCGCATATACGCCAGAACCAGAAAGAGTGATCGCTGCAGCAGGGAGGTCATGCTACTCAAAAGACCCAACAGATGTTCTAATGGAAACAATGACTGAAGAAGACCGTAAAAAATTAATTAGAACATTGGTAAAGATGGGGCATCATTCAGTAATAGAGCATGCAGTTTTCACTTTTGCAATCTCTGGAGTTTCAAGAGTTACAACACATCAACTCGTCCGACACAGAATCGCATCATACTCGCAAAAGTCCCAGCGATATGTAAAGGAAAAAAATTTCGATTATGTAGAACCACCAAAAATACAGAAGAATGAAGAGGCACATAAGATTTTCACAGAGGCAATGAAATATCTATCTGATGCATACTCAAAATTGGTAAAGATGGGAATTCCAAAAGAGGATGCACGATATCTTTTGCCAAATGCTGCACAATCCCATATAACGGTTACAATGAATGCTAGAGAATTATTACACTTTATAAATCTCAGAATGGCACCATCAGCTCAATGGGAAATTAGAATACTTGCAAGATTAATGCTTGAAGAAGTACGAAAAGTTGCGCCAACAGTTTTTGAAAATATTCCGCTTGAACCCATTGAAATAGACAAAGAGGAACTTGTAATACAACAAGAATAAGAAATCAAAAAATAAGAGGGCTAAAGCCCATCATTATAATTTTATGCGAGTCCAAGTTCTTTCTTCTTTTCTTCAGTGGGTACGCCGTTTTCGTCCCAGCCACGAACCTTGTAGTATTCTGGTAATAGCTTATCGATGTGAGCGACCTGACCCTTATTTGGACCGTCGGGCATGGGCTCTTCAAGAAGTCTCTTTGGCAATGTATCATCAGCCTTTGTGAATCCGGCCTTAAGGTTGAACAAACGTTCAAGGTTCCAGATACGTTCGCCTGCTTTTAGTGCTTCCTCAGGAGTATATTCAAATCCAGTTACAGCTGTTAGTAATGCTGCGTAATCTGGAGCTCCGAGAGCAAATGATGTGAATAGACACATACCTGAAGAGTCAATAACAGCAGTTAGATCCTGGAATGTCTTTACCCATTCGGGCTTACCCTTTAGTTCCTGTGGGTCTAATTTCTCAGGCACTCCCAGAATTTCTGGTGAAATCATATATCCACGGACGTGACATCCACCACGGTTGCTTGTTGCATATTCAAGTGCATGTCCCTGAGCACCTCTTGGGTCATAAGCGGGTAATTCTTGCTTCTTTACACTCATTGAAAGTTCAGGGTGACCATATTTTTCGGCAAAACGATATGAACCCTCAGCTAATTCATCACCAAGACCCTCACGATATGCAATCTTCTTGAGATATGCAAGTAATGCTTCAGCGTTACCGAATTTAAGTTCGGGACCGTCAACTTTGTCCTTTGGAAGATATCCTTTCTCATACATTTCCATAGCACATGCGATGGTTCCACCAGCTGAAATAGGGTCTAGACCAAGTTCATTGGATAGATAGTTTGCTTCAACTATTGCTTCAAGGTCCGAAATGCCTAAGTCGGCACCATATGCCCAACCCACTTCATATTCAGGGCCTTCACCTTCACGACCATTTGGCAATTTTGTCTTACGACCACAAGCAATCGGACAACCCCAACATGCTACATTGCGGACGAGATATTTCTCGCGTAAGGTTTCACCATTAACTTTTTCGGCTTCCTCAAAGACACCGGTCTGGAAGTTTCGAGTCGGATACAATCCATTCTCATTAATGATACTATCGAGAACTTTTGTACCATATGTAGGAAGTCCTTTGCTAGTAACATCATTTGTCTTGACTTTATCCATTGATGACTTTAGTGCCTCTTGCCACTTTTCTTTGTTTGCAACCTGAGGTCTCTTCTTACCAACTACAGCAATTGCCTTCAGATTCTTTGAACCCATAATCGCACCTACACCAGTACGACCTGCAGCTCGATTCTTATCATTGATAATACATGCATATTTTACTAAGTTCTCACCGGCAGGACCAATACATGTTACTTTGATTCTTCTATCGCCGCCATTCTCTTCTACAATTTTATCGGTAGTCTCATGAGTGTTCTTGCCCCATAGATGTGATGCATCACGAATTTCAACCTTCTCTTCATCGATCCATATGTATACTGGCTTCTCAGCCTTGCCTTTGATAATCACCATATCATAACCTGCACTCTTTAATGCAACACCCCAATCTCCACCAGAATTACTCGATGCGATCGTTCCTGTGAGAAGTCCTTTTGTTACCACCATGTATCGCCCAGCTGCAGGAGCAGGTAATCCAGTTATTGGACCTGTTGCAAAAATCAACATGTTCTCAGGGCTCAATGGATCTACATTAGGATCCAATTCATCATACAAAATTTTTGAAGCATATCCTCTTCCGCCAATGTAATCCTTGGCTATTTTTTCATCAATGGGCTCAACCTTAGTCTGACCTGTAGTCAAGTCAATCCTAAGGATTTTACCCATGTATCCTCCGACTATTTTTAACACCTCCACAATTAAAAATAATTTCGTAATATCATTTAGTCAACAAAGTATATATATTTTTTCAAAAAATAAAAAATTCGATATGAAATTTTAGCATATCGGAAATAATTCATAAAATTTTATTATTTTTTATCGATAAACTGCCTAAGGTTTTCCTCTTCTTCAGGTAGCATTTCTAATTCGGTTTCAATATCAAGTAATTTTTCAGAGATTATTTGAGGAATTCGTTCGATTTCATTGGTGCCAACAAAATTAATACCATGAGCAATCATTAATAATCGAGCGGAATTTGTAAATCCGGGAATTCCGATTATTAAAGCCTCGCGGGGAGAAAGTTGTAATAGTTCTTCAATTGCCTTACTAATTATTTCTTCGCCGATTGGATTAATACTGGGGATAAATTTAACAACTACAGAAATATCACCTTTTTTCAAAACAGCATGTACTTTTATTTTGCGGCCTTCGGGACTTTCCATTACGACATCTTTTTCAACGGACCATCCGGATTTTTGTATAACTTCGATAAGCGAATCTGAAAAATCAATATCATTTACGATCTTTTTAATATCAGCTTTAGGACTTAGAAAGTATCCATAAATAGGACTTAAGATAGAATCGCGAATAGGTCCTTCACGGCCACATTCTAGGCATTCGAAACCAATTTCAGGGTGTTCAATATATGTACCACAGGATTTACATTGAAGTATAATACCAGTAAATGCCCAATCTACACTCATTTGTTTAAGTTCCTTTTTACAATGCGGGCAAACGAGTTTATCGTCTTTCATAAAATCTTCTCGAAATGCTATGAACCCACATTCAATATGGCGAATTCCAATTCCCTTTTCAAAATTTCGAGACCCACACATAGGGCATGCGATCCATGTTCTTAGCTTCGAACTCTTACAATTTGGACATAAAATTAGATTATCGGTGATCTTCTTCTCTAAAATTCTGAGTTCAGTAGCAGTTTCGAGGACTTCTTGAATCAAATCATCACTAACGCCAAGAGCTTTTATTGCAAATGGATATACGATACCGCCATTTATAGTATAATGTGGAGAGATATACTCTAAGTCCTGCTTTCGCATTTCAGATACTAATTTGTATATTAAGTTAGCTATATTCTTGCTTAATGTCACGACAAATGCCACCCAGAATTTAGGGTCTCTAAATTTGTTTTATCAATAACCATTATATAAATTTATTTTAAGCAATTTTCTGATTTTAGTTTTTATAATAATATCTTTTAAAATTAACTGAATTTTTGAAAATTCTATTCATGGTATATCGAGTGAGACCATAAATTGTTAGAAAAAAGAAGGGCAATTAGGAAACTTGGACTCCTTTTGCAATGACTTTACCTAATTTGAAACAATTCTCGAATACATCATCGCTGGTAATAATATCGCTTTTTACCGTGCCATAGATCATAATCATACCCATTCTGCGCATTCTATTAAACAGAACATCCGCAGATTCACGAATTCCAAATGTGCCACCAACCTTACCTGAGAAAGTGGGGCCTACGGTCTGGAGAATTCGATCAATTTCACGCGATACATTACGCTTTTCATTAGGACTACCAATTATGATCCCGTTTGCCTTTTTGAAAATCTCAAACCGAGTGACATCATTTGCAATTAAAACTTCAACATCTACATTATCGACGGATTTTATTCCTTCTAGAACTTTTTCTGCCATCTTTGTAATTCGATCATCTGAATTATCATATAATAAAATGATTTTAGGTTTCATTATTTCATGCTCCTCAAGTTAGAATTTCACCTAACATTCCATCGCGAAGCGCATTTTTTATTTCACGTGCGATTCGTTTACCCGCGTACATTGGTTCTTTATAATAGATATACGCATATGGGTTCGAAGGAATCCACACGTTTGTTCCTGCAACAATTCGTGCAGAAATTTCGAATGCAATTATTCGAAGATCTTCAGTAATCATAGTTTCTAGACAATATGGTCCTACAATACCCGGCTCTGCGAGTTCATATGCACGTTTTGAGATATTATCACCCATTTCAAGAACTTTAGGAATCAAAGATTCTCTCAAGACAATTGGGATATTACCTACAACAGTATATGTTGGGCTTATGTTGGTTTCGAGTTGTTTAGAAGCAGGAATTCTTCCCAGATTGTCAACACTAGATTCATACCTACGGTCGACCCCCATAAATTCTGTCTCTTCTTTCAAAGGAGAGTAAAAGTAGTGTAAATATGCAGGTACTCCAAATATATATTCTTGTATAAACAATGGGGGTAGTTCTTTTATCTTCTTGCCTGTTGCTTTACTGATCTTCTGCAAAACATAATCTGTTCGATTTTCAACCTTCTGAAGTTCTTCTTCGCTAAGCATAAAATATCCGCGACCACCACCAGCACCATCGAACTTTACAATGACTGGACGATCCACATCATCTAGGCTTTCAAAAGTTCTTGGCATTTCTACTCCGGCAGTTTTGAGCCAATCAGCAGATAATTTTCTATCAGATTCATATGGGAGAAGATATCGATTCCCAAACATAGGTATTTTTAATTCGTGTTGAATCGCATCTGTGCCGAGATATGCAACAAATGAACCATGTGGAATGAGAATCACATTTAATTCTTTAAGGTCATCTTGAACTTTTGGATCCAGCATGTCTTTCATATTATTCAGTGTATACTCAAGATCAACAACACCAAATCTCTGATACATTTTTATTCGGTCTTTTGTCCCAATTACTAATGTTCGGAAGCCTTCTTCTTGGGCACCGCGTAAGATATTCAGTGCGGAATGACTACCAATTGTCGCAATAGTAATTCGATCTTCATCATAATCATAAATTATATCACGAATTTCAGCACGTAGATCGCCCATTGTAGTTCACGTCACAATAAGTTCTAGCATACCATTATCAATTGCACGTCTAATTTCAAGAGCTATTCGCCGTCCGGTGGACATTCTTGAACGCCATATAATATTTCCATAAGGAGCTCCACGAAACATATGAACGTTAGTTCCGCCACCAATTCGTACAGATATATCATATACGGTAGGTTTCATATCATCTTCGATTGTAGTTTGTATGGTAAATGGACCGATGATTCCGGGGTCAAAGTATTTTTGGGTAATGCGAATGAATTCCTCACCCATTTTAAATACATGCTCAAGCAATGATTCACGTAAGGTCATATCAGAATGCCCTACAATTATATATGTCGGTTCTTCTTGGGATTCCGGAAGTGTAATTTGCTGGCGTGCAGGCAATCGAACATAACCATCAAGAGAAGACTCATATCGCGCATCAATACCGAGTAATTCAAGAGGTTCTTCTCCGATTTCTTTGCTTACTGGAGAATAGAAGAAATCAAAATTCGCAACGGGACCAATTGCATATCGTTCAATACGAGCATGTTCAAAATTTTCGATCCCCGTATAGTAACATTTTTCGCAACCTTTACCACCACAGGAATGACAAGGTTCAATAACACCGCGTTTGATTAATCGTTGGGCTTTTTCTTTTAATTCATCAAAAGTTCCCGCAGTGAAAAAGCCGCGTTCAAGTTTATGTTTTGCATGGTGTAATTTTATAATCACTAGAGAATCAATATCTTGAATGTTCTCAGGCTTGATTTTGTCAGGAGTACGTAATATAGATTTATCAACATCAGTTTCTTCAATTAGCCAATAATAATCGCGAGTTACGTCTCCACGATTTTCAAGTTTCAAAAGATTTCGAGAACCGACAAGAGGAACATAAAAGTCGTTTTCAAGCGCATCTGCACCACAATATGCGACCATCGAACGGTTAGGAATAATAAGAATGTTATTCTTAATCATAAAGTCTTGCCATTTTTGACTGACCATCTCTTTAAATTTATCTAGCACAATAGGGTGATCCACCACACCTTTTACATGCTTTCCGTTATGCCATACAGACTTAAAATAAGTTGTATATGTTTTCTCTCGACCTTTTTGGCACCATAGATAACTTTCAAAATTCTCGTCTTTTGCACCATCTGCAATATCAAGTGCAGAATGACTTGCTAGAGCTCCTATCGCTATCTTGTCCTTGTTATATCTTTGTAAAATCTTAATAATTTCCTGACGGTCAATCAAATTTAAAGCCTCTGCGTACTTTTATTATTTGGCGTTAATTTTAAGATATATATTTATTGTTTTAAGATTAAATCTATTTTGATTTTTCCTTTTTTTAGGTTATTCAATCACTGAGATTACAATTCGTATTGCCTTGACCATAAGATCTAACGACATTGACGGAATTCGCCGCTTTACAGCTTGTTCCGGAAGCGATGGAACATGAATAAATCCCGCAGGTATTTTAATTTTTGACTTGTCTAAAATGTATAGCGTAGTGTACATAAGTTGATTACAACCGTATGTTCCCGCAGTGTTAGAGATTTCAACGGGAATACCTGCCTGAGCCACGGCGTCTTTCATTTTCTTAATTGGCAATGTAGAAAAATAGGCAACGGGTCCATCATCAAAAAGAATCTCATCGACTGGCTTGCTCCCACAGTTGTATGCCACACCGGTTACATCTGCAATATTTATTGCTACGCGTTCAATCGAAATTCTATCACGCCCAGATTGCCCCAAGTTTATAATTGCATCAGGTTTTATTTCATCAATGAATTTTTTTATCGTAGGATAGATCTCTTTATATTTTACAGGAATTTGACGGGCAAATACTTTAAAATTACCAACGGTCTCCTCATTCAAAGATTTTGCGATCTCCCAACTTGGATTTAATTTATAATCATTAAACGGTTCAAAACCTGTTAATAATAACTTTTTATGTATCATACGCTTAGTATTATATGAATATCTTTATAAATGATTTGGAAAATTATTAAAAAAATGGTGATTTTTTATGAAAAAAGTACTCTTGGGAATAATACTCATATTTGCAATTACCGCTATTACGCCCACATATTCTGGAAATAGAATAAGTGCAGATAAGGCAGTAAATACTTCCGTAATCATGGCATGGGAAAATGTTACAGCTTCACCGATCGAAGCATACAACATATCTGGATATACGTATGCTGCTACTACAATAGGAAACACGCTATACTTGTTAAGTGAAAAGTGGATAGCAGCATTTGATATGAATACACATCAACTCGTAAATCATACAATAGAGCTAAGTTATACATATGGGGTTTCTCAATTAGATAATCAAATTATCATGCTTAATCAGACCTCATATTTTCCGATGAAATACGAATTAATATATATGGATCCAAATACTTTTACAATCACAAATAGAGTAGATCTTAGTGGTTTATCTAATGTGTCATTTATTAATGGATTGACTGTCATCAACAATATACTATATACAATAGATCATAAAGATGTAGGTTCATTTCTGTTAGAATATGATTTATCAACCCAGACTATAGTAAGAAATTACACATTTCCAAGTAATTTCAAGTTCTACGAATGTGCATTAGCTTATGATGGAAATCTTTGGATTACATTACCAAATATGATTATGGAATTTGACTTGACCAATTACATAATAGAGAGAATAATGAATACAACAACATCATCAATTGAAGCATATAATGAATATCATAGTAATATGAATATAGCGCAGACAACTTCACGATGGAACGTAGCTGCAATACCCGTTAATGGAAAATTATGGCTCCCAGTTGCATATTATACGAGTAAAGAATCATTTACTACGATCTATGTATATAATTTAGGAGACATCGATCCCGCCTATGGTAGTGGAAGTGAATATATACCACCTGATGAAGGAGAAAACAGTGATCCACAAACCACAACAATTTCAGGTACAAGTTCTGTTTCTGGAGCTGTAGCAGCAGTAGCATCTGCAGCCGCAATTTCTTCAGCAGTATCCAGTGTATCATCGGCAAGTGGCGGAATTGGAGCATTCCTATTTGGTGCTCAAGGTTCATTCATAGATAGATTAAAGTCGCTATTAGGCATTAGGAAGCTAATAAAGAAGAAAGAAAAAACATCGAAAGAGAAATTTATCAGACCCAGTCTTAGCGATAGCTTTATTGGAATTTTCATAGTTGGAACACCACTCGGAATTGGAGCTATGGCTGCAAGCCGAATTGCAATTACAAACCCACTTAATTTCTTAACTATGCTGTTTTCAACTGTAGGTTTTGGCTGGTCAATATTTGGTACGTTCATGTTCTTATCAATCTTAGTAGCACGAAAACAAGGCAAAATTCCGAAAATTACTGGATTTACACTATTTATGATTACGATAAGCATTGCTGCAAGCATTTACGGTATAATTTCATCTACACTAACCATGAATAGAATATACATATTTGGAGTTTATATTACATTAATCATATTATTAGGGATTATTTCATTTGTAGTCTATTCAAATGCATATAGATCTTTGATTCAGAGATATACATCAATTAAAGAAACTGAACCTGAAGAAATAAAGGAAGAGCCTTCTGAAGATTTAGAGCAGGTTTCCGAACAGTCAGAAAATACAGAAGAATAGAATAAGAATAGAACAGTATAACATAACGGAGCATCGGAAATTTCCAGAATAACTCAAGAAAGAAAAAGTCAATAAGACAATTCTGCATGCTCCACTTTTTTTATGACTATACATACATCACATATTTTTCTATTTGGAATTCCCAATCCAATGTCCGAGCAAGCTAGCTAAAGTTTCATCTCGCATTTTTTATCTCGTCGCCGAATACCTCCTAAAATCTCCGTCATAATCCTTTATATTGTATACATATACTGTTGAAAAGCAGCCCGCAATGATCGCGAATTGAAAGAAAGAAAAAAAGAAAAAAATGAAATATATAAATGGAGGATTTCCTCCAAATTCTTATTCTAGCAAGTTAGGGCATACATCTTTTAATTTCTGTAATGATTTTGATGCATTCTTAAAACTCTGCTCGAAAATAACGGGTCCATCAAAATTAGTTTTCAATAGCCAATTACAGAAATCTTTCAGTGGTAGTTTTCCTTCACCTAAGGCGATATGGTCTGCAATTTGTGTTTGCCCATTTTTTTCTATTCGGTATCCATCATGTAAATGAATTTCTCTAATCTTATCAGAATTCATACGAACAAATTCCATAAAATCAAAGTTCCCAGGGTATCCTGCTAAAAGGTGCCCGGTATCAAAACAAATTGAAGTATCGAATTCATCTACCAATGTTCTTGTATAGCCCCATGGAAATTCAATATCTTCAATTGCAATTCGATGCGGATCAATGTCCGTTTTTTCAATGAACTGCTCGAGACTGTCTCCAGCATATCCAGTAAGTAATTGCATCAGTAAATCCTTAATTTTGGGATTTGTATTCAATCTACTAAATTCTGCAGCTAAAGCACCTGTCGCATGTAGAACATAGTATTCTGGTTTTAATTCTTCAATTATGTGAAACGCATCAACTAGAGTTTCAACAGACGCTTTTCGAATATAGGAGACAGGACTTGATGGCTCGATGGACCATAAGGGAAGATGTGCAGTATATGAGATTTTATATTCATGCCTGATTGCTTTAAGGGCTTCAATTGTTTCTTTGCTTAAAGAGTTTGGAATAATGTACGCCATATCTAGAGTAATCTCAATGACTTTATAACCAAGTTTTGCAGCTACAAGAACATATTCCGGAAAATGAAAATTATCATATGAAAAGCCTGTATTTTCGTCCTCAAAAGATTTTGCAATTATTTCGAAATCAAGTGGGACTATGCCTAGTCTCAAGATTTTCACCAAGCAAAGAATGTGCTTTGCTGCTTTTGTACTTTTTGTATATCTTACTTGATAATGACAACGCAAAAGCGTATAATATGCGCATCCCAATACCTGCAGTGCCCATAAAAATTTGTATTAATCGTTCTTTAGATGTAGCCTTTTCAGGATAACCGATATAATATAATGAGTGCTCAGTTAGAATATCATCGAGAGCTACCGCAAACGCTTCACTAGCAAATTCAGATGAATTAGATAGTTTCTTAATAGCACTCTTTTTCCAAAATGCTTCTGGCTTCAATACACTTTGCCATTTTATAAACTCAGCACGTTCTACAACATCTACAACAAGCTTTACAGTTTTTTGAATCTGTGGAATAAGATCTGGAGCAATCGCCATTAATTCCGAATCTAATTTTATCTTCCGAATCATTTGGAAATAGTAGTCATCTTGCTTGGCAGGCGGAATATGCCACATTATATACCATAATTGTCTAAGTAACTTTTTGGATTTCTTAGATTTAATTTGATTCATTACGTTTTGAATTAATTTATCCAGCTCTAACACAGCTGATAGATAATCATGTAAGTTGAAATTGAGATCTTCAATATCTTCAGGAGTAATACAATTTTTTTCTAAAATTTCGTAATCTCGACCATGAATTATTAGTTTCCAAATCATTTCATAATCTACAATTCGACCACTATCAACAGATTCTATTGTGTCTAATCTTAGTGCATGATCACCGGGCTCTGCTACAAGATATGAATGCTCAAGCAGTTCTCCCAAATCATGGAAAGAACGAATACGTGCGGGTTTTAAATCAACAGCGCCATGACCGATTGTAGACCAGACTTTCAGCACACCATCACGGGATTTTTCAATAATTACGCGTTCTTTATCGCCAAGATGGTCGAATTTTTCGGTAGCCCCTTTACTAAATGCCATATCGCATAAACTACATAACGAATAGATTTGTTATCTAACCCGGGTAATTTAAAAATAATACAGACATTGTCAAATGGTTTTCCCTTTATGAGCCATTCACCTGTAGAGGTCTTCCATTCCCAACGTTCGCCCATTTCATATAGAACTTTTCGAAGTCCTCGAAGGTCCGTTGCCTCTTTTGCTTTCTTGAGTACTTCGCGCTCCCAAATTTTATATTTCTGTGCGGCTTTTTCCATGTATTCTAATTCTTTTATTAGCCATAGTTTGTTAATTTTAAATCGGACCTTCATTTTATCTCAAATATATCATTTACTTTTGGATATTTATATTAGCTGATAAAAATAAAAAAAGAGAAAGGAAAAACTATAGATATTCACATACGTTTAGTTCTTTTCCTTTAGTTTCAGGGAATAACCAAATCCATAATGCGACGGCAATGTCAAATATAATTGCTAATGCCAAACCACCTGCAAGACCAAAGCCAAGGTCCTGAGCTACAAGTGCGACAAGAATAGGTGCAATAGCAGAGGCACCTCTTGCTACATTAAAGCAGAAACCAGCAGCGGTGTTTCGGAGCCTCGTCGGGAAGATTTCAGCAAATAGAGGTCCATATCCACTAAATGCACCAGTTCCAATACCCATTAGGAATAATGGCACTAGCAATAACTCTACGCCAAATCTAGATGCACTAGAGATCCAATTGGCAAATATCGTAAGTGCCGCTACAGAGGCAGCTTGGAGTAACATGAAAATTGTAAATGCTGGACGACGACCAAGTAAATCTGAGACATATCCAAATGAGATATAGCCTATGAATGCTCCGACTTGCGTGATAATCATCCATATACCAGATAGCTGGAGTCCGAGACTGAGATTATCCTTGAGATATTTTGGTAGCCAGCTAAATAGAATCCAATAAGCGAACATATCAAATGCTGCAAGCATCAAACCAAGAAATACTGCTTTTCGGATCTTCTCATCAAAGAGCAGTGAAAGTTCAGAGCGGCCTAGTTTTTCTTTTAATTCTTCGGGAATTTCACCCTTTGCAAATAGTTCCTGATTTCTTAGCCAGAGGTCACTTTCAGGCATCATGCCACGAATTGGAATTACAATTAAGGCTGCAGCAGCAGATATGAAGAAGGTCATTCTCCAACCAACGATTGGAGTTACAAAACCACCCATGATTGCTGCAAGAGCAACACCTATCGGAACTCCAGTTTGCATGAAAGCTCCTGCTTTGCCTCTCCACTTTGCAGGCCATGTTTCACCAATCATTGTTTGACCTACTGCCCACTGACCACCAACACCGAATCCGGTAATCAATAAGGCACCTATTAGGAATAACACATTTGGCGCGAGACCAGATAGAAATGTTCCTAATGAAAAGATAATAATCGTCCATTGAAGCGCCTT
>Ga0256914_1003219_pt1 | contig 12983 bp, 14 predicted proteins | sample HulkmetaG_FD_191571 | JGI IMG/M metagenome (GOLD analysis project Ga0256914, IMG submission 191571) | Hydrothermal chimney microbial communities from Main Endeavour vent field at the Juan de Fuca Ridge, Pacific Ocean - Hulk | ecosystem: Environmental > Aquatic > Marine > Hydrothermal vents ... | reverse complement strand
TTTTTCTCTTGGAGATAATGCGAAAGTCAGGAGGAGTTTGGAAATTGCGAACATTTCTTGACATTATCGGATTTTTAATTTTGATAAAATATTAATAAAATTTAGAAATAATAAAAAAATTACAGATAAAGATGGACTTTTAGTCTCATTGCAAGTTTAATCGATTTGATATTTTACCAAACTGGTTTTTTGGATTTATACAGTTAGTTTGACGCCACCTTCAATGTGTAGCCAAGACCATATACGGTAGATATTATATCTTCATTTTCAGGATCAATATCTTTTATCTTTTTTCTTATATTTTTTATATGGCCATCAAGTGTTCTTTGATTGCTTCTTGGTGATAATATTTTATATAAATTATCCCTGTATATGATTTGGTTCGGATTTTGCACTATTATCTTCATTATCTCAAACTCTGTTTTGGTTAACTTTAAAAGTTTACCTTTATAATATATGGAGTTTTTATCAATCTTAAATACCGTATTTGATAAAAAAGTTTTTATATTTGTATTTTTTCCCAAATGAACCCATATCCTGGCTTCCAACTCCACAGGATCAATGGGTTTTACAAGATAATCACTTGCACCGAATTTAAAAGCTTTTATCTTGGTTTGAGTATCTGAATATCCGCTGATAACAATAACGGGTATATTTAATTTTTCCGAATTTAAAAATCTTAGCACTTCATATCCCTCGTAATCAGGAAGATTTAAATCCAATAATATTAAATTATATTTGTTAAATACAATTCTGGATACAGCATCGGTTATGGTAGTAAATATTTCTGTATCAAATCCTTTTTCAGACAAAAATTCCTGCAAAAATAATGCACTTTCTACATCATCTTCAATAAGTAATATTTTATTTTTTTCCAATGTGTAAACTCCAAAAAACATAATCTTCATATTTTACCCATATTTTTCTTATAATAACATAGTATAATAAATTATTAAATAATTGTACTATGGTGAAAAATGAATTTAAGTGATATAAGCATACTTTTTGTTGATGATGATACTGATATGAGACAAAGTTTTGATTTTTTTATGAGAGACAATATAAAAGATTTGTATCTTGCTAAAGACGGAGTGGAAGGATTGGATTTGTTTTATGAATACAAGCCTGATATTGTCATAGCAGATGTTAATATGCCTGTTTTAAACGGGATAGAAATGTCTAAAATGATTAAAGAGGACAATCCCGATACTCCTATTATGATTATATCCGCAAAAGAAGATGTAAATGTATTAAAAAAGGCTATTGAGATAAAAATTGATACCTTTATAACTAAACCCATTGTAGATACATCTTTAATATTGGAAAAATTAGAAAATTTTGCAAAAAAAATAAAAAACAACAACATTATACCATATACGAATAAAAAACTTTTAAAAATGGCTACAACAGATCAATTAACAGGTTTGTGCAACAGATACAAAATCAATGAAATTTTATCAAGTGAAAAAAACAGAAGCAATAGATTTGGTACATATTTTTCAATCATACTCATAGATATAGATAATTTCAAAATGGTAAATGATACATATGGGCATATTGTAGGAGATAAGGTTCTTGTCGAATTTGCCAATATCGTTCAATCTGCTTCAAGAGTAACTGATATAACCGGAAGATGGGGAGGAGAAGAATTCATTATCATCCTACCTCAAACTACCAAAACCGATGCCGCAATACTTGCAAAACATATAAAAGATAAAATCAACTCTTTTACCTTTAGTACAAACAAAAAACAAAGTGCAAGTTTTGGTATAGCAGAATATCAACCAAATAAAAATATATTGGAAGTTATAAAAAAAGCAGATACCGCACTGTATAAAGCAAAAAAATTGGGGAAAAACAGAATATGCATATCTTAAAAAACAGCTTTTTTATAATTTTTCTTAGCATATTGTGTATTTCAAAGTTAAGTGCAAATCCTACTTACAATTTTTTAAATCAAAAAGAAATTGATTATTTAAACAATAAAAAAGAGATAAAAGTTTATCTGAACAAAGATTGGGTGCCGGCAAACGAAAATGAACTTCCCCAAATTTATGATTTTTTAAAAGACTATATGAAACTTTATGAAAAAGTTTTAAAAAAAAGAATTATTTTTGTAAAAAATATCAAGTGGAGTGAAAAAAGCGATATCATAAAAAAAGAAAATATAGATATTGTCTGTGCTCTTGGCAAAAATCCACACAGAAAAAAGTATTATACATACAGTGATTTCAAAATTTTTAATATTTTTTATACATTCGCTATTCCTTTATATAAAAAAATTCCTACATTAAAAGAATTAAATCAAAAAAAAGAAGCGTTGGCAATAGTACAAGGATGCAATAAGATAAATTACATAAGAAAACAATATCCCGATATTAGACTTATCGAGTGTCTGTCAAATTTAGATGCTTTAAAATTTGTATTACGAAAAAAAGCCGATTATGCATTGGGAAACTTTTTTGTATTTAAGTATCTAATAGAGAAAAATTTTCTCTCTGGCTTAAGAATAAAACTGCAAAATAAAGATAAAAATATTATAAATACTCCTAAATTCTTGGCTTTCAGTAAAAAAAATAAAATCTTAAAAGATATTTTCAATAAAGCATACCTTCAAATAGACAAAGAAGAAATTTATCTTTTAAAATCCAAATGGCTTCCCACACCTTTGGCAAAAAAGATATTTTTAACAAAAGATGAAAAAAAATTTATAAAAAATCATATTTTAAATATCAACACAACAGTTAGTTGGATACCTTTTAACTTCGAAGATAAGAAAGGAAATATCATAGGAATCGGAGTAGATTACTGGAAACTTATCGCAGGAAAAGTTCATTTAAAGTATAAATTTTTTAAGGCAAAAACTTTTTATGAAGTTTTAAATAATATAAAAATGAAAAAATATGATTTGAATATAGCTACAAGCAAAACAATTGACAAAGAGCCATTTGCCATTTTTACAAAAACATATGAAAAATTTCCTATCGCAATAGCAACAAAAAAAATAAGCAGTTTTATAACAACCGGAGTTGATCTTGAGCATAAAAAAGTTGCTGTTGGAAAAAGTTACAGTACATATTTTTTGCTTAAAAACATGTATCCCAAAATTGACTTTATTCTTACAAAAAATACAAAAGAGGCATTGCAACTAGTTGAAGACGGTACGGCTTTCGGAGCAGTTGATATAGAGCCCTCTCTTAGATATCAAATTATTAAAAACAATTTTAATGATATTTTTATTACGGGTATAACGGGAGTTGATTTTAATTTACAGATAATGATTAGAAAAGATTATAAAATTTTGATTTCTATATTAAATAAATCCATAAACGCAATAAGCAATCAAGAAAGAATCTCAATATATAAAAAATGGATGGGAGTCAAAAAAGAGCAGATTGATTATATACTTATAGCTAAAATTACTTTTTTCTTCTTTTTGATTATTGTTATTTTATTATATTTTTTCATAAGACAAAAAAAGTTAAAAAAAGAGGTAGAAAATTTAAATACAACACTTGAAGTCAGAATTAAAAATGCAATAGAAAAAGAAAAGAAACACCAACTCATAATGCTCCAACAGTCTCGTCTTGCTCAAATGGGAGAAGCCATATCTATGATAGCCCATCAGTGGAAACAACCGCTAAATACATTAGTGTTTTTAAACAGTACAATTATAGCAAAATACAAAAACAATACTCTTACGAAAGAGATAATGGAACAATTTGAAAAAAGATCTTCCAAAATTATCTTCCAAATGGCAAAAACCGTTGACAATTTTAGAAACTTTTTTAAACCAGAAAAAGAAAAAACAATTTTTTCTCTTAATGATACCATATCCGAATCTATTGAAATATTACAGCCTATCTTGGATAAAAACAAAATAACCCTTATAATAAATCTTGATAATGATACAAAAATTTTAGGATATAAAAATGAGTTCGGACAGGCAATAGTGAACATTATAAATAACTCCATAGATGCATTCATTCAAAGAGATATCAATAATAGAAAAATAATTATAAAAAAATATGAGACAGCAAATTTATCAACCATAATCATAAAGGATAATGCCGGGGGCATAAAAAATGATATTCTTCCTCATATATTTGAGCCGTATTTTACTACAAAAGAGAGAAGCGGAGGTGATGGAGTAGGTCTTTATATGACAAAACTCATCATAGAAAAACATATGAACGGAAGTATAAATATAGAAAATATAGAAAATGGAATAGAAATTAAAATCACATTAGGAGTAGTACAAAATGAGTGTAGTTCCGACAAATAAAGAAATCAAATTAAATCCCAGAAAATACATATTGAGCACAACTGATTTAAAAGGAAATATAACAAGAGTCAACGACTATTTTATTGAGATTTGCAAATATTCAAAAGAGGAACTCATAGGTGCACCTCATAGTATAGTAAGGCATCCGGATATGTCAAAAGCTATATTTTATCTTATGTGGCAATATATACAAAATGGAAAAAACATCACTGCTGTTGTCAAAAATATGGCAAAAAACGGTGATCATTACTGGGTTATACCGATTTTGAGATAAGAAGAGATCACAACGGTAACATAAACAGATATATGGCTTTCAGGCAGGCAGCTCCTAAAAAAATCATAAAAACTATAGAGCCTTTGTACAAAAAACTTATAGAAATTGAAAAAGCTGACGGCATGGATGTTTCAGTAGAGTATTTATTGAACTATATAGATAAACATGGTACAGACTATAACGGTTATATAGAAAAACTTGAAAAAAGAAGTACCATTAGTTTGTATTTTTTAAATAAAGCTAAAAAGCTTTTTTCATAGTTCGAACAATTCATTTTCATTAAAAATTTTTATCTTTTTTTTGATAAGCAAAGAAACTGTAACACCTTCGCCTTTTGTTAAAGTTTTACTAAAAGTACCGTCATATATATAACTTTTACCGCAAGAGGGTGATTTTTCTTTCAAAAGAGCTTTTTTTATTCCATATTTTTCACAAAGCTGAAGAGTTTTTTTGGCTCCTTTTTTAAAATATAACGACACATCAATACCATTTATATTTTTTATTTTCAAAGGAGTGGCGGACACTATCTCCGAAGGAGGCCTTGGCACAGGCAAACCTCCTTCAACTTCGGGACAAAACGGTATCAAATTATACTTTTTTTTCAGTTTATCTATATCTTTTATCTTGTTATTACTGCCGTTATATTTTACATTTTCACCATAAAGACAAGCACTTATGAGTAATTTTTCTTTAACTGACAAACTCTTTTATCCTTTTTATCCCTTCGACAATACTTTTTTCATCTGTAGCAAAAGAAAATCTAATATAGCCTTCACTTCCGAAGCCTATCCCCGGAATTACGGCTACTCCTTTTTGTGCCAAAAGTTCTTTTGAAAATTTCATAGAATCATTACTTACATTTTTTATGTTGATAAAAAGATAAAATGCCCCATCAGGTTTAACTACAGAAAGTCCGTCAATACCGTTTATAAGTTCAACAGCCAAATCTCTTCTTTTTTGAAACTCTTTTCTCATAAACTCTATCTCTTTATCGGCTCTTCCGTCAAGTCCTGCAATTGCTGCATGTTGGGTAATAGAATTGATATTTGATGCACTTTGACTTTGCAATTTTTTCATAGCATTTATAAGTTCATCATTAGGAGTGGCAAGATAACCAAATCTCCACCCTGTCATTGCCACAGATTTGCTAAGACCGTTTACCGTAATAGTTCTTTTAAACATATCGTTATTGATACTGGCTACCGAGACAAACTCTTTGTCATATATCAATTTTTCATACATTTCATCCGAGCACACAAATATATCGGTATCTTTTAAAACTTCAGCAATCTCTTTTAATTCTTCTTTTGAATATACTGAACCTGTCGGATTGGAAGGGGTGGTTAGTATCAGCATCTTTGTTCTTGGAGTAATTGCATCTCTTAATTGCTTTGCATTTATCTTAAATCCACTCTCATCATTTGTGTCTACAGTTATGGGAATACCTCCGCTATACCTGACAAGTTCCGGATAAGTAACCCAATATGGTGCAGGTATGATTACTTCATCTCCATGTTCTATAAGAGATTGAAACAGATTGAATAAAGAGTGTTTTGCACCATTGCTTGTTATAATATTTTGAGGCTTGTATACAAGTGAATTGTCTCTTTCGAGTTTTTTTGAAATTGCATCTAAAAGCTCGGGTATTCCGGCAACTGCGGTATATTTGGTAAAACCGTTTTTTATAGCTTTTATAGCTTCTTCTTTGATAATTTCAGGAGTATCAAAGTCAGGTTCTCCGGCAGAAAAACTAAGTACATCTTTTCCCTGTGCCTTTAAATTTCTTGCTAATGTGCTTATAGCTATGGTCATAGACTCATTGAGCCTTTTTACTCTTTTTGTTAACATTTTTTATCCTTTTAAAGCTTTTATAAAAGCTTCATATATTTTTTCCAACTCTTTATCTTTTTCAATTATGATATCTTCATCATGCTTGGCCATTGCTTCTTCAATAATATTTAATCGTTTTATAATATAATCAAATAATTCCTTATTGATATCAGGAAGTTTATTGTGAGAATATTGTGACTTGTCTCTTCCTTTTTGCACAACTTTGGCAGGTATTCCTATAGCGGTTGACTCTGCAGGTACATCATGAATAACCACAGAATTTGCTCCTATCTTGGAATTTTTTCCTATGGTTATATCTCCAAGTACTTTGGCACCTCCTCCTACAACAACTCCATCTTCCAAAGTAGGGTGCCTTTTTACACCTCTTTGCAAACTGACACCGCCCAAAGTTACCTGCTGATAGATAAGCACATCATTTCCTATCCTGGTGGTTTCACCTATAACAACTCCCGTACCATGATCGATAAAAACTCTTCTTCCTATCCGACATCCCGGATGAATATCAATGCCAGTAAGAATTTGTGAAATTCCCATAATCATCCTACCTGCAATTTTCCAACCTTTTTTATAAAATATATTGGCGATTCTATAGTTGATCAGTGCCCAGACTCCGGGATAATTAAAAAATATTTCAAATTTTGAATTTATAGCAGGATCACAATGATAAGGCATCATAAAATCTTCTTTTATCTGTTTCCATAATGATTGTTTAGAGTACATTTGTATTCCTTGTATTATGAAAAAAGTCAGATTGTATGATATCTGTTTTTAAATATCCGTTATCTTTTAAAAATACCTCTATCATTTTATGAATTTTATCTTTTTCATCTGAATTTTCAAGAGCTGAATTTATTTTTTCCGAAAGCAATTTTTTAACTTCTGAATTTTCATATCCTATTTCATTTAAAACTTGAAGTATGTCTTTTGATTCTATGATTTTTGTTATGGTATATGAAGTTTCATCGATATCCACACACAATTCCGTAGGATGAGCAAATAAATTATGTCTCATACCCATAGTCTCCTGATATGCACCGACTAAAAAAAATGCTAAAAAATAATCCTCTTCTGCCAAATTTACATCATGCAAAAAGAGAGGATTTTTGATATTGAAACTTATCTCTCCGTCACTGTCACAAGTTATATCCCATAATGATGCACTTCTTTTATTTGACTCGCCAAGTTTGCTTAAAGGCATAACGGGAAAATTTTGTTTCAACCCCCAATTATCGGGCAAACTTTGAAAAAGAGAAAAATTTAAAAGATATCTCTCCTGAACCATATCCTGAATATAAAGCAACTCTTTGTGATTTTTATCTTTCAATAATTTTACTGCTTTTTCTATGATAAGATTAACCAATATTTCCGTATTTGATCTATCGTCAAGGTCTATATAACCAAGATCAAAAAGAGTCAGTAAAGATTCCATATGATCCAAACTATCATGCAAAAATTCTAAAGCATTTTTTTTATTCATATCTTTATATAATGCATATAATTCACTGACCAACGGTGGATTTTTCTTTTTAAGTCTTAAAAGTTTCTGACTGTACTCTTTGGAAAAAAGCTCCAAAACAGGGGCGATTAAAACCGCATGAAAGGCAGCAATAAATCTGCCTGATTCTATAAAAACATCAGGTTCATCAACATTTTTTCTTTTTGCAATATCCTGTAAAAGATATATAACATCATTTGCATACTCTTCCAAAGAGTAATTTTTATGATAGTTTTCTTCATTTTGCGAATACTCGACCGCAAGTCCGCCGCCAAGATTGATTGAAGTGAGATTATCTGCTCCCATCTTTTTTAATTCGGCAAATATATTGCCGGCTTCTCTTAAAGCTTTTTTTAACGGTGCTATATCCTCAATCTGAGAGCCTATGTGAAAATGTATCATTTTAAATGATTTCAAAAGATTATGTTTTTTCAATATTTCAATAGCACTTATAAGCTCTGATGAAGTCAATCCGAATTTTGAGTTTATTCCTCCGCTTTTAGCCCATATGCCGATACCTGAACTGTGAAGCCTTATCCTAAGACCTATATTTGGCATAGTTCCATTAAAATTCTTCACATTTTCCACTATACTTTCAAGTTCGTTTATTCCCTCTATTGTCAATGTAATATTGTGCCCCATTTTTGCAGCTAAAAAACCTAACACAATCATTTCATTATCTTTAAAGCCATTTACAGTAATGGGTGAGCCGATATTGTTGTAACTCATAGCAAGTATCAATTCCGGTTTACTGCCCGCTTCAAGTCCGTAATTATATTTTTTACCTATATCTGTTAAATTTTTTACAAATCCGGGATATTGGTTTACTTTTAGTGGAAAAACAGCATTAAAACTACCTTTATAGTTAAACTCTTTTTGAACTTTTGAAAAAGTTTCATAAAGATATGATATCTGTTTTTGTATAAGATGGGGAAACCTTACAAGAAGCGGTCCGCTTAAACCCTTTTTTCTTATACTGCTGACTATATCGGCAAGAGAAGGCTTTGATTTGTAGTTGACAATGACTTTATCATTTTCAATGTCAAAATAATTTTTCCCCCATATATCTATACCGTATCTATTGTTCATAAATTACCCGTTCCATCCGCTTTCAAATTTTTCCAATTCTATTAGATATTCTTCTTTTTTTACCAAATCTTTTATCCACACCATATTTGTTTTTAATTCATTTTCGCCTATAACAACACAAAATTTGACATCTTTTTTATCAGCTGCTTTCAAATGGGCTTTTAAACTTTTTTTGTGATATGAAACTTCTGTTTTGTGATTTTTTCGATATATATATGCCAGTCGATACACCAAAAATAAAGCTTTCTCATCCATTGCTCCGAAATAAAAACCATCTTTTTGTTTTTGTGGCATATTTATAAGCTCCAATACCCTCTCAACTCCTATGGCAAAACCGATTCCGGAAGTCGGTTTTCCGTCCAAAAACTCTACAAGCCTGTCATATCTTCCACCGCCTGCAACTGCATTTTGTGCACCAAGAGCAGTAGAAACAAACTCAAAAGCCGTCTTTGTATAATAATCAAGACCTCTTACCAAATTATTGTCAACTTCATACTTTATATCTAAATCATCAAGTTTTTTTCTAACAAACTCGAAACTGTCTTCACATTCACTGCAAAGTGCCAAGTTCAGTCTCGGAGCTTCTTTTAAGAGTTGCTGGCATTGTTTGTTTTTGCAATCAAATACTCTGATGGGATTTGTTTTTATTCTTCTTTTGCAATCATCACACAAGCCATCTTCAATATCTATCAAAAATTTAACCAAATTTTGCCTAAAAGGAGGCAGACATTTTTGACATCCAAGAGTATTTATCTTTAAAGTATACTCTATACCGAAAAAGTCAAGTATATCTTTTAAAAGTAAGATAATATTTATATCTTCATAGGGACTATCTTCGCCAAAGCACTCAACACCAAACTGATGAAACTCTCTCAGCCTTCCTTTTTGCGGTCTTTCATATCTAAACATAGGTCCGTAATAATAATATCTTTTTACATTTGAAATTCTATCAAACTTATGTTGCACAAAGCATCTCACAACACCTGCGGTTCCTTCCGGTCTTAAACAAACATTGTTTCCGCCTTTGTCGATAAATTCATACATCTCTTTACCGACTATATCGCTACTTTCTCCCACACTTCTTTTAAAAAGTGCAGTTTCTTCAAGTATAGGTGTTTCGATATATTCAAAACCGTAATTTTTAGCAATTGCGGATGCATTTTCTATAAAATAGATATATTTTATATTTTCAGGGCTCAATATATCTTTCATACCTCTTAAAGCATTTATCAAAATTTTTCTCCTGTTATATTTTTTACAATAATTTTATGAATTTCTTCTATACTTTGCGATGCGTCTATTTCTACATATTTCGTATCTATTTTTTTTACAATATTTTGCATATTTTTCTGAACACTCAAAAGATACTCTATACCTCTTTTTTCTATGTTGTCTTTCTCTTTTTTGCCAAGTCTTTGCATTATAGTCTCTTTGTTAAGTTTAAGCAAAAAGATAATATCCGGAAATTTTCCCTCAAGTGCTATATTGTTTAACTCTACAAATGTATCAAAATCAATTTCTGTATGATTGCTCATAGCATAAGCAATACCGGATACAAAACCTCTGTCGCTTATAACCATATGATTTAAATTGGGCTTTACAACTTCTTCAAAAAGCTCCGCTCTGTCAGCCAAAAATAAAAAAAGCTCTGCTTTGATACTTTGTACATGTCCTTCTAAAAGCATTTGTCGTATCTTGACACCAAGAGATGTTCCGCCTGGCTCTTTGGTAAAAACAGCATTTTTAAATTTATTTTTCAAAAGCTCTATCTGAGTTGATTTGCCACTGGTATCAATTCCTTCTATAATTATATACATTTTATCCTCTTTCTTACGATATCAGGTAGTAAACTTGAAGGATCACCTCCGTGCTTTAGTATAGCTCTAACTACTGAAGAACTTATAAAAGCATATTTTAAAGATGGCATAAGATACAAAGTATCTATATCTCTATCAAGAAAATTATTGGCATATCCCATTTGTAACTCATACTCAAAATCACTTACCGCTCTAAGACCTCTGATAATAGTTTTAACATTTTTTTTATGAGCAAAATCAACCAATAATGAGTCAAAAGATTCAACTTCAATTCCTTCAATACAATTAACACTCTCTTTTATAAAGCTTACTCTTTGCTCTATTGAGAACATAGGGTTTTTCTCTTTTGATACCGAAACTGCAATAATAACTTTATCAAAAATTTTTTTGGCTCTTTTTACAATATCAAGATGACCGTTTGTTACAGGATCAAAAGTTCCGGGATAAATTGCTACATTACTACTGCTCATCTATTTTCCATTTTTTATATAAATTATGTTTTATATTTAGCAAATCAAACCATTTGCCTATCATAAAATCTTCCATTTCTTCCAAAGTTTTAGGATTAAAATAGTATCCCAAAACCGGAGGTGCTATGATAACACCCAAATTTGATAATTTTAACATATTTTCCAATGCTATGGAAGAGTAGGGCATCTCCCTGGGGGCTAAAAGCAAGGTTTTTTTCTCTTTGATTATCACACTTGCCGCCCTGGTTGTTAGATTGTCCGCTATTCCGCAGCTTATCTTTGCAAGTGTATTCATACTTGTCGGAATAATAACCATAGCATCACATCCAAACGAACCCGAAGCTATCGCAGCACCTATGTCATCATCATCATATAATATTATGTCTTCTTCTTCTTTAAAGACTGTTTTTGCATTTTTTGAAACCACAAGATAACTTTTTATATGTTTTGGAAGATGGCTTGCAAATTTCATTCCAAGATTTACACCGCTACTGCCACTGATAGCAATTACTATTTTTTTCATAAAACTATTACCAGACCTTTATCTATAATCTTTACCTTGTATATTTTACCATTTTTCCCAACAGTTTTTATAATATCGCCTTTATTGCCCTCTTGCAAAGCTTTTGAAAAAAACTCTATTTGCAAATTTCCATCTTTTATAATCGTTCTTACAATATCCTTCTTGTGTATAAGAGGATTTATTTTTATCATATATTTAGTTATAACAGAACCTTTTTTGATAAAATTTTTTGTAATATAGAAATTATTTTTTAAATTGTCTACAAAATTTAAAGGAATTTTATCAAAACTGCTCATAACTTTTTCATAATCATTTTGAGATAGGATTTTACCGTTAGAGATATTATGTTTTGCTTTAAAAAGATAAATTTTTGCATCTATTTTGTATCGAAAAAATATTCTGATGATTTTTTCACTGTTGTTTTTATATACAACTATAAAATTACCGCTTTTTTTTCTTATGTTGTTAGGCTTAACAATAATTTTCTCAAAATAAAAATTTGAAAAATCTTGCGGAAACGAATTGATTGGTTTTATGTTTAATTTTATTATTTTTATATTTTTATATTTTGTTTGAAAAATTTTTTTTAGTGCCTGAAAAATCTCTTTTTTATGATATTTTATATTGCATTGTTTATCTAAAACAACAATTCCGCCACTTTTATCTATAATTTGCAAAGAAATATAATTTTTAATTTTTGAAATTATTTCAAGTGAAGGAACTTTAAAAGTTGAAAGAGTATTTGAAACCTTCATCAAATCAATATTTTTTTTATACGAAGGATAAATATCCTTTATGTTTAAAACACTATTTTTGATGCAATAATGATTTTTAATGATTATATTCGGCTTTGCGGATAAAAAATTGGCAGATAAAAAAAATAAAAATATAATGATGGAGCGGGAAACGAGGTTCGAACTCGCGACCCCGACCTTGGCAAGGTCGTGCTCTACCACTGAGCTATTCCCGCAAAATATGAGTGAAATTTTATCTCAATTTTTTTCATTTGTCAACTCTTTTTTTAACGGTATTATAACATTTTTTAGTTCTTGGTGGTATATTTAAACGGTTTGAGAGAATAGAAAGGAGGAGGAACTATTCTCTCTGATAATGTATGGGTAAATTTAGGTTATTTTTGTTAATATTCCGTGCTGGGTCAGGGCATTTGCTTATCAACGG
>Ga0256914_1003218_pt1 | contig 12984 bp, 8 predicted proteins | sample HulkmetaG_FD_191571 | JGI IMG/M metagenome (GOLD analysis project Ga0256914, IMG submission 191571) | Hydrothermal chimney microbial communities from Main Endeavour vent field at the Juan de Fuca Ridge, Pacific Ocean - Hulk | ecosystem: Environmental > Aquatic > Marine > Hydrothermal vents ... | reverse complement strand
TGTGGAAGGCTTCTTTTAGAATGCGGGCCAGGTCGTTGATGTCGGTGACCAGGTAGTTGTGCTTGGTGACGGCCTGGGTGACGCCGGTGACGTCGGTTTCCTGAAAGGCGTCATTGCCCAGCAGGTCGGTGGGCACCTGGCCGGTGATGGCGACCATGGGCACGGAGTCCATCATGGCGGTGGCCAGGGCGGTGACCAGGTTGGTGGCCGCCGGGCCTGAGGTGACGATGGCGACGCCCACTTTGCCGGTGACCCGGGCGTAGCCGTCGGCCATGTGGCCCGCGCCTTGCTCGTGACGGGCGAGGATGTGCCGCACCGGATATTGGGGCATGGCGTCGTAAACGGGCAGAATCGCGCCGCCTGGGTGTCCGAACACGAGGTCGACGCCCTCGCGGATGAGGGCTTCCCAAACGATCTGTGCGCCTGTTCGCTTCATGGTCTTCTCCTGAGGGTGGAAGAGAGATGGCGGAAAAAGAAGAGCCTTCGACCTCCCGCTGTGCTGCTGCGGTTGGGCTGAAGGCCTCGTTGCCTGGTTTTTGGTGGGAGGCGTATCGCTTTAGCCGAAGTGCGATGCACCTTCACGGGTCATTAAAAAAGCCCTCTCCCGGTTGGAAGAGGGCCTGTGCTTTGTGTGTGATGCTGTCTAACGTCTTCGTTATCGGGCATCCGCCTTCTGTCCAACCGGTATCGGCTCCTGGCCGCTAATAAGAGCGAGGAGCACGATAATAATAACGAGGACAATCAGGCTGATGCCGAAGAACATTAGGGGTGTTTCGCTGTGAAATAAATCAGGAGGGAGTTTTCTTAATTGGCGGGCATTATACTCAGTTCGATATTCTTTGTCAAATCCGGTTTTGCCCTTTTGCGTTTCAGACGGATTACTCGTCGAAGAGAATAAGATGAACCTGCCGGGGGCCGAACATGCCGTAATGCTTGTGCAGTTCGATGTCGTCGCTGAAGCTGGGGCCGGAGATGATGAGCGCCCGGGCCGCGTCCTGAGGACGCGTCCTTAGCCAATCCTGCCGCCAGGATCGCAAATCCGCGTAGATACGATGGGTGGGCAGCAGCGCCACATGGTGGATGGGGATGAGTGCAGGCAGCCAGGAGCGCCCTGGGGCGGGAATCAGCACCAGTGAGCCGCTGGCGGCCAGGGCTGCGTCCGTCCCGGTCAGTCCCATCGCCAGTTCGGGGCTGAGATTGCGGCGGTGTGGGTGGCGCAGTTCGATGCCCGCGTCTTGCAACGCCTCGGCCAGGCCGGAAATGGGCATTGCCTCCGCACACCATGCCAGAACCTGGCTGCGTTTCTGCTCGTACAGATAGCGCAACAGCGCCAGCCGGGCCGTTATTGGATTTTCCCAGCGCTCCCAGGAGCCGCCCCAGCGCTCCCAGTTTTCGATGAATGTGTTGATCGGCGAAGATGTCATTTTGTTTTTGTTCTGAAAATGTATCGACTCTGTAACTATACAGGTCTGCGCACCGACGCCAATTTCGCGACCAAATGGGTCCAAACAATCCTTTTTCTCAAACGTCAGGCGTCCAACGTCACGAGCGCTTTCGCAACAGCCCATAACGTCTGACGTTTGACGTCCGATGCCAAGGCTATCTTACCGGTTGGCATCAAGCATTGCAGACGAAGACCTGCATAGTTACTCGACTCTTTGAGTTTTGGTGGGGGTCATCCATCCCGGGCCGAATAAATTTGAGACTGGGGCGCAGCCCCCGCTCCGATCGATTTATCCAGCCAGGCAGGCTACAGGACGACCTGCGTCGAACTTGTGGCAATTGTACAAGATTCTCGCGAGGAATTCGAATCGACGCTTCTGGGGGGAGCAGGTTTGCGCTATCAGCTTCGGCTCGCCCGTGCGGGGGCGGTCTGGGTTGGCTTTTTGTGCTATAATCGGAGTATCAAAACTGATTGTCCTCCCGATCTCTTCACTCTCTTCCCGTAACTACCAACCTCTCTGTCATGTACGCTGCCACGGGAGCGTCATTTTCGGCAGAATGTCATCAACCGTCAGGCGTCAAATGACGCAAAACACGCCCGCCGCAGGCGTCACACTACGAAGTCACACCGGACGTTTCACGCTTCACGTTTCACGCCTTGGCATCCAGAAATACTCATTTCAAGGCGAATGTTACGGTCAGACATGCACCCTGGTCGTTATCTCTTCCCTCTTTATCCATGCGATTAGTCATTCAGCGAGTTAGTCAAGCGTCTGTTACTGTGGCGGGTGAAGCCGTCGCCGCCATCGATTCAGGCTATTTAATTCTGGTTGGCGTCACCCATGACGATGATGGGGGCAAAGCCGATTGGCTGGCCCGCAAGGTGGCGGGCCTGCGCCTGTTCGAGGATGAGCGGGGTTTAACCAATCTTTCGCTGGCCGATGTCCGCGGCGAAGTGCTGGCTGTCTCTCAATTCACGCTCTATGCGGACGCCCGCAAAGGCCGCCGGCCCTCTTTTGCGGCCGCAGCCCGGCCCGAAGCGGCTGAACCGTTGTTTGATCGTTTTGTCGAGATGTTGCGACGGGAGGGCGTTCCTGTGCAGACGGGCGTCTTTGGCGCTCACATGCAGGTGGCTCTTGTCAACGATGGGCCTGTCACGCTCATTCTCGAACGTTAATGGGAGGTTGTTATGAGCTGGTTGAGAAAGCTGTTTGGCAAAGAACATGATTCCGGTCAATCTCCGCCCACCGATTCACCGCCCGACCTGGCCGCTGAACTGCTGGAAGCGGAACGGATGGCGGATCAGCTGGAGGATTATCTGCTCAGCGATCGGCTCTTCTGGCAGATTTCGGTGGACACGCCTCTGGGCACGCGGCAGCCCAAGATGACACTGGGCTCGCTTTATGAGCGCCTTCAGCGATTGGAAGCGCGCCAGAGCGAACTGGGGCCTAATGATCGCGCCCGGCTGGCGAAAATCTGGCAGGCGTGGGCTGAGGCCCAAAAGCGATTTCCCGAACAGTGGCAGGAAAAGCTGCGCCGCGAGTTCAAGAGCTACATGCGCAATTGGAAGTTTTTTTTGGAGCAGCGTTCTTCCAATCCCGAGCGCTGGGCCCAGGAATACAAATTCGAGGTTCGGAATCGTGAGCGGGCCAGACTGGCGTTGCAACTTCTTGGTCCCGAAGCGTCCGCTGATCTGCTCAAAGAATATGAAATCGTCGAGGCTTCCTTTGACGATTCTCCCAACGAAACATAATCTGCAATCATTTTCCCAGGAGTAAAGATAGATGTCTGAAATTCAGCATGTTCATCTGGTGGTCGCTTATTTCGATGACGAGGACGCAGCGAAAGAGGCGCTGGAAGCACTTAAAGAAGCTCACAAGCAAGAAGGCCTTCCCATCGACGGCGCCGCGGTGGTGCATCGGGATGAGGCGGGCAAAATACATCTGAAGGAGGTGGGCGACACTCACGCCAAGAAGGGGGCGGGCGTGGGCGCGCTCATCGGCGGCGCCTTGGGGGCGTTGTTTGGGCCCCTGGGCGTCATTGGCGGCGGCGCAATCGGCGCTTATTATGGCGGCATCGTCGCAGCCACCGTCGATGAAGGCATCCCCAATGAGGCATTAGAGGAAATCGGGGCCATGCTGTCTGCTGGCGGCTCTGCGCTGGTGGCGCTTACCACCGAGCAGGATGCCAAGGCCGTTGAGGCGAAGCTGGCGTCCCTGGGCGGGCGGGTGGTCACCAATGGCGGTCTAAAGGCCCAGGTGGCGGCGCCCGACGAGGCTGAGTTGGCCGCCCTCTCTGTGGATATGGATGCTGAAGAGGAAGCGGAGAACTCGGGGGATGACAACGCTTCTGTCGCAACGGACTGATCTCCTCTTCTCCCCGCCCCAATCCAGCGCCCGCGTGCACAAATGCCGCGGGCGCTTGCTTTTCCCACAACTCTTCAGAGGATGTCTTCGCAATGTTCGGCTTTTTGTCCTCAAAAGCGTCTATTGCTGGCTCCTACCACCGTCCTGAAAGCTCTCTCCGTTGCTGCTCGTGGAAGCCGATGATAGTTTTCTCATTAATCTGAAGCTTAATTTTCAAGTAATTTTAATGGTGGACGGGTATAATCAAAGGGATACTATCGGCCTTCACTCTATTCATGGAGTCTCTCAATGAAAAAACATTCGCTGGTCATCCTCATTGCGGGGATTATTATTACTCTGACGGTTGCCTGGGCGGGCTACGCCTCAATTGCCGTGCAACAACCTCAGAAGCTGGAGATGTTGTCCCGGGTGGGGGGCGTCGAGAATCAATCTCTGGCCACTGTTACAGATGTATTCGTCGTCGATAGCCTGCTCTATGTTCTGGATACGAGCGGCCTGGTCATTCTAGATGTAAGCGCGCCTCGCTCACCTCAGATTCTCTCGCAGCTGCCGCTACCGGGCCAGGGGATGAATCTCTTTGTGCGTCAGCATCGGGCTTATTTGAGCCTCGCGTCCACCAACGATCTGTATATCATCGATGTTGCTCGCCCGGAAGCTCCCATCCAGAGCAAGGTGATTCATTTGCGCGGTTCCAACGACGCCGCCATTCGGGATATTTTTGCGGTTGATGATCGACTTTATGCACTGACTGATGAGTATCTTTTCGGCCTGGACATGGATGGAAATGCCGATCCCGCCATTATCTACAACCGGGGCGGGATTCATTTTTCCGTGTGGGATATCGGCGCACGTGGTCGCTATGCGCTTTTGAGCTATCGCGAAGATGATCAATCATCTGCCGACGAAGAGAGCCATCTTATTTTGGATATCTCAGACGAATCGCAGCCTCAGCCGATGAGCGAATTCTCGACGGATCGTTCTGGGGGAAAGATCATTGTTCAGGGAGAGACGGCTTATCTGGCAGGTGGTTATGTGTATGATCTTTCCGATCTGTCTCATCCAACAAAAAAGGCTATTTTCGATAGCGAGGGCGGCAATGGCTTGGGGGGACTCGCTGTCGAGGGCGTTCACCTTCTGACTGCCTCCTCAACAACGTTGGATGTGAGTGATTTGCCCTCTATTCCCATCATCGCTCTTCCTCCAGAAGATGTCGTGGCCCAGGCGATCGCGGTCGGCAATAACATCTCCTATGTGGCCGGGGGCAGGGATGGCCTGTTGATTTATCGATTCCTTCCGCTTACGGTGTTTGCCAAACGCTGGGAGGCCGAGGATGGCGCGATCACGCCGCCCATGGTCATCGAGCAGAGAGCTAACGCCTGCGGCGGGCGGTACGTGGTCAGTGAAGAAAGCTGGAGTGATGGAGCGGTTGAGTTCCAGTTCGACGCACCCGAGACGGATAATTATTTCATCTGGGCGCGAGTGTCCGGCATCACCTGGCACCATAACTCCTTCCGCGTCTCCATCGATGGTCAAGATCCCTTTCAGTATGAAATTCGTCCGCCCGACGGGGCATGGCATTGGAATCAGGTCTATCCCGAGCATCAACCGGTGCAACCCTTGGGTTTGAAAGCCGGCTCTCACACCATCCGCTTTATCGCTCGTGAAGCCTCTAGCGATCTGGATGTTCTTTATATAACGAATCATCCTGATTTACGTCCCGGCGAGGCCAATCCATGCACTGCGCCCGCTACGCCAACCCCTACGCCTTCTCCAACAGCGACGCCAACTCTTTCTGCGCCCACCCCCACGCCTCCCCCTATCCCTTCCGACTTTGGATTGAGGCTTGAAGGGTGGCTTGGAGGCGATTCATTGATGAGGATACAGCCGCCTATCACGGCGCTGGGCGATGTCCTCTTCGCTACAGAGGGTGACCGCATGATCGTCATCGACACCAGCGATCCGAATCGATTCGAGATTATTGCCAAAACCGCTCCCCTGTCTGGCCCCATCACCTCTATGGTCGTTCAGGGAGATTACATTTTCGCCCAGGCGAACGGCTTGTCGGTCATCGATGTCCTTGACGTCCGAAATCCGCGAGTAATTTCCCATCTGTCAGGGCCTGCAGGTGATGTGCAGGTGGCGGGAGAGCGGGCCTATTTCGCCGATGAAAACGTCTGGACTATTATCGACATTACTCAGCCCGCATCCCCAAAGATCATTGGCAGGATCAATTCCATTGCGGAAAAGCCTTTGTTCGACCGCCAGAGGGTGTATGTGATTGATTGGGATATCGTGAAAATGTACGATCTGACAGATCCGAACGAGTTGGTGTGGATCGGCTCCTATCGACCCGCACCATCTTATGCTGCATATTCTTCCATCGATGATATCAAAGCTCAAGGTGATTTTCTGTATCTGACCAACTTTTACCAGGGGGACCCGCTCAGTTATGCAAGCGTCTTGGCCGTCGACGTTTCCGATGCTGCTAATCCTGTGTTAATGGCATCGTATACGCTGGATGGATGGGAGAAGGATGATCTATATCATTTTCGTAGTCTTATCATAAATGGAGATGCGCTGGTTGTGTTGAAGGCCACGGATAATTCTCGAAACTGGACGACTTCTTATGATCTGCTGAAGTTCGATATCCGGGCGCCAGATCAACTTCCTCTGATTCAAGAACGACGCATGTCGTACTACAGCCTTCCCCTGGCGGCCACCGAAACGCGTTTGTACATATCGGTGCAGCCCAGACGTCCCGATCTGGCGGAAGCGTATTTGGGCGCAGTCCAGTTTGATACGCTGAACCCGCTACCCGGGGCGAAGATGATCGTGGGCAAAGAGATCGGCGGTAGCGGTGATGATGTCTTTCTGTGGGGCGTGGAAAGCATTCAGATGATCGATAATAGCGCTCCTTCTTCACCCCAGGAAACAGGACATTACGTCAAAGCCAGCTCTTATATTCGCATCGAGGGCAACCATGCGTATATTGGCTCTCACTGTGGCAATCCCGCTGAGGATTATTTGAACCAGACTTGCATCGTCGATCTCAGTCTGGGGATGGACGCTCCTTGCACCGTGATGCCCATCAAATCCGAGATGGACGTGTCACTGATTTCGGAATCGGGCGGACTGGCCTTTATGCAGACACAGCATTTTCCAGATGTGTGGCGGATACATGTCATCGATATCAACGATCTTGAGAATATGTCCGAGGTGGCGGTTGTCGATTTCGTAGCTGATGACGCGGCGGTGCTGGGGTACAACCAGGGCATCCTCTATGTCGCCTGGGTCAAGAATCCCGATCCGGACACCCATTACGTCGTCATTGCGCCCCTGCACCGGCCAGATGAGCCGATCTGGCGCATGGAGAGCGATGCTCCCATCCGAAAGGTCGGGTTCGATCGGGGTATTCTGACTATCCTGACCGATAAAGAGCTGCGGTTGATCGATGTTTGGGATCTGGAAAATCCGTATGAGGCGGGACGTTATGCGTTTGTTGGCGCTCAGGGTGAGGCGCATGTGCTGAAGGTGGTGAATGGTCGGGCCTACGCGGGCATTGGCAGGCAGTTGCGGGTGGTGGACGTCCTCAATCCCGCCACTCCTCAGGAACGGGGCGTCTATAACGCTCCCGACGATGTTTTCGATATCCATGTCGGATCCTCCATAATTTCTCTTGCAGTGGATGAAGCTGGTATGATGAATCTGTTCATGCCAGACAGCATCTATCTGCCACAAATGCTCTACTGACTTCCAGCCATGCGTATCGACATCCTCACCATCTTCCCCGAAATGTTCGATTGCGTCTTCGACGCGTCTATCATCAAACGGGCCCGCGAAAAGGGGCTGGTCGAAATTTACGCCCATAATCTGCGAGACTGGACGACGGACAGACACAAGACCACGGATGACGCCCCTTATGGCGGCGGGGGCGGCATGGTGATGAAGCCCGAGCCCATCTTCGCTGCAGCGGCGGAAATAGGGGGCGAGGAGGATGTTCCGGTCATCCTCCTCACCCCGCAGGGGCGTCCTTTCTCTCAGCAGGTGGCCGAGGAGCTGGCCAGCCATCAGCGTCTCCTTTTCATCTGCGGTCGCTACGAGGGCGTAGACGAGCGCGTGCGAGAGCATCTGGCCACGGATGAAATCTCCATCGGGGATTATGTGCTTTCGGGCGGCGAACTGGCCGCAATGGTTATCGTCGACGCGGTGGTGCGGCTGTTGCCCGGCGCCTTGGGCTACGAACGCGCCGCGGCGGAGGATTCCCACGCCACGGGCCTGCTGGAAGGCCCCCACTACACCCGCCCGCCCGCATTCCGCGGCTGGCAGGTTCCCGATGTGCTGCTTTCCGGACATCATGCTAAGGTGGCCCAGTGGCGGCGGCGACAGGCGCTAAAGCGCACCCTGGAGCGCCGTCCCGATTTGCTGGCCCGCGCGCCTCTGAGCGCCCAGGACAGGCGTTGGCTGCGCGAGATGGGCTATGCCGGGCCATTTGCCGAGGATGAAGATCCGGAGTAGGATTGGGAGTTGATGAATGCGGTTCAAAAGCGAAAGGCGGGGCTGCTTCTTGCCGTTCTCCTGGCCTACGCCGTCCAACTAATCTGCTTTCCCCAAAATCCAAACGGCGCCTTTTTTCAGAATCTGCTGGCCGCGGCGCGGTGGCTGGGGCGTGAAGAGGCGCGGTTGGCGTGGGGGACGGTGGGGTATCTTTTGGCGATGGGGCTTTTCGCCTGGGCCGCGCCGCCACTGGATGACGCGAGCGGCCAGGTCCACGAGCAGAATCCAGGATTCGGCCTTCAAGATTCAACGATCGGCATCCAGAGGCGACTTGGCGCGGCGTGGTTTGTTCTGGCGCTGGCGCTGCTGCTGTTGAGCATGCTGCGGTTTGTGCAGGTGGGGGAGGACGCCCTGACGCGGTGGTTGTGGGTGGGCAGCCTGCTCGTCTGGCTCGCGGGCATTGCAACGTTGGTCTGGTTGGCATGGTCCAACGCCACCCCTCCGTCCCGGTTGTGGGGAAGACGGCGCGTGTTGGGCTTGGTTATGATTCTGTTGGGGGCGGGATGGCTGCGTTTCTGGCGCTTGGCGCACATCCCCGACGATTTGCATGGCGATATGGCCAGCATGGGATTGCAGGCCCGGGCCATCCTCGCCGGCGCAGCGCCTGGGCTCTTTCATCAGGGCTGGGCCAACATCCCCATGCTGGGGTTCTATCCCTCGGTCATCGGGCTGAAATTCATCTCCAACAGCATTCTGGGTCTGAATTTCGCGCCAGCCGTGGCGGGAACGCTGACTGTGCTCGGCCTCTATCTGCTGATCTGGCGTTTGTTCGATTCGCACGGAATGGCTGCGCTGTCGGCGATGGTTCTGGCCGTCAATATCCCGCACATCCATTTTTCCCGCCTGGCTGCGTATATGGATCCCTGGCCGTGGATTTTGTTCGCCTTTTTCTTCCTGGCCCACGGATTGCGGGGGCGGAAGCTTTGGCCTTTTCCTGCCGCGGGAGTGTTGCTTGGCTTCAGTTTGCAGATGTACTATTCGGGCCGGGTCGTTTTGCTCATTTTGCCCATGACTGCGCTCTACCTGGCCATCCTCTATCCCGACACAACGCGCAGGCTGTGGCGGTTTTGGCTGGCTGGCGGCGTTTTGTTGGGGTTGGGGAGCGTCGTGGCGCTGGGACCATCGCTTATTTACTTTTTGCAGCATTCCGGCCCGCTGCTGGAACGTTCCCGCTCTGTTTTTCTGTTCCACGAGCCGGTGCTGACGCATCTTATGGGCAAGTATGATGTGACAACGCCCGCGTCCGTACTTTGGGAGCAGGTCAAGGCGTCGACGCTCATGTTCAATGCCAGCTACGACGCCAGCACCCAGTTCGGCTACACTGCTCCCCTGTTCAGCGCTGCGCTTTCGCCTCTGGTTTTGTTGGGAATTGGATATAGTTTGCGACGGTGGCGGCATCCGGGCCTGGGATTTACGCTCATCTGGCTGCTTACCATCCTCGTCACCGGCAGCATCCTGACGAACAACGCGCCTTTCTGGCCTCGATTGGTGGGGATTCTGCCCGCTGCGGCGCTGATGGCCGGGCTGACCCTGCACGCGCTGCTGAAATCTTTCGTGGGGGGGCTTCCGTCCCGGACAACTTTGTGGCGGTCCGATCCTGCCGCTGTGGCGATGCTGGCAGTCGCATTGTCCTTGCTTCTTGTGGGAGGACAAAATTGGCGGGCGTACTTCGCAGTCGCCAGCAACAACGCCCGGCCCCAGGCCCGTATTGGCCGCTATCTCGATTCCCTGCCCGACGACATCGCTGCCTGCAGCTTCTCGCAGCCCTACCGCCTGAGCGAGCGAGAGACCGCATTCCTGGCCTGGCCCCATCGTCTGATGGACCTGCCGCCCGAGACCGCGGGCGCAGCTCTGGATGTCTGTCCCGGTCCGAATCGCGTTTGGATCCTTTCTCCTGCGGATAACTCGCAGCTGGCGCGGGTGCAACTGCGCTGGCCCAACGGTCAGTTGCGAACCCTGCGCGATGCAGCGGATCGCCCTGTTTTCCTCAGCTATCTTTTAATGGTGGGCCCGGAGGAGACGCCGGAGCCGGGCAATTCCTCTCCGCCTCCGACCGCGAGTAGCGCCTATCTGCCCGATGGCAGCCCTTTCGTTCCCCAAAAAACATGGTTGGGGGATGTCGGCAGCTCGGCAACGCACTGGCGCGTGGGGCCAGTGTGGGCTCGCAACGGTCAGATTACGCTGACCATCGGGCCAGTGGCGGGCCATGATGCAGTCTTCGACTACGTCGAACTCATCGACGTCTGGGGGCAATCCCGCCGCTTTGAGGCGGAGGACTTGGGTTACCTGGCGGGGGACGCTTTTGCCAGCCAGGACGGTCTGGACAATCGGTGGTGGATTCAGGAATTCGCACCGTTCAGCGGCGGGCGAGCGTTGGTGGCCCGCAAAGGAGAGCTTGTTCCGGCCCTCACCTTCACACTGCATCTGCCCGATGGGCTTTATGACCTGAGCATTGGCGCGTTCACAGGCGATCCTGCCAACGGCGTCTTCGGGTTGGGCGTAGCCGGTCTGATCGAAAAATAACCCCTACGGTTCGGTAGGACAGCGGAAGTGCAACAAAACGTAACTACTCAGGTGGCCTGCTTGACCGTGATTGATGCCATGAAATGAGCGTTTCTGACCGCCAAGGCGTGAAACGTGAAACGTGGGATTTTGTATTGCGATGCCCGCGTCGCATGTGTTTTTGATGTTTGACGCAGGACGTTTGACGACATGCTGCAAAAGGCGACGCTCCCTCGGCAGCGTATATGACAGAGATGCGAGTAGTTACGTTTCTTTTTCTCTGCTGCTTGGCGTCTTTGCGTGAGATATCTTCTTGGTTCCGGATTGTCTGGGTTAGCTGTTACAAAAAGAAAGGCCCCGCCGATTGTCGACGGGGCCAGGAAGTGAAGGGGAGGGACGTTGAAGCGGCTGCTACAAGGCCCGGCGCCGACGCCACCGGAAGGCGGCCAGCCCGAGCGATCCTAAGATCAGCAGAGCGAAGGCCCAGGGGAGCAACTGCCGCTCAGCCCGGATGCTGCGCACTGAAACCATGTTGGGAGAGGACGTGAAGCCGAAGTCGATGGTCATGTAGGCGTTGTTGTCCGGGAGGTTGGTGGGGTTGCCTTGCTCGCCTGTGGGGCCGGAGCCAACGGTGGTGGTGAACACGCGTGATGTCACGCGGTGAACCGAGGAGTTGGGAGAGCCGTCATCGCCGCCAGCCTGGGATTGGTCTCCCGCTACCGGGTCGGAGGCGCTGCCGGAGCTGCTGTTGTAGCCGCTAGGCGGAGCCACTGCAACGAAGTATTTGCCCGGCGTGATGTTGGGGAAGAGGTAGTTGCCGCTGGCGTCGGTGGTCACGGTCATAAGGGGCGTGCTGCCAGGAGAGGGCCACAGTTCGACTGTGATGCCAGCCAGGCCGGGCTCGCCGGTGTCCATCTTGCCGTTGTTGTCTGAGTCGCTCCAGACGGTGTTGCCGATGGCGACCTTGTCCGTCTGGACGGTGTACAGGCCGGCGTCCAGAGAGGGATCGGTTTCGCCAGCGCTGAGGGTGGTGGAGATGGTGCGACCAGTCGAGACGTTGGCGTCGGTGTCGACGTCGTCGTTGGAGCCCTGGTCGGCGGGGCTGAAGCTCATGGAACTGGGCGCTACGAATTGGACTGCGTAAGCGCCTGGGAGCAGGCCCTGGAATCCATACTTGCCGGCGTTGTCTGTGGATGTGGTCACGGCAGCGCCGTCGCCGTCTTCCACAGGAGCGCCGTTGCCGTCCAGCAAGTGCACGGACACGTTTGGCACGCCGCTTTCGCCTGTGTTCTGAATGCCGTCGATATTCGAGTCGTTCCAGACGAAGTCGCCGAGAGCTGCGAGTTGTTGGAGGTAGTCTTCCACCTCGCCGTCCGAGGCTGCGCCGCCCCAGTCGGTGTTGGCCAGGGAGTCGGAGGTGATGCGGAAGCGCATGTAGACTTGGTTGTTGGTGAAGGTGGCGCCGCTGGGCACGGTGGTGCAGAGCTTGTGGTCGGACCAGTCTGTTGCGGCAGGGACGGCGCCGAGAACGAAGGCTTCGTTGGCGTCTGCGGAGGAGCCGGCGCCGAAGTTGCCGTCGCTGTTCCAGTCGATCCAGGCGAAGATGTTGACAGGGTTGGCTGTGGCGTTGTGAGCCGTGACCTTGAAGCAGGCTTTTTTGCCCGGAATCAGGGGGGTCGCCAGGGTGACGCCGTCCTCGTCGTCGCCGGCGCTGGCGCAGGCGCCGATGGTGGGGGCGCCGGTGTTGCCATCATCGCCCTTGCCGCTGCCGGAGCCGTCTGCGCCGGCCTTGGCGTCGGGCTGGCCATCGGTTTCGGCGTCCACGCAGGAGCCGAGGTAGAGGCTGGAGGTGATGACGTGGCTGGGGCCGACGCCCTCGCCGCCGTTGGTCTTATCGGTGGCGTAGTTGTCGGGCAGGTCGCCCCAGTCGGTTTCGGCTTGCTGGAAGCCGAAGTCGAAGGTTTCGTTGACCTGGTTATCGGGGAAGTTGTTGGGTCCGGCTGAGCCGTTGTGGTCCTGGTTGCCGTTTTCGCCCGTGGGCAGGAAGGAGGTCGACAGGTTGGGCACGGTGAAGTCGGGGCCTTCCACAGGCTGGCCGGCAGCCGTCTGTACGCCGTCG
>Ga0256914_1003217_pt1 | contig 12986 bp, 12 predicted proteins | sample HulkmetaG_FD_191571 | JGI IMG/M metagenome (GOLD analysis project Ga0256914, IMG submission 191571) | Hydrothermal chimney microbial communities from Main Endeavour vent field at the Juan de Fuca Ridge, Pacific Ocean - Hulk | ecosystem: Environmental > Aquatic > Marine > Hydrothermal vents ... | reverse complement strand
TACTGCCCTTAAAAACTGGAACTTCACTGCAGACTTCGTTTGGACCGACTGGTCAAGCTATGATTCGCTTGATTTCGAATACGAAAAGACCCCGGGGCTCGGCAAACCGGGAGTAGTCAGTGTTCCCAGGAACTGGGAGGATGCGTGGGCATTCAGGTTTGGCGCCGAGTACACCCTTAACGACCAGTGGCAACTCAGGGGAGGGTTCTTATACGACCAGTCTCCCATAAAAAATGAATGGAGAGAGCCTACCCTGCCCACCAATGACCGCTGGGCCTTCTCAGTGGGCACCGGATGGAACTACAAGCAGTTTGGAGTAGATGCAGCCTACTGTTACGTGCTTGTGGAAAACGGAGGCACATCCAAGCTGACACCCGGCCTGGACGGAACATACAAGGGCCAGGCCCACGTGATCAATCTGTCCCTTAGATGGAGCTACTAACCTACGTAATAGAAAAGGACCTTCCAAGGACCCTCCCCCAGGTCATTGAAAGGTCCTCATCCCTCTATCCTGAAAGACCCGCGCTGACCGCAAGGGAAAAGGCAGGGGACCGTGTCCTGGATTACAAGGGTCTGAAGCGGGAAGTTGACCAGCTGGCCTCTAGCCTGGTCAGCTTTGGCATTCAAAAGGGAGACAGGATCGCCATACTTGGACCCAATTCCCCGGAGTGGGCCAAGTCCTACCTGGCAAATGTCCGATGTGGGGCCATAAATGTCCCCCTGGATTCACTCCTGAGCAAAAACGAGCTCAGCCAGCTACTGGCAAAGGCAAGGGTCAAGATGGCCTTTGTTGCCCCGAGATTCCTGGACATAATCATAGATGCCCCGGAATCCTATCCTGACCTCAAAAAGGTGGTATGTCTTTCGCTGGAACACGAGGATCTGCCGGCAGGAGTGCTTTCCTTCAAGCAGGTATTAGAGGCGGGGTCATCTGCTCCTGCCAGGTTTCCCGGGGTGGAACCCGATGACCTGGCATCCATCATCTTTACATCAGGCACCACGGGTACTCCAAAGGGCGTCATGCTGAGCCACTGGAACATCGTCTCGGACTGCATAGGCTGCTGGCTTGCCATTGACATAGGAAAGGAGAGTTTTCTTTCCGTGCTGCCAATGCATCATACCTTTGAATGCACTGCAGGTTTTATACTGCCCCTTTTCTCAGGCTGCTCCATAACCTTTGCCAGGAGCCTAAAGTCAAAATCCATCATCGAGGACCTAAGAGCGTGCAGGGCCACGGTAATGCTGGGTGTCCCCCTGCTTTACCAGAAGATGATGGAGGGGATCATGAGGGCGGTTGACAGGGCACCAGCACCGAAAAAATTCATGTTCAAGGGCCTCTGGAACCTGGTGCTTGCAGCCGAAAGGCTGGGTAACTATGACCTTGGTAAAACCGTCTTCAAGGGTTTCAGAAAAAAGGCGGGCCTGGATACAATAAAATATTTTGTAGCAGGCGGTGCGCCGCTTCCTCCTTACATTCCCAAGTTCTTCAGGAGGCTTGGCCTCGATGTCCTCCAGGGTTACGGCCTTACCGAGGCAAGCCCGGTGCTAACCATAAACCCGCCCGAGGCCCCCATAGATGAAAGTGCCGGCAAACCCCTGCCAGGGGTTGAGGTCAGGGTGGTTGAACCTGACAGGGATGGTGCCGGAGAACTGGCCTTTCGTGGCCCCATGATCATGAAGGGTTACCTGGACAACAAGGAGGCTACAGACGAGGCTATAGATCGGGACGGATGGCTTCTGACCGGGGATCTCGGGTTTGTCAACGACCAAGGCTATGTGTTTGTCTGTGGCAGGGGAAAGAACCTGATTGTCACTGCAGCGGGCAAGAACGTGTACCCCGAGGAGATAGAAAACGAGCTCAACAGGAGCAGCTACATCCTGGAGTCCATGGTATACGGGCGGGTATCCGATTCTGCCAAGGGAGAAGAGGTCTGCGCCATCATCGTTCCTGACCACGAATTTATCGCCGCGAGTTTTTCAGGAGAGCAAATCGGAGACGAAAGGCTCCACGGCCTGATTTCAGGGGAAGTCAAGAAGACCAACAGGGCACTTGCATCGTATAAGCGCATAAAATCCTTCGAGATTATAAACGAGGAACTGCCAAAGACATCCACCAAGAAGATCAAGAGGCATCTTTTCAAGTTCTCTTCCAGGTAACATTGAAACAAAATCCGCTTCTACAGTACCTAAACCGGCAACAGGGACAGGCTGTCCAGGACCTGGACGCCAACGTCCTGGTGGACGCCGGCCCCGGCACCGGAAAGACCAGGGTACTGACTGCAAGGATCGCCTGGCTTTTGCAAAACGGATGCGAACCTGGACGAATTCTTGCCATTACCTTTACCAACAAGGCGGCAACCGAGATGCAGGAGCGGATCAGGAAGGCCGGCCTCTCTCCTGACGTATGTATCACAACATTCCATTCCTGGGCATTCAGGTTTTTATCAGAAAGCCTCTCTAAGGAGAAAAGGTCCGTGGTAATAGGAGAACAGGACCAGAAAAAGATATTTGGAAAAGTGCTAAAATCCCTGGACATCCAGGGAAAAACGTCCCGGCTGCTGGAAAAGATCCAGTTTCTGAAGCAGTTTTATCCGCCAAGGCTCAGGGACGAACCCGAGGAAGTAAGGACCGTGTTTGAGGCCTATCAGGATTATTTGAAGGCCCATGGCCTCTTTGACTACGATGATCTCATTATCTCCGCGGCCTCTTTCCTGGAAAAGCTTCGCGATGCCGATCCCCTGCTTCAGCCCTTTGATCATCTCCTGGTAGATGAATTCCAGGATGTTAGCCAGGCCCAGTACAGGCTTTGCCAGCTGCTGGCAGGCAGAAGCTGCAGGGTGATGGCAATAGGAGATCCGAACCAGTCCATCTATGGCTTCAGGGGTTCGGATCCCGTCTTCATGGAAAGGTTCGTTACAGATTTCCATCCATGTACGAGAATCAGGCTTCTGACCGCGTACCGGTGCCCCCAGAAGTTCCTGGATGCTGCCGGCAGCGTACTTGGTAACAAAGGCCTGGCAGAAGTCCGCTCTGAAAGGAAGAAGGAGGCTGAAATAATCTTCAGGCAATTCAAGCACCAAAGGAGCGAGGCCGCCTGGATAGCCAGGAAGATTGACAATATTACGGGTGGAATAAGCTTTGAAAGCCTGAACCAGGGGACCGCGTCGGGCCACGACCTGAAAAGCCTTTCCCAGGTGGCAGTGCTGTTCAGGATAAACAGGATGGGGGAAAACATAGCAGAAGAACTGGAAAAGGCAGGCATTCCGTTCCAGCTTGCCCGGGATACAGACGCCGGTCGGGAAGAAAAGCTGAACATGCTCTGGCACCTGCTCGAGTTCCTGGCGGGACGCAACATTGACCATCATCTGTCCATGTTTCAGCCGGACATTCGGAAGCGGCTTGAAACCATGGGCAACGAAATGCTCAGGAAACTCCAGGGCATGCCCCCGGATGCATTCCTGGAGATGGCATCAGGCATTTTGGGACAGGGTTTTGACTCTTCGGAAAAAATCCTGCTTTCAAATGCCCTTGAATCCCACAGGCAGGGACGATTCCTCCCCCTGGCAATGAAGACAGAACAGGACCGCCTGGATTTTCAGATAGAGGCCGTCTCCCTCATGTCCATTCATGCGGCAAAGGGCCTGGAATTTCCCGTGGTCTTTATCGCCGGATGTGAAGATGGCATCCTGCCATGGGAAAAGGGGGAGGTCCCAGAGGAGCGACGCCTGTTTTACGTGGGGCTGACCAGGGCCTCGCGGCAGATATTTCTGACTGCGGCCCGAACAAGGATATTTTGGGGCAAGACCAGGAAGATGCAGCCTTCTCCTTTCCTGGAAGATATGGGAAGGCTTCTTGTAAGGGAAGAGGCCCGGCCTCCCAGAAAGCGGAAAAAGAGGCCGGCCCAGAAAAAACTTTTCTGAACATTTCCGAATTCCCCCCTTTTGGTAATTGAAAAGTTTTTTTATAAAGGAAAGCGTAAACCCGGAATTGATACTTTCAAAAGGACCGATTCACACCTGGAGATAGAATAATGGCAAAGATAACAGTCACGGAAGTGGAACACGTGGCCCACCTGGCACGTCTTACCTTCAGCACCGAGGAAGTAGAGGCCTTCACCAGGCAGCTGAACGACATACTGGAGTTTATTGACAAGCTGGATGCCCTGGATACAGCCGGCATCGAGCCGACCACGCGGGCCATAGAACTTTTGAATGTATTCAGGGAAGACGAGGTCAAAGAGTCCCTTCCCGTTGAGGAGGCAACAGGGAACGCACCACTGGCTGAAGAAGGGGCCTTTGTGGTTCCGCGAATCATATAAAAATTCCCCTTGCCGCCAGGGGATCAGGGAAAAGACATGAGTAATCTTACAGACTTGACGATTTCAGAACTGAGACAGCTTCTCGACAGGAGGGAGGTCACCTCCACGGAGGTAACGAAGGCCTATCTCCAGCGCATACAGGGGGTCGACCCCAGGATACACTCCTTTATTACCGTTACGGAGGAAGAGGCCCTTGAACAGGCAAAGAGGGCAGACGAACGCATCTTTTCAGGGGCTTCATCCAGCCTTACAGGCATTCCCCTTGGCATAAAGGACGTGATCTGCACCCGGGGGATAAACACCACGTGTGGCTCCAAGATGCTTGAAAATTTCAGGCCTCCCTACAATGCCCATGTCATGGAAAGGCTTGAGGAGCACGGTGCTGTCATGCTCGGGAAGCTGAACATGGACGAATTTGCCATGGGGTCTTCAACTGAAAATTCCGCATTTTTCGAGACCAGAAACCCCTGGGACCTTGAACGGATCCCCGGGGGTTCCAGCGGAGGAAGCGCTGCATCCGTTGGCGCAAGGCTCTGCTGCGCATCCCTTGGATCTGATACCGGAGGCTCCATCCGCCAGCCCGCTTCCCACTGCGGGGTCGTAGGCATGAAGCCGACCTATGGCCGTGTTTCCAGGTACGGGCTTGTGGCCTTTGCATCCTCCCTTGACCAGATAGGTCCCCTGGCCAGGTCTGTGAAGGACTGCGCCATCCTTTTAGAGGCCATTTCCGGGCATGACCCCAGGGATTCCACCTGCCTGCCAGCCCCTGTTCCGGCATATTCAAAGGCATGTTCAGAGGGTCTGGATGGTTTTACCATAGGCGTTCCTGAGGAATATTTCGTGGAAGGCCTGGACCCGGAAGTGGAAAGGGCAGTTAAGGCCGGAATAGACACACTGGAGTCGGCGGGTGCGCAGATAGAGAGAATAAGCCTTCCCCACACCGAATATGCCGTTGCCGTTTACTATATCATCGCCACGGCAGAGGCATCATCCAACCTGTCGCGCTACGACGGGGTGAAATATGGATTCAGGGCGGAAGGATATTCAAATCTTATAGAGATGTATAAAAAGACCCGTGCCCAGGGCTTCGGCCCCGAGGTGAAACGAAGGATCATGCTGGGCACATACTGTCTTTCAGCGGGATATTACGATGCCTTCTACAAAAAGGCATCCCAGGTCCGGACTCTCATAATCCAGGACTTTAAAGAGGCCTTCAAAAAGTGTGACTGCCTGGCAGCACCTGTTGCTCCGACCACTGCCTTCAGGCTGGGAGAAAAGGTGGCTGATCCCATCCAGATGTATCTTTCGGACATCTTCACCATACCGGTAAACCTGGCGGGCATACCCGGCATCTCTGTCCCATGCGGTTTTGACTCCAAGGGCCTTCCTGTAGGCCTCCAGCTCATGGCAGGGCACCTGCAGGAAGAAAAACTCTTAAGGGCAGCCTTTAACCTGGAAACGGCCCTGAATTTGCAAGTCAAATGGCCGGAAACCTGAAATAAGGAGGCAGGTAAAGCTTGCAGAGGATACCTTTAAAACTGGCACAACCCGGCATGGTCCTGGCCAAGGAAGCGGTAACCCCTGAAGGCCAGGTGCTTTGCGGTGCTGGCACTGCCCTGACCCAGGAAATCCTGGCGAGGCTGGCAAAGCAGGAAGTCCTCACCCTGACAGTGGAAGGCCATCCGGTGACGCTTCCGGGAGAAAAATCACTTCCCGAAAAGCTGAAGGAGCTGGATCAAAGGTTTTCAAAGACAAGGAACGACCCCGTGCTCCGGGCACTTAAAACCGTGATCGCAGAATTCTGGATCATCCAGGAAAAGGGGGAAGACTTCCTGCAGAACCTGAAAAGGGACAGGGCTGACTGAGGAGCGTATTCCATGAAAAGGGAAGAAATACGCCAGAGACTGAAGGATGTGCAATCCCTGCCCACCCTTCCGCCCATAGTCTCCAAGTTGAACCAGATGGTTTCGGATGAGGACGTCACTGCAGTAAAACTGGGCAGGATCATTGAAAAAGACCAGGTCCTTACCAGCAAGCTCCTGAAGATGGTCAATTCGTCCTTTTTCGGGTTTCCCCAGCGCATCAGTACGGTTTCAAATGCAATTGTGCTCCTGGGATTCAACGTGATAAAGACCCTGATAGTCACGTCTTCCATATTCGAGGTTATGCAGGCCTCGGACATAGGCCTTTTCGAGCATTCCCTGGGGTGCGCCACTGCCGCGGGGCTCGTGGCCAAGAAACTCGGGATAAAAAATCCGGAAGAGGTCTCAACGGCCGGGCTTATCCATGATCTGGGAAAGATTGTCCTAAGGGCGGAAATGCCTGAAGAATACGATCAGGTCGCAGAAACTGCCAGGCAGGCCAAGCAGTACATGAGAGAGGTGGAAAAGGAAATCCTCGGCATAGGCCACGGTGAAATAGGAGGGATCCTTGCACGGCAGTGGAACCTGCCGGAACGCCTTGTATTCCCCATAGAATACCATCACAGGCCCGAGGCCTCTCCCGACTTTGCGGAGGTTTCGGCCATTATTCACTTTTCTGACATATTGATCCGGGCACTGGGTTTCGGTTTCGGAGGGGACCCGTGGGTACCGCCACTGGACCACCAGGCTTGGGCCAGGATCAAGCTTGGCAAGAGCCAGATGAGGCAGCTCCTGGAGGAACTGGATGAAAAACTCATGGAACTCCAGGACTTTACCCTGGACATCCAGAAAGACGGAAAGGACTCATCCTGATATCCATGGCACGTATTGCATTGGTTACCCCGGACCACTTCAAAAGGGCTGACGAAAAGCTCTGCCTGGAAGCAAGAGGGCATACTGTTGTAACGAATGCAGATGTTGCCCGTTCTCTTGAGGGGATACTTGCCGATCCTCCCGATCTTCTCATCATACAAAAGGGCCTCCACAGGCACATGGACCAGGAGGTGATCCTTGCGCTCAAGAACAACCTCCAGCTGGCCCTGCTGCCCATCCTCCTCATGGTCTCGGAGCGGGACCTCGCTGTAGGCCTTGACTGGAGCTGTTATCCTGTTGACGACCTCATATCGGAACACGCCACCATAGAAGAAATCATTACCAGGATAGATCTTGCCCTGGCCAGGACCAGGAGGGTTGCAGACAATAACCCGCTTACCAAGCTTCCCGGCAACTCGTCCATCCTGAAGACCATCCAGAACATGCTGGAACAGGCAGAACCCAGGGCTGTGGCATACGTTGATATCGACAACTTCAAGCCCTACAACGACAGGTACGGTTTTTCCCGGGGGGACGAAGTGATCCGCATGGTATCCCGCATACTGGTCAATGTCATCCAGGAACACGCCGGCGCAGGCGGTTTTATAGGTCATATCGGAGGGGATGACTTTGTCTTCATGGTTCCGCTGGAAAAGGCAGAAACGGTTTGCCAGGAGGTACTGACGAATTTTAACGCCCTGATCCCGCTATTTCTGGACGAAAAGGACCTGGAAGCCGGATGTTTTGTCTCGACAGACCGCCAGGGCAATGTCCGATCATTCCCCCTGACCAGCCTGTCCATAGCAGTTGTTCCATGTCATCCGGGCCATTACAGCCATTACGGTGAGGTTGCATCAACTGCCGCATCCTTAAAGAAAAAGGTAAAGGCCCTGGAAGGCAGCAACTTTCTTGTGGACCGGAGAAAACCCGACATTGACTGACGCACACCTGTTGAGCAGCCGTGAAGTGCCTGCTGGTTAACCCCTGGATTGCCGATTTTGCCGCCTTTAATTTCTGGGTCAGGCCCCTTGGCCTTTACAGGCTGGCCCAGTGGCTTGCTGCAAGGAAGGTGGATTTCAGCCTCATAGACTGCCTTTCTCCCTTCAGGGCACCTGGAAAATTCAGGAGGAAGCCCGTGGACTTTCCCATGGGCTCAAGGGTGGAAGTCTGCAGAAAATTTGCAAGGTACGGTATCTCGAGGGAGGAATTCCGAACCAGGCTCAGGTCTGCCGGCGGGTTTGATTGCGTGTTCGTCACATCGGTCATGTCTTACTGGTATCCGGGGGTCCAGTGGGTCATTGAGGAAGTCAGAAGGATGTCGCCGGGAGCACCGGTAATACTGGGAGGCATTTACGCAAGCCTGTGGCCCGAACATGCAAAATCGGCATGCGCCCCGGATCTTCTGTGCGCTGGAACACTTGATGCCTGCTCTGGAAAACTGGCCGATTTTCTGGGGCTTTCCCGGCGGCCTCCAAGGCCTGAAAAACCCTGGTATTTCCTCGAAGGGATACTTGACCGTGCAAATTACGGGGCTGTGCGCACTGCTGAAGGCTGCCCGTTTTCTTGCACCTACTGTGCCTCCAGTATTGTTTCAGGCCCATTTTCCCCCAGGCCGGTTGGTGACATTATACAGGAAATAGCCTTTCTCTACGGGAAGGGATTAAGGCAGATCGCCTTTTACGACGACGCATTACTTGTGGACTTTGAAAACCGCCTTGGTCCTGTACTCGAAGGCCTGCTGAAAAGGGGTATCCACATGGCCTTTCACACCCCCAACGGCCTCCATGCAAGGCTTGTTACCGCGGATGTGGCAAGGTTACTTGTCCGGTCCGGCTTTAAAGGCATCCGCCTTAGCCTTGAAACCACCAATCCGGACAGGCAGTCTGCCACGGGAGGCAAGGTGAGCAGCAAGGATCTGGAACAGGCCGTGAAAAATCTCCTTGAAGCCGGCATGCCGGCGTCCTTCATTGGCGTGTACCTTCTGGTCGGCCTTCCCGGACAGGACCTTGACGAGATCGAAGAAGGGATCAGATACGTCAGGTCCCTGGGAGTACGGCCATATCTTGCTGAGTTTTCGCCCATTCCTGGAACGGTGGAATGGGAAAGGCTGGAAAGGAAGGGGGTTGTTTCCGCGCACATGGACCCCCTGCTTACAAACAACACACTGTTCTTCAGGCTCTTTTCAGGATACGACATGGACCGGTTCGGAAAACTCAAAAAGATGGCGGAAGCGGCCTGAAAAACCGGGAGAAAAACACCCGTATCCGCCCTGCCGCCCTGTCCTATCCCACGATCTCTCCCACAAGATCGTATCGGTGGCTTTGGGTTATCCTGACCCTTGCCATCTGTCCAGAAATGGCCTCTCCCCTGTTTATATAGGTAAGTCCGTCGACCTCCGGGGCCTGGAAGCCCGAGCGGGCACACAGAAGAAGCTCGGTCTCCTGGCAGGGGCCGTCCACCAGAACATCAAGGACCCTTCCCCTGAAGCTTGCATTTATTTCCTCTGAGATACCTGCCTGCAGGGCCATGAGCTCGGCCTTTCTTTCCTTTGCAATTTCAGCAGGCACCTTTCCCCTGAGCAGGAAGGAGGGGGCCTCTTCCTCGTCCGAATAGGCAAAGCAGCCCAGGTGGTGAAACCTCCATCTTTCTATAAACTCCCTGAGAATGAGAAAATCCTTTTCCGTCTCTCCCGGAAACCCTACCATGACCGTTGTCCTGAGGGATACGTCGGGCAGAAACCTCCTTATAGCCTCCATGGTCTTTTCAAGCCCTGAAAGGCCGTATCCCCGCCCCATGGCCCTCAGCACTCCGGTGCTTGCATGCTGGATGGGTATATCCAGGTACGGACAGATTCTTTCATTTTCCCGGATAACCTTCAGGAGCCTCTGGGTTATACCTGGCGGATACAGGTACATGAGGCGGAACCAGGGAATCTTCGTTTTTTTCAAAAAGAGCTCCAGAAGGGATGCAAGGTCAGTATGGTTCCATTGGTAAGCGGTAAGATCCTGGGCCACCAGGGTGATCTCCCTGGCGCCTGATTCGCCGAGCCTGTTTATTTCAGCCACCAGGGATTCCGGGTCCCGGCACCTGAGCCTTCCCCTGATCTTCGGTATCAAGCAGTAGGTGCACCTGTTTGAGCAGCCCTCGGAAATCTTGACATACTGCTGCCAGGGCCTCCCAGTGGAAAGCCTGGAAGTGCCCAACCGGGTTCCGGCCCCAAGGGGAGCCTCTTTGTCCATAAAAACATTGGCAATTTGCCTTCCCGCCTCGGAGGCATCCTGCTCAAAGAGAAAAACATCCACCTCCGGCAGGAGCCTTTCAATCTGATGGCCGTATCTCAGGGGAAGACAGCCCATTACTCCAAGTATCTGGCCCTCCCTTTTGCCCTCTGCCGCCTCCAGTATGGTTTCAATGGATTCTGAAACCGCATCTTCTATGAAGGAGCAGGTGTTTACCAGGATGATATCCGCCTCTGCCTGGACCTGGCAGAATGCCAGGCCGCCAAGGGCGGATTTTATTCCGCCAAGGGCATATTCTGTATCTATCAGGTTTTTGGGACAGCCAAGGCTTATGACAAAAACCTTGGCCGGGGAAGGAGACATGGCTGATTCAGGTCTTGACGGGGATCTTTTTGAGGCTTGAAATGCGATTCTTTTCATCAAGGAGTACTATATTCGTGACAAGCCTTTCTATTTCGGCCTCGTCGTACATTCCATAGGATGCTATGATTATGAGGTCTCCCACGCATGCCTTTCTGGCAGCAGCGCCGTTTATGCACACGATGCCCGTGCCTGGCTCGCCCTCTATGATATAGGTATCAAACCTTTCCCCGTTGTTGATGTTGTAGACCATCACCCTTTCGTGGGGCAGGAGGTCTGCTGCCTCCATGAGGGTACTGTCCAGGGTAAGGCTTCCTTCATACTGGAGTTCCGTCTGGGTAACGACTGCCCTGTGTATCTTCGATTTCAGAATGGTCCTGAGCATAATGAGATGAACTATATCACCGTGTTGTCTATCAGCCTGGTTGATCCCACGAATACCGCCAGGGCCACCAGAAGGGGCCTTTTCACCGCGTCCAGGGGTACCAGGCTTTCCGGATCTCCCGTAAAGATATAATCAATCCTGGTAAAAGGAAAGGATTCTATCTCTTCTTTCATGGCCTTCCGGATTTCACTGCATTCCTTCACGCCTTCGCGGGTGACAAGCCGGGAGGCAAGCTGAAGGGCCCTGAAAAGGCAAAGGGCAGAACGCCTTTCCTCTTCAGACAGATAGGCATTTCTCGAGCTCATGGCAAGCCCGTCCTTTTCCCTGACGATGGGGCATCCGATAATCTTCACCGGCATGTCCAGGTCGGAAACCATCTTCCGTATCACCTGGAGCTGCTGGAAGTCCTTTTGCCCGAATACCGCCACATCAGGCTGAATCAGGTTGAAAAGTTTTGCCACCACCGTGGCAACCCCGCGGAAATGACCGGGCCTGGAACGCCCGCAAAGCCACCTGGTCAGTTCATCCACCACGACCCAGGTACTGTGGCGGGAGCTGTACATCTCTTTTTCACCAGGGATGAAAACAGCATCCACCCCGTGTTCCCTGGCAAGATGGAGGTCCCTTTCCAGGTCCCTGGGATAGGATTCCAGGTCTTCACTGGGGGAGAACTGAGTAGGATTGACAAAGACAGAAACCATCACCCTGTCGGCATGTTTACGGCATTCGTCCATGAGGCTCAGGTGTCCCTGGTGAAAATAACCCATGGTGGGAACAAGGCCCACCCCCAGGGAAGCCTGCTTCCACTCTGCCACCTGCTGCCTTACGGCCTTTTTGGACTCAAGTACCCTCATCTGCATTCCTGTTCCATGGAGCACACGCCTTCATCTCCGGGAGCAAGGATATCTTGGGCGGCGGTGGGGGCAGGCAGGAGCGTCTTGCCCCGTCCGCAGAAGCATTTCTCGTTTATGTATTTCAGTATGGCCCTGTCCCCCTTGATAATGCCGAAGCCCGTTTCAGTACGCTCTATGATAACAGGGACTGAATTGATTCCAAAGAGCTTGAGCGCCATGATATTTACATCAGGCCTGAAGTCTTCGATGGGCAGGAGCCCTGGAAGCAGATCCCGGTCCACCTTCGAGACAGGGTTAAAATGTATCTCGCAGCTGATGCAGCCGTGAAGCGAATTCAGCACCTTCTGGCAGTGGGGGCAGTTCTCCGAAAATATGAGATAGGCGGTGGAAACGGGATCGGAACATGTCTTTACGGCATAGGTTCCTGAATTAAGGCTGATATTGCCAGCAAAGGGAAATTTTATGACTGAAAAAAAGGCAATCACCACGCAGGCCAGGACCAGACCCGAGGCAAAGAGCCTTGGTTTATAAAAGAGGCCTGTCAAGAGTATAATCGCACATATCAGGAGGCAGTACGAGCAGAACGCATGGGCAATGAATACCTGGATGCTTATGAGCAGGCCCTCGGCAACGAAGCCGCAGGTGATAACCAGATCCAGCAGAACCTCCCAGAACCTTCCTTGGCCCCTGGCCAGAAGGCTCAAAAGAAAGACGGAAAGGAAGAAGAGGGCCCCTGCGGTATTTACCGCCAGGGGGGCAAGATCAAGATAGCTTTCAACCAGGCTGCAGCTGTCATTGAAACACAGTTCCTTACCCCGAAGATGGAAAAATATCTGCAGGATAGTCAGGGCCAGGCCTGACAGGCTGAGAAACCTGATGAAAACTAGCTGCAATCTGCTCATTTTTGTATTATCGCTGGTGAATACGCTTTAGAATTTATTCGACGCTTAACATACATTTTTTAAATAGTTATGACAAATAAATCACCAAAGGCCCTGCCTGCCCTGGTTTATGCCAACTCCAGGGGAGACATCTTCGACTATCCGGGGCTGAACATGGCTGGCAGGCGAGGCCTTCAGTTTGAGCGGGTTGACA
>Ga0256914_1003216_pt1 | contig 12988 bp, 11 predicted proteins | sample HulkmetaG_FD_191571 | JGI IMG/M metagenome (GOLD analysis project Ga0256914, IMG submission 191571) | Hydrothermal chimney microbial communities from Main Endeavour vent field at the Juan de Fuca Ridge, Pacific Ocean - Hulk | ecosystem: Environmental > Aquatic > Marine > Hydrothermal vents ... | reverse complement strand
CTAATAGTACCGCAGTGGCTAAAGGTTTCATCTTTTCTCTCTTTTATAGTTTACAAAAAGTAGAATTTCTGAATTTGGCTGTAAAGTTTTGATATTTATATCTACCTCTTGATCGCTTTGTTTATTTATTTTAAGAGTAATATTTTCCATATTTGATTCTAATTTTTCTATTTTATCCAAAGGATTTTTGAAAATCCTCAAACTTAAATTTTTAACAATTTTACTATTACTATTTTTTACACTAATAACTAATCTATTTGATTGAACAGTAGAAGAGATATCTATCCCCATCGCTTCTGTAACTTTATTATAAATTTGAGCCCCAGAAAGAGGTTTAAGCTGTGGGTTTTTTTTGATATATTGAAAAAACCTATCTACAATATTGATATTTGTATCATAAGCAAAGAGGTGTGTATGCATACTCAAAGTATATATACCATTCAAATAAGTAATAAAGTTAGCCTCCTCTTTCATCTGATCTATAATTGTCTTTTGATCCCAATCTAAATTTACCAAATAACCATAATCATCTGTCCCATGGCGAGGAATCATCATGATATTTCTATACTTTTCATCAAATTTAGGATAAAGATATTGTTGTGTTTTTGGTAAAATAAATTTATAACCACCCTCTTGTAGATACTTTTTCATCATATCATTTAGCTCTTCTCTAGGAGGTCTAAATCCAACAATAGGAGTTGGTGCATATCTATCAATTATGTTTTTTGAACCAACTGTCTCATTTTTGATAAATTCCTCTGATTCACCAACAATTTTTTTGTGTGAGGTACTATGTGAAGCAAACTCTAAATATGGATTTTTTGCTACTTTCGCCATTAAATCCTTATACTGAGGATTTTCTGCTAAATTAGCTACAATAAATGCTGTTACAGGTATCTGATACTTTAAAGATAAATCAGAAAATTTTTCAAAATTTTCAAATCTATACTCTGTATCCTCTGATATGAATATAGCACTCTCTTCATCAATATAAGGAAATTTTTCCACAATGATATCAGAAGAGAGATAATCGATCATGCCATTTAATAATTTTGCAAATTCACTACTTTTACCTTCTGTCTCATAAAAAGAGTAACTAGGGAAATTTAGATAAATCCATCTACCATATCCATAATAACCGCTCCAACCTATTCCAGATTCAGAAAATGTCAATTTTTCAATATTATCTTTACCGCGAGGAGGAGAAGATTGATTATAAGCCAATGCCATAAGATCTGGTTTTAATCTATTTGGGTTATCATAAATAGGAATATTATCATATATTACAAGATATAGTAGTTCACCCATTTGATAAGAAGAGGACATAGGGGTAAGCAATTTTTTTGTCATAAAAATACCATCTTCAAATTTAACAAAACCCTTTTTACTAAGTTTCAAAGAGGTAATATCATTTACAAATTGATCTCCAATATATTTACCATCACCATCACTAAAACCTGTATTAAAGTTAAAAAATAGTGATCCACCATTTTTTGTAAATAGCTTAATTCCATCTTTAGCACTATCACTCAAAGATACAGCATCAAGTAAAAATAGTATACTTTTTTTATCTAATAAACCAATTTTATCCTCATCAATATAGGAAGATTTATATCCCATTGCTGATAAAAACTTTTTAAATGAGTCCAATTTTTCAATATAAGTATCACTACTTAAACCATTTTTACTAAATGTTAAAGCAGTGGAGTATGATTTTACAATATAAATAGGGTTATTAGTAAGAACTGGTACAGCAAAATTTGGTTTAGTTTCACTATTTTCAGATCCTTGTTGAATTTTGTACATCATAAATGCCATAATGGCAAACAAAAAAATTAGAGATAATCCCAATTTTGCAACATAATAATCTTTTTTTTCATCTATTGCAACATTCATAAAATCTCCTTCTCATCAAAAAATAGATACTCATCTTTTTCCAATACATTATCTTCATTTTGAGCATTATCTTTTTGAGCATTTCTCCTGCTCTCTCTAATTTTATAAAAAGAGTAAGCAATAACACCAAATATCATTGTCAATACAGTAATAGTAACAACTGTATAAGATAAAATTTCTAATATATTAATATCCATGATTAAATTTTTCCTTTTCTCTCTAATTTACCCCAACTCATCTCTATTCCAAACAACTCTTCAATAGTTGCCAATACCTTTGCTATATTAATCACATTAATAAAAAAGATACGATAATAGAGAGAGTACCAAACAAGCCCCATACGCTCTTTTGTTACACTTACACAATAGATACTAGCCACAACATCCAATACTGTAAACATTACCCACCAATATAGAAGAAGTTCACTATGAGAAGAACTAACCCCTAGATAGACAATAAAAACATTTGCAAATATTGAGGCAAATGGCCATAAAAATGCCTCAAATACCATATACCATAGAACCATACTCATCGAAAAATTTGAAAAGATATTGACAAGCTTCATTTTATGCTTCAAAATAGATTGCAAAATACCTCTTGTCCAACGATATCTCTGTTTTAGTAGATCCAAAAGCTCCTCTGGTGCTTCAGTATATGAGACAGCATCAATCTCATAATCAATTTTATAATTTTCATTGATTAATCTAAGAGTCAAATCACAATCTTCTGCATAAGTATCATCACTATAACCACCCAAAGAGGATACAGCATCACGACGAAACATACCAATGGGACCGGGAATAATATTGACAAGTTTTAGATACGCTTGACCATTTCTTACTAAATTTAATCCTTGAATATACTCTAAAGCTTGAAGTTTTGTCCATAAATTATCTTGATTTACAACATAAACAGAACCAGCAACAGCCCCCACACGAGGATCATCAAAATATGGAACCATCAATTCCAAGGCATCTCTTGAGAGGACAGAATCGGCATCAACCGCCAAAAATAGCTCACCCTTTGCCATCTCTATACCAAGATTAAGAGCATTAGCTTTACCACCATTCTCTTTTGTAACAGCAATTAACCTACACTTTCCATCATTAAATTCCATCCGTTTTGCAATTTTAAAAGTATCATCACTACTACCATCATCTACAACAATAATCTCATAATTTTGATATGTCTGCTTTTTTAGAGACTCTAATGAAGCTTTAATTACCTTATCTTCATTAAAACAAGGGACAATAATAGTAACTTTTTTTTGATGATAATAGTTATACTTCTGTTTAGATTTAACATGTCTAAAGAGATTTAACATCGAAAGAAGCAACAGAATAAAATATCTAGCAATTACAATCAAAGAGAAAACTAAGATAAAAATAATTCCATACTTAACAAATGTATCCCCATACAGATAGAGATTATTCAGCTGTGTAAGACTTGTATAAGATAAAAATAGCAATATAAAAAATAGAAACAATATTCTAACCATGTCTATACCCTCCTCTAAGTAGCATATACAGTCTCTTTTTTATGAGAGAGTGTAGGATATAGATCATTTACACAATGTAACTGATGCTTTTTGATATAAATATGCGATTTTTCTAATCTAGACTTTAAAAGCATATACGCTGTTGTTGGTAACATATTCAACATTAGAAAAACTATTCTACTCTCACCTGCATCAAAATAGATATAATCATTTTCTCTAATAAGCTCTTCTAAATGTGGAAGCTCAATTTTATATCTTGATTCATAATAGATAACTACAATAGAGAAGAATATCTCTTTATCTATAAAGTCAACAATTTGCCTTTTAAAAATGCCTTCATCGAAAATAACAGCATTTTTTAATACAGGGAGATATTTCATCTTCTTAGTATAAAAGTTATCTTTGACACTATTTTCTATATGAAATAGATAATCTAGTAGATCAAAATTTTGTTCAAAAATATGGTCAAATCCACTTTGAAGCTCCATAATTTTATCTTGTTTTCTATGCAAATTTTCAAAACTAAGTTGAAAAAGTTTTGATTTGACTTTTTTCTGATTATTCCACTCTAAAAGCATATTTTTTAATTTTTCATCAGCCAAATGATATACAATAATATCTGCATTATATAATTTATCTTTATTCTCATTAGTCAACTCATCTAGATGTAAAAAATTAACAAGCCCTAGACAATCAAAAATATAACTATGAAACTTTACCAAAAGAGGATCTTGAGTCAAAAGAAGAAGATTTACAACACTCTTTTTATGAAAAAAAACCTCATTCATACAGACTTGTTCACTATTTTTAGTTACATGATAAGTGATATCGACAAACTCTTGCATTAAATCATCTAAAACTGATCCTAATCTAAGTTTGGAACTATATGAAAAAATAATTTTTTTATGATGATATTTAACTAATCCAATAATATCACTCACAATAACATGCATATCATGAGGAGCTAAATTATCAAAAAATAGATCAATATGATGAAAATAGATAGTCCCTACTCCCTCATGTCCAATAATATCATTTAACTCATTTTTAAAAAAAGAGTTTCCATACTTTTCATTTAAATTTTGCCAAGACTCTTTTAAAAAAAGAAATTTTAACCTCGCATATATATCATCAAATTTCTCTAATTTATCTTTTAAATATTGTAAATTACCTTTTATAGATGAAGACTCTTTTGATGATATAAATAACATCTTATTTGCAAAATATCTATGTTGCAGTTGTAAGACATGTGATAATATACAAACATTTTCATCACCATCAATTACAAAAACATTACCCTGATCGAGTTCCTGCTTCATTACACTCCCCTTTACCATACATATCCCAGATTTGCACTACACTCATCAGAGCCATACTTACTATACTGACTCTGCATATGCTGACAATTTAATAAAAACTCAACCACATCAAAAAGTAATATACTAGAACTAAGACCATAATGAAATAACATATCCTTACTCTCTAGTGAATATCCCATACCACCCAAACCTGATAGATAAGTACCTCTACCTAAAGATAATTTGGGGCGAACATCAATAAAATTTGAATCATAAAATTCAGAAGGACTATAAGAAGCCTCTGGATTTGTGTTGTATTCATAATTACCATTTACAAGAAAAGGTAATTGAGCATTATCAGTAGCTATTTTCCATAGAGGATAATTAAAACCCAAACTATAACCTTGAGCATCATTATCATAAATACTAGCCTGAGCCCAAACTTCTGAATGTTCTAAATTATGTAACAATATCGCATCATAAAAAGTAAGCTGTAAATTTTTTACTTTTGATTCAACCATCTGTTGACGATAATTTGAAAACAGACCATTTTGATAAGATAATCCAACATTTATATTATGGTTTGCCACTTTTTGTGAATATTCAATCTTGGGTACTACTTCTGTAAAATCGGCAAATTTATTAAAACCTATAGAAACATTAATATTTTTTGTGTTCATATTCAGAGCAACAGTTGTAGCTTCATGCTCTTTTTCATCTGTACGAATCTTAAATTTATTTACACTTGCACCAAATTGTCTTCCAGCTACAGTGATTAGATTACGACCTCTAATACCATAATTAGTACTAAAAATAGTATCATCATTTATAGATCTATACTCTAGAGTGATTTTTTCTCTAGGCTTATCATTTTTTAACTTCTCAGCTACACCAAGAAGCGAAGATGTAGAGAGTGAATCAACCATTTTTATACTTATAGGATAAAAAATATCATCATCAATCACCTTCTTTTGTCCAGCTCCAAGCATAATATCTTTATAAGAAGAGGCTTTTGGACGCTCCTTATCAACCTTTTTCAAAGCTTGAGTAATCAAAGGAAGCATACTTTTTGATCCTTTATAACTCTCATCAGAAGTAAGCTCATCTTTTAATGAATGAAAAATCTTTCTAGACTCTAGCCAACTTCTATCATTATCAAGAAGCATTAGATTAAAGGCTAAATGGTACTTAGCTAAATAATAATTTTCATCTCTAGCACTAACAACTCTTTTGAGTAGAGGTATAGTTTTTTGATACTCTCTTTTACTTTCTAATAGAGTGGCATATCTAAAATTCATAAAAAAATCATCAGGATAAGTAAATAGATAGATTCTATAAAATTTTTCAGCTTTTACTAAATCCCCTACTAAAAATGATAATTCAGCAATCTCTTTAGTTATTTTTTTATCTTTAGTAAAATTATAATATTTCTCATAATATGAAATTGCTAATTTATAAGATTTCTCTTCGTGATATTTTATAGCTTTGGAGAGAAAATCTTGAGCTTCTATTGTAGATTTTTCTTTACGAAGTTTTAAGAGCGAAGATAATTTTTTATCTATTTTAGAGAGTTCATCTTTATCTGTTGTCAACTTCGACATTCTATTAAGATAAAAAATAGATCTTTTATAATCCCCCACCTGATATAGATTATCAACAAAAAAGGATAATAGCTCATAATTATCACCATTATCATCTATAACTGGAGTTAGTGTAGATATAGATTTTTGAGGATAACCACTCCAAGAGTATATCTTTGCCAAAAGATATTTTGCCCCATTATCGTTAGGATTAGTAACTATAAACTTCTTTATCTCATCTATTGATTCATCAATTTTACCCACTTCATGTAGTTTATAAGCATAAGGTCGCAATGAATTTAATGTTCTATTTTTATAATAACTGCTTTGAAGAGAGTTCAACACCTTATCTCTATATTTACCAAACTTTTGAGCTATATTTTTGGATACCATTCTATTAGGAAATAGTAATTTTACCTCTCTATAAAGAAGCTCTAACTCTTTAGAATCTACCCTCTTTTCAGCCAAATCAAAAAGCTCTATAAAATATTTCTCATCTAAACTTTGAGAAAGTAATTTGTGATAATATTCCCTAGCACAACTATATTTTTCTTCTAATATACAGATTCTAGCTTCCGCCCAAAGAGTATCACTATAGTTTTTTATTAAATTTTTATCTAAAATAGCACGAACATGAAGAGTATCTCCAATAGACAAATATGATTTTATGGCTTGCAGATGACTTTTTTGATTAAGTGAAACATTTATACTATTTAAATTTTCATAAACAGAGATATACTCTTGATAGTTTTTTTTATCAAAAAGAGTATTAAGCAAAATAAAAATTTTACTCTTTTGGTTTAAATTATTAATACCATGAGTTAACAGATAATTTTCAAAATTTATAACTTCATTAAGCCTACGCTTATAACTAATAGCATCTCTATTAGAAGAATCAATATCTAAAGCTTCTTGAAGATATTTTTTAGCTTCAACACTGTTCCCATGCGAAATAAAATATTTAGCCAAAATTAGCCTATATTTAATCTCTTGAGGATTATTAGATATCTCTCTTTTTAAATATTCCACATCAACTTTTAAAGCATTAGAAAAAGTAAAAAGAAGTAGTAGTAAAACTAAATATCGCATCAAAATCCCTATTATTATTGTATAGGGTTAAATCGTCAAAATTGAATTTTTATTTAAAGAGAAGGTAAAAGTTTAAAAAAATCATCCCGATTGATCTCTATTGCTCCCATTGATTTGAGATGATCTGAAGGAACTTGACAATCAATACAGTTATATTGATTCTCTAAACAATAATTTGATAGATGAACTAAAGCAGCTTTAGAGGCATCACTTCTTATTTGAAACATAGATTCACCACAAAAAACACTCCCCAAATCTATACCATAAAGACCACCAACAAGTTCTCCTTGATAGTAAGTTTCAAAAGATTTGGCAAATCCTAACTCATGAAGCTCCATATATGCCTCAATAATCTCTTCTAAAATCCATGTGCCACCATCTTCACCTAGACGAACTTCTTGGCATTTTCTAATTACAGCTTCAAAATTTGTATTGATACGAATTTCATAAGATTTCATACTTCTTTTTAAACTTTTTGAGATTTTAATATCTTGAGGATAGAGAATAAGTCGTGGATCTGGACTCCACCATAGAATAGGATCATTTTCATTGTACCATGGGAAAATACCCTTTAGGTATGCTGCCATAATACGATTCGGATTTAGATCTCCACCCCAAGCCACTAATCCCTCTTTGGAAGTTTGGCTTGGATCCGGAAATACATGACTAAAACGATTAATTTGAGGAATCAAAAACTACATTACCGCCATCTCTTTATCACTCTCATAACTAATAATAAGATTATCATCTTTCATATCAAGCTTCACAACACCACCACTTCTCAACTTACCAAATAGAACCTCATCAGTCAATGGAGTTTTTACCTCATCTTGAATAATTCGAGCCATAACCCTAGCACCAAGTGTTGAACTATAACCTTTTTGTGCAAAATAATCTTTTGCATTTGTAGTTGCTTCTATTCTAACTTTTTTATCTTTTAGAAGCATCTCTAGTTCAATTAACTGTTTTTCAACAATATTAATCATAACATCTCTACCAAGAGGTTTAAAGTGAACAACAGCATCTAATCTATTTCTAAATTCAGGAGCAAAAAATTCACTAATAGCACTATCAGTTTTATGCGTCTCATCTTTTTGGAATCCAACTTTTGGAGCAGCTGCAACACCCAAATTTGAAGTCATAATAATAATAACATTTCTAAAATCAGTTTTTACGCCATTATTATCTGTCAGCGTAGCATTATCCATTACTTGAAGTAAAATATTCAATACATCAGGGTGTGCTTTTTCAATCTCATCCAAAAGTAAAACAGTATAAGGATGTTTTCTTACAGACTCAGTAAGCTGACCACCCTCTTCATATCCAACATATCCAGGAGGAGCACCAATAAGTCTACTAACTGTATGTTTCTCCATATATTCACTCATATCAAATCTCTCAAAATGAATGCCAAGTGTAGTAGATAACTGCTTTGCAACTTCAGTTTTTCCAACACCTGTAGGTCCAGCAAAAAGAAATGATCCAATAGGAGACTCTGGCTTACCAAGCCCTGCTCTACCTCTTTTTACAGCTTTTGATAGTTGTACAATTGCTTCATCTTGCCCAAAGACTTTAGATTTTAACTCTTCTTCAAGATTTTTTAATATATCTCTATCATCAGAATTAACTTGACGACTCGGAATATTTGCCATTTTTGCAACAATTGCTTCAATATCTCTTACTGTTACACTCTTTCTTTCATGTGTTTGGATATGAAATGAAGCTCCAACCTCATCAATCAAATCAATTGCTGAATCTGGCAAAAATCTATCATTAATATATTTTTTTGCAAGTTCAACTGAACTTCTAAGAGCTTTATTTGTATAAGTAATATTATGATGTGATTCATATTTATCTTTAAGACCAACAACAATCTTAAAGGCATCTTCAATTGTTGGCTCATCAATATCTACTTTTGCAAATCTACGACTTAGTGCCTTATCTTTATCAAAAAAACTTCTATACTCACTATATGTCGTAGCACCAATACATTTAATATTTCCCGATGCAAGAGCAGGTTTAAGAAGGTTTGATAGATCCATAGAACCACCACTTGTTGAGCCTGCTCCTACAATAGTATGAATCTCATCAATAAATAAGACAGAGTTTTCTATCTCTTCAAGCTCATTCAATACACCCTTGAGTCTCTTTTCAAAATCACCTCTATATTTGGTACCCGATAATAATCCACCAATATCAAGAGAGAAAAGTGTTGCACCTTTTAAAATATCAGGTGTTTCATCATTAATAATTTTAAGAGCCAAACCCTCAATAACTGCTGTTTTACCAACACCAGGCTCACCAACTAAAAGAGGATTATTTTTCTTTCTTCTACACAAAACTTGCATTACACGACTAAGTTCATCTTCTCGACCAATCACAGGGTCAATTTTACCTTTTCTTGCAAGTTCATTTAGATTAATAGTGTAGTTCGCTAATTCGCCATCCTCTTTAGGCTCAATTAAACTATCCTCTTTATGTTTCTCTTCTGTAATACCCTCTAAGATATTTAATCTTGATACACCTTGTTGCTTAAGAAGATAGACACTATAAGATCTCTCTTCTTCAAAAAGAGCAGCTAATAGATCACCAACATTAGCCTGTTTTTTATCTGCTCCCTTTATATGTGTAATCATATTATCAATCACTCTTGCTAATGCAACAGTCTCAAATGGATCATGATAATTATCTTCTGGGAGTGGTTTAAATACAGAATCAAGATGTGTTTTAATTCTCTCATATAAAAAAGCTGTATCAGCACCACATTTTTTTAACACCGCAATTGCTTGTTCATTTGTCAACAACGAATAGAAAACATGTTCAATAGTTACATACTCATGCCTACTCTTCTTAGCAAATTCTAAAGCCTCATTTAGTACTGAATTTAACTCTTTATTTAACATATAATTATTCTTCCTCCATAATGGCTTTTAATGGATATTCATTTTTTTTAGCACGCTTCTCGACCTGCAAGATTTTAGTTTCAGCAATTTCATAGGTATAAACACCACAAACACCTCTACCTGATCTATGAATCTGGAGCATAATATTGATGGCACTATCTACTGTATGGTCAAACAGTTCCATCAAAACTTCAACTACAAAGTCCATGCTTGTAAAATCGTCATTTAGTAGAACTACTTTATACCTTTTTAAGCTCAAAATCTCTTCTTGGCTCTGAGAACTGACTTCTTCACTATTTTTGTACCCCAATAGTCTACCCTTCTTTTTATCATATTAATTACACAAAGTATACTCTATTTTTTATATAAAGGGTAAATAGAAATATTTAATTGTTAAAAATTTTGCTCTAACTTGTAATTTGGTAATATTTTCAGATGAAATCTATACTTATCACGGCAACTAACACAGACATTGGCAAAACATACACGACAATAAAATTGATAGCAGAGCTATCTAAAAGAGGTTTTCAAGTTGGTGTTTTTAAACCTATTGAAACAGGAGTACAAGAGATAGCTTATGATGCACAACTGCTCTTAGATAATTGTCAAATCTACAATAAAAATTTTAATAACATAAACATAAAAGATGTCGCACCCATTACATATCAATTACCTGCTGCACCCTATGTATCAAAAGGAAAAAGTAAAATAGAGTTTTCAAAGATAGCTCAAGCTTTCGATAAACTATCAAAGCATTGTGATATTTTACTAATTGAGAGTGCTGGGGGACTTTTAACTCCTATAGAAAAAAACTACTATATGATTGATTTAGCCAACTATTTTAAAGTAACCTCCACGCTTCTCATCACTGATGAAAAACTAGGGTGTATTAACAATACTCTACTCTCTATAGAAGCACTAGAGAGTAGAGCTATACCTTTTACTTGGTGTGTAAACTTAAAAGAGAAAAATAGCTCTTTTGACCAAGTAAGCTTACCCTACTTTCAAGAGAAGTTTGAGAGGGTATTAACCGTGCAAAAAGATATAGAAAATATTGCTAATAATCTATTGTCACCCGAATAGGAATACTACTCAAACGGCGTTCACTATACTTAACAATTTTTCTACCCTTATAATAAGCAACATTTTTATACCCAACAAAAACTCTCTGTTGTGATTGGTATCTATATTTAGTTACACACTCTCTTTTTGTTTGATATTGCGAAGATTGAGCATATTGAGGGTTATAATTGCTATTATATTGATCTCTTGCTGCATTTCCAGCTACAAGAGTTCCCAAAATAGCACCACCAATTGTAGCAGCATCTTTACCTCTACCACTACCAAACTGATGACCAATCACACCACCCAAAGCACCACCAACAATGGCAGAAGATGTAGCTTGTTGTTGATTATAATTATTTGAATGACTACTATAAGAGCTCACAGGAACCCTTCTATTATAACACTCTTGATATGGTACACGACTATTACTCTGCTGATACTCTGGTGTTGAAGATTGAACACTTACATATTCTGTATATGTTAAACTCTCCGCTCCCAAAGATAAAATAAATATTAAAGTTAATAAAATTTGCTTTTTCACTATTTTCCTCCCAAGTATTTTATTACTTACATTCTAATTGTAAACTTTTTTTGTGAATAAATTGTGAAATTGTTATAAATTAATTTAGTTCTAACTGCTATAATAACAATATGAAACACTTAACCAATACCAATGATTTGAGCATAGAAGAAGTCGAAGAGATATTTACAAGAGCTAAAGAGTTAAAAAAATTAAAACACCTTAAAACTTTAGATGGAAAATTAATTATTACTATATTTTTTGAAAACTCCACAAGAACAAGAAGTAGTTTTGAAATTGCTGCAAAAAGATTAGGAGCTTCTGTAGTAAGTCTAGATGTTTCCAAAAGTTCAACAGCCAAAGGTGAAACACTTTTTGATACAGCACAAAACTTAGATGCAATGGAACCAGATGCCATTGTAGTCAGACACAAAGATGCTGGTGTTCCAAAAATTTTATCAAATTATGTAAATTGCCCTATTTTAAATGGTGGAGATGGGGCTCATGCACACCCTACACAAGCACTACTTGATCTTTTTACAATCAAAGAACACTTTAACTTTGAAGATATTAGTGGCAAAAAGATAGCAATTGTAGGAGATATCAAAAACTCTCGTGTTGCAAATAGTAACATTGAACTCCTCAGTAGATTTGGTATAGATATCACACTTGTAGCACCCCCTCATTTTTTACCACATACTACACATCTCAAAAAAAGTTTTGATCTGCACAAAACAGTAAAAAATGTAGATATTATTATGAGCCTTCGTACACAAACAGAGAGACATAGTAACCAAATATATGCATCTTTAAAAGATTATGCACAAGATTACTGTATTACCAAAGAGATAATGAAAGATAGAGATATTTTACTACTTCACCCTGGACCTGTAAATAGAAATATTGATATTGATGATAAAATGTTGGAAGATCCTAGATGTAAAGTTTTACAACAGGTCAAAAATGGTCTTTTTGTAAGAATGGCTACTTTGGAAAAGCTTATTGAGCATTAAAGATAAATTAAATTTTTATGGCAAAAGGAGAGAACCATCTTTTTTTGTTATTGATTTTGAGCTAAAAAACTACGATATTATCCCTCTAAAAGATATAGATCAAGATATTCTATTTTCGATAGATAA
>Ga0256914_1003215_pt1 | contig 12996 bp, 8 predicted proteins | sample HulkmetaG_FD_191571 | JGI IMG/M metagenome (GOLD analysis project Ga0256914, IMG submission 191571) | Hydrothermal chimney microbial communities from Main Endeavour vent field at the Juan de Fuca Ridge, Pacific Ocean - Hulk | ecosystem: Environmental > Aquatic > Marine > Hydrothermal vents ... | reverse complement strand
CCCAGCATATCCCCCCAGGCCTTGTTGACATCACGTTCACCTATGTGGACAGGCGCACAGGGCGAGTTCACCCTTTGCCCTTTGGCTTTCAATGGCACGTCAAACAAAGTCATCGGGAGTTTACAGTCCCGATGACCCGCTACCCGGTTGACGCGGTGTTCGGACACGCGATACGGTTGGTGGGCGTTGACATGACTCCACACACGTGGCAGGGTGGGCTTACTGTTCCTATTACCCTTACCTGGCAGGCCCTTACCGAAGTCGACCGTTCATATACCACGTTTGTTCACCTCCTTGGCCCGGATGGTCGAGTTATTGCCCAGGAAGATCACATCCCGGCCCGGGGGGCTAAACCCACTGATGAATGGATTAAGGGCGAAGTTGTTCGGGACCGTTATGATCTGGCGTTACCCTCCCATTTGCCTTCTCCGTTGACGTTGGAGATAGGGGTCTATGATCCGCTGGCCCCCGGTATGCCTCGCTTGCCTGTCACGCAAGGGCCAAACGCCGGTTCTACTGCCGTTCGCATGACGGTGCGCTAACAGGGGAAGAAAGTAGCCTGTACAGGCCCATTTCACCGATTGAAGAGCGCGGGCAAGTGGATTTTACGAACCGAGGAGGGGACCTGGAGAACCCGTCGGTGATATCCAGTCCCTGGCGCGGCAAGCCAGAGGGTATAGGGGGAACGAGGGCTAAACCGTAGTCGGTGGGCGAAGGGCCAGGCCAACCCTTCGTTCATGGGGGTCCACGTGCGTCCCCCATCCTTGCTTATCAACACACCACGCGATGCCGGATCATAACCCCCGGAGTAAAGCGCGCTGCTCGTGGCGACTACGAGCACATGAGGGGCAAAGCGCGCGATGGCTACATCGCGCGCAAAGTCATCTTTGAGCAGGTGTTCCCAGGTGAGGCCCTGATCACGACTGCGGTACACCCCGCGGTCTTCACCGAACACTGCTGTGTAGACCCAACCCGCGCGGGCGGGATCTGGGCGGATGGCCGCTATGCCCTCCCAATACACGTCCCAAAATTCACCCCCCAACTTCCCCACCATCTCTGGAGGGCCGGTCTGCTCCCATGTGCCCGGATTTCCCCGGGAAAGGGAACGCCAGAACCCCGCTTCCCCGCCCGCGTAGACCACGTTTCTGTTATGTACATCCACGGCAGTGTAACGACACCCATTGCAATCCAGGACCAGGGTCCACGTGTATCCATCATCCTGGCTGCGGTACACATCGCCGTTCACGGTAATGAACAACGTGCGTCGGTGGCTGGGACTTTGTGGGTCCACGCTCAGGCCCGATGGGATGCCTGTGGGTAAGCCTGTGTTACTGGGTACCCAGGAGGCGCCGTAGTCGTTGCTCCGCAAGAGGGTGTGCGTCGTTGATGCAATATCGTCGCCGGCTTGCGTAATCCAGACCACGTTGGGTCGGGTGGGGTCAGCGGCTACGGTCATACTGTTACCACCATACCCTTCCCAGGAGCCTACATAGGCTGCCTTGTTGCAGTTTTGCCAGGTCGCGCCGCGATCGTCGCTGCGGAAGCATCCTAAGTCGGCCAGTGCAAGGTAGACGTGGGTGGAGTCGGCGCTTATGGCCATGTCAAACGGAACCACGTTGTCCGCCCCGCGAGAACGCCACTTTCCGGGGGCGACTTCATCGGTGAACAGCGGACCGAATGAACGCCCGTTGTCACGTGTTGCCCAAATGAACTGTCCATCAACCCACAGCAACGCGTTGGGGTCGGAAAGGTCAAAGCCCAGAGTTTTTGCGTCACCATTGAAACTGTGGCCATAGGCAAACTCGGCGTTGACCCATCCTGTGTCCCAGTCCTCTTTGCTGCCGAGGTATTCCCAGGTGTCACCGTCGTCAGTGCTCTCCCATATCTGGGGATAGTCCATATCAATTACCCGTAAGGTGTGGGAATCATTGGGATCTGGCCACACCCAGAGGTTGCGGCTTCCCAGGTCGTCCTCGTGGGTGAGTTGCGTCCAATGCCAGCCCCCATCATACTGTCCACGGTAGAGGTAGCCTCCCCGCGGGTCATCGTGGATGCACCTGTAGCCAGGATCCCACACGTCCCCATACGTGGTCACGTAGAGCACATTGGGGTCATTAGGGGCTAACACCGCATGGGCGATTTGGCCCAGGTGGGCAGCAATGCGGGTCCAGGTCACGCCCCCGTCCGCGCTCTCGTATAAGACTGCAGGGCCACAGGCAAAACGTCCCTCTCCGGCCAACAGGTAAAGCACATTCTCATCTTCCCAGTCGACTATTAAGTCCAGAATGTGCAGGTTCGCGGGTAGGGTAGGCCCACTTATCGGCTTCCAGGTGATTCCCCGGTCCGTGGTTTTGTAAACCCGGCCATCGGCGGTGTTGTACTGGGAGTGATAGGCGGCATATCCGACCCGAGGATTACTGGTGGCAATGGCAATGTCAGTGATGTACCCATGCGTTAGGACGGGTTTCCATGCTTTGCCCGCGTTTGTACTGCGGAAGATACCCTCTTCAGTACCCAGGTACAGAATACTCGCGTTGATGGGGTCAAAGCCCAGGCCACTGACGTGGGTGACGGTCATGCCGCGCGAGGCGCCGATTACTTCCCAGGTTTTGCCGCGATCGCGTGAGAGATAAGCGCCGCTGAGATCGCTGGCTACCAAAATCATCCCCGTTGGTCCGGCCCCAACCGCGTTGAACGCGCCTCCGCCACCCGGGTTTGTGCTCTGCCATTGGCGGGCGGGAGGGGGGATATCACTCGGCACAGGCGCACCATCCTGGATGAAACCGACAGCCCGGCACCAGGTGACAAGGCTGAGAAGAACTACAAAAAGCACGGCTGTTGATTGCTTGAACGCTGCTCTCTTCATAGTGCTTCAGGTATCGGGCCCCTGGAATTACCTGTTAAGCGCGCTCGCGTCTGGATGGTGTACGAAGCGCATCTGGATAAGCGACCAACCGGTCAATCCCGATGGACCGATTAAATGGATAACCCTTTCTGGCATATTCGGTGGAGTTACTCCTATGAACAGTTTGCCCAGTGTATCACATTTGGCCCATTTTGTCACCTGTTTTTACCCTAACGCCAGAGGGTGGGTATCCGCTTTGGGAGCATGAAATTCGGGGGACTGTATCCCTTAGGAAGGGAATTCACCAAAGATGGAATGGCACCATGGCCTCTTTACGGACAAACGCGAGCGTCCTTTCGGTGGAGGAAGAAGATATAGCCTACGCGGGGCCGGGGAAAGTCTGTAGGCACCTGGACTCGCAACGGGTACAAATCGTACAGGGCTCGAATTCGTGGGTCTGTCCACAGGACTTGGGGAGGCATCCAGTCCCGCAGGTGGTACTCCGGTGTAGGGAAGAGGTGGGTGTCCAGTTGGATCCATTCGGGGCGAAGCGCGAGGAGGTAGTCCACATCTAGGCGCACGTGTCCTGAATCCCAGCGGCCTTTGTAAAGCACGGGTTGGGTGTGGGCTGTGTGGATGTCGTTCAGCCCTAACATGTCGATGATAATGTGGTCGTCGTTCAAATACGCGGCCGCGCCCGCGGCAATAAGGGCAATTCGGTCCTCGGGGCACACATGCTCGCGCAGAGCCAGGCCCATGGCATACTGGGACGCGTGCATGGGTTCCACCAAGCGCAACGGTCGCCATAGCCGATATGGGTGTTGGGCCACGTAAAGGAGGGAGGGCCAGGCTACCACCAGCGCGAGCAGGCCTACGATTACGCCAGCCCAAGTGCGACGAACCGGGGTAAGCCAGCGCTCCAGTAAAGCCCAGAGTCCCAAACTGGCCAGTACGGTCAGCCCCGGCAGCGCAGGAACCATCATCCGAAAATGCGGCATCCAATCCCCGCCAGCAGCCACAGCCCGCACCAACAGAAGTCCCACCCAGCCTGCGGTATACCCCACAGGCCAACGGGGAAATGCCACATATCCTATCACGGCCAGCACCGCCAACACCCACATTCCAGGATAGGTTAGAAACGCCAGCACATATCGGAGTCCCTCCACCCACGCGAGGACTCCACCTCCCATTTTGGCGTAGAAGGTGTTGGGCAAGGGCCAACCAAAATACCACCACCGGGCCAGATAGAAAGGTAGAAACGCTCCCAAAAAGCCTATCACCATTCCCCGCAATGCCCGACTACGGGTGTCCGGCCGGGGTGGCCAGAGGAATACTACGCCCAGGGTGTACAGGAAGAGCGGCACTGTGTCCAACCGAGCCATGCCCAAAAGCGCGAACACCAGACCGGTCAAGACCCAGGGGTATGTGGCGTGTGTTCCTCCGCGCGCTTGAGTGTACGCGTTCAGGAGTGTCCACCCGGCCAGAAGCATAAGCCCGGTGAGAAGTACTGTGTCCATGCCCGTATCAGTCCAAAAAGCCCACATGGGGGCTAAAGCGAGCAGCAAGGGGGGCACCCACAGGACACGGGAACGCTGCTCCGGAGGCATCCAGTCCTGGGTAACCTTCTCGGTGTAACGGACAAGAAGGTACAGGGTGAGGAGTGCCAGAATCAGGTTGAGTCCGGTGGCCCACGTGATCAGGTCCAGACCGGCCCGAGCCCCCAGTGTGAGGAGCGCGGTGTAAAGAAGACTGCTCACCCCTTCCACCCGTGGGCCGCCGATGTTCCACACCAACCCCTGACCGTTGGCCCAGTGCCGCGCGTACCGGAAGAAGATGAACGCGTCATCGATAAGTCCCACATCTGTACCGTACACCCGATATGCGTGAACCAGGAAGAGCCCCCAGGCCGTAACCACGGGGCCCCAGGTAAGTGGTCGCACGGCCTTTTTCATGGCTCTTTCTCCTCATCTCGCAGCGCCCGGTAAACTCGGTGGGTATACTGTGCCATGTAGAGGGCCAGTCTTAAACCGTGTAGGCCATCTTGGTAGCCCCGCAGTTGGACAAAGCGCCGCCAGAATTCCCGCACTGGCATGGTGTAAGGCGTGTACGGGCGAGTGGTGACCCCTTGCTGTCGCAGTACGCGCACTTCGTAACTCGCGTATCGTTGCTGTTTGGCCCGAAATTCGGCCCAGGTGTCATAGTTGTAGTGGATCAGGGCGTGAGACAAGTGGCCTGCCTCACCGTCCAGAAGGACCACCTCGTGGACCTCCCGTTGAGGGTCATATCGGGCCTTGTCCACACGGAGGAGACGCAACTGATAATCCGGATACCAGCCTCCTCCCCGAATCCACTTGCCCACAATGATGTTGCGTCGCGGTACCCACCATCCTACCCTGTCAGTCCGGTGTATGGCCTCACGCACTTCCGCGGCCAGGTCTGATGGGATGCGTTCGTCCGCGTCCAGGAAAAAGACCCAGGGGGTGGAAACCGCTCGAAGGGCAGCGTTCCGTTGGCCCGGATATGTGTCAAAAGATCGTTGCATCACCTCTGCCCCCTCAGCCCGGGCCAGTTCTACGGTCCGGTCTGTGCTGTAACTGTCGAAGACCAGGATATGGGGGGAGAGGGTGCGCGCGCTGCGAATACAGGACTGAATATGGCGCTCTTCATTCAGTGTCAAAATGACCACCGTGATGGGGGCCCCCGTGCTCATAGGTGTTCCCCTCCCCGCCAAAGCATGGCCCGCACCTGGGCGTACGCGCGCAAATGCGCCTCCCGTTCGCGTGGGGGCAAGTGCCGAGCCCTGTATTCCAGATATTTTAAGCCAAGCCACACAATGCCGCGCATGGCCAGGTTGAAGCCTGGACCATGGTACTTGCGGAAGTAGCGGAGACGACTGCGCCACAGTGCAACAAAGGCCTGGGCTCGGAACTGGCGACTGCTTTGCCCTTCGTAGTGAACTACCGTGGCCCGAGGTTCCACCCGAATCTCCCACCCCGCAGCCCGAATCCGTCGGGCCCAGTCCATTTCCTCACAATACAGCCAATATCCTTCGTCAAACGCGCCCACCTGGAGGATGACTTCCCGTCGCACCATCATGGCCGCGCCTAGAATAAAGTCCACGGGAAAGGGCGCATTCCCCATGTACAGGGAGCGCGCATATCGTCCGTTCAACCGAGATTCCAGCAAACGGCCGTGTAAAGGGAAGAAATCCAAAAACACTTGCCAAAGGTTGGGAAAGAAGAAGCCGCTGTGTTGGTGCCGACCGTTGCCGTACACTAAGCGCGGCCCCACCATTCCCGTCCGGGGGTTGGCGAACAGGGTGTCCCACAGCCGCGGGATTGCATCTCCCACCACTTCTGTGTCGGGATTGAGGAAGAAGATCGCGTCGGGTAGGTCGGTTGTTGCTGCCCGGCCCCCATTCAAGGGGAAGCCCATGTGACGTAAAGCCAGGTTGTTGCCAGCAGCAAAGCCCAGGTTCTCTGTCGACGCGATGAGGTGGACCCAGGGGAATGTGTCCCGGACCATGTCCGAGGTGCCGTCTGTGGACGCGTTGTCCACGACCCAGGTCTCTACCGTGAAGTCGCGAGTCGGGGCCTGCTGTATGGAGGTCAAACAACGCCGTAGGTGTTCCTGTACGTTCCAGGTGACAATGACTATGGCGAGCCTGGGCATGAACCTTCCCCCGTCAATGGCTTATGGGATGTCAATCTTGAACGTGTGGGGGTGGACCCGGTTGTTGAAGGGGAGAATGCCCACGTCCTCGTGGATAAGCCCAGCCCAAAATACAATGCTCCGCCGCGGGGGCGCGTAGTTAATGGTGATGGTGCCGTAGACTAAACCTTTTTGGCCGGGCATTAGATAGCATTGCTCTTCCCCATCTATAATCCGACATTCCAGGTCCTCAGGGCGGCCCACAGCCCAACGGAAGGGATAATCCTGTCCCCCGTTGGTCTGGAAGTCGATGCCAAATCGCCAGACCCCCGCCTGTTCATGCCAGGCCCGTTTTCCTTCACGCACGGCAAGGGTGTTGAAGTTTTCGTCCAGGTTGTAATGGGTACCAGGCGGCGGCCCTGAAGTGCGAATGGGAACTCGCCCGTAGTTGTGGACTGTGGCGGTGAAAATGAGGGTATCCCCAATGGCTAAAATCTGATCACCGTCCCGCGCGTCCATCATGGTCACTTCCGCATTGAGGATATCCGCATAGGGAATTCCCCCTTCCTTGATGGTTAAGGTGCCCGTGACCAACACTGTGTTCCCAGCAGCATCCTGAGCCCGTACTTGTACTTCATAAGGACCGTCCGGTGGGGGTTCGACTTCGTCATCAACCCCTCCGTCGTAGTCAATGTAATGAAATCCTTTCTGGGTGGGTTCTACGTTCCGTTCGGTTTCAGCCAGAATCCAGGGCACCTGCTCATCGCGCGGCTTGCGCGGGTCCCACAGGGAGACTTCGATATCGGCTACGTCTTCGCTCAGGTAATATGTAATGGCAACGCGGTCGTCAATACCGTCCTGATTGGGGGTGAAAACTTGGGGGGCAATAGCGAAGTTCCGCAGTTCGGGCACTGTGGTGTCCGGATTTTCTATGATGATGGTACCCTGTTGCCGAGATTTGTGACCGCGGTCATCTTCGGCTTCTATGATCCACGTGTATTGTCCAGCAGGAAGTACCCGACTCAACACGATCTGGCGCCCGTATTTGGTTTCCCGAACTTCTGTGCCCTCTACAACACCGCCCCACAGGACGGTGTACGGTCCCCGGGAGCGCCGTTGGTGTTTGCGGAAATAATAAACGTGTCCTTCCTGGTCCTGGAAAGAGATGGTAATGTACCCATTGCGCCCCATGGTGTAAGTAATGCGGGTCACGTCGTCGTGGCCATCCGCGTTGGGTGAGATGACGTTGGGATTTACGGAGACGTTGTACAACAGGGGGCGGAAGGGCACTGCACACCCGCTAAGCGCCACCCCTAAAATCACTATAAGGGCCCACACAAAAAGCGCAATACGTCGCATGTCCACTCCCTATTTCCCAGTATCGCCAACATTCGGCACGGTTCGATGGATAAGATTTTACGCGGGTTCTCCACGTTGATGTTGGAGAATCACCCGACAGTCCCTGATACGTCAGAAGCCATCCCCTGGGGAAGAGAAGACCCCCCAGGCTACCAGGGGCGAACTCGGGTCTGTCGGACCAGGTTATTTGTTTCCCATTCTGGCCATCTTCGTTTATTTGCGCAAATGAACAGGTGGCTTTGTATCATACTCATTCGCTCTTCTCCCACAAGCATACGCACTAACCGGGGGATCCGTTTCAGCAATCCGCTGGAAGTCTGAAGAATCCTCACGTGTTCAAACGACTAGTTGGGGGGTTACGGGGGTAATACCCGGACAGGCATGTAGAGGATGCGAGAACCATCCACGCGCGCGCCGTCCACGTGCTTTGGGAGGGGATCCACGCGCTGCAGAGAGCCAGGATAATATAAGCCAATCTCCAACGCGTATTCACCGGGTCGTGTTTCCGGCGGGATGCGCACAGGGAATTCCTGACGAATAACTTCTCCCACCTGCCAGCGTTGTGGGGGGTACGCGTAGTCCCCTAGTAGCCTATCCGCTAACGCGTATGCTTTACTCCCATCTCGGGAGACCAGGTGCACGAACCCGGTTAGGTCGCGCGATTGAGGGGTCTGAACGCGGAAGTAAAGGACTACGTACAGGGTTTCACCGGCCGCGACTCGCACGCCATCCTGTTGGCGTCGCACTTGGAAGCATACATCCACCGAGGTGTGGGGGGTAAGTATTCGGGCCGCGTCAAAGCCCAGGAGTTCCAGGCCGTTGCGGAAGGGGATGCCCAGGCGGTGTTGGGGGATAGGGTCCAGGGGCAAATTTAGGGGGTCCACAACCAGGTATAATCCTACGTCCACTGCTTCGGATAGGCCTACGGGGAGGACAGGACACCAATACGTCTGGGCCAGGCTGTACACTAGCCGTTGTGGGTCGGCCAGGTCTTCTTGCCAGAATACTGTCCACACACGGGGGTGATTGCGGGTTAATTCGTTGAACACGGGCGCTACTTCTCCCCATCGCAGGGGATGCCCTAAGTCTAATAGGACGCCTCGCGGTAGGGGGTAGATGGTGACATCCTCGCGTCGGAGGTAATATCGAGTGATCGGTTCCATGTGTCCACCAACGAGGATGACCGCGTCGCCGCGCTGGGCTTTCTGTTGAATGAACCCTACTGCCCCCCGGAAATCTGGTCGCGCTACCCGGGGATGGTCGGTGAGTTCGCGTACATGCCAGGATGCCAGGCCGTATCCGGCAATGAGGAATGCTAGAAACGCGCCGACCATGCAGGGGATGACTCGACTTTCCAGGTGTTCTGTCCATCGGGCCAGCGCGATAACGGGCATTACTGCCAGGAGGTACCACATGGGCAAGGTGTACAGCACGTAACGGGGGGCGTATTTGGGTACAAAGTAGGCTAAACTCAAGGTGATAATCAGGGGGCCCCACACGCTGACGACTATCCACTTTCCCTGACGACGTGACCACAGGTATAGGGATCCGATGGCTGCCAGGCCCCATAGAAAGAAGGAAAGGCGGGGTACATATACAGGTCGTAAGTCAGGGGGCAGGTTGAAAAAGGCCAGGGCCTGGGCAGTCTGTTGTATTACATGAGAGACATCCAAGTATCCCCAGTAGAAATATGTGCGATTCGTGCGCAATTGGCTTAATGTAGGCCACATCCACGGCAGAAATGTAAGGGCAACGAGGCTGTACGGCCACAGTACGCGAATTAGGGGGCGAAGGCGACGTTCTCGCCACCCCACGATTGCAAACATGAGCAGGCCGTGCACTGCAAGCAGGAACGCAATGAACGTGTGCACATAGAGGGCCAGGGCTCCTATCACTCCATAAATCACCCCGTCACGGGGGCGACGCTGGGTGTACCACACATATGCCCAATCGGTAAGCCCAATGCCCAGGACTGAGGTCCACGCGTAGGAACGAACTTCCTGGGAGTACCAGATGTGCGTTGGGTTCCAGGCCAAGAAGAGCGCGGCCATTAACCCCGCGGTTCGCCATCCCCAACGCCGAGCCAAACCCAGTAGTACGGCCACCGCGAGGACACCCCCCACGACGGAGAGGAAACGCAGGGCAAAAGCGCTTTCGCCTGCCGCACGCATCCACAATCCCAGAGCCAGGAAGTACAGCGGAGGATGTTCGGTTCCCGCCACACCTCGCAGTGTGTCTAAAAGCGGCGCCCGGGCGAACCACCAGGATAACCCTTCATCGTGCCATAGGGATTGGGTGTCCAGATGCCACAATCGCAAGGCAAAAGCAAGCCAGACAATGAGCAGGGCCACGCTGCGGAATGCTAAGTTTCGGCGGGATATGTTCCCGTGGGGGGATGTTGAGGTCATCCAGTGTCCTCCAGATTATGGAATTAGCATGTCCTGTTTATTATACCCCGGTTGGTGGAAGCACGACAGGCACGGGAAAGCGCACATGCAGGTGACGTACGTCATCTGTGTGGTCAATTTCGTATACGGTTAGGGCCAGGACGGTGGTGTCATCCACGGGCCGGCCCTGGTCTAATTCTAAGGCCGCGGCCAGCACTGAATCGGCCAGGCGTTGGGCATTCCGTCCATCATGGCGGTGAAAGTCTCTCAACATATCCGTGTAGGGCACGCGTTTACCTGTTCGGGTTCCTGCATCCAGCAGACCGTCCGAGAAGGCGAGGACGCTGATGCGTGATTGCAAAGGGTATTCCCGGATGACTGGACGTGTTCCTCGCTTGACACCCAGTGTTTCGGCCGGTTCGTCCAGCAGGATGAATTCGTCACCCACACACAGGACGACAGGACACCGGGTGTTGCGGGAGATGACCAAGGTGTGTGTGCGCAGGTCGACAGAGAGTATGACCATGTCTGCGGATACTTTTCCCCCGCGCTGAATGCGCAGGTAATCATTGGCTGCCCGTGCGGCCGCGCCATCCCTTACTCCTTCGGCAAGGAGGCTGACGACTTTACGCACGACAATGTTGGACACCATTTTGGCGGCCCGGCCACTGCGTTGTCCATCGGCGAGGACAAAGGAAAGTCCGCCCTCGGGGCGTTCCACCATTTCTACGGTGTCTCCGCTTTCACTGACCGCGTATTTTTTGACTTTGGCGACGGCTGCCTGTACTTCAAGCATGTCTCACTCCGTTGTTCCTTGCGAACATGGGTGTCATAGAAGCGCGTTGACGCGCTGTGTCCCTACGGCATCGCCTTGGGTGCAGTCAGGCCCAGGGTGTCCTGAGCATGGAATCTCCCAAGGCCGGGGCACTTCCTGCTACGATGCAGGCGGGATATGGCGCGAAAAGTGAAAAAGAACGCTGGAAGTATAGTATAATTCTGCAGATTTTGCAGGTTCGTGGGGTTGTAAAAACGTTTTCTTCAACACAGCCTTAAGGAGGACTTATGAAGCAACCACTTATCTTAGTAACCAATGATGACGGCATCCGCTCGCCGGGACTTCTGGCGGCTGTGGAATCTGTCTTGCACTTGGGTGAGGTGTTGATCATTGCCCCGACGCACCAACAGACAAGCATGGGACGCAGTTTTCCGCCCACAGATGGAATCATCCACACAACGACGTTGGATATTGGGGAGCAGCGCATTGAAGCCTTTCATGTGGACGGATCCCCTGCCCAGGCTGTTTTATACGGCATTCTCCTGTTGAATAATGGTCGCAAACCGGACCTGGTGATTTCCGGCATCAATTATGGGGAGAACATTGGTTCGGGCATTACCATATCTGGCACTGTGGGCGCGGCTATGCAGGCGGCCAGTTTGGGCATTCCGTCGCTGGCTGTGTCCCTGGAGACTGAGCCCGAATTTCACCACATTCACGGTGATGTGGATTGGCACGCTGCACAGCACTTTACCCGGGAGTTCGCCCAAAAGTTGTTGGAGAAACGGATGCCTTTTGATGTAGATGTCCTTAAAGTCGACGTCCCCAGTACGGCCACGCCAGAAACACCGTGGAAGGTTACTCGCCAGTCCCGTCACGCGTATTATGGGAGTTATCTTGAATTGGAAGAAAACGGGGAGTTGCGTGGACAATTGCACTACCGTCGTGAGGTGAAGGTAGAGGAATTGGAAAAGGATTCCGATATTTACGTTTTCCTGGTGGAGCGCCTGGTATCTGTGACACCCCTGAGCCTGGATTGCACCTCTCGGGTATCCCTCGAGGAACTAGAGGCCCTTTTGCGCGATCCTGTTTCGCGCTGAATCATCTCCGGCTGGATCACGAATGGCTTAACGCGCCTGACACGCGGCTCGGGCAGCGAGGGACGAGGGGGGATGGCCGTGGCCAAGGGCGTTGGGCTCGGGGCGGCCGGCAGTTAGAAACTGCGGCCTTCGTGGGGCGAAACCGCCAGGGGCGGTTCAGTGCAGCCCCCGTGAGGGGGCTTTGCAGACGAAGCCCGCAACTTTTAGTTGCCGGGCGTTCTGTGCGGTTTCCACCCACGGATGATGGCCGCGACCAAAGGGCGTTGGGCCCGACACGGCCGGCAGTTGAAAACTGCGGCCTTCACCTGCGAAACCGCCTACGGCGGTTGGTCGCAGCCCCCGTCAGGGAGCTTGGCAAACGAAGCCCGCAACTTCTAGTTGCCGGGCGTTTTGCGCGGCTTCCACCCATGCACGCTGGCCGCGGCCGAGGGCGTTGGGCCCCGAGGCAGCCGGCAGTTGGAAACTGCGGCCTTCGGTGGCGAAACCGCCGGGGCGGTTGGTCGCAGCCCCCGTCAGGGGGCTTGGCAAATGAAGCCCGCAACTTCGAGGTGCCGGGCGTTTTGCACGGGCTTCCAGCCCCGGTCCGGCGGCCGCGGCCGAGGGCGTTGGGGCGCCGATGCGGCCGGCAGTTGAAAACTGCGGCCTTCAGTTGCGAAACCGCCGGGCGCGGTTGGGGCCCTCACCCCACTCCCCTTGCCCTCTCCCCTCTCCCAACCTTGGGAGAGGGGAGAGGGGGAACACGCCTCCTCTCATTCTGGCGCCGGTGTCGCGGGGTGAGGGGTGAGGGATGAGGCGGCCAACCGTTGGAAACTGCGGCCATCGGTGGAGCGAAACCGCCAGGGCGGTTCGGCGCAGCCCCCGCAGGGGGCTTGGCAAGCG
>Ga0256914_1003214_pt1 | contig 12999 bp, 13 predicted proteins | sample HulkmetaG_FD_191571 | JGI IMG/M metagenome (GOLD analysis project Ga0256914, IMG submission 191571) | Hydrothermal chimney microbial communities from Main Endeavour vent field at the Juan de Fuca Ridge, Pacific Ocean - Hulk | ecosystem: Environmental > Aquatic > Marine > Hydrothermal vents ... | reverse complement strand
GGAAGGCCTGGCTTACCCCTGATAAGATCTTAAATTGTATGGATGTGGAGGCCGTTGAGGAATTTTTTAAGTCTAAAAAGAGATAGGCCAACAGATAAACCAGGAGGGAGATAGATAAATGGAAGACAGAGAGAGGGCGAGAGAGGTATTTAAAATTCTTAGAGAAGAGTACCCCAATGCTGGTGTTCTTCTTGATTATAAAAACCCTTTCGAGCTTTTAATTGCGACAATTCTTGCAGCCCAGTGCACCGACGAGAGGGTGAATAGGGTGACCCCTCAATTGTTTAAGAAATACCCCGATGTTTACGCTCTGGCTAAAGCGGAAGGGGAGGAATTAGAGGAGATTATTCGTTCTACGGGTTTTTATAAGAATAAAGCGAAGAGTCTGGTGAATGTTTCAAGGACAATTGTTGAGAAGTACGGGGGCAGTTTGCCAGAAGAGGTAGACGAGCTTGCAACCCTTCCCGGGGTTGGAAGAAAAACGGCCAGTGTTGTTGCCGGAGTTTGCTTTAACAAACCTGCCATTATTGTAGATACCCATGTTAGACGGGTTGCTACCAGGCTTGGTTTTACCTCTAGTGACAGTCCTGATAAGATCGAGTCGGATCTTAGGGCCCTTGTGGATAGGGAAAACTGGACCGAGTTTTCCTATGTACTCAATTTCCATGGAAGGTATATTTGCAAAGCGAGGAAACCGCTCTGTGAGAAGTGTTCTGTTGCCAGGTTTTGTAAGACAGTCTCTTCTGTCGGGTAGAATCGGTTAGTCGCTTGTTGCAAGGTACTTTCTTGCTGCAGCGAGGGCTTTCTTGTTTCCTTCAAAGGAGAGGTTAGTGGGAAGTTCATCCAGAAAGAACCATCTGGACTCCGTTATATCATCCTCTGCTTTTAGCTGGATTTTTTCATCTATTCTGCATATATGGTAGAGACATAATGTGTAACTTGCCTCTTCTGGGATATCATCTCTGGGGTACCTATCAACAATAGCAAAAAAGAGCTTTGGTTCGTAAATTTCAACCCCAAGCTCCTCTTTTATCTCTCTCCTAAGTCCATCCTCTGGTTGCTCGCCGTTCTGTAGAAATCCCCCCGGTATATCCCAGTATCCCTTGTAGGGTTCTATTCCTCTCTTGGTTAAAAGTACCATATGGCGTTTAGACTCTTTATCCTCTTTTATAATTATGGCTCCTGCGGTGGGTTTTGATGTTTGGTAAAAATGATACCCGCATGCGGAGCAAATCATTAGTTGTTTGTCCCATTTATCTATTCTGTTTCCACAGACCGGACAGTAGTTGTAGTGCATTTATCTCTTTATTCCTCGTTTTAGTATATTCTCTTTTACCTTTTCGGCTAGTATTCTGGGAGCCTGTGGCCAGTTCTTGGCCTCTTTTGATTTGTATTTGGCAATTAGTTTATCGAGTAACTTGATTGCTGTTTTGTTGTCTCCCATTTTATGGTATAGAAAGGCAATCTCATACTCCGCCCATAGATTTTTTTCCAGGTTGTTGGGATAAACCTCCTGAAATTTTTTGTAGTATCGCATTGCGAGTTTGTAATTCTCTTTCTCGGAGGCATCCTGGGCTCGCTGGAAATACTCTGCCGGTGTTAAGTTGTTAGGTATAACCTTTGGTTGCGTTTGACATGAGCTAAAAAATATAGAGAGGCTTCCTATGATGATGACAAAAAAAAGGTTGGTAGTGTATTTTTTCATAGTTTGTTTTTCCTTGGTTTTTGATTAACTATTATACTGTAAGTGTGGATTAATAACTATAGATTTCATCTTTTATCGGTAAATTCTTTTTTAATTCCTTGAGAAAGACCTTTGCATCACCCATTGGTTCATACGCATCGCACTGCTCCACTGTCCTTCTTGCTACGGTGAAATATTTGTAAATTTTTTCCTCACCGAGCTTTTTCTTCCATTTACCGGCATCGCATCTGACTCTTAGGTAGTATTGGTTACCGTTCCCTACGGGTACCCTGACAAGTTTACAGTGGATACAGTTGGCACAGTAGATCTTTTCTCCGTTTTCTAGATTATTTGCCATAGCTTAGCCCTCTACTGCATGTGTTCATTATAGTATCATAATCGACTTTTTACCGTCAATAGTTTAATTCCAATAGTTTAATCTAAAAGAGATACCTTAAAGAGAGGGAAATAAACGGCACAGCAGAAACTGTGATCGTAGGAGTTGAATAGTCTGTAGTAAATGTATTAAATAGGGTGTTTTTTAGAGTTACAGTAGCCCTTGGTGTTAACTGATAATCAAGGTTAATGGATGGATTAATTTCTAGGGTATGAGAGGCTTGAGTTTTCTCCGTGTAAATGTTTTCTATTTCGGTAGTTATCGTGATGCCATTCCTTGCTAAATAGTAGGTAAGTTGGGGAGTGAAGAGGATCTGCTCTGTTAGTAATTGGTCGCTTTCAGAGAGTTTGTAGCTTAGGGTGGCGTTGAATGAGAAGATACTTGTAGAGAACCATGATAGATCTATCTGAGGTTGAATGTATATGGTTTGGGAAGTGAGTTGGCTGTTTATTCCTGTCTCAACGGAGGGCTTTAGTAAAAGTTGATCTAAAATGATAAAGGAAGATCCTCCCTGTATGGAGTAATCTGTGGAGGTGAGAGTAATTCCTTTAAAATCCGATCCCTCAAAATCCAGTGTCGTCCTCGGAGTAAGGAAGATGGCCAGTGTGAAGAAGTCGAGTGACATGGGAATACTTATTTCCAGCTCCCCGGATATAACTTTGGATGGTAAAGACACTTTTAAGTAGGGGTTTAAATTTATCCCTATGAAGAAGGGCTCGTTTCTGTAGGTTGTCTCTGTGTGCAGGCTGACTACGCTATCCGTTTCACCTGTTAGTAGGTGGTATTCTGTCGAGACTGCGCTGTCAATAAAGAGGCTTAGGGTTTCTGATATGTTGTAGTTGTACGATATGCCACCGTTGCTCCATATACTAACGTCCGTATAGTTTTGATCTGATTGGTATAGGTAATTCGCTCCGGTTGAGATAGAAAAATCCTGGGCCTCTATCTGAAAATTTACTAGAGCCACGCAGGTTAAACTTAGAAAAATCGTCTTTATTCCTCTCATCTGCTGTTCCCCCGTTGTCTCAATTCGTAATCGAGTTGAACAAGTCCCCCGCCGTGTTTTAATACGTTTTCTATCGTTGAAGTTATTGTCTTGTCCCTTAGTCCGGAGGCCTTTGCCCTTAGATATATGGAAGCGATAGGGGAGTAACTCTTTGCCTTTAATTTGGAGTTAAGAATTGAAAGGCCTAGCAGGAGAAGCTCGCTCTGTGTTATGGCCCTGTTTATGGATTTTATCTGAACGAGTAAATCAAACAGTGAGAAAATTTTTTCCTCGCCATAGTTATTTTTTTGATCTGCATTTAGAAATTGTATGATGGTGTTATATTCTATTCCCCCCATAAGGATGAGGCTTAGGTGTTTCAGTTTTATCCCCAGTTCGTTTTTATCTTTGTACGGTATGTTATACCTCTCTACGATAGATTTTGCTAATTTTAGACGTTTTAATTCATTATTTAAGCCCAGGATTAACCTTGGGGAAGGAACATGCTTACTTGCCCCCTCTTGAAGCTTTTCCATTAGTACCCAGGTTGGAAGTTCTGCTTTGGAGGCAGTGATAAATATTGACTTTATTTGCGATTGAGATTGGCTATACTGTTTTGCCCGGGGATCTGTTTTGAACCATCTGTCCAGTGAGGGGGTAGCTTCTGTGTTACTATCCAACCCGAAGAGTGTATTTAGGACTAAGAGAAATACTATCGTTGATAGATATATTTTAATTCGAGTGATGTGTCGGTTCCCCCTGAAAGTTATGTTCATTTTCTATGTGTTCTCGTTGATTTTCTTTAATTCGTGTTTTTATTTGATTTTTCATATTTTCCCTGTGGAGCTTTTCCATTTTCTTGATAGCACTGTTGAGACCCCGTGTTTCTCCAAACCTATTTGACTTTCCCTTTTCTGTATTATACTCCCCCTTATTATAGGATTTCAATCTTTTAATTACCTCAAATCTCGCGCTGGTATAAAAGTTCCCCCGTCTTAGAGATAAATCGACGTCCCTTATGGTTTCGGATACAAGTGCAGATAAAGTTTCTATGTCTTGTTGGGATTTTAACCTTGGTTGTGGCATTACCCGAAGGACAAATCGGAGGGTAGTCATCGGGATCTTATTTTTTTCCATGTATTCGAGGATTTCTTCGCTGAAGATTTTTATGCCATTATTTTTAATTAACAGTCTGTAGAGTTTTGAATTGGTTTTTTGTATAACCTTCTCAATTAATTTTGCATTGATTTTTTCCTTGGCTTCTGCAGTTAAATCGACTGTTAGGAAAAAAATGGTAACAAGAACTAAACATATTAATAAATATTTATTTCGCATCTTCTTATCCTTCGTTCTTTGGTTATTTAGAGCTTGAGTAGGGAGCTTTTCCCCCCAAACCCGTCATCTACTACTGCATACGAATTGGGGTCTATAATCCACTGCTTGCCATTTATAAGAAAATTGTACGTGTAAACCTTCCCCTTTTTAAGCTTTATGGTTAACTCCCATTTCCCCTCTTTCCTGTCCTTAAGGACCAGCTTTGTTGGTTGCCAGTTGTTAAAGTCGCCTACGAGGCTTACGCTGTTCGCTTCCGGGGCGGTTAGAACAAATCTTACCGTAACCCTGTCGCTGGAAGTGTTCACTCTGTAAAAAATGGAGAAGAGAGATATCCCAAGAATAAACATTGCAGCTATAGGTAGGAGGGTTTTCTTTAGAGAGATGGCATTTGCTTTGTTGATTCTGCTGGGAAGATTGGTGATTACTCTCTCTTCGAATTTGCGCCAATCGGGTTCTTTCGCGGAAACACTTATGTTTTCTTTCTCTTTCTCTATATCGTGTTTGATAAGCGGAAGCAACCCCCTGTAGTGTGCGCAATGGCTGCACCTTTGTACGTGTGAGGCAAGGTATTTGTATTCTTTTAAATCGATTTTTCCTCTCTCTTCCCATGTTTCTATCACTTTTTTTGCTTTTTCACAGTTCATCTCTAGTGTACCCCTCTATAAATAGATATTCTAAATCGGGTAGTCAAGTTGCATTTCCCTCTAATATTTTTTTTAATTTTTTTCTTGCTCTATGTAAACGTGATTTTACATTCTCTTTTCCTATATTTAGAATGGCAGATATCTCCTCTATTGACATATCGTTTAGATAGTACAGTATTACTACCTCCTTTAGATTCTCCTTTAGAGATTCTATTGCTCTCAGTACCTGCCGCCTTTCTTCCGTTTTTTCCAGATTTTCCTCTGGATTTATATATCCCGGTTGGTTGTCTGCAGAGAGGGATTCCAGGGGTGTTTCCTGTTTTTCAGAGGAATTTGTTTGCGTGAAATTGGCTATGTTTTTTATCTTTTTCTTTCCTCTGTATATCTGTCTTAGTTCATTCATTGCGACTGTGTAAATCCATGGGCTGAAGTCATATCCTAATTTGAACGATCCTAGAGACTCATATACCTTGATAAATATCTCTTGAAGGGCGTCTTCCGCCTCCTCTGGATTTTTTAAGAATGAGAGAGCCAGTTTGTAGAGTGGTCTTTCGTAGGCTCTGATTATTTCTCTAAAAGATTCTTTGTTTCCCTTTAGGGTTTCACTCACCGCTCCGATTATTTTGGCTTCATTCATTTTGTTGTTTATATCTCTCTTTGTTGCCATAGTTCTCTCTTGAAAGATATTAACACTTCTACCTTTAAAAAACCAATTTTAAAGGTTTTAAAAAAATCTTTAACCGAAATGCAACCGATGGTGAATAAATTGCATAGTAAAGGGTGTAAACACCAATTAATTAACGGAGGTTGAATGTATGAAAAGATGGATTAAGTTAGGTATTTATGTGGGAATAGCAGTTTCCCTTGTGTTTGCCTTTTCGGGCTGTAATGCTGTTTCCAGTGTGCTGGGCCTTAGCGGTACGGCAAAGATTGCTATCACGGATTCACCGGTAGATGCCTCTAATGTTAAAGGGGTATATATAAAGGTAGACTCTGTGGAGTTTCACAGATCGGATATGGCTAAGGATGAGTTTGAGGAAATGCCCGGTTTTGTTGGTCCCAAGGTGTATAATCTGATGGATCTGACAAATGGTAATAGCGATATGGTCGGTGACCTTACCCTTACCGCAGGTCGGTATACTCAGATACGTTTCATGCTAGATATGCCGGAGGTGGGGAAACAGGCACCGGCAACTCCTGGTTGTTATATAGAGTTTAGTGATGGTACTACGGAACCCCTCTTTGTCCCCTCAGGTAGCAAATCGGGGTTTAAGTTTACAGGTTCCTTTGATGTTCCGATAAATGGTTCTGTCGATATAACGGTAGATTTTGATGTAAGAAAATCATTAGTCAAGCGATCGGATGGCACCTATATTTTAAAACCTACAACAATGCATAGGATAGTGGTCAATGATCAATCGGGAGATATAAAGGGAACGGTAGTAAACTATACCCCCTCTGCTACTGGAGATTATCTCATAATTTACGCTTACGAGGATGGTACCTGGAATGATACCGAGGATGATCCGCCTGCAGTTGATGAGACAAGGTTTCCGAATGCAGTTACAAGCTGCAAGATTTTTACCGATGAGACGACGGGAGATCTTATGTATAAACTCTCATTCCTTGCAGTTGGGGTGTATGATCTTGCGGTGGCAGAGTACGACAGTACCGGTGCCTATGTAACCACAAAGGGGTTTGTAGGGGATGTAAAGGTTGAGAGTAAAACAAAGACGGTAGAAAATATTGATATGGCTACACTTCCTACAACCTTACCATAGATAGTAGAAGAGAGATAGTAGAAGAGCATCACATTAAATCCAGGGAGAGCCTCGTTGTGGGGCTCTCTTTTTTTATTTATGGGATCTATTTAGAGTTGATCCTCTATCTGTTTTAGCTGGATTTTAAGCCCCGGACTATTGGGGCGTAGCCGTACCGCTTGTTTTAGGTATAGTGATGCGCGTCTCAACTGATTTTTTGATATGTAAATGTATGAAATTTGAAGAAGTGCTTCAAAATTGTTTGGGTTTTCAAATAGGGCGTGTCTGAAAAATTTTAGTGCTTTTTCTCTGTCTTTGTTTTTAACTATGAGTCCCTTTAATAGGTAAAGGTTGCTCTTTACCTTGGGGTTTTTTAAACCTTTAAGGTTTTTATCAATCACCAGTAGTGCCTCTTTGTCCTTGCCGTTTGCGTGAAGGGCATCGGCGTAATAGTAGACGTATTCCTCTTTAGTTTTTCTCTTGTAGAGTTTCTCGGCATATGTGAGGGTTTGATCAGTGTCACCGAGATTTTTAAAAACGGTGTAGGCCATAAAGAGATCCTCTTCTCTGTTGGATTTTTCCAGTATCCGCGAGAGATATATTGCTCCTTGCATCCATCTCTTCATCTTTATGGCGTTTTTAAGGAGTAACCTCAGTGTGGATACCCTTCCGGGATCTATTTTTAGAGCCTTGTTTAGAGCTTTTAAACCCTCATCATCCTTTGACTCCGAGAGTAAAATGGAACCTCGTAGTTCCGGGAAGGAGGGATCGCCGGGATACTTTTTTTCGGCTGTGTATAAAAGGTGTAAAGCCTCTCGATTTTTCCCGAGTTTGCTCAAGACCCTTGCCTTCTCAAGCAAGGCCTTTTTATTTTCTTCCTCTTTTAATAGTACCAGATTGAATACCTTTAGAGCCTTTTCCCATTCACCCTCTTTTTCCAGGAGACTCCCCCTTAGAAGTAAGAGTGACGTATCCTGGGGTGAGAGTATAATTGCTCTGGCAACTGTGACTGAGGCCTCTCTGTACATTCCATTGTCTATATACGCCTCCGCGAGGAGTTTTAGAAAGTCTGTATCTTCCAGGCGTTTCTTTTGTACCTCCAAGAGGAATTTTAGTGCCTTGGCAGTGTTTTCTTTTTTCCCTGTTGTTAGAAGTATTTCGGCGAGTCGTAGTTTTGCGGGGTAATACTCGGGATAGATTTTTAGTGTATTTTGGAGGGAGAGTATCTCATCACCCGTGGTATTTTCTCTTCTATACACAAGCGATTTCAGGTAGTGAGGAATGAAGGATGTGGGGTTAAGGTTTTGAGCCCTCTTTATCATTTTGTTGAGGTCTTCAAGATAACCTATTGTGAGTGCTTTTGCGTTTCTGTTTGTCAGTATCAACGGTGGGATTATTAGTTCAAAGAAATCGCTGGAATTAACAGGGAGTTTGGGAGGAGGAATCGGGTTTCCCTTTTTTATTGTTTCTACTGTATCGTAGTATTTTCCACTGTAGGTTGAAAATTTTATAGATGCGATGTTCTTTTTTGCTGCTTTATCCTTTATAGCGGGATATAGTGAGCTAAAGAGAAATTGTGAAAGGTATATTAGTTCTTTCCCCTCTTTATTGTTCGAGAGATTATTTTTTGTTATTATGGAAATAGCTTTTGTCAGTCCCACGATGGTCCCTGATTTTACAAGGTCTCTTGCCTTTGCTATGTTGGGATTCTCTTGTGGGACTACGGGTCTTGGTTTTAGCTCTGTTTTTATAGGGGTTTTGGTGACCTCCTTTATTTTTGTACTGGTGCATCCACCCATTAGTAGAATAATAGAGAGAAATGTTACTACCAGTAGTGTTGTTAGGTTGAGATTGTTCTTTACGTTCTGGTTGGTCCCCATTATTTTTCTATCTCCTTGTTTCCTCAAAATTGTACGAGGTAAGTATGGGTTTGAGGGAGGAGCGGACCATGTAGTACCTGTTGGAGGCATTCCACAGGGTAAAACCCGATGATTTTGCCTCCAGAGTCCCCTGAATTTGCCGTATGAGGTACGATGTGTATTCCTCTCTACTCATGTTCAACTCGCTTCCTATTAAGAATGCCTGTATAAAGGGCCGTATGAGACACTTCCCGGAGACAATACTTACTGCTCTCTGTGTTCCTATTTTATATATTTTGTACGCCCTTTCCAGGTAATTCTTATCCTTTAAAAAGTCGATAGGAAAATGTGATGGATAGAACATGGGGGAAATGGCATCTGCGTAGTTAGATATCATTTCTATACTCTGGCCAATCCAGTTACCCATTCTGTACCATGCGTTGAATCCGTAAACGTCTGTGCTGATGGGAATATGAATACTCTCTCTTGCAACCCGTAGGAATGATTCAATTGCATCAATTTTTGTCATCCCCTTTCGCTTGTATCTGTATTGGATTGTGGAGAGATCACCGTCGGAGGGGAAACGGATATAATCAAACTGTATCTCATCTACCCCTCTATCCTGAAGCTCCTTGGCTATCGCTGTATTGTATTTCCATACGAACTCTGAGTAGGGATCGACCCAATACTCACGTTGGAACCATTTTTTCTCCCCTGTCTGGGGATCCTCGTATTGCTTGAGGTATCTCCATGGGGCGTTTTTTGTCCTGTCCCATAGAGCATATTTATATTTTTTGTATCTGTATAGTTGTTTGTCCTTGAATACCACTATCCGGCCAATTACGTATATGTTGTTTTTATGGGCCATTGCCAGTAGTTGTTCAAGGTTTATCCTTTTTTTGATGGAGCCTATCTTGCGAGCAATCTTTAGATGCGTATTGTATGTTATCCATCCGTAGTCATCCTTAAAATCAACCACCATGGAGTTAAGACCGTGGCTCTTTATAAACTCTATATGCTTTTTAAGGTACTCTCCGTTTGCTCGATAGGAGGATACGTATATACCAAATTTGTCGGAGGCTTTTCTCTTTCTCTCCGATTTGAACACCCCTATCTTTAATGATGAAGGATGGGGAATAATTGAAAAAATTTCTCTGTTTTTCAGGTTAAGCAGAGTATCGCTGGTTTTGGTACGGATATCCAATATCCATTTGGGGTTATTACCGCTTTGTTGGAGTTTATTTATAAATCTGAGATTGGTTATTTCATCGTTTCCCTTCGAAAAATCTATCTCTATCTTTTTTACCGTGCCGGAAGCGGGATTGTAACTGTAAAGTCCGTTTCCGAATCCCAGTGCAAAGATTATCTCGTTTTTCTCAGGATGGTAGGTTATTGCCGAAATCTCTTCATAAAAGCCGGCACCCTTATAGAGAAAATCCAAATTGGAAGAGATGTCTCTCCATGTTTTGCCTCCGTTTCTCGTTTCGAAAAACCCATTGAAGGAAGTTCCCAGTAGCAGAGTGTTTGGGTCGTCAGGTTTTATCGCGATGGAGGTAAAGTATGATGAAGCTTTTAGGGGTTTCCCCGTTGGGATTTTTTTCCATTCAAGACCGTAATTGGTAGAGAGATAAATGGAGGTTTTGGTGGTTATTACAACGTTATTCTCATTTAATGGGTCTAATCCTACGTTGGTAATGAGTCTTTGAGGCATATTTTTAAAGGGATAGACAGTTCTTTTGGGAAGTCCCTTGTTTCGTTGTTCCCAGGTCTTGCCGTTGTCAAATGAGATTAAAAATCCATGATTTTTTGACACCCCGTAGAGAATTCCACTTGGCATTTTAAAGGTTGAAAGAATTTTGTACCGGGGTGTCTTAATAACTTTAGGTTCTTTTTGAGCCTCCGCCTTGTTTACGGATTTTTTTTCATCCTGGGCGGCTATAAAGGTTAAAAGCGAGAAGGCTATAAAAAGTATGCCAAAGAAACTAATGATTGCCTTTGCCGATTTTTTCATTTCGTCCTGTTCTGTCTTTATGATATAGTCCAAACGATTACATGTTTGATATCATTCTGTCTGCAAACTCGGAGGTTGATACCTCGTTTGCTCCCTCCATTAACCTTGCAAAATCGTAGGTTACATAGCGTTGAGCAATTGTCTTTGTTAAGCTCATATCTATAAGATCTGCAGCCTCTTCCCAGCCGAGATATTCAAGCATCATCTCCGCAGATAGTATGAGAGAACAGGGATTGACTACATTTTTATTAGCATATTTGGGAGCTGTCCCGTGAGTCGCCTCGAATATGGCATGGCCTGTCTCATAGTTTATGTTAGCTCCCGGTGCTATCCCTATTCCTCCGACCTGTGCAGCAAGTGCATCGGAGATGTAGTCCCCGTTTAGATTCGTCGTTGCAATAACATCGAATTCAGCAGGTCTCGTTAGTATCTGCTGAAGAAAAATATCGGCTATTGTGTCCTTAATTATGATTCTTTTCTCCGCAGAGGGGTCCTTTACCTCGCTTATGGGGACGGTTTCCGCTTTAAACTCCCGCTTCGCCAGTTCGTATCCCCAGTTTCTAAATGCGCCCTCCGTATATTTCTGGATATTCCCTTTATGAACGAGAGTAACGCTCTTTCTCCTGTGTTTTATGGCATAGTTTATCGCTGCTCTTATTAGTCTCTCCGATGCATATTTACTTATCGGTTTTAATCCTATTCCCGAATCTTCCCTTATATCCCATTTAAACTTCTCTTTGCAGAATGTGATTAGTTCCTTTACTTCCTTTGTTCCCTCTTGGAGTTCGAGTCCTGCGTACACGTCCTCCGTATTTTCACGGAAAACCACAGTATCTATAAGCTCCGGTTTCTTTACAGGTGAGGGTACCCCCTCGTAGTATTTTACCGGTCTCAGGCAAACGTACAATTCAAGTGTCTGTCTTAACGTAACGTTTAAGCTTCTGTATCCTCCCCCAACCGGGGTTGTTAATGGGCCTTTTATACCTACCATATACTCTCTAAAGGCCTTAACTGTTTCCTCTGGAAGCCATTTCCCCGTTAACTTGTATGCCTTCTCTCCGGCGTAGATCTCTTTCCATTCTATTTTTTTCCTTCCATCGTATGCTTTTTTAACGGCCGCATCTATTACTCTTACTGTAGCGGCCCATATATCAGGGCCCGTACCGTCTCCCTCTATGTATGGAATTATAGGATTGTCAGGTACTTTTAGCCCCTCTTTTTCTTTTATTATTTTTGATCCCACAATTTCCTCCTGTTTATCTAAAATTTTTTATCAAAAAGCTAGTTTCTATTGTGAATAATTTCATGACTTAGACAATTGTAACATACACTTTATCTCTTGCCAACTATGATTGTTTTTGTTAGTATCGTTTTGGGTAGTATCAAAGCGATATTGAACCCGTATCAAGAGTTGAAACGGTAGTGCAAGGTGGGTAGCTCCCTTAGAGAGATTAAAAAGATAGGTATTGGTATTTTTTTATCCTCCCTCCTGATTTTAAGTCTGATAGGTTGTACAACAGGGAAGTATTCCTATTACTATGTCGGAAATAGAGAGGTTAAGAAGGAGTTAAAAGAGCTATTTAGACTTCTGGAGACGGAGAATGACAGCAGTGAAAAACGCTTTGTTCTGTTGAATAGAATTTCAACCATTCTCTCCGAAGAGGGGGCAAAAGAGAGAGAGATTCTCCTTCTTACAACCTATGTGGAGAAACATCCTGTGGATCCCTACGATGCTTTCTATCTTATCCTGGTTGCAAAGACGTATGAGGAACAGAAAGCTTATCCCTTTGCTATTCATTACTATGAAAGAATACTCAAAAATTATCCCGATCTATTGTATAGGGGTAAGTCTATTCACTTTAGATGTCTTGAGGCCTTAATTCGGCTTGTTAAGGCTCCTCAGTATAGGGTGGGATACTATAAGGAGTTAATAGCTCGTTTTAGTGATAATATTGATCTTGGAGTTACGTATTACTATCTTGCCAAAACCTATGAACAACTGGGTGAGTGGGATCTTTCCATTCAGACCTATAAAAAATTTCTTCAGTATCCCAAGGCGGAGATACCTGGAATTCCAGATGCCCATGAGCGGGTTAAAGAGAAGGTGGATTTTTACTATTCCGACAAGAGCTGGACGGTTCCCGATTTGCAAACTCTGATAGCTCGAATAAAGAGAGCCATTTGGGCAAGGAGTCCCCGGCGCCTTTTGCGTTATAAGGCAAAGGTAAACTTTTTTGTGAAATCCTGGGGACAGGAGGCGGAGAGAGAGAACGCAGCTCTCCAGTTTGATATAGGCTCTTTCCTTGTTAAATCTAAGATAAAGG
>Ga0256914_1003213_pt1 | contig 13002 bp, 13 predicted proteins | sample HulkmetaG_FD_191571 | JGI IMG/M metagenome (GOLD analysis project Ga0256914, IMG submission 191571) | Hydrothermal chimney microbial communities from Main Endeavour vent field at the Juan de Fuca Ridge, Pacific Ocean - Hulk | ecosystem: Environmental > Aquatic > Marine > Hydrothermal vents ... | reverse complement strand
TGGTTTACGGAATGGAAACAGATTGGTAGGTGCTAAGATAGAGGTCGAACCGGTTAATTTTTTTGCGGAAAGGTAAAAAAGGAGCATCTTTTTTAAAGCCGAATAAACCTCACCTCTTCTTTCACCTCCACTGCCAGTTGTCCGCAGGCGGCAGTGATCTCCTCCCCCCGATTTTTCCGTACCGTAACCGTGAACGGTGCGTCCATCAGTACATCCACAAATCGCTGAACCTGCTCCGGTGTAGGCGGTTTAAATCCCAGATAGTTCTCATTGCAGGGAATCACGTTCAGCTTGCAGCGAATGGGAGAGAGCAGTCGAACCAGTTCCCGGGCATGTTCCACCGAATCATTGATGCCAGCCAGTAGCACATATTCGAAAGTCACCCGATTGCGTTTTTTGGCACGCATATAATGGTACACACTTTTAAACAGTTCGTCCATGGGAAATTTCTTTGCCATTGGCATAATGGATTCCCGAATCTGCTGGTTGGGCGCATGCAGGCTGATTGCCAGGCTGTACGGGTGACCTTCGTCGGTGAACTGGTAGATTTTAGGAATAATACCGCTGGTGGAAAAAGTAATTCGTCGGGTGGCGATGGCCACCCCCTCCGGGTCGGCTAAAATGCGGCTGGCTTGAACGGAGCGCGAATAGTTCAGAAACGGTTCGCCCATACCCATAAAAACCACATTGGTTATGCGACGCGGTGTTCGCTTTTGCACCTGCAGTACCTGCTCTACAATCTCTCCCGTGGTTAGGTTCCGGATGAAACCCATGGCACCGGTAGCACAGAACTTACATCCTAACGCGCAACCGACCTGAGAGGAAATGCAGATGGTATTTCGGCGGGCTTCCGGGATGAGCACGCTTTCCACATACCGACCATCCGGGAGCTGCCACAGGTATTTTTCTGTTCCATCGCTGGCTATCTGGCGCCGGGCCAGTTTCAGCGTTTTTAAAGCAAACCGCTGTTCCAGCTCCTGGCGCAACGTTTTGGGAATATTGCTCATCTCCAGAAACGAATCCACATTCTGATGATGGACCCATTTGTAAATTTGCCTGGCCCGATACGCCGGTTCACCCAATGGCTCTAACTCTCTGGCCATCTGTTCCGGAGTTAATCCGACAAAAGAAATCTTTTCCATTCGATTCCAGGTCCACCTTGTTTTGTTTACCCAACCATTCACGGAAAATTACGGAAAAAGTTTCCCGGAGCAAATTGGAAACTTTTTCACAAATGGGACGGTTATACAAATAAGGTAATTTTTCAGGAGGCAACGGTATGGATAAGATGAATCATGAGCAGAAAAACAGCTATCTGTTTATTACCCTGGTCCAGCAGTATCAGATGCAGGCCTGGATTAGTCTGGGGAAGCTGAAAAATCCGAATACCGATAAAATTGAGCGAAATCTGGACTTAGCCAAACTGAGCATTGATATGCTGGATATGCTCAAGGAAAAAACACGGGGGAATTTGACGGCGGAAGAGGAACGTATGTTGACCCAGACCCTGACCGACCTGAAATTGAATTATGTGGATGAATACGAAAAAGAGCGTCGGGCGCAGCAGGAAAAATCACCGCCGAAGGAAGAACCGGAAACGGCAGAGGCTTCCCGGTCGGCCAATACTCCGGAAGAAAAAATCACCAGTTAACCAGTGTGGGTAGGCGGCAGTCACTGTTCGCTGCCAGGTTCCAGTAAGCCGGAAGATAGATGGGGGTACGTGCGGTCGTATCCCCACTTTTTTTATTCTTGCTTTAACTCCCCAATTTCAAGATATTTAACACCTTTTTGATTCGGAAACCGGTATTCAGTCATAACAGGTGAGCGCATGGAACAACAACCACTGGTATCTCTGATTACAGTCAATTACAACGGGTTGCATTATCTGAAAATGCTCTTTGCTTCCCTGCGTCAGCTCACCTATTCTCCGGTGGAAATTATTTTGGTGGACAATGCCTCCACCGACGGAAGTGTGGAATATACCCGACGTCATTTTCCGGAAGTAAAGATTGTTCAGAATCCGGAAAATTACATGTATGCCCGGGGCAATAATGAGGGCATTCGCGTGGCCCAGGGCGAAATTCTCTGTTTGATTAACAACGATGTGGAGGTGGACCCTGGTTTTTTAGAACCAATTGTCGAAGCATTCCAGCGCGATCCTCAACTGGCAGCAGCTCAGCCCAAGATTTTAGCTCTGGACAATCGGGAGTATTTTGAATACGCTGGTGCCGCCGGGGGATTCCTGGACCGTTATGGGTACCCGTTTTTGCGGGGACGGCTCTTTTTTACCACCGAAAAGGACGAAGGTCAGTACGACCAGCCCATGCACATTTTCTGGGCAAGCGGCGCTGCACTCTTTCTGCGCAAATCCGTTCTTTCGCAGGTGGGTTATCTGGATGAAGATTTTACCCTGCACATGGAAGAGATTGATTTGTGCTGGCGGATTCATCTGCATGGGTATCATATCAAGTGTATTCCCGATTCGCGTATCTGGCACAAAGGGGGCGGAACCCTCTCTGCCGAAAGTCCACGAAAATTGTACTGGAACTACCGAAACAATATTTTTCTTTTGTTCAAGAACTCCGGAAGTGTTAATTTAGTAAGACTTTTATCTGTTCGTCCGGTTCTGGATGCGCTGGCTTTGTTAGGTGAGTTCATAAAGGGAAATCCCGGCGGTGCTCTTTCCATTATCCGGGCTTATTTCTGGAATCTGTTTCACCTGTCTTTGCTATGGCGAAAGCGCCGTGAAGTTCAAAAAAATCGAAAGGTGCACGAAAGCGAAATTTACCGGCTGATTTACCCGGGAAGCATCGTATGGGAATATTTTGTGCGGGGCCGCAAGCGGTTTCGGGATTTAACACGAATTTCGTTTCTGTTAAAATTGGTTGAACATTAAATAGATGGGAGTGAATAGCTAATGGATACTAAAAAGGTTCATCGTTACGGGGCTATTTTCACGTTTTTGTTTAGTTTTGTGGTGTATTTTTCCACTATGGCACCCACTGTATCGTTCTGGGATTGCGGGGAATTCATCGCCTGTTCCTATCGTCTGGCGGTTCCTCACCCACCTGGTTCACCCCTATTTTTGCTGGTGGGGCGCATCTTTACCCTGTTGCCTATTTTCGCCGATATCGCCAAACGGGTAAATTTCATCTCCGTGCTGGCTTCGGCATTTACCGTTATGTTTTTGTATTTTACCATCGTCCTTTTAATAAAACAGTATTTTAAAGAACCTCAGGAAGGACTTCTGAAGTATGTCCCCTATCTGGGCGGAATCATCGGTTCGCTAACTTTTGCCTTCACTACCAGCTTCTGGTTCAATGCCGTGGAAGCGGAAGTGTATGCCTCCTCCATGCTGTTCACATCGTTGGTCGTCTGGCTTATTTTGTACTGGGGGGAGAGGTCCGAAGAAGTGGGTAACGAACGCTATTTGCTGGTGATTATGTACCTGGTGGGTCTGGCAATTGGGGTGCACCTGTTAAACGTGCTGGCGCTGCCCACGGTGTTTATGATTATTTACTACCGTAAATATAAAGTAACCACTGAGACGTTTGTTTATATGGCCATCATTGGTGCCATGTTAACAGGAATGATTTATCCCGGACTGGTGAACGGAATCCCGCAGATTGCCGAAAAAGGCGGGTTCTTTGGACTGATGGTGTTTCTGGTTATCATGCTGATGTTGCTGGTCTATGCCATCAATAATAAGAAGCCGGTTTTCTCCCTGATTATGACCACGGTGTTTCTGGTAATTTTAGGATATTCCACTTATCTCACCATTTACATTCGCTCCAATCTGGACCCCACCATCGATGAAAATGATCCGGAGAACATTGAGCGTTTTATCAGTTACTTAAAACGCGAACAATACGGGCAGCACACCCTGAACCGGGCGCAGGTGCTACGGGAATCGCCCAATGGCGACCAGTACACCGGTGTGTGGGATTTTTTCTGGCGCTATCAGGTGAATAAAATGTACGTACGCTATCTGCTGTGGAATTTTCTGGGAGAAAATGGACGTGTTGGTGGGGTGATCTGGTGGAAGTTCTTTGGCATTCCGTTTTTGTTGGGATTATTCGGGGCATATTACCATTTTAAAAAGGACTGGAAGCACGCTCTGGCCGTGTTTGTCCTTTTTTTCATGACCGGATTCGCTATTATTCTTTATTTGAACCAGCCGGACCCCCAGCCCCGGGAGCGCGATTACAGTTACGTGGGCTCCTTTTTCGCCTTTTCCATCTGGATTGGCATTGGCGCCGCAGCACTGTGGGAATGGTTTGTGCGCGAAGCACAAAAGCGGAAGATGAGCTCCATGGTTTCCGTTGCCATCGCTCTGCTCCTCTTCCTGGTGAGCCCGGTGCAGGTGATGGTGAAAAACTACCATTCCCACGACCGTAGCGGAAATTATGTGGCCTGGGACTATTCCTACAACATGCTTCAGTCCTGCGAACCTAATGCGGTAATTTATACCAACGGGGATAACGATACCTTTCCGGTGTGGTTCCTGCAAAAAGTGGAAAATGTACGCACCGATATTCGGGTAGCAAATTTGAGTCTGTTGAACACGGATTGGTACATCCTGCAACTCAAACACAAGGAACCAAAAGTACCCATTTCCCTATCCGACCGGGAGATTGAAAACATCCAGCCCATTCCCTGGCCGAAAAAGAAGACCATCGAAATCAAGGTTCCAAAAGAATATGCGCAACGGGAATGGGAACGCTACAAAGAGACCTACCAGTTTGCCACGCTGGGCGGCAAACCCACCGAGATGATTAAATTCGATTTGAAGCCGAAACTGTTCCGGCGTTATTTGCGTGTACAGGACTATATGATTCTGAACACCCTGTACGCCAACAACTTCCGCAAACCGCTTTATTTTGCGGTTACCTGTTCCCGGGACAATATGCTGGACGGCTTGCAGCGTTATCTGCGCATGGACGGACTCTCCTTTAAAATTACCTCCGTTCCCAATTGGTCCATGGACCCGGAAGTGCTGTACGATAACCTGATGAACAAATACCAGTACCGCAATCTGAATAATCCGAAGGTGTACTACAACAAGAACATCATTTCGCTGCTGCAGAACTACCGATCGGCGTTTGTCCAGCTGGCGAACTACTACGCTTCGGTTAAAGATACCGCCCGGGTGAAAAAAATTATGAAGCGACTGAACGAAATCATGCCCCCGGAAGTAATTCCTTTTACCAGTAGCACCATTCGCAACTGGGTGGAAGCATACAACGTGTACGCCGGGGTAACTCCGGTGGATAGCATTTCCGTGGAAAAGTACGGATTGCGAAATCTGCAGAGCATGGCGGAGATTTTGTACCGCCTGCAGGCACAGGAAAAAGCCCGGGTGCTGTACGAAAAAATTCTGGCGGTTAATCCGCAGGATTACCGTGCCAAAGGAAATCTGATTAATATTTATGGGGAGTTGAAGGAGTACCAAAAAGCCATTGACATGCTGGAAAAGTGGCTCAAAGACAATCCTAATGACAGGATGGCACGGCAGCGACTGGATGAGTACAAAGCAAAGCTGGCAGCGCAGGATTCCACAGATTAAGAAGAGTATTCGGTCTTTTTTATGAAAAAGTTACTGCAGAATGGAATTCGGGTAGGTATCAGCATCGGGTTGCTGGCCTACCTGATTCATATGGCGGATTTTCATAAAATTCTACGGGTTCTGCGACAGGCGGAATTGTCCGGAATTGTTCTGGCGGCGGGAGCTTTTGTGATAGCGGTTGTTTTTCTCTCCTTACGCTGGATGGTTCTGGTGCGCTCTCATGGTATTCGGGTGGGGTTCTGGCACCTGTTTGTTTTCTATTTCATCGGTTTTTTTTTCAACAATTTTTTACCCACCAGTATTGGAGGCGATTTGAGCCGTGCATTCTACCTCAGCCAGCATACCGGACAGAAAGCGGTCAGCATCGGAACCGTTTTTCTGGAGCGGATTCTGGGACTCCTTTCCACCCTCACTCTGGCAGGCATTTCCCTGTTCTGGCTTATTAAATATTTCAACTCCCATCGAATCATTTACTTTACCCTGACCCTGATTGTAATCCTGTTGCTGATCCTGATTCTGGTATTCAGTCGCCGAATTTACCGGCGATTGAGTAAATGGATTTCGCTGATTACATTTTACGATATTGGCGATAAAATTGTGAAAGTGATCGACTCCCTGCACACCTATCGGTACAAGAAAAAAGCGCTGTTGTTGGGTTTTCTCTTTTCCTTCCTTAGCCAGCTGATGCTTATTACTATGAATTATCTTCTTTCCCGGGCGCTCCATCTGGATTCCGTCTCCTTCGGTTACTTTTTTATCGTAGTACCGGTAACATTTATTTTTAGTCTGTTCCCTTCCATTAACGGCATTGGGGTGCGCGATTCCGGCTACCTTCTTTTACTGCGCAGGCAGGGGTTGCAACCGGCACAGATTCTCTCACTCTCTTTTCTGGTCATTGCACTCCCCATGTTGCTTAGCATGGTAGGAGGTGCGTTTTTGTTGTTTTATCGAAACAAGGGGATTGAAGCCCCTATTTTAAATGAGGAGAACCTTTCATGAAACGTTTCCTTTTTGCCGGAGGGCTGGTTCTGGGGGTGTTTCTGTTGTTTGGATATTGGGGATGCTCCACCAAACCCATGGCGGTGGGCGAATATGACGAAATCCGTGTGTTTGCCGATTCGCTGGATTGGCTGGATTACCGCGACGCTTTGAACGATGTATTCGGGAAATACATCAAAACGCCTGTGCTGGAACGGGATTTTTTACTCATCTGGACCCCCTACGACCAGTTTGAGCATTACAAGCATTTCAAGAACATTTTTTTCCTGGCCCGGCTGGACTCCGACGAACCGGTCTCTCAGAACGTAAAAGCGCTGCTGAATCAGGATATTATCGATGGCATACAAACCGGAAAATATTTCTACATTCCTAAGCCAGATGCCTGGGCATCTCAGCAATACGTGCTGTTTTTGGTGGGAACCAGCAAGGAAGACCTGATTCAGAAAATCCACGACTATGGCAATGTGCTTTATCAGGATTTTCGTAAAAGTTATTTTGTGCGGCTGAAGGAAGGCATGTTCAAACGGATGGAACAGAAGAAATTGGAGACATATCTGGAGCAACATTTCCCCTTCACCATGCGCATTCAGCACGACTATTTTATTGCTGACGAAAATCTGGAGCAGGATTATGTGTGGATTCGTCGATTGCATCCCGACCGCTCTATTCTGGTACACTGGCAAACTGTTCCGGACTCTTTTCAGCTAACCGCCCGCTGGATTATTGACAAACGCAATCAGTTATCCAGAAAAGTGTTTGAAGGCGATGTGGTGGTGGAGGAAGAGACCCGTGCGTATTCCATAACGTTTAAACAGTGGCCCGCTGTGCGGGTGGAAGGAACCTGGCGAAACGACAAATATATGATTGGTGGTCCCTTCCGAACCATTGCTTTTGTGGTGCCGGATTACCACCGGCTGTATATGCTGGATTTTTACGTGCAGGCTATTGGACGGCGGAAGAAACCATTCCTGGACCAGCTGGATGTGATTGTTCACACCTTTCATCCGTTACAGGAACCGGTTAGCCAGGAAAAATAAATTTTCGACAGGTAAAAATAGAATAGCACCGGAGGCATCCATGAAACGGGTTGCGATTGTAATGGGGAGCGAATCGGATCGGGCAGTGGTGGAGGAAGCCTACCCGTACCTGGAGTATTTTGGAATTGACTATCAGGTACTGGTAATGTCTGCCCATCGCACTCCCGGTAAAGTGCAGGAATTTGCCACCCATGCACGGGAAAACGGCTTTGGGGTAATCATCGGATGTGCGGGGTTGGCTGCTCATCTTCCCGGCGTGCTGGCAGCATATACCACTTTGCCGGTCATTGGAGTCCCCCTTGCCGCGGGAGCATTACACGGCGTGGACTCCCTTTATTCCATTGTGCAAATGCCCGCCGGAGTTCCGGTTGCCACCATGGCCATTGGTAAACCCGGGATGCGCAATGCCGCCATCCTGGCTGCCCAGATTCTGGCTATTTCAGAGCCGGAGGTTGAACAAAAATTAAATCGATTCAAAGAAAATAGCTGTCGGATTCCCGAATGAAAATTGTGGTTGTTGGTACGGTGAATAAAGATTTGATTCTCCCCTTCGAGGGGGCACCTATTCAGAGTGTCGGGGGGATTTATTACACCATTGCGGCGCTCTCCCATCTAAGTGGGGCGGAGGCGGAAATTATTCCCGTCTCCTATCTGGGCGAAGATTTTTACGCTGCTTTTGTGGCATTGCTGAAACAATATTCCAACATTTCGCCGCAGGGGCTCAAACCATTGGCGCAGAAAAATCACGAAGTGATTCTGGAGTACATCTCTCCGGAAGAACGCAAGGAGAAAGCCCTGTTTAACTTTCCGCCGCTGGAGTACGAGGCGATTGAACCGTTTCGTGAAGCGGATTTTTTCCTGGTGAATTTCATCACCGGGTGGGATGTGTCGCTCAGTGCGCTGCAGCAGTTAAGCCAGCATGCTTTTGAGCGCATGTATATGGATGTGCACTTCCTGGTGATGGGCATCGATAAAATGGGGCATCGTTTCCCCCGGGCGCCGGAGAACATTCGGGAATGGTTACAACTGGCCAGATTTGTGCAGATGAACGAACGGGAGCAAAAAATCATTGCCGGTGGCGAAATGCCCGATATCGCTTTTTACGAAAAATTCTTCCGGGAAGAACAGGTGCTGTTGATTACCCGGGGTCGCCACGGTGCCAACATCCTGTTTAGCAAGGAAGGAATGGTGCGCAAAAAGGTGTTCCCCGCTTACCGGGTGGAACGAGTGGTGGATGTAACCGGCTGCGGCGATGTGTTTGGGGCTGCATTTGTTCGGCGGTATCTGGATACCGGCGATTTGTATGCGTCGGTGGATTTTGCCAATCGGATTGCAGCGGCAAATTCCCTCTTGATGGGAACCAACGAAATGGATAAATTACTGGCAACTGCAGAAACGTTGACCAGAAAGGAATGACATACATGAAACGAATTCTATTAACCGGAGCCAATGGTTTGCTGGGGCAGGCGCTTATCTGGCGGCTCAAAGGGAATTCCACGTTACTGGCTACCGGAGTGGAGCCGGAACCGGAACTCTCTCCCGATGGATGGGAATACCGCACGCTGGACATTACCTCTGCCACGCAGGCCAAAGAGCTGGTGTACGAGTTCCTGCCCGATTTTATTGTGAATGCTGCCTCTTACACCAATGTGGACGGCTGTGAGAAAGAGAAAGAACTATGCTGGAGAGTGAATGTGAAAGGGGTGGAAATCCTTGCCCGGCTTGCCCGACGCAAAAATGCCCATTTTATTCATTATTCTACGGATTACATTTTTAATGGTCAGAATGGCCCTTATGCTGAGGACGACCGACCGGACCCTGTCGGATATTACGGAAAATCCAAGCTGGCTTCCGAAAATGTGACCAAACAAAGCGGATGCCGGTTTACCATTTTGCGCACCTGTGTGCTGTACGGAGTCGGAAGAGGGGTGAAACAGAACTTTTTTTTGTGGGTGTACAATAACCTGAAAGCAGGTCAGCCGATTCGGGTGGTCACGGACCAGTACAACAATCCCACGCTGGCGGAGGACCTGGCGCATGCGACCGAACAGGTGATTCGCATCGGGAGCACAGGAGTTTTTCATGCGGCAGGGAGCGAATACGTGAATCGTTACGATTTTGCTATGAAGATTGCTCAAGCGTTTCAATTCCCTCCCGATCTGATTACTCCCATCACCTCCGACCAATTAAACCAGGCGGCGGCACGTCCACCGTTGGGAGGGCTAAAAATAGACCTTGCCCGACGGGTACTGAACTATCATCCCCATTCCATCGAAGATTCCCTGAGTTACCTGAAAATGAAACTGGAGAAATATGGTTCCAACGGATGAAAAAAGTTTAATTATTGTTCCCACTTACAACGAACGGGAGAATATCGGCAAGTTAGTTCACCAGATATTTCAACTGAATATCAAAAATCTGGATGTGCTGGTGGTGGACGATAATTCCCCGGATGCGACCGCAGAAGTGGTGCGCGAGTTGCAAAAAACGTTTCCACGTCTGCATTTGATGGAACGGGAAGGGAAAATGGGGTTGGGAACCGCATACATTGCCGGTTTTCGCTGGGCACTGGAGCGCGATTATCAGTACATTTTTGAGATGGATGCCGACCTGTCCCACGATCCGGCGGAAATCCCCAATTTCCTGAACGCAATTCAGGATGCCGATCTGGTAATTGGTTCGCGCTACATCACTGGCGTCAATGTCATCAACTGGCCGCTGATGCGCCTGTTCATTAGTGTGATGGCCAGTAAATACACCCGCATTATCACCGGTATGCCCATTAAGGACTGCACCAGCGGGTACAAATGCTTCCGGAGGAAAGTACTGGAAGAGATCCCCCTGGAAAAGGTGAATTCCAACGGCTATGTGTTTCAGATAGAGATGAATTTTAAAGCCTGGAAACGCGATTTTAAAATTAAAGAAATTCCCATCATTTTTTACGACCGGACGGTGGGAAAATCCAAAATGTCCCGGAAAATTATTTACGAGGCTGCTTTCAAGGTCTGGGAATTGAAAATATTGAGTTTGTTCGGGCGCTATTAAGGGGGTGCGTATGTTACGAAAAAACTTCCGGATGGTTTTCGATTTCGAAAAGCCGGTAGTGGAACTGGAGAAGAAAATTGTAGAAATGGAAGAATATGCCCGGGAAACCGGGATTGACCTTTCCGATGATTTGAAACGTTTGCGGCGGAAGGCGGAGGCGCTGCGGAAAGATATTTACTCCAAACTTACACCCTGGCAGCGGGTACAATTGGCCCGGCATCCGGATCGACCCTACACACTGGACTATATTCGCCGCATCATTACCGATTTTGTGGAATTGCACGGCGACCGCTATTTTGCCGAAGACCCCGCGATGGTAACCGGTATTGGTAAACTGGGTAACTATCGCGTAGCGGTAATGGGCCATCAGAAGGGCCGGGATGTGAAGGAGAATTTGTACCGCAACTTTGGTATGCCTCATCCCGAAGGCTATCGTAAGGCGCGCCGGGTGATGAAACTGGCCGCTAAATACCATATGCCGGTGCTATCGTTTTTGGACACACCGGGCGCGTATCCTGGTATCGGTGCGGAAGAACGTGGACAGGCGGAGGCCATCGCGCGGAATTTGATGGAAATGGCCAGCTTACCGGTTCCCATTATCATTACCGTAATTGGCGAAGGTGCTTCCGGTGGGGCACTGGGCATCGGCGTGGGCGACGTGATTTTGATGATGGAAAACTGCTGGTATTCGGTGATTTCTCCGGAAGGGTGTGCGGCTATCCTGTGGCGGGATAATGCCAAAGCCCCCCAGGCTGCCGAAGCCATGAAACTGACCGCTCCCGACCTGCTGAAGCTGAAAGTCATCGATAAAATTATTAAAGAACCGGCCGGCGGCGCCCACTGGGACCACGACGCAGCGGCTGAAATTCTCAAAAAACATCTGTTGGAAGAATTGGACCGACTCACCCGGATTCCTACGGACGAACTGATCCGGAAACGCATCGATAAATTCGCGAAAATGGGATACTGGATTGAAGAATCCGGTAAGAAAAAGAAAAAATAAAACCGCCTCCAAGGCCGTGGAGAAAACAAACGGGTGTTGTTCCGGTTAAGACGACAGGAAGGAAATAACCATGTTGGACGAAAAATTACTGGAAATTTTAGTTTGCCCAAAATGCAAGGGTGAGCTGGAATATCAGCCGGATAAAAATAACGACAAAAATGGCAAACTGATTTGCCCGAACTGCAAGCTGGTATTCCGGGTGGAGGATGACATCCCCATTATGTTGCTGGACGAAGCCGTTCCTCTGGACAAATGATGAGATCGGTCTGGCTGGCACAGCGTGAACTGTTCCCCACCAAAATTGTGTGTGTGGGACGAAATTACGTGGAGCATGTGCACGAATTAGAAAACGTGGTGCCAGACGAACCGGTGCTGTTTATCAAACCCAATTCGGCTATTTCGCACACCATTGCACCCCCGCCTGCTTCGGGATTTCATTACGAAGGAGAAATCTGTTTTCTGTTTCTGGATGGAAAACCGGTAGGTGTAGCACCGGGATTGGACCTGACCAACCGTACCCTTCAGACTCAGCTGAAACAGAAAGGGTTGCCCTGGGAGAAAGCCAAAGCATTCGACGGAGCAGCCGTGCTGGGAACGTTTCGGCCATTCTCAGGGAACTTTGCTGACTTGCGCATGGAACTGGAGCGCAATGGGGAATTGGTCCAGCAGGGGAGTGTCCGCCAGATGATCTTTCCCCCGGAGCGTCTTTTTCAGGAAATCCGGCGCTATTTTACCCTGGAAAATGGCGATATTGTGATGACCGGGACACCGGCGGGAGTGGGGGAATACCAACCCGGCGATGTCTTCCGCGGACGAATTTTTCTGGCAAACCGGCTGGTGAGCGAAGAAGTGTGGAAAGTGGAAATTTAGCAGGGATTTGGCTTCCTCTCGGTTCGTCCGGCGACGGAAACGACCGTTTGCATTATGCCATAAATCAACAAAGCCGAAAAAGCGATTGATATTTGCCGGGAAATTCATTGACCCGAAAATCGGAAGAAACAATCCTTATTTGAAAACCGGGTGGTTGCTGGATTTAACCGGAAATTATCTCATTCTCCCCCGGGAGAAACCGTTTTTCATTTTCCCGGGTTACAAAGATTCCCGGAGCACCGGGGAGGGGACATTTCGTTTCGCAAATTCCACAACCAATGCACAATTCCCGCACCACGTATGGGAATTTGACCATTCGCTGCGTGCCGTCCGGTAACGTTACTTCCTTTTGCTCAAAACGGATGGCTTTTTCCGGCACCGGGCAGTGTTCCTCACACACAATGCAATCCTCATTCCGGGCATAGGGAATGCAGATGTTCTTATCGAAGTAGGCAATGCCCATGGGGGTGTGTTTTTTCTCC
>Ga0256914_1003212_pt1 | contig 13011 bp, 14 predicted proteins | sample HulkmetaG_FD_191571 | JGI IMG/M metagenome (GOLD analysis project Ga0256914, IMG submission 191571) | Hydrothermal chimney microbial communities from Main Endeavour vent field at the Juan de Fuca Ridge, Pacific Ocean - Hulk | ecosystem: Environmental > Aquatic > Marine > Hydrothermal vents ... | reverse complement strand
AAGGGCGCAAAGGAAAGGAGAAAAAGTAAGAAAACCTTTGCGTCCCTGGCGTCTTGTCGGTCCCAAGTTTCAAGATTTGAACCGCAAAGGCGACTCAAGTCGCTCCTTTCGGGCCTGCGGCCGGGCGTCCGCCTACGCGGACGCTCCCGCTTCCGCCTGCATGGCAGGCGCGCACGCACAGGCGGGCGGTCGGCCAACGGCCCGCCAGGGGCGGTTTCAACCGCTATTTTCGAGGAAGGAGACGGATATGGACATAAGCGGCCAATACCTGGTCACCCTGGTCCTCAACGGACTGCTGATCGGGTTGATCTATGCCTTGATGGCCCTGGGGTTGACCTTGATCTTTTCGGTGCTGGGCATCGTCAGCTTCGCCCACGGTGAGTTCTATATGCTCGGCGGCTATGTAGTGTATTTTGCCCTAGAACGGTTCACCAACCTTTCCCCCATCGTGGCGATTCTGCTGGCCGGGATCATCCCTTTTCTCGTCGGCATCATCTTTGAACGCCTCTTTTTGCAGCCGATGGCCCGCGGCGAGATCGAACGACCGGGGGAATATGCAATTCTTGTGACCTTTGGCCTTTCTTTCTTTCTACAGTACCTTATGGCCGGGATCGTCGGACCGTTCCCCAAAAAAGCAGACCGCTTCTTTGACCTGCCCACTTTTGATCTGGGTTGGATCAAGGCAACCGCCAGCACCTTGACGATTGGCGGCATCCCCTTCAGCGCAAGCCGCCTGACGGCGGGCCTGATCGCCATGATCTTGATCGGGGCCATGATCCTGTTCATCAAGCGGAGTTGGACCGGCAAGGCTCTGCAGGCGGTCAGCCAGGACCGAGAAGCCGCCGCCGTCACCGGCATCAACCCTCTGAACATGAACACGTTGGCCTTTGGCCTGGGAGCCATGTTGGCCGGGCTTTCGGGGGCCACGCTGGTAGATGTGTTCGCTTGGGTTCCCTGGGTGGGCGTCCAGGCGTCGAGCAAATCGTTCGTGATCATCGTCCTGGGCGGGATGGGGTCTATGCCCGGCGCGCTCCTGGGCGGTTTGATCATCGGCATTGTGGAGTCCTTGGGGGCGGGTTTGTTCCCCGATCCGGGCAGGGCACTGGCCTATAAAGATGCCTTCGGCCTGCTCATCTTTGCGGCGGTGCTCCTGCTCAAACCCACAGGCTTGTTCGGGAGGGAGCTATGAAACAGAAACTCCTGCCCTGGCTTTTGGGAGTGGGCTTGCTGGTCCTGGCGCTGGCCGCGCCGCTCCTGCTACAGAATCAACAGTATTGGTTGTTCATCGCCACCCAAGCCTACTTTTGGGCTATGCTGGCCGCCAGCTGGGCCTTGTTGGCGGGGTACGCCGGGCAATTCTCCTTCGGCCATATCGCCTTTATGGCTATCGCCGCCTACGCCAGCGGCATCGTCGGGCGCGATCTCGGTTGGTCGCCCCTTTCGGGCATCATCTTTGGCGTCTTGCTTTCCGGCTTTGTCGGTCTGGTGATCGGCTGGCTCTGTCTGCGGCTGCGACGGACCTACTTGGCCTTGTTCACCATCGCCTTTGCCGAGATCTTTCGTCTGATGGTCAACGCCGAGTTGGATATGACCGGCGGACCGATGGGCCTCTACATGGACCCCCTGCTGAACACCACCTCCTACATCCCTTACTACTACATCATGCTGGCCCTCCTCCTGGCCTCTTTGGGGTTCATGTACTGGCTGGCGAATTCCCATTTCGGTCTCTTTTTCCGCTCCATCCGGGAAGATGAAGAAGCCGCGGCGGCCATGGGGGTCCATGTGGTCCGTTACAAAATTATGGCTTTTGTGGTGACCTCCATGATCGCCGGGCTTGCCGGGGCGGTGGACCACCACTTTATCGGCTTTATCGCCCCGACGGAGCTGATCATCGGGCGGATGAGCTTGGTGATCGCCATGGCCGTCATCGGCGGCATCGAGAGCCTATTGGGTGCGGCCCTGGGTGCGATCCTCATCCACTTTGCCCTGGAATGGCTACAGGAGATCCCCGTACCCGCCGGCCTGATGCCCAACCTTATTGCCCTGGCCCCCACCCTGGAAAAGTTCGGCCTGGGCGTCGGAGACCGGGGATTGGTCACGAACGCCTGGCGTATGGTCGGTTTTGGCATCCTGTTGATGTTGACGCTGCGCTTCTGGCGCAACGGCCTGATCCATCCCCTCATTGAGCGTATGTTCCGCGCCGAAGCACGCAAAGAGACGGTCGCCAAACGGATGCAGGCCGTGCAGACGCAGGAGCAGGAGGAGGTGGAATCGTGATAGAACTAGACGTGCGCAACGTCTACAAGAGCTTCGGCGGCGTCCAAGCCCTCAACGGCGTATCTTTCAAAATCGAGGGAAATCAACTGGTAGGCCTTATCGGCCCTAACGGCGCGGGCAAGACAACGCTGACCAACGTGTTGAGCGGCATCCTCAAACCGACCAGCGGTGAGGTGTGGTTCAACGGCGAGCGGGTGGACAAACTCCCCCCTTACCAGATCGCCCGCCGGGGGCTGGGCCGCACCTTCCAGGTCACACGGGCCTTCCGCCGAATGACGGTCCTGGAAAACATGCTGGTCCCGGCTATGGCCCTCCACCCCGCTTCCCGCAAACGGGATTTTTACAAAAAGGCGATGGAGATCCTGGAATTCCTGACCATTGAGCACATGGCCAACGAATACGCCCGCAGCCTTTCCGGCGGCCAGCAGAAGCTACTGGAACTTGGCCGCTTGCTGATGCTAGACCCCGATGTCATCATCCTGGACGAGCCTTTTGCCGGTGTGCACCCCAAGCTGATGGAAAAGATCTATGAATACATCCGCATCGTGCACGAACAAGGCAAGGCTTTCATCCTCATTAGCCACGATATGGAATCTATCTTTACCCTAAGCGAGCGGCTGCTGGTGCTAAACTTTGGCGAGCTGATCGCCGACGGCGACCCCCAAGTCGTCAAACACGATCCGGCGGTCATCGAAGCCTATCTGGGCGAGGAAGAAGAGGAAGAAGGGCCGGTTGCAATCCCGGCCCGGCCCGTTGCCGGTCCGGAGGAGAACGATGCTTGAGGTAAAAGACCTATACGTTGGCTATTACAAAGACCTGAACATCCTGCAGGGGGTTTCCATCACGGCCCAAACGGCCAAGATCACAACCATCCTCGGTGCAAACGGAGTGGGCAAATCCACCCTGCTCAAAGCGATCTACGGCTTTCTCAAACCCAACGCCGGTGATGTGCTCCTGGACGGCCAAAGCCTGCTGGGCATTCCCACCTACAAGCGGATTGACATGGGCATCTCCTACATCCCCCAACAGCCGGGCATCTTTCGCTGGATGACGGTGGAGGAAAACCTGGAGCTGGGTGCTTGGACCTTCCGTCGGGATAAGGCCCGCATCCGACGCAAGCTGGAGGAGAACTATGAGCGATTCCCCGCCCTCAAGAAACGGCGTCACTCCAAAGCGGGCGAGCTTTCCGGCGGGATGCAGCGCATGGTGGAGGTGGGCCGGACGCTGATGACCGACCCCAAAGTGATCCTGGTGGATGAGCCGACCGCCGGGTTGGCCAAACTCCTCTCCGAGGAGGTGTACCAGATGCTGACTCAGCTGCGGGATGAGGAAGGCATCACCATCGTCCTGGTGGACCAGGAGATCCGCCAGGCCCTCAAAATCGCCGATTACGTTTACGTCCTGGAACTGGGACGCAACCGCTTCGAGGGGCCGGTGGAGGAATTCACCGACCTGAAAAAAGCCTTCTGGGTATAAAGGAGAAGAAACAATGCTGATTCACGAGATCATGAGTCCGCATCCCATCGTCATCGAACCCGATATGTCGGTGACGCGGGCACAGCGATTGATGAAAGAGGAAAAGATCCGCCACCTGCCCGTCGTCCAGGAGGGCAAGGGCCTGGTCGGGCTGATCACGCGGGACGCCCTGAACCGGGCTACCCCTTCGGAACTGTCCTCCCTGACCATCTGGGAGATCAACTACCACCTGGACCGGATCAAGGTCCGGGACGTGATGGTCAAACGGGTGCTGACGGCGACGGAGGATACCACCGTGGAGGACGCCGCCCGGATCATGATTGACCACAAGATCGGCTGCTTGCCGGTCATGCGCGACGGACAATTGGTGGGCATCGTCACCGACATTGACCTGCTGACGGCCCTCTCCAGCTTGATGGGCTGGCGGCAACCGGGTGTGCGGATCACGGTCCAGGTCCCCGATGAGAAAGGGCAACTGGCCCGCGTAGCGACGGCCATCGCCCAAGCCGGCGGCATCCTATCCGGGGGCGGGGCCTATCCTGCCGCCGAACCGCTCAAATTCAACATCGTCTTCAAGGTGCGGCATATCTCCCTGGAGAAGGTCCGATCTCTGCTGGAAGAGATGGAAAACGTCACCATCCTGGACATCCGGGAGAGCCATCCGTAACCCAACGTTGGACCGTAGCGGTTGAAACCGCCTCCGGCGGGCCGTTGGCCGACCGCCCGCCTGTGCGTGCGCGCCTGCCATGCAGGCGGACGCTCGGCTCCAGGCCCGAAAGGAGCGACTTGAGTCGCCGCCGCCCCTCCGCGGTGAGCCGGAGAATAAGTTGCACCCTCCCACAGGCTGGGTTGCAGATGCCCACAGCAGCGCATGGCAACCGCCGGCGGGACCTGTCCGGGCAACGGCTTTAGGAGCCTGCGGGAGGGTGAGCAGTTACCCCCCCAGGTCTCCACCGGACCGGGGGTAGTTTTTATTGTTCCACCCAATTTCCCCCAAATGGGGGATGACAAATCGGCCCACCCCGGATATACTGACAGCAAGGAGGTGGGACGATGAAACGATGGTCCGGGGAACCAGGCTTGAACCGGGTGCGTGACCAGGCGGCCCAAGAGGAACGCAACCGCCTGGCCCGTGAGCTGCACGATTCGATCAAACAGCAGATCTTTAGCATCAACCTGGGCGCCGCTGCGGCCCAGGCCCGCTGGGAAAACGACCCCCAGGGCGCCAAGCAAGCCCTGGCCGATGTACGGCGCAGTGCCCAGGAGGCCATGATCGAAATGGAGGCCCTGTTGCAGCAACTCTCCCCCGTGCCGCTGGAAAAGGTGGGGTTGCAGCAGGCGTTACGCGATCAAGGCCAGGCCCTGGGCTACCGCACCGGTGCGGAAGTGACCGTCGAGTTCGGGGACCTTCCCGATGACGATCAATTGCCGCCCGGCGCCCAGGAAGATCTCTTTCGCATCGCCCAGGAAGGGTTGAGCAATGTCGCCCGCCACGCCCGCGCCCGGCATGTGCGTCTCTACCTGGGCCAACAAACGCCCAACGGCCCTCTGGTGTTGGAGATCCACGACGACGGGCAGGGGTTCGACACCGAGGCGCACCCCAACGGCATGGGCCTGGACAATATCCGCCAGCGCGCGGCCTTGTTGGGCGGTGCGTTGGAGCTGGACAGCCGACCGGGCATGGGCACGACCCTCCGCGTCACCGTGCCCCTGGTCCCTCCGCCCACCCCGCCGAACCACAGCCTGAATAAAACCATCCTGATCGGGTTGGGGGGCGGGTTGGCGTTGATGGCCATGTTGTTCTATCCCCTGTATGTGCTGTTGCCGGGCCGCTACATCGAAGGCTGGCCGACCGGATCGGGGGCGCCGGGTTTAGGGCTGGGGATCGGGGCCGTGCTGCTGGCCGTTGCCATCGGCTATGGAGCCGCCCGCCGGGTTGGGGTCGGCGGACGGCAGGGGAGCGCGCTGTTCGGCGCGGCGGCCGGGGCCGTCGCCGGGGGAACGCTGTACTTCGGTCTGGGGGGAACGGCAGCGGCGGTAGCCGGTCATGCGCCCTTGTGGGCCTTTGGCCTGGCCCCCGCCGGCAGCGAATCCGAAGCGGTACGGCTCCTGGCCGAAGCAGCCATCGGCCTGGTCTGGGGCATGTACGGCACGTTTTGGATGGCCCTGTTGGTCGGCGCGGGGCTGGGCGCCCTGGGCGGGTTGCTGGCCCCTGGGGGCCGCCTCCCATCGGACCGGCCGGACCGGAGGGCCATCGCCCGAAGGTTGCTCGGCGCCGCCGGCCTGTCCGGCGCCCTGGCATTGTATCTCGCGCTGGGGCTTTTTGGCGGGCTGGAAGTGACCCTCCGGCGGGAGCTCGCCGCCCACCCGGTTACGCTGCGGACGAGCCTGCCGGTGGCCGGTGTATCCCTCCTGCCCATCGGCGGCCACCTGATCCTTTGGGCCGGGGCCATGCTCGCCTTGTACGCCGTGCTGCGCAGCGAAAGCCGCACCGCCGATCCGCCCCGGCTGCGCACCATTCTATCCCAGGCCGTCGAATTCTGCCTGCTCGCGCTGACTACCTTTTTGATCTGCCTGCTGATCCTGTGGTGGGTGAGCCTGGACGCCGCCAACCTGACACCGGCCCTGCGCTCCCTGGCCCCGCTTTTGCTCATCGGCAGCCTGTTCCTCGGCGGGCTGTATCTGCATCTGGCCGTCGGGCTGTACCGTCGGCGCGCCTTCGGCCCCGCCTTTGATCTCACCCCCTGGATCCGGATCGCGGTCGTGGGCGGCACGCTGCTGAGCCTGATCGCCCTGATCTGGGCGGCCGGTAGCGATACTCTGTTCAGCATGTTGGTCGAGGCCGTTGTCATCGCCGCCAGCGCCGCCCTGGTCGTCTTGCTGTGGCAGCGGCGAACGCCACCGGAGGGGACGGCGGAGCAGGCGCACCGGCAACGGTCGCTATCCCAAACCATCAGCGCGGCCCTGGGGCTGGTCGCCGCGATACTGCTCCCCCTGCTCCCGCTGATCGGCACCATCTCCACCGGCATCTCTATCTCGCTCCAATGGCCGCCGGTGCTCTATGACATTGCCACAAGCACCCAACCTGCCCCTCCGATCCAGATGGCCCAGAGCGCCTACGCAACCCAAGCCCTGGTCGCCTTTATGGCCTTTGTCGGCGCGGCAGCCATTGTCGGCCTGCTGCTGGCGATCGGCAGTGGTCAGGTAGCCCTGGCCCGGCAGCACCCGGACCGGGGCAGTGGAGGATAGGAGGCCGTGGACGTGGAACCGATCCGGTTGGTGCTGGTGGACGATCATCATGTCGTGCGGCGGGGGTTGCGCAGCTACCTGGAGGCGTTTGGCGATATCGCCATCGTCGGCGAGGTGTCCGGCGGCGAAGAGCTCCTCAAACAGGTCAAAAACTGGCTGCCCGATGTGATCCTCATGGACCTGCTGCTGCCCGGCGGCATGGACGGCATCGAAGCGACGCGCCGGGTGCGAGCCATCGCCCCCCACAGCCGGGTAGTAGTGCTCACCGCATACACCGACAAAGCGCGGGTGGTGGCAGCGCTGCGGGCCGGCGCCAACGGCTATGTGCGCAAAGACGCCGAACCGGAGGAACTGTTGGCCGCCATCCGAGCAGCAGCGCGGGGGCAGTCGCAGCTCGGCCCGTCCATCGCCGGGGCGGTGTGGCAGGACCTGGTTGACGGCGTACAGCCCATCGACACCCTGACCGAGCGCGAGCTCGAGGTCCTGCGCCTTCTGGCCCACGGTCGCACCAACCGCCAGATTGCCGATGAGCTGGTGATCGGCGTCGAAACGGTCAAAACCCACGTGGGCAACATCCTCTCCAAACTGCACCTGGCCCACCGCACCCAGGCGGCCATCCATGCCCTGAAGGAAGGATTGGTCTCACTGGATGAGATCCGGTGAGGAGGCCCGGTACAGGATGGCGTTCCCCTGCTTGCCCACCTTTTCCAGCACGCCCATCCGGTGCAGGCAATAGGCCATTTGCTGGGCGAGCCGCCGTCTCCGCCCCACCGCCGCTGCCAGGTCCGCAGTGGTAAAGGGTGTGGGCAGCCCTGCCGGGAGGAGGGCGGCCAGGTCCTCCGGCGTCTCGAACAGGCGACGTTCCAGGACGCCCAGCAGGCGGCGTTCCTGGATCACCCAACCGCGCCGCCGCCAGGCCCGCCGAGGGTCACGGCGGCGTACTTCTTCTTCCCGGATGAGGACGACTTCCAGGGCAAAGCGGGGATGGCGCATCAACCGGGGGAAGCTGACCAGCTGCTCAAAAAGATCGTGGACCTGACCGCGCTTGGGCGATTTGCGGCGGCCCAGCACGGTTTCCCCCTCCCCCAGGCGCACGATCCATTTTTCGCGGGCGATGGGATAGACCAGGCGAAGGGGGTGACCGGCGGTCAGGGCGGCCAGCTTGCGCTTGATCGCGGCGAAATTGCCGGTTTGGATCTCAATCAGCAGGTCGTCGCGCACGATGTCAACGATGAACCCCTCCACGGCAACCTCCAGGCGGTCGCCGGGGCGGGCGTACCAGCCTTTGAGGGCAGCGTGGAGGGGTTTTTCGTTCAGCGCGCCGATGTGGGGAGAGGGCATCTATTTCAGCACCACATCTTTGACGATGATCAGCGCAGCGACGCCCAGCAGCACCAGGCCAAAGACCCGCTTGACCGCCCGCGACTTCATCCGCCCGGCCATCAGCCGCGAGCCGAGCTGGCTGCCCAGCAGGACGGCCAGCACGCTGCCGAGCCACACATCCCAGCGAGGCCGGGCCGCCGTCGCCAGGTGGGAAAGGAAACTAGACGTACCGGAACAGGTGACGACGAAAGCCGAAGTCGCCGCCGCGTTTTTGGCCTCCAACCCGGCGATGTAGAGCAGCGGCACGACAAAGGAGCCGCCCCCGCGCCCGATCAGCCCGGCGACCAGCCCCAGGCCGCCGCCCGCGCCCAACCCCAACGCCACCCGTCCACGGGGGGACATGGCCCCCCGCTTTGGCTTCCAGCCGGAAAGCATCAGCACCGCCGCCGCAGCGGTAAACAGGGCGAAAAAGAGCAGCAGCGGCTTGACCGGGAGCTGCACATTGAGCCAAACCCCCAGCGGAGCAAAGGCGATCATGGCCACGGCAAAGGGCAGGGCCACCGGCCAAACGATCAGTTTCCTGCGGGCGTAGGTGATGGCCGCCGAGCTGCTGTTGACCACGTTGAGCAGCATCCCCAAAGGCACGGCCTCCGTCTTGAAATCCAGGCCCAGCCAATAGAGGATGGGAATGTAGAGCTGCGAACCGCCCATGCCCAGCATGGAAAAGACAAAGGCGATGGCAAAGAACAGCGGCGGGATCAGGTAAAAGGTGTCCATTTTAGCCCGATAGCCGCTTGTAAACCTTGCCGGTTTTGAGTTCGTCGGCCAGCTCATGGTAGCCCCCGGCAAAGATGCGGACGTTGTCCAGGCCGCGCAGTTGCAGGTAGGCGTAGGCGATGGCCGCCCGCGTCCCCGCCGAGCACCAGGTCGCCACCAGGCGGTCGGTGGGGATCTCCCGCCACCGCTCCGGCAACTCGTTCATGGGGATATGAAGGGCAAAGGGTACGGCCAGTTGTCCGGCCTCCTCCGCCGAGCGCACATCCAGCAGCACCGCCCCCTCGCTCTGCCGCCGGGCAAAGAACTGCTCCGCCGTCACCTTGTGCCGGGCTGCGCCCCAGAAGCTCAGGTCCAGCCCAGACAGCCACGCATCAAACGCTTCAACCGACATGATGATCTCCTTTCATCTACCCGACGGCTGGATAGTAGCGCCGCCGGAACCAAAAAGCGACGTTGACCAGCCCGATCATGACCGGCACTTCTACCAGCGGGCCGATGACCGCCGCAAACGCCTGCCCGGAATCAAGGCCAAAGACGGCCACGGCCACGGCAATCGCCAGCTCAAAGTTGTTGCTGGCCGCCGTGAAGGCGATGGTCGTCGTTTTGGCATAATCGGCCCCCACCCTGCGGCCCATCCAGAAGCTCACCAGGAACATCAGCACAAAGTAGATGAGCAGGGGAATGGCTACCCGCACCACATCCAGGGGGATCTCTACGATCAGATCGCCTTTGAGACTGAACATAACCACGATGGTGAACAACAGCGCGGCCAGCGTCAAGGGGCCGATGCGGGGCACAAAATTCGCCTCGTACCACTCCCGGCCTTTGAGCCGCAGCAGGACAAAGCGGGTGGCGAACCCGGCCACCATCGGAATCCCCAAATAGACCGCCACGCTTTTGGCGATCTCGCCGATGCTGACCCGGACCACGTTACCCTCCAATCCCAGCAGGGGCGGCAGAAAGGTAATGAAAAACCAGGCGTAGACGCTGTAAAAAAGCACCTGAAAGACGCTGTTGAAGGCCACCAGCCCGGCGGCGTACTCGCGGTCGCCGTGGGCCAGGTCGTTCCAAACGATGACCATGGCGATACAGCGGGCCAGGCCGATCATGATCAGCCCAACCATATAATCGGGATAGTTGTGCAAAAAGAGCACGGCCAGGATAAACATGAGGATCGGGCCGACGACCCAGTTTTGCACCAGCGACAGGCTCAAAACCCGGACATCGCGGAAGGCATGGCCCAACTCCTCATACCGCACTTTGGCAAAGGGCGGGTACATCATCAGGATCAATCCGATGGCGATGGGGATGTTGGTCGTGCCCACCTGGAAACGGTTGATGAAATCCTCAACGCCGGGGACGAAATAGCCCAGCCCCACGCCGAGGGCCATAGCCAAAAAGATCCAAAGCGTCAGGAAACGATCCAGAAGCGACAACCGCTTGGTCATCCCTCCGCCGCCGACCACCGATTGTGTCATCTTTCCTCCTCGGTCTCCAGCCGCCCGATAGGCCGGTCAAATTCCAAACGGAACCGCCCCTTTTGGGGCAGATAGAAGGTGAACTCACGGCCGGCAGGCCGCAGAGCGGCCCACATCTCGCGGGGTACATAGACCGTGCCGTAACGCCGCGCCCATTCGCCCACCTGGATCGCCACGTAATCGTCGGGGTTGTCGGGCTTGCCCATCATCCCGGATGGGACCTCTGCGGCCAGTCATCAATTGACGACCAACAATTGACGGCGGATGGTCAACGCTCCGCCGCTTTCTTTGAGATAGTTTTTGAGCCACTCTGAAGATGTCTTTGCCAGGATCACGCCCTCTCCTTTTACCCTGCCAGCCCGCCGCCGTCCACTACCAGCGTTGTGCCGGTGACAAAGGAGGCAGCATCGCCGACCAGATAAAGCACCGCCTGGGCGATCTCTTCCGGCGTGCCGATGCGCCCCAGGGGGCGGTCCGCCGCCTCCGCCAGGAACTCTTCCTCCGCCGCGCCAAGCTGCCGGGCCTCCCGACGGAGCATCCCCGTATCGGTATCGCCGGGGCAGACGCAATTGACGCGGATCTTTTGCGGGCCGTGGTCAATGGCCATGGCCCGCGTCATGTTGACCACCGCCCCTTTGGAGGCACAGTAGGAGACGGCATTCGGCCCGCCGACCAGCCCCCAACCCGACCCGGTGTTGACGATGGCGCCACCGCCCCGCTCGGCCATGTGGGGGATGGCGTAGCGGCTCATCAAAAAGACGGACTTGACGTTGACGGCCATCACCCGATCCCATTCCTCCTCCGTCATGTCCAGCACGGTAGCGCGGCGAATGATGCCTGCGTTGTTGAACAAGATGTCCAGGCCGCCAAAAGCCTCGACCGTCCGCCGTACCGCCCGCCGACAGTCCTCCGCCCGGCTCACATCGCACCCTATGGCGATGGCCTGCCCGCCCGCTTCTGTGATGGTCTGAGCGACGGCTTGTGCCCCCGCTTCATCCACATCCACTACGGCGACCGCCGCCCCTTCGCGGGCAAAAAGCAGGGCCGTCGCCCGGCCGATGCCCGCCGCCCCACCGGTAACGATGGCAACTTTGTCTCGGAGTTGCATCTACGCTCCTTTCAGGCTGTGCCGCTATTGCCCTATCGTCACCTTGCGTACCACCCGTTCGTTGTAGCCCGTCACGACCTGGACGTAACCGCACAGCATCTCATCCACGGCGCGGTCGCCGGTATCCACCAACAGGGGGCGGTGGCCCAGGGCGTACAGTTTCTCTTTGGTGCTCACCACCCAAATATCGTCATAGGGCCGCTGCGGATCGGCCACCACCTGCTCTATGACGCGGGGGCTGATCTGCTGGTTGCCGCGGCCAAAGAGATACCCCTGCCCGCCGATGAGCGTCACCACGATCTTGGCCCGTCGCCCTTTGGTAAGGGCCAGCAATTGCGCCTCATTGGCGTCCACCGCCGCCAGGCCGACCTCCGGTTTCCCGTCCTCTGCCGTCCGCTCCCCGACGGCCACCACATCCACCCCCAGCAGCGTCTTTTCCAGACCCAGCTCATCGGTGATGGCCCGCGTCGTCGTCCCCGGCCCGATGATGTAGAGAACCCCCGGCTCCAGGCGGTCCACCACATCGGCGGCGATTCCCGCCGCCGACGCGCCGCCCGGCGTCGCCATCTTGAGACTTTGCACCAGGTTGGTCTTGTAGGGCACGCGCAGGTAGCCGTACAGCCGGGCGGCGACGACGCCCTGCCGAAAGGCATCCTCATCCAGGTCCATCACCTCGGCCTCGCGTACGCTGGTCACGCGGCCTTGCAGGTAGGCCAAAGCCAGCGACCCGGCCCCCTGGGGGCTGACGGCGTACACCGCCGAGTGAATCTTGACCCCCGCCGGAATGCCCAACACCACCGGATCGGTCCCCACGGCGCGATAGATGTCGCGGGCCGTGCCGTCACCGCCGGCAAAGAGCAGCAAATCCACCCCCTCGCGCTGCATCGCCCGCGCCGCCGCAACCGTATCCTCTGCCGTCGTCTCGCCGGACCGGATCGCACCGATGACCGTCGGCGTCAGACCTGCCGCCCGGACCGCTTCCTCCCCCATCTCGGCGGGGTAGGTGAGGACCTGCAACCGGTCGGCCAACGGCTGGAGCCGTTCCAGAGCCTGGGCCGCCCGCGCCGACGCCTGGGGAACCGCTCCCAGGGCCAATGCCCGCCGCTGCACTTCAATCCCGTCGCTACCCTTCAAACCCACCCGCCCGCCGATCCCGGCCACGGGGTTGACAATCAACCCTAATTTCCAATTCCCAATGCCCAATTTACCAATTCCCCTTTTTTCTCAGATACGCCCGCCAGGTCATGGCCCACCGCTCCGGATCGTCCAGGGGACTGTGGTCGATGGTATGGATGGTACTGTTGTGGGGCGCGGTCTTGACCA
>Ga0256914_1003211_pt1 | contig 13013 bp, 11 predicted proteins | sample HulkmetaG_FD_191571 | JGI IMG/M metagenome (GOLD analysis project Ga0256914, IMG submission 191571) | Hydrothermal chimney microbial communities from Main Endeavour vent field at the Juan de Fuca Ridge, Pacific Ocean - Hulk | ecosystem: Environmental > Aquatic > Marine > Hydrothermal vents ... | reverse complement strand
CAAGGCTGATCACCTGGTTGGCATTGGCTCCCACATGGAAGACCGCTGCCGAGGTGTTGGAGAATCCACCGGACAGGAGAGTCTGGTTGTTGAAAGAGGTGGTGTTGGCGATTCGATCGATTTCCGCTGCCAGCTGCTGGAATTCGGCATTGATCGAAGAACGGTCGGCCCGGGTGTTGGTGTCGTTTGCCGCCTGGACGGAGAGCTCCCGCATGCGCTGCAGCAGGTTACCGGTTTCCTGCAGGGCACCTTCCGCTGTCTGGGCCATGGAGATGCCGTCATTGGCATTTCTGGCCGCCTGGTTGAGACCGCGGATCTGGGAAGTCATGCGGTCGGAAATGGCCAGACCGGCGGCATCATCTTTGGCGCTGTTGATCCGCAGACCGGATGAGAGCCGCTGCATGGATCTGTTGAGGGCGTGCTGTGAATGAGAGAGATTTCTTTGAGCGTTAAGTGCGGCAACGTTGGTGTTGATTACTAAAGCCATGATTTATTCCTCCATGAATTGTGAAATATGGGCATCCTTGCCCTTTTGATTTGTTCACTTATCTGTGAGTTTGCATTTGTTTTTTTTTGTCAATCTTCAGTCTGTTCTCCTTTTGAATACCCCCTTTTCTTGTTGGTCTGTTCTCTGTTGTTTTCTTCTCTGTTACATACCCTTTCGACCCCCGGTGGATTTCCCTTTAGGGAAAAAGGAAAAATATAAAAAAAAATGGCCGGCATGTTTCCATGCCGGCCATCTCCCTGCTGGTGAGAAAAGAAAAAAGGCAAACCCCCATGAGCAGTTACAGCCAAGAGGTACATTTATGGCGCCGGGTTGCGCCCCTGTGAGTGGTTACGAAAAAAAGTTATCCCTGAAGCAGCTGCAGGGCCAGCTGCGGCGTCTGGTTGGCCTGGGTAAGAACGGAAACACCGGCCTGTTGCAGAATATTTGCCTTGGTCATGGCCGCGGTTTCCTGGGCGATGTCTGCATCAAGAATCCGTGACTTCGATGCCATGAGGTTTTCAGCCACATTGTTAAGGTTGGCAATCGTTGAAATCAGCCGGTTCTGGGCAGCACCGAGATCGCCGCGCATGACGTCGATATCGGAGATCGCCGCATCGATAATCGTGATTGCACTGTTGGCATTTGCCCGGGCGCTGATGTTCTGGGTATTGAGCATCCCGGTGGAGTTGCCGAGCACACCGCCGGAGGCACCGGCAATGGTTAAACTGATGACCTGGTCGGCCTCGGCTCCCACGTGAAAGATGAATGCGTTGCTGGCGTATGAACCGGTGAGGATGGTCTTGCCGTTAAAGGCGGTGGTGATGGCGATGCGGTCGATTTCCTCCTTGAGGCTTTGAAACTCCGCATCAAGCGAGGCGCGGTCTTCGGCAGTATTGGTGTCGTTGGCGGACTGGACGGCCAGCTCCCGCATCCTCTGGAGCATGTTGGTCGTTTCCTGCAGGGCCCCTTCAGCGGTCTGCGACAGCGAGATGCCGTCGTTGGCATTTCTGGCCGCCTGGTTGAGGCCGCGGATCTGGGAAGTCATGCGGTCGGAAATGGCCAGACCGGCGGCATCGTCCTTGGCGCTGTTGATCCGCAGCCCGGATGAGAGCCGCTGCAGAGCCTGGGCAAGTTTTTGCTGGGTCTTTCCGAGGTTGCGCTGAGCATTGAGTGAAGCAACATTGGTATTGATAACGAGTGCCATGATACAATTCCTCCTGGAATACCTGTGCAAGGTATCGGGTTCAAGCCCATTTCAAAAACGGTTCTCTCCTGTTCTTGAAAGGAATTTTTCAGATGCCGTTACCGCACTGTCTGCTCAAAGTGATTTTCTCTCATAAAGTGGATCACGCCATATGTCTATATCGGTGCGGTCGATAATTAAGTTTAGCACAAAATTGACTTTGAATATATCAACTGATACCCTTTTATGAAGAAAGACAAAAAGGAGCAGGTATGACGGAGAAAATTCTGGTCACCGGTGCGGACGGATTCATCGGTTCCCATCTGGCGGAGGCTTTGGTCAGGGAAGGCTATGCGGTTCGTGCCTTTGTGCTGTACAACTCGTTCAACTCCTGGGGATGGCTGGACTCATCGCCGGCGGAGATCAGGTCGGAACTGGATGTTTTTGCCGGAGATATCCGCGATCCTTTCGGCGTGCGCGAGGCGGTTCGCGGCTGTGATGTAATCCTGCACCTGGCAGCGCTCATCGCCATTCCCTATTCCTATCATTCCCCCGCCACCTATGTGGCCACCAATGTCACCGGTACCCTGAATATCGTCCAGGCGGCCCGGGATGAAGGAGTGAGCAAGGTGGTCCATACCTCCACCAGTGAAGTCTACGGCACCGCCCGTTTCGTCCCCATCACCGAGGAGCATCCCCTCCAGGGACAATCCCCCTATTCGGCCAGCAAGATCGGGGCGGACCAGATCGCCATGTCCTATTTTCACAGTTTCGACCTGCCGGTGGCGGTGATCAGGCCGTTCAATACTTACGGACCCCGTCAGTCGGCCCGTGCGGTTATTCCCACGGTAATCACCCAGATTGCCGGCGGCCGGCGGCTGATCGAGCTCGGGTCTCTGCACCCCACCCGGGATTTCAACTATGTGGACGATACGGTGCGCGGTTTTATCAGCATTATGAAATCGGAGCGGGCCGTGGGAGAGGTGCTCAATGTGGGCAGCAATTTTGAAATCTCCATTGGCGAAACGGTGGAGCTGATTGCCGAGGTCATGGAAACGGAAATCAGCATAAAGACCGATGAAGACCGCCTGCGACCGGCCAAGAGCGAGGTGGAAAGACTAATGGCCGATAACACCAAGGTGAAAAAACTGACGGGATGGCAGCCCGAATATGGGGGCAGACAGGGTTTTGCCCGCGGCCTGAAAAAAACGGTCCGCTGGTTCACCGATGGTGACAATCTGAAAAAATACAAGGCAGATATCTATAACCTTTAGGATCGAACCAGAGTGTCGATGACCGCCCCTTCTCACTGTTCAGACTCCCTGTACGGGGAACTTGCCGATTTTATCCGTCGCCTCTATGGCCGGCCGGAGGGGGGCATCCCCCTGCACGCCCCGGTTTTTTCAGGGCGGGAGAGGGAGCTGCTCATGGACTGTATCGATTCCACCTATGTCTCTTCCGTCGGCGCCCATGTGGACCGACTGGAAGAGATGATCTGCGAGCTCACCGGAGCGGGCTATTGCACCGCCGTGGTCAACGGCACCGCGGCTCTGCATCTTGCCCTGCTGATTGCCGGGGTACGGCCCGGGGACGAGGTCATCACCCAGCCGCTTTCCTTTGTCGCCACCGCCAACGCCATTGCCTACTGCAATGCGCGTCCCGTTTTTCTTGATGTGGAGGAGCGCACCCTGGGATTGAGCCCGGAGGCGGTTGCCTCCTTTTTACAGGAGCAGAGTGAGACAAGGGCGGGGGAGTGCTTCAACAGAAAGAGCGGCCGGCGGATCGCGGCCTGTGTTCCAATGCACACCTTCGGGCATCCGTGCCGTGTGGATGAACTGCTGGAGGTTTGCCGATCATATGGTATCCCGCTGATCGAAGACGCTGCCGAATCCCTGGGCAGCCGTTACCGCGGCAGACACACGGGAACCTTCGGGTTGGCAGGCATTTTCAGTTTCAACGGCAACAAGATCATAACCGGCGGCGGCGGCGGGGCGATCATCACCTCCCAGGCCGATTTTGCCCGGCGGGCGAAATTTCTCTCCACCACAGCCAAGGTCGACAATCTTTTTTTTGATCATAGCGAGATCGGCTATAATTACCGCATGCCCAATATCAACGCCGCCCTTGTCTGTGCCCAGCTGGAGCAGCTCGATTTTTTTCTTAAGGAAAAAAGACGCATTGCCGCCTCCTATGGGGAGTATCTGCAACATTCCGCCGTGAAGTTTATTTCCGAGCCCCGGCATGCCCGTTCCAACTACTGGCTCAATGCCGTCCTTTTACCGGATCGTGCGGAGCGGGACGGTTTTTTGCGGCTGACCAATGAACGACATATCTGCACCAGGCCGGCCTGGAAACTCCTCAACACCCTGCCCATGTATGCAACCTGTCTCACCGATGGTCTGCAGACGGCAACGCAGCTTGCCACCCGACTCGTCAACCTGCCAAGCGGCGTGCGCCGATGAAAGAGATCGTCCTTGTCGGCGGCGGCGGTCACTGCAGGTCCTGTATCGACTTAATCGAGCAGACCGGGGAATATGTTATCGCCGGCATCATTGATCTGCCCCCAAAACTGGGAAAGAGGGTTCTGGGCTATCCGGTGATCGGTACAGATGATGATATTCCCCGCCTGGCCGGGGAATATTCCGCCTTTCTCGTTACCGCCGGACAGATCCGCAGTCCGGATTTACGGCGACGTCTCTTTTCCCTGATCACCGAAGCCGGTGCCGGTTGCGAAGCGATCGTGTCACCCCATGCTCATGTGTCCCGCCATGCAAGGATCGGGGCGGGCAGCGTGGTGTTGCACGGAGCAATCGTCAATGCCGGGGCCGTGGTCGGCCGCAATACCATTATCAACTCCCGGGCCCTGGTGGAACACGATGCCGCAATCGGCGATCACTGCCACGTTGCCACCGGCGCTCTCATCAACGGCGGGGTGAAGATTGGTGACAACACCTTTTGGGGCAGCGGCTCGGTGGCCAGGGAGTATATCAGGGTGGGGGAGGCCTGTGTTATCGGTGCCAATATCTTCGTGCGACAAGATGTTCCCGCGAAAACGATCCTGCGGTGACGGATGAGGGAAAATGAACCGGGTCTATATCATCGCCGAGGCCGGAGTCAACCATAACGGCTCCCTCAAACGGGCAAGGGAACTCGTTATTGCCGCCGCCGCAGCCGGGGCCGATGCCGTCAAGTTTCAAACCTTCAGGGCACGAAATCTGGTCTGTGGAGATGCCGCCAAGGCGGCCTATCAGAAGAGAAACACCGATTGCCGGGAGTCACAGTTTGATATGTTGCGGAGGCTGGAACTGGATGAGGATGCCCATAAAGAGCTGCTCTCCTGTTGCCGGCGGGAAAAGATCCACTTCCTTTCCGCTGCCTTTGATTTTCCCAGCATTGACCTTCTCCACAGACTCGGCCTGGAGACCTGGAAAATTCCATCCGGTGAAATCACCAACCTGCCCTACCTGCGGCGGGTGGGTTCCCTGGCAAGGCGGGTGATTCTCTCAAGCGGCATGGCCCATCTCCATGAGATCGAAGAGGCCATTGGGGTGTTGACCGGTAGCGGTACGGCCCTTGAAGATATTGTCGTTTTGCACTGCAACACCCAATATCCGACTCCCATGCAGGATGTTCACCTGCGGGCCATGGCGACCATTGCAAAGGCTTGCGGGGTACAGGTGGGATATTCCGACCATACCCTGGGTATCGAGGTTCCGGTGGCCGCGGTCGCCCTGGGCGCCCGGGTGATCGAGAAACATTTCACCCTGACCCGGGATGGTGAGGGGCCGGATCACCGGGCATCACTTCTGCCCCATGAATTACAGGCCATGGTCACGGCGATCCGTAACGTTGAACAGGCCCTGGGAAGCGGGGAAAAGCGGCCGAGCCCATCGGAGCGCGAAAATATCACGGTGGCCCGCAAGAGTATTGTCGCCTCCAGAAGAATTACAGCCGGAGAGCCCTTCACCAAAGAGAATCTGACCGTCAAAAGACCGGGAACCGGTCTCTCTCCCATGCGGTGGGACGAACTGCTCGACCGCGTCGCCCATCGGGATTTTCTCCCGGATGAACAGATCGTCCTGCCATGAAGACACTTTGTTTTTTCACCGGCAGCCGTGCCGAGTATTGGCTGTTGCGCCCCCTTCTGGCGGCAACCCGCGATTCCGGGATGCTGCGGCTGCAGCTCATTGTTTCCGGCATGCACCTGGCTCCGGAATTCGGACTCTCGTACCGGGATATCGAAGAGGATGGCTTTCCCATCGACGAAAAGGTTGAAATTCTGCTCAGCTCAGACAGTGCTGTGGGTACCTGCAAGTCGGCGGGACTGGCATTGTCCGGGGTTGGTGAGGCACTGGCACGGCTGCGTCCGGACATGCTGGTGCTGCTGGGTGATCGCTTTGAAACCTTTGCCGCGGCCGCGGCCGCAACCCTTGTTTCCCTGCCCATCGCCCATATCCATGGAGGCGAGATTACCGAAGGGGCCTGCGATGATGCCCTGCGGCACGCCATCACCAAGATGAGCCATCTGCATTTCACGGCCACGGCCGAGTATCGACGCCGGGTGATCCAATTGGGAGAACATCCGGATACCGTCTTCCATGTGGGCAGCCTGGGAGTTGAAAATATGCGCAGGATTCGCCTGCTTTCCCGCCATGAGCTGGAACGGCAGATCGACTTTTCCCTGGGGGAACGCAGCGCCCTGGTAACCTTTCATCCGGTAACTCGGCAGCCGGATGAGGCGGCCGGACAGTTTGGCCAGTTACTGGCGGCCCTTGACGACTGCCGACCGCTGCAGATCATCTTCACCAAGGCAAACAGTGATGCGGGCGGACGCGAGATCAACCGTATGATCAGCGACTATGTCGCCGCCAATCCCCACAGGGCAACGGCCTTTGCCAGCCTGGGACAGGTGCGTTACTTCAGCGCGTTACAATGGGTAGACCTGGTGATCGGCAACAGCAGCAGCGGTATTATCGAGGCGCCGAGTTTCCCGGTCGGGGTGGTGAACATCGGCGATCGCCAGCGGGGCAGGGTGCGGGCGGCCGGCGTCATCGACTGTCCGCCCGGACGACGGGAGATTAAACGGGCCTGTGATCTTGCCCTGTCCCGGGAACACAGGCGTAAGAGGCAGGCCGGATCGAATCCCTATGAGCGCCGGGGAACCACCCGGAGGGTTATGGAAATCCTGCAGGATGCCGATAAGATCAGGGTAGCCAAGAAATTTTACGACATCAACACAGTTTTCGAAGGATCACACGGCAACCGTCCATGAGAAAGGTCAACAAGCTGGTTATCGGCCCGGACAGTACGGTCAAGGATGCCCTTGCCGCCATTGACCGGGGAGTGATGCAGATCGCCCTGGTGGTGGAGGAAGACCGTTTGCTGGGCACAATCACCGATGGTGACATCAGACGGGGATTCCTCAAGGGGAAAAGGCTTGACGATCCCATCCGGGATATCTACAACCCGGATCCGGTCCAGGCCGGAATCAACCAGTCAAAAGACGATATACTGCAGCTGGCCCTGGCCAGAGGTATCAAAAATGTTCCCATTGTCGATGAAGACGGGATACTGGTCGGCATCGAAAATATCCACGATTATCTGCGGGTCAGCTCCAAGCCCAATCTGGTGATCCTCATGGCAGGCGGCCTCGGGACCAGGCTGCGGCCCCTCACCGAGCACACCCCCAAGCCCATGCTGACGGTGGGAGCAAAGCCGATTCTGGAGACCATTATCGAGTCCTTTGCCCGACATGGATTCAGGAATTTTTTACTGAGTGTCAATTACCGGGCCGAACAGATCCAGGACTATTTCGGTGACGGTTCCAAATACGGCGTGGAGATCGACTATATCGTCGAATCAAAAAGGCTGGGTACGGCCGGTGCCCTGAGCCTGCTGCCCCAGTGGCCCGAACGCCCTTTCATAGTTATGAACGGTGATCTGCTCACCGGTCTCAATTTCGAGCACCTGCTCAATTATCATCTCCATACCAATGCCCATGCCACCATGTGCGTGCGGGATTATGAGTTTCAGGTTCCCTATGGCGTGGTGCAGACCGACGGGGCCAAGGTCCGGGCCATCGAAGAAAAGCCGGTGCATCATTTTTACGTCAATGCCGGTATCTATGTTCTGCATCCCTCGGTGCTCCGCTTCATACCCAAGGACACCTTTTACGATATGCCGCAGCTTTTCCAGGATCTGCTCGCGGTCCAGAAAAAGGTGTGTTCCTTTCCGGTGAAGGAGTACTGGCTCGATATCGGGCGGCCCGCTGAGTTCGAACAGGCCCAGGTAGAGTTTGATCAATATATGGATCTGTAAGAAAGATCACGGCCATGGTTGAGAAAGGCGAGGGGATACTGGGTATCATACCGGCCCGGGGCGGGAGCAAGGGATTGCCCGGCAAGAATATCAAGGAGCTGCACGGTAAACCGCTCATTGCCTGGACCATTGAGGCGGGACTTGACTGTGAATTGATCGATGAGTTGATCGTCAATACCGACAGTGATGAAATTGCGGAAGTGGCCCGTCAACACGGCGGCCGGGTGCCCTTCCTGCGGCCGGCGGAACTGGCCGGCGATACCGCTTCCACCATCGATGTTCTGCGCCATACGCTTCAATGGTATGAGGAGCGGGACCGGCGGTTTGAGCTGGTGCTGCTGCTGCAGCCCACCTCGCCGTTACGGAGTGCCGCCGACATCCAGGGGGCTTTAAGACTTTTCAGGGACAAAAAGGCCCGGGCCGTGGTTTCTGTCTGTCCCGTGGAGCACCATCCCCACTGGAGCAATCAGCTCCCGGAAGATAGGTGCATGGCCGGTTTTCTCAGGCCGCAGGTCATCAACAAGCCACGGCAGCAGCTGCCGAAATATTACGGCCTCAACGGCGCCATCTACCTGGCTGCCGTTGACTTCCTCATGGCGCATGGTTCTTTTTTCGGGGAAAGAACCTATGCCTATGTCATGGACAGGGAACGATCCGTGGACATCGACACGGCCATGGATTTCCAGCTGGCGGAACTCCTGCTTCAGGGAGATCAAAAAATCTGATTACCGGCATTTTGATTGGTCGGCACTGCGGCGAGGGTCATGCCGTTGCCTTCTCGCAGAGGAGTTTTTTCGCCAGGCTGTTGTCCGGATCCTGCGCCAGCACATGGCTGAACATGGCCTGTGCCCCCTCCTCAATATGCAACCGGCGGTAATATCTGCCCAGGTTGATCATGGCGACCAGGTCGGAGGGCACCTTTTCCAGGTAATTCAAAAAGACGTTGAGTGCCTGCTGATGGGCACCGGTGAGTTTGAGCATTTCCCCATACTGGAGAAGGTAGCTGGGAGAGATGGCCGACAGCGATTCCAGCGCCAAGAGGGCATTGGGGTAGTCGTGGGCATCGATGGTGAGGGAGGCGACCCGGCGCAAACCGTCTTCCACCAGAGTTTCGTTGCCGCTGTCAAAGAGCTGCTGATAACATTCAAGGGCTCCGGCAGGGTCGCCCCCGATCTCCAGGAGATAGCCCTTTGCAAGTGCCAGATAATCTTTTGCATCATTATCAGGATGATTTTCCAGGGAATGGACCAGCCGTTGAAGGGCTTCGATATTTTTCTGCCGGAAAAACATCCTGGCCTTTCCTTTGACCGCGGCGAGATCTGCAAACTGCCGGCTCCGTTTCATGTGATCGGTTTCGGAGTCGTTCAAGATCGCCTGAAATTCACGCTCCAGAATGTTGAGTTCATCAGCCGCCGGGCGGGGAAGATCATCCACAGTCAATGATTTTCTGGTGAGCCAGACCAGGGCGCGTCCGGGCTGGGAGTCGTGCCGCCACTGCCCGGCAAGGGCGGCGATATCCACGTCTTCTTCCTCTTCGGCAAGCCGTGAGATGAGCCGTTTTTTGCTGTTCTGCACCAGGGTGATGAGGGACGCGGCGCTTTTCCGGTAGGCGGTGTAATATCTTTCAGCCGTGGTCTCGATCTCCCTTTCGTCCCAGTCAGCTGTTTCGTCGATGCGGGTCAGGCGCAGGAAGTGGCGTATTCCATATCCCTTGACCAGTTTGGCAAAATCGGCATACCTGGTGTTGAGGCGGCGTTCGATTTTGTCCATGCGTTTTTTGTAGCTGAAATCTCTTTTTTTTCCGTTACGGCCAAAGAGGCCGGCGTTGTATTGCAGGGCCTTGACGGCAAGTTTTTTGATGTTGAGGAGTTGGCCATGGGCCCGGGTCAGCTCCTGGACCGCCCTTGTGTAGTATGCCTTTCTCTCTTCCCGGGTTGTTTCCGGAACCAGCCGGCGCAGATGTTCCCTGGCCTCTATTCCGCAGTGGACAAGGGGGATGCTGGACAGGGGAATATGGTCCACATGGGGCACCTTTGCCGCCCCCGGTGCGGGATTGATGAATTGCACCCCCTTTTTCCGGGCCTTTTCGGCCTGGGTTCCGAGTATGTCTATCGCCGTGACGAAATCGCTGCTGGATTCGGCATAATCACCGCCGTAGGTTTCGACCCGGGAGCAGATCTTGCCGAGTTGGGGACCGGCCTTGCTCTCGTTGCTGCCCCGGGCATGGGTGAAGCCGTCCGGGCTGAAGCAGAGATCCACTCCGGCGAGAATGATCTGCGAAAATCCCATTTCCACGGCTACCCCAAGGGCGACATTGGAGACGGTGGGTCCGGGATAGGGGATATTTTTTTCGTTGAGATCGCTCTTCCAGGGGAATCGGTCGCCCAGGTAGAGATTGCGTCCCCGCCACTGTGCCGCAAGCTGCGGCACCACATGGTAGGCATGGACAAAGAGAGAAGAGCGCCAGAAGGAAAGCATGTCCTTGCTGATGTCGAAACTCACCTGATTGGGATCGATGGAAAAGATGAGATCCGGTTCCAGGTCGAGTTGGCGCAGACGCCGGCAGATACGAGAAACCGCAATGGTGACGAGGCGCGGACGGTTTTGCCGGACCCAGGGAAGAATTTCGTCAAGTGAAGGGCCACCGGCCAGCAGCACTGCGGTTGCACCCGAAAAACTGTTACGCAGAACATCCGCGCTGCGGATATTTTCCCCAACGTTTTCCAGCTGTTTTTCCAGAAAGGTTTCAGAGCCCAGCGAGGCGTGGACATTCCAGGAGAGCTGCTGCAACTCCGTCTGCAGTTGATAATGCAGCTGTTGATATTCGGGCAGAAACGCATCCTCGGCGGCCAGCGACTGCACCAGGGTGATATTGCCCAGGTAGACATATTTCCGGGCCTCCAGTTTTTCCAGGACAGGGCTGAACTGTTCATGGGTTATGCACAAAACCCTGTCGTCACCGGCTTCAGGGCCGAAAAATTGCGGCAGCCGCATACGGATGGCTTCATGGACAGCGGCAAGTTCCACGACAACGATACGGGTGCCGTTGCCGATTTCGGCGGAGGAAAGATAGGAAAGCAGGGTCCCCGAATCGCTACCGACGATGATGAGCAGGTTGTTTTCCGCGGCAATGAGCTTGGCAAAGCGCTGCCGGTGCAGTTCCCGTGCCCCTGTCCTGTTCAGCGAGTTGTGATTTACCTCGTAGAGGTAGGCGTCGCCGAAGTCGTTTTGTAGAAAACAGCCCAGGGGCGTAGCCTGAGAAGAAATGGTCATGGAGTTTGTTTCCGTCTGAAAAGAAGAGGCCGGGCCGGAGATGTAGCAATGGCCTCACCGGCCGCAACGATTAGTTTTCCGGCAGCGGAGTCCGGACGTCATAGGGAGAGTTTTCCAGGACCGTCTGCAGGCCGCGGTTGGTTTTGGGACTGAAGAAGAGGGGAGCCGTAAGATTGAGGGTGATTTTTTTGTCGGGGGTAATGGTGACGATGCTGAGGATGTAGATATCGTCATCCTCGGTGATCTGCAAAAGCTTGCACTCTTCGGGTCCGATCGCTATCCGGTAGTCGGGAAAGAAGTTGGTGGGATCGGTGACCACAAAGGCAAAATCAGGATCGTTGATGTTCTGCAGCCAGAAAAGCGGCTGGTTTTTCTCGTTGGGCATGACGATGAAAGATTTGAGGTGTTCCAAACCGACAAATCCTTCCGGAAAGAGAATGGTCTTTTCCGGATCATATTCAACTTCGCCAAAGCGAGTCGTGATTTTTTTCATTTTACCTTATCCTTTTGAGCAAGAGACTTGCTTACGTTGTCAAGGTCGGTGAAATCCCAGTCGGCAGCATCGATATTTTCCTGACGGATGCGTTCGTAAAGTTCCTGGCGATATATCTTCTTGGTGCGGGGTGCTTCGATACCGATCCGGGCCCCTCCTCCCTTGAGTTCAATGACTTTAACGGTTATATCGTCCCCGATCAGGATTCCTTCTCCGGGTTTTCTGGTGAGTACCAGCATAATAGGCTCCAATAATTTGCGTTGATACGGAAAAATAGTCCACACACAATATTATCAGCTATAATATGCTGGAACACAAGAACTTTTTTTATTTTTTCGTTATGTATCAATCAGATAAAGTCGAGAATCGACAGCTTTGAAACTTTGGAGGTAACGCTTAAGGCCGCCTGAAAAGCCGTTTCCTGCTGCACGATGTTGTTAAATGCCTCAATTGCATCGGCATCTTCGTAACGAGAGAGAATCTGTTGAAGGTCGATCCGCATCTCTTCCTGATGATCCATTGCCGTTTCCACCCGCTGGGTATGGTTACCCAGCCGGCTACGCAGCCGGCGGTTTTGGTCGGCGGCCAGGTCGAGATTGTCGATCTCCGATTCTATCCGCGGAATATCCTGATTTTCGATGGCCTCCATCACATTGGTGACCACGGCAAAGATATCTATGCGACCGGCATCTGTTTCGCCGTTGTTGTCGGCGTCACCAAGGAAGAGGGTGTTGCCGGTGAGATTCACCTCCAGCATTTCCCCGGGGGTGATTTCCAGCTCGGTTGGGTTGGCATCACCCTGGTAAAGCACGGGCCAGGTGGCCTGATCGGCGGGATTATAGCCGCCGGGTGTATAATCCGGATTGACGGCAAATGGTTTGGTCTTTTCTTCATAACCGGCAAAGATATACTTGCCGTTGACGGTGCCGTTGGCCGCATCGATGAGTTCCTGGCGCATATGCCCCACCTGTTCCGCCAGAACCCGCATATCCTCATCGCTCATGACGCCGTTTACCGCATTGATGGCTAGCTCCTTGACTCGGACCAGCGTATTTTCGATGTGGTTGAGATGACCGTCCGTGGACTTCATGGTGTCAAAGGCCTGACCCATGGTTTCAAGATATCGGTCCACGTTGCTCAGCTGTTTCCGGGTATTTAATACCGGCCTGACGGCAGCCGGATTGTCCGAGGGTCGGTTGAGTTTTTTACCGGTGGCGCCGATGGTCCGCAGTTCCTCAAGGTCCCTGGTTATTTGGTTG
>Ga0256914_1003210_pt1 | contig 13025 bp, 11 predicted proteins | sample HulkmetaG_FD_191571 | JGI IMG/M metagenome (GOLD analysis project Ga0256914, IMG submission 191571) | Hydrothermal chimney microbial communities from Main Endeavour vent field at the Juan de Fuca Ridge, Pacific Ocean - Hulk | ecosystem: Environmental > Aquatic > Marine > Hydrothermal vents ... | reverse complement strand
ACAAAATAATTGTACAAATAGTCTAATATTTCACTATTTAGATAACATCCTTTTTTAGATTTGTCTATATATTGATCAATTTTATACTCTTGTTCTCGACTACTAATATCTTCATTTCTTACTCTCTTCAAATAATCATCTATACTATCATGTGTCCTAAAAGTTACAAATTGATAATATCCAACTAAATCAATATGAGGTAAAAATCTCTTAGCAACTTCATCCTCATTGTTTTTCTTTCTTGAAGTCCCTACTCCATATTTTCTCATACCCTTACTTCCCCCAGCTAGTAACTTCTCCAAGCTTCACAACCTCCCACTCCTCAGGAATAATACCAACCTTAGTTTTTTTATAGCCATTTGGAGCAGGGACTTTAGTCCCGTTAATTATTATCAAACGGGACTAAAGTCCCTGCTCCAAACCAATCAAACCGAACTTCACCACTAAGCAGTTTTTGCATAAGTCCTTTTTTTAAAATTGTTTGTTTTTCTTGGGCTTGGAACAATTCTACATCAAAAGAATTAAAAGGAAATAAAGAGATTAGATAAAAAGGTGTTTTGGAATGATGTTATTATTTAAAAATGGTGCGATCGGGGGGATTTGAACCCCCACACCGTTAGGCACGAGCCCCTCAAGCCCGCGTGTCTACCGTTCCACCACGATCGCATAAAAGAAGAATTTAGAAGAGATGGGTCACACCTCTTCTAACATTTATTAGATTATCCTAAGTAAGGATTAGCATAAAGAGCGATCAATGCAATAACTAGTGCATAGATAACTTGTGCTTCGATCATCGCTAGAGCGATAAACATTGTAGTCATTAATTTTCCACCAAGACCTGGATTTCTTGCAGTACCAGCGATTGTTGCAGCAGCAGTATGACCCATACCGATAGCTCCACCAAGTGCAGCCAAACCAAGACCAACACCAGCAGCAATCATTGAATAAGATTTAAGCATCTCATTAGTAACTGCACCAGCAGTTTCAGCACCTGAAGCAAATGCAGCAGTAGCAATTGCAACGATTAAAAATAGAATTTTTTTCATAAAATTCTCCTCATAAAAATTTTGTTTAGCAAAATCCGTTCGGCTTGCGTATCCCTACTTATCATTTTGCGGTTGATATTATATCTTATTAATCTTAACTATCTACTTTTTCAATGAAACCTAGCTCAATTTTATTACCTTTTTGTGCTAATATTTTCACTTTTATCTTATCACCAATATTGACAATATCTGTAACTTTATCTACCCTCTCATCTGAAAGCTTAGAGATGTGTAACAATCCATCTACTCCACCAGGAAGTTCTACAAATGCACCAAAATCAACTACTCTCTTGACAGCTCCATCAAAAATTTGACCTTCATTAAATTTAGGCATAGGTTTTCGCTCCCCTCTACCACCACGAGAACCATTATTCGCATTTGCTGAAAGTTCTCTTATATGATCACATGCTGCATCAACTTTGGCAATATCGTTACCTTCTACTTTTACTTTTCCACTATCTCTATCCAAATCTACAGATACTTCAAATCTCTCAATAATCTCTTTGATTGTTTTACCTGCTTGACCGATAATTGCTCCAAAAGTAGATGAATCCAAATCAAATACAGATTTAGCAGGAAGTGCATTCATATTAAGTTCCATATTTTCATCTGCCTCTTCCATAATATCTAAGATATGAGCTCTAGCTTCACTTGCTTGATAGAGTGCCTCTTGTAATATTTTTTGATCTACTCCACCAAGTTTGATATCCATTTGAAGAGCAGTTACACCTTCTCTTGTCCCTGCTACTTTAAAATCCATATCACCATCATGATCTTCAAGACCCATGATATCAGTTAAAACAGCATATTTATCACCCTCAATAATCAACCCCATAGCAACACCTGAAACCAATTTTTGAGTCTCTACACCAGCTGCACGAAGAGCCATTGAAGCACCACAAACCGTTGCCATAGAGGAGGATCCATTAGATTCCAAAATCTCAGAAACAACTCTTATTGATTCTGATTTATCCAATACAAAAGATGATTCTAACGCTCTTTTTGCCAAGTTGCCATGCCCTAATTCTCTTCTACCTGGAGCTCTAAGAGGAGAAGCTTCACCTACTGAAAAACCAGGGAAATTATAATGAACCATAAAATTTTCATAAAGAGTATCTTTAGTAGTCATCAAATCGTAAGATTGAGCATCTTTGGCATTACCTAGTGTTAATGCAATAAGTGCTTGAGTTTGACCTCTAGTAAAAAGACATGAACTATGAACAGACGGAAGAATATTTGTCTCAATTTCAATATGACGAACATCCTTAAGCCCTCTTCCATCAGCTCTTAAGTTTTCATTTAAAATCATATCTCTTACAATCTGTTTTTTATATTTGTTAACCATATTCAAAACAAGATCATAACTCCACCCCTCTTTAATAGCTGTTTCATCACTAATAATTTTTTTGGCAACTCTCTCTAATCCAGAAGCTCTTTCACTTTTAGCCATTTGAGTTACAGCATCTTTTAGTGCATCTTTATAAAACTCATCAATATATACCAATAGTGAATCATTTGATAGAGTATCTTTATAATCTAGGGTGGCATCATCTTTTTTATAAGGAGTAAATCCTTCAATATAACCTTTACAAGCAGCAGAGATTGCATTACCAGCAAGATTTAGTGCTTTTAAGACTTCATCATCATTGAGTTCATTCATGTTATGTGAAACAATCACATTATCAGCAAGTCCTGAAGCCATAAGAGGATCAATACTTATAGAAGGGATCATCTCAGCAACATCACTTGCCTTTGCTTTCATCTCAATCATAAGAAGATCATCTTGAGTTCCTGCAACAAATAGATCAAGAACACTTATTTTTAGTTGAGATTGTGTTGGATTAATAATATACTCATCATCAATTTTACCAATTCTTACTCCACTTACAGCAATACTCACAGGAACATCAGATAGATATAGTGCAGCAGAAGCAGCATTAATAGCCAAAGTTTGTAGATCTACTTCACTATCCGCACTCAATACCATCACTGTAATTTGTGTAGGAAAAGCGTAACCTTTTGGAAAAAGTGGTCTTAAACTTCTGTCTATTATTCTTGAAGTTAGTGTCTCAAAATCACCCGGTTTAGTCTCTCTTTTAAAATAACCACCAGGAATTTGTGCTTTAGCATAACTTTTTTCTATATACTGCACAGTTAATGGAAGAAAATCCTCTTCAACCATTTTATCATCTCTAGCAACAGTAGCTAATACAACCGCATTTTTCTCTCTTACCAAGACACCGCCACTTGCTTGTCTTGCTACTTTATCTATCTCATACAACTCAATTTTATTATTTACATCAATCTTTATCTGACAACTCATTCTAATTTTTCTCCTTTTTGTAGGGCATATAATACTCACTACTCTCTAATATATATTGAACTACCTTTTTGGGAAGTTTTTCTAAAACTTGGTAATAATACTCACTCGAAATAAAATTTTCTATTACATGTTTTGCATAAATTTTATCTAACTTAAGATCTAATATAGAAAAAAGATCATCAGGAATAAGAGGCAAAGCCAATGAAACTTTTTTGGCTTCTAAATTAATCATAGATTTTAAAGCACACAAAATACTAAGACCTGTTTCACAACCATCATCAATTAGTAGAATATTTCTATCTTTCACATCACTAAAGGGTAAAGATTTCCTAAACTTACCTCTATCTCTTACAATTTCACTATTAAATTTTCGTTCAGCCTCAGAATATATAAAATCTTTTGAAATATTAAAAGATCTTACCAAATTTCCATGTAAAACTATCTCTTGAGTTTCACTTACCATTGCAATTTGGCACTCATTATTATTTGGAGCCAAAATAGGTATAAGAATCAGAACATCATACTCCAAAGATAACTCTTTGGCTATCTTTTCAACCATCAATATAGCCCCTTTAGAGAGTGCTATCAATAGCCAATTTTCTCGTTGCATCTTATCTTTTGGCAAAATAGAGCAGAGTTGTATAGTCGCCTCTTCTCTATCAATAAATTTATAATTACTAAAATTTGAATTTTCTTGCATGTTCACTTTCTGGAAATTGTTTTAAAATCTCTTCATCACTAAATGAAAATCTATAATTTTGAGTGTACACTTTTAAAATTTCATAAGCTTCATTCAAGTCCGCCATTTTACTATTTTCTTCATTAATATCAGGATGATAAGATTTTGAGAGATAACGATACTGTTTTTTTATCTCATTAAAAGATACAAAGGGAGGCAACCCCAATACATCTAACGCATGTTTAATAACTTCAATTTTCATAATATTTAATTAGCCATAGAACCTAAACTTTGAGTCATAATAAGTTTTTTCAGGTCATCATCAAAGAATCTTACACCAAGACCAATATAAGCATTATCAGCATCACTATTCAAAAAGTTATCATATCCACCAAAAAAATCTAAATGTTTTAATAGAGTATATCTAGCACTAATTTTTGCATGTGGATTTTCATTTCTAATATCTTGTTCTAGTGAAAAATCATGCACTTGTGCAGAGGTTTTTAACTTATCATTAAACATAAAATAGTCAACACCAGCTCCAACCGTACTCTCAATAAGCCCTGCTCTTAAAGCCACATTATCAAATCTTTTTACAAGTTGAGCAGAGAATAGGATATTTGACTCTTCATGTTCTCTAGGTTCAATTAATTTACCATCATCATCCATATTGGAGTAATCATCCATCCCTATAACGCTAAACTGATACTGTTTTGTATCACTAGGTATATAGTTCATGTTCAAATAACCTTTGGCATACTCATCACTACTCATCCACTCTGTATGCATACCAACTTCTAATTTTACTTTATCTACCATATTTAAAAGATCATCAACTTTTGCAAAAGTTTCATCTCCAGTGGAAAAGAAGGAGTCCGCAGAGACTAAAGTATTATTTAATGGGGCTCTATTTTCAGTAATAATAGCATCTAAATCATCACCAATCTTTCTAAACTTATCAGCCAAATCAGGTACTTTATTCCTTAAGTGAACGGTCGATGCTCTTAAATCTTTCATGACTTGATCAAGATTTGCCATAATTTGTGGTAATTTAGCATTAATAAGATCTGCACTTTTACTAAATTTATTACTTGTATCTGTAAGACCTATCGCCATTAAATTAAAATTATCTGCTGTTTTTTGAATACTACCCAACTCTGTAAATTTCTTTAATTCGGCAGTAATTACCTCTAAATTAGAAAAAGTATTTTGTAAGTCTTCTCTAGCTTTACCATCAATAACTTCACGAAATTCTGAAATAAAGGCTTTAAACTCATCTGCTGCTGAAGCCATAGAGTCACTAGCTTCAGTAATAGTTGCCAACTCTTTTTTACTCTTTATAACACTACCATTATCTAAGAGAGCCTCATCTGTACCAAGATTAATTGCAACATATTTTCCACCAAGTAGAGAACTTTGCATAGCTTGAAGCTCTGAGTCACTAGGTAATTTAACATCTTGATAAATAAACATATTTAACCTAATTTTATTGCCTACAATATTTAAACTTTTAACAAATCCAACATCAATACCATTTGCCTTTACTTTTGAATTCTCTTCTAATCCTGCAGCATTATCTAAATCAGCATATAGTGTGTATCCCTCTTTTGATAAATTTTTAAAAGTACCTACTTGTGTTGTTAAAAAAAAGAGAAATAATATACCAATAAAAACAAATATTCCTACTTTTACTTCACTCTTCATTTTCTACCATCCTTAAATTCAGTTTCATCTTCTAATAACCTATTTCTATTATACTCATAAGTAACTCCTCCAATAGGAGATAATCTAAAGTCTAATCTTACTGATCTTCTAATAAAGGACTCCGCACCAAGAGTAGTCAAACTAGGAGTTACACTCTCTTTATAACGAATAGAGTACTCCCAACACTTTTTTTTCATACTCAAGCCTAGTTGCCACTCTTTTGTAAAACTCTCTTCAAAATCATAATCAAAAGAGCCAAACATATCATATTTATCATCTATCTTACGATCTAAAGATAGTGTAACAAAATTGGCATTTTTTTGATATGGATAATATTGATAAGTATGATTAAACTTCAAATCATAACTGTCGCTATTATAAGAGAGTCCTGTTTGTAACTTTCTTAATCTATCATATTCATGTGAATAAAAAATTGTATTGTTGGCAATAAAATCTTTGGAAAACTTATAAATTACTTGATTTTCTAAATCACCATACTTATATAGAGTTTTATCCAAAAATAGTATCTGATTGAGACGATGTGTAAAAAAATCAAACCCATCTTTTCTATAAAAATACTCATTTAATTGAAATTTTAGACTCTTTTTCTCTAGATTAAAAGGTATAAAATCGGCAATATAACCATCTCTCCTCTCAAAACTAGGAGCAATAAAATCTACATTGAGTTGCATGTTATGGATATAATCACTATACTCTTTCGTCAAATCTGAGCTTAATGATAGTTTATGATAATTACTAAAATAGTCTGCATTTTCTATCAAAGAGCTACTATTATGATTGGAATAATTTACCCGTGAATAATATAAATTTTCCGAAGCAACAAAATTTAGATAATCATTAAGAAAATTAAAATGAAAAGTAATGGGAATTGAAACTTCATGTTGAGTTGCAGTCAATCCATCTCGTCTATAGTTATTTTTATATTTATAATCAAAAGAGTATAAGATATTTTCAAATTTAGCATCATCAGAAAATCTATGATATTGCAAAGATGGAAGAGTTTGAAGAGTGCTATCATTATCAATTTTTTCAGTATCAATAAAATATTTTGCATACAGCCCCAAATAATCATAATCTCCACTAATGTAATAGTTAGCTTTAGAAGTGACCAATTTACTCATAGCATTTCTACCATTGTGGTGCATATTCAAATAATCTACATCATTAAGATAGTGAAAATCTATTAATAAACCATCATTAAACTTATTACTATGTAAATAACTAGTCAATAGCCCTCTACTTTGATAATTGATCTCAAAACCACTATGAGTGCTATTTTTTAAATTATTTTCTTGAGCATACTCTCTCTTATCTTTAAATACTCCAAATCCAACAGAACCAAAAGAGTGATTAGTATCTACAAAACGAAATTTAGAATATAATCCAATACCTCTATTTAACCTAATTTGAGGATTAATTTCTAAATCCCAATTATCCTCATTTGCTATATAAAAAGGTTGTACAAAAAATATATTTTCACTATTTTCAAAACCAAAAATAGGTTTTAATAATCCCGTGCGACGCTCCTTCCCTGTAGGAAAACCAATCCATGGAAGATACAAAATAGGAACACCACCAATATATAGAGTTGGATTATATAAAGATACAAATTGATCTTTTTTATTATAGTAACCTGTAGAAAATAGCATCTTCCATTCAGGATCTACTCTATTACAACTTGATATCGTTGCCTTTTTTAATTTAAAAACATCAGATGCAGAGGTAATCTTTTTACTTTTAAACCATAAATCACTATCATTTTCAAACAAAAACAGATCATCACTACTATATTTTTTTGTTTCAAGATTAAATTTAAGATACTCTAAACGAGAAGAAAATTTACCCTCCATATAGAGATCAACATCACCAAAAAGTTCTAGATCGTGAGTTGCTCTATTATAGATAGCACGATCTGCTCTAAATGTTATATTATCTGAGTAGATTAAAACATCATTTTTTGCCTCAACCATACTATCTTTGGCAGATACTTCATTGGCTAGAAGTGTATAATTTTTGACTAAACTCTCTTTTCCCATAAGAGAAGAGAGAAGAAGAAGTGGAAATATTAACCCTTTAGTCATCTACAACTAAAGTTTTACCAAACTTATCATGCCAAGTTTGACGCAAATTATTAAAATTAGCAGATAAAAAACCAACATAAAACAGAGCTTCACTAACAATACGCATAATAGATCTTAACAGTGCTTCTAGAAATGACGGTTTACCTAAATATTCTGTATCAATCACATGCATTTTAAGAGCCATTTTACCTAGCGTAGCACCATATAATGAGAGAAAAATAGTTTGATAAAGTGTTTTAACAATCATGATATATACAAATAGTGAATTCATAAAAAGAACCATCGATTCTGTACTTTCAAGAGTCTTAAACTGATCCCAAAACATAATAACAAAAAGAATAGAGATAATAAAATCATCTATAAAAAAAGCGTATGCTCTCTTATTTATAGATGTCAATTTTAAATTATCTTCTGATAATCTTTTTTCTAAATCTTCACTATTCATGACAGGGCTTGATATGCGATATCTTGTCTAAAGTGTTTACCTGCAAAATGAACCTGCCCACAAAGCATATAAGCTAGATCTCTTGCTTCTTGAATAGTATCACCCACTCCGATACAAAGCAACACTCTACCACCAGTTGCAAATAGTTTACCATCCTCTTTACTTACCCCAGCATAAGAGATATGTGTTTTCTCTTTTAGCTCATCATGAACAATCTCATCTATTACAATTTCAGCAGGCATAGAGCTTTTATAAGGGTAATCTTTACTAGCCATAACAACACAAACAGCATATTTATCTGAAATCTCTATATTTAAAGATTTTAGATCATGAGTTGCTGCCTTATAAAATAGATCAAATGGACTACTTTTAATCAAAGGCATCAAAATTTCACATTCAGGATCACCAAAACGAACATTATATTCAAGAACTTTTACTTTCCCATCAACAATCATAAGACCGATAAAAAGGACACCTTCATAAGGCATACCCTCAGCCTTCATACCTTCTAGCGTTGGCTCAACAACTAACTTATTGATCTCTTCATATAGAGCATCATCAATTAGAGGTGTTGGTGCATATGCTCCCATACCACCTGTATTTGGACCTTGATCATTGTTTAAGAGTCGTTTATGATCTTGTGCTGCTGGTAAAATTTTGTAATTATCCCCATCACAAATAGCAAATAAAGAGAGTTCATATCCATCTAAAAACTCCTCAATAACAATAGAAGTACCAGCATCACCAAAACTCTCACCGCTAAGCATCTCTTTTGCAGCCTCTTTTGCTTCAGCTTTACTCTGAGCAATAATTACACCCTTACCACCACAAAGACCATCAGCTTTTACAACAATAGGCTCATTCATGCTATCAATAAAAGCTTCTGCCTTTGTTAACTCATTTGTTTCGATATATGCTGCTGTTGGAATATTATACTTAGAAAGAAAGTTTTTCATAAAAATCTTGGAACCCTCTAACTGACTTGCAGCTTTAGATGAACCAAAAATAGTTAACCCTTTAGATTTAAAAAGATCAACCACACCATCAACCAAAGGAGCTTCAGGTCCTACAATTGTCAATCCTATATCAGATTCAATTGCAAAGTCGGCTAAATCGTTATAATCTTTTATATCAATATTTTCACCAATAACATCCGTAGCACCATTTCCAGGAGCAAAATAAATTTTGGAAACCTTATCATCACGAGAAAGTGCTAAACCTATAGAGCACTCTCTTCCACCACTACCGATTATTAAAACATTCATATAAAAATTATCTCCGATTTTTTAAACAGTTAAGAATAATCCCAAGTGAGCGTTCCATTTTAGATGTAAGCCCTTATAAGCTCAAAAATTAGGAATGACCCTTTTTTTAGGAGCAATCTCATGCCTAGGCACTTAAGAGACCGCTGCACACCAAAAGCGTACAAATTCCATGTACAAGTACAATGTTGGACCCTCGTTATATGGTCATCGCACCACTCAGGATAGTACCCGATAGTTATCGGGTGCTAGTAAAATTATAGTCACTTTTTACTTAAGTATATCTTGTTTTGCCAATTTAATACATGAGTCAATATTTTGCTCATTTGACATATCATAAACTATATTTTTTGGCATATAAGAAGCCGTTCTCGTACCAATCACAATTGCCCTATAACTCTCATCCCAATTAAAACATTTGAAAAAACATTTTATAGTTGATGGTGAAGAAAAAATGATGGTTGAATTTAGTGGTGGAGCTACTAAATCATCACAATTTCCACATATTGTTTCATAAATAACAATCTCATCTAACAATACACCCGCATCTAATAAAATTTGATTTAAAGAGGATGTTACCACTTTAGCTCTACAAAAAAGAACTCTTTTACCTTTTAGCATTTGAGTAATCTCATTTGCAAAATCATCTCCATATGAACTTTTTGCACTATAGACCAAATTAGCACCCAAATTTTTTAATATACCTGAAGTTCCACTTCCAATAGAGTAACTAGGTATATCTTTCCAACTTTTATCAATACTATTAAGTGCTTCTACTCCATTTTTAGAGCTAAAAACCAAAGCCTCATATTGGGAAAGTTTATTCATTTTTGAGGGATTAATAAATTTAATTTGAATAACAGGCAAATTTTTTGCTCCATCAAATTTTTTCTCACTCAAAATATATATATTATCTGAAGACATGTACCAACTCATCTATCTCTTTAAAAAAATCTGCATAACCTCTAGCTTTATCAATATCAAAATTACTAAATATATGAATATTGAGAGGATTAATTTTTTTATAAAGTGCAATATAAACTTTACTACGCGAATTTCTAAAAGAGAAAGCAATCTCTTTGTTAGCAAATTTTTTCACTCTATTTATATCTTTATCATCTACAAAGTCATACAGTTCAAAACCATGATACATTGAACCTCTCTTCCCTTTTGCAAAAAAAGATGCCATTTCTACATCCATATCAGCAACAACATCTTTTAACTTTTGGGATATAAGAACACCATTACTATTAGTTTTGACATCAATCTCTATCAAAAATCCAGTAAATACATTTTCAGCAAACCTCTCAACTGAGGCATTCTCTTTAGTATTAAACTCAATATCAATCCAACCAACCCTCACACCATCTTTCTCATAAATATCTTCTGATTCAAAAAGTTCAATAGTTGGTCTAAAAATATTTGTTTGATCTACATCATATTGAGTAAATTTACTATCCTTAAATTTATATCCCCCTCGTTCATAAGATATGGGAGAAATTATATTAGACTTATAAAGCTTTTCATATACACCTACAGGAGAGTTTAGCCCTTTTAGATATAGATACCCCGCTACACACATAACTAGAGCAACAACAACACCGGGACCTTTAAAGTATTTTGCAAAAATTGCAAATACTATAACAGCCAAGATGGCAGAGATAATATAAGCTGTCTTTCTCTTTTTGGCAAACTCTTTATGCTCTTTAATAGATTCATAATATGGTTTTAGAGTTTTTTCATATAGACTTTCAACTGAACTACTTCCCCCCGAACCATATGTACTCACAGCAGCAAATGAAATAATTAGAAACGATTTAATAAAAAATGAAAAGAACATAAAAACTCCTCTTAAAAAAAAATTATCTAATCATAATAAAATTTTACTTGAAAAAAGAGCCGAGAAAAAAAATATTATTATAAATTGTAAATTTTATAAGGAAATTTTATTTATTTAGGATAAAATCACTCCTTATTAAAAAGAAGGAGTTTTTCACATGAAAAAAATATTATTAGGGACAATTTTAAGTATCATTTTTATATTTAGCGGTTGTAATGCAAAAGATGAAAATATAGATCTAAAGTCAGAGGTAATCACAGAGGGAAAAGTATCGGATGCAATCACAATATCTGAAAACATGGATATCTTTACATTTAATGATCAATTTGACAAACCACACTCACTATCAAAAGATACAAAAAAAGTTATTTTTGTATTTAAAAAAGCAACAGGTCACACAATGAATGACTACTTGCATACAAAACCAAAAGATTATTTGAGTTCAAATAATATTCTATTTGTTGCAGATATTCATAAAATGCCTTCATTGATAGCAGAGTATGTAGCTATTCCTGATCTACAAAAAAATGAGTACCCTGTACTATTGATTAAAGATGAAGAGGAATCAAAAAAGTTTAAAAATGAAAAATATGAACTAAGAATAATGGTAGTATCTTTGGATAATCTAAAAGTTACAAAAGTAAACTTCTTAAATAATCCAAAAGATTTAGAACTAGAACTCAATTGATACTCCACCCCATAAATGAGGTGGTTTTACGCTATAAATTGATAATAAAGTTAGCACATTTGTGCTAACTTTTTATTCACCAATCGGTAATCCTGAACTTTTCCACTCAGACAATCCACCTTTAATATGAGCAACATCCATAAATCCATTTTCAACTAGAAGCTTTGAAGCTTTAAGTGTTCTTGATGATGACTTACAAATTAAAATAATAGGTTTGCTTCTATTATCTTCACAAAGATCCAAAACTTCAGATACAAATTCACCTCTTACTTCCCTATCTTTTTCACCCTTTTCATCTCTATACTCATAAACAGCTCCATCAACAGAACCTTTTGCATAATTTCCATCTGCTCTTTCCCAACCATTTCTTATATCCAAAAATAGAGTATTTTCAGAGATATTAAAGTCACCATCTACCTCAATAGTATCAAATGTAGCAGTTGCTAAATTTGCATCTTTCCAAGCAGATAAACCACCAACGATATGCTCTACAAAAGTAAAATTATTATCAGAGAGTAGCTTTGAAGCTTTTTTTGTTCTAGAAGAACTATTACAAATAAGTATTAATCTTTGATTCTTATCATTATTAGAGATAGCTAAAACTTCATCAATAAACTCTTCTCTAACTTTTTTATCTTTATCACCTTTTTCATCCCTATACTCATAAACTGCTCCACCAATAGAACCTAATGCTAACTTTGAATTATTCCAGATAATTTTACCATTTTTGTCACCCTCTTCTCTCCACTTTTGAACTCTTTCCCAATCATTTCTGATATCTAAGAATATTGCATCTTGAGGAATTTTATATCTGCTATTAAGATCAATCTTACCAAACTCACCCTGTTTATATGGCTCTCTAGTAATATTACTAAAAAAACTAGTAGTATTTAACTCCTCATTTAAAATATCACTACTACTATTATCATTAGTAGT
>Ga0256914_1003209_pt1 | contig 13025 bp, 13 predicted proteins | sample HulkmetaG_FD_191571 | JGI IMG/M metagenome (GOLD analysis project Ga0256914, IMG submission 191571) | Hydrothermal chimney microbial communities from Main Endeavour vent field at the Juan de Fuca Ridge, Pacific Ocean - Hulk | ecosystem: Environmental > Aquatic > Marine > Hydrothermal vents ... | reverse complement strand
AGGTTAAGCTCATGCTTGAATACAGTAACGACTGGTATGCCAGTCATTGCGTGTAGTTCCTCCGGATCCACCACGTTGAATCCCGCTACGGTCACACCATCAGCGAATATCACTTCTGGTACCCCTATCAAGCTCTTAACTAATTTGAAAGCGACGCGCGTACCGTCTAGACCGTCAACGGTTACTGGCTCGACCCTGACATCTATTATCGACATGCCCGAGCAAAGGACTGAGACAAGGAGAGTGCGGCACCGAAGTTCCTTACACTCTATAGGGAAGAAACCATCGTCAATACCGACTGCGTTTAATGAACCACCCGATTCTCGGGTCATCTTCGAACGCCTTGAGTATAGTGTTAGGGTCTACGGTCAGGATTATTTGCCTAGTTTTACCGTACCTACCACGGTTAATTATCTTGGCCGTTACTATGCCGAGCATGTCAAGTTCACTTACTATGTCGCTTACCCGGCGCTGTGTAACCGGCTCAATGCCGAGCTTCATGGCGACCTCACGATAGTTAGCGTAAAGTTCACCAGTGCTGTCAAAACGACCCCCGGCTAGGGCGGTGACGAGGAGCACTAGTTTCCCGTGGTACGGCAGGGTCCTGACCACGTCGACAACCATGTCCCTCTCTATCTCCTCCCTAGCTATGCGGACGTGAGCTATCGTAACACGTTTATCGCCTGCCCTCTCGGCTATCTCACCAGCTACCCTGAGTAAGTCTAGGGCCCTCCTTGCGTCACCGTGTTCCTTCGCCGCTATTGAGGCACAGTACTCTATCACGCCCTCCTCGAGCACGCCCTCCCTAAAGGCCTTGGCGGCGCGTTCCTTGAGTATGTCCGTTAGTTGGAGGGCGTCGTATGGTGGGAACACTATTTCGACCTCACCTAGGCTTGACCTGACCCTAGGATCCAGCCTTTCCATTATCCTGACGTCGTTCGTTATCCCTATTACGCTGACCCTACCTCTGCTTAGTTCATCATTAATTCTTGTGAGCCTGTAGAGCAACTCATCCCCCGCCCTCTTAATTAGGAAATCTATTTCATCAAGCACCGCAACCACTATTTTTCCAGAGGCCTCCACCGCCCTCTTGAACCTTCTGAACACCTCAGCCGTTGAGAGCCCCGTGAACGGCACCCTATGGCCGAGGGACTCAACGATGTTAGCCAAGACCCTGTAGGTGGTGTCGTCATGCCTGCAGTTCGTATATGAAAACGTGAAGTGCGTTAACCCTCTACTCTTACCGAATTCCTCCACCTTCCGCAGCACGTACTTAGTTACTGCGGTCTTACCCGTGCCTGTTAAGCCGTAGATGAATATGTTGCTTGGCCGCTCACCCCTTAGCAGGGGGGCTAGGTGCTCGGTGAGCTTCCTTATCTGCTCCTCCCTATGTGGTAGGGTGTTCGGCACGTAATCTGGTCTTAGGACCTCCCTATTGACGAATATACTGGAAGAAATTCTGGCTAGGGTCTCGAACACTATGTCCTCACCGCCTGACAAAACGATCCCCTCCTCCAAATGATTCACTGGGTATGTGGGTACCTTGTTAAAAGTTCTGACCTAAATGAGCATCATCAGATCTCAACATACTCGCTTATTACCCTGAAGACTAAGGGCACGGCTGCCGACGTTATGAGTGATACCGACACGACAGCCGTGAATATGTCAGTGCTTATTAATCCCTTCTCAAGCGCTATCAGCACTACCGCAGGTTCTATGGAGCCCCTAACGTTCATCGCCACACCCATGCTTAGCCCTGCCGCGTACTCACCCTTCAGGATTAGCGGGAGGCTAGCCCCCACCAGCTTCCCAACGATTGCTAGGGTCAGCACCAGCAACGTGGTGCTAGATATCATTAGGGACGCGTCTGTCCTAGCGCCAACGTATATAAAGAATATTGGGATTATGAAGAACTGAAGTACCGTGGACATCCTGCTCACGAGCTCCTCAACACGCACCTCATACAGTAATGTCGGATCCTTGACTAGCCTAAGCATACTTATTGATAGTCCAGCGACGTACGCCCCGTAGATCTCACCTATCCCCGTCTTCATCGCCACGTACACTAGCCCGAAGAGCATTGCGGAGGAGAGTAACAGAAGGTAGTCCCAGTTCACTATGAGGGGGTAGATGATCTTGGGGTACTTCCTAACTAATGCGTACATTGCCCCTAGAACAAGTCCCAAGAACAGGGTTAGCTTAAGTACCTCGACACCCACGGACAGGTAGTTACCTAGTATTGAACCCTTGATTACCGCGATGAATCCTATGGCTATGAGGTCGTCCAGGAATGAAGCCATTATGAGTACCCTCCTGAACATGTCGCTGATCCCCCTGACGTGCTCGAGCATCACCACTACTATCTCGGTGGCGGTGTTGCTCACAGATATCGCGACGACTAAGGACGCTATTGGCGGGAAGCCCAGGTAAAGCATCACTCCAAGGGTTAAGGCAAGCGTTATGCCCGCGCCTGTGAGGGTGGTGAGGAACGCTTGCCTCAGGTAACTTCTCAAACCCTTGAAATCGACGTTCAGGCCCGAGTAGAATATCAGGAATATTAGTGAGAAATTAACAACGATATCTGGATTCACGTCCGTTATGACCGCAAGTATCGACGGTCCTAAAACTAGGCCCGTGAGTATGTATGCCGTTATCCCAGGCACCTTAATCTTATCGAGGGCTAGGGCCAGTACTCTGGCGATGAATAGGGAGAGCACTAACTGCAGTAGATTCATTACTTACTCTTATCCCTCCTCTTCCTCATTCTCCGCGACCACCTGATCCACGCTGTGAATGACGCCGCCGAGCCTCTCAACGCATGATCTCAAGTCATCAAAGTCTATGTCCGGGCCCTCGACCGTTATCGTTAGCGTGACAGTCTCCACGTCTATCTCGTTTACCACAACCATGACCTTCTTAACGCCATCCACGTCTGAAAGGGATTGGGCGAGCTCAACTATTGAAGGGCCTTTCAGCGGTTTCAAAACATCAAGTACGACCTTCTTTAAGGCCACCTACTCACCACCTACCGTTCCCGGGAGCTGATCTGTCAGTTAAGCTAAGGTATTATTTGCTTATCCTTGAATTAAGCGTTACTTTATCCTCACCCTATTGACTTTCTTGGCAGCCCATGAGTACCTCCTTATCCTCTTCGAGCGGCCGAAGCCACAGGCTGCGCAATACCCTTTCGCCACGTTATACGCGTGTCTCCCACAGCGCCTACACCTTATGTGGGTCTTTCCCTTACTTCTCTTACCCATCGACGGGGTTCCCTTCATCTCTCAACACCCCCGCTTACGCGGGTGACACGAAGATTACGTTCTCTCCCCTTATTATGACCGTGCCTAGTCTCCTAGTTCCGTTCTCAAGGACTTCCTCTGCGTTATCTAAGACTATGTTTAGGTGCTGATCAAAGCTCCTTAAGGAACCACGTAGTAGTCTATTACCCCTTAACTTAACTAGCACGATCTTACCTAAGTTCTCACTGAGTAGTCTTTGTGCTGCATCACTCATCCAGTTACCCCCAACACCTAGGGCACTCTTGATTTAAAAGCTATACGTTTCAGTGGCCAGTGGCGCGGGGATTAGGTTACGTATTTGAAGCACGTTCCCCGAATTTAATATTGAGGTGCCCTATGCATGAGGATACTGCCGTTAAGGAAGAAGGACGTGGTGCGGATTCGGGGTAGTGCATGTGAGAAGTATCCAGGGCTATGCAGGCACTTAGGTGAAGGGAAGGAGGGATTCAGGCTTGAGGGGGATGACTTCGAGGTTATAGTGCTTAACGGAATCCCGGCGCTCTTCAGGTATGAGGAGGACACTATCTACCCAACCCTAGTCCTAGTTAAGATCGCTGGTATTAACTCGATGCCGTACGCTGTCGTTGATGAGGGAGCAGTAAAGCACCTTCTGAACGGGGCGAACGTAATGGCCCCAGGCATAACCGAGGTAAGCGGCTTCAGCAAAGGCGAAGTAGTCGCCGTGTGGAACCCAGGCAAGAAAGCACCGCTAGTTGTCGGTGAGGCACTCATGGACTCCAAGGAAATAATGGATGTGAGGAGGGGGAGGGCCATCAAGAACCTCCATTACGCCGGGGACGACGTATGGAAGCTCTGCTTAGAGTATTTGCGGAGAGCCAAGAAATAGTTATAAACCGCCGACAGACAAGTGCTAATGGGCCGGTAGCTCAGCCTGGAAGAGCGCTCGGTTGGCATCCGAGAGGCCCCGGGTTCAAATCCCGGCCGGTCCACCACACCGTCTTTAATTGCCCCATAAAGTTATCTGCGATGCCTAAGGTTAGGCATAAGAAGAGTATGCGGCTTTCTACTTTTGGTTAGGTGGCCGTCTCTCCCTAGGCATACCTCACATTCTGTCTACGGGCATGACGCGACCTATAGAGAAAGCTAAAATCAAGAGCGAACCCGGTGCAAGGAATGCTCTAGGTTACCCTCTCGTTAGGGATGAAGAAAACCTTACTCGTTTAAGCACCCCATTTCAATGGCCGGTTCATTAGGTCCAACACTATCTTAATTAGGTGCTTTCCCAGGATTCGGCCCAACCCTCCTTTCATGCATGATATTTCATCGTATGCTGAGACATCATCCCTCCGCACTCCAGGGCCAGCCATGGCCACGGGTACAGGGTCGCCGCTGTGGTCGCGTACTATGCACGGCGTGGTGTGGTCAGCGGTTATCACTATTATCGTCTTATCTAGCCCCACATGCTTGATTATCTCCCCTACAAGCCAATCTGCTTTTTCTATTATCTGTATCTTACCCTTGGGGTTAGCGTCATGACCGGCTATGTCAGGCCCTTTAATGTGCGTGAAGATCACGTCATACCCGTTTTCATATGCCCTTAACGTGGCCTTGAGTATTGACTCTATGTCAGTGTCTAGGTTAGCTGTTGATCCCTCTGGTATCTCCCCTTCAAGGCCAAGGATACGTGCTGCACCGACGACCGTTGCTTCCTCAGCTACTACGTATCCTTTAACGCCGAAGCGTTCGCTGAACCTCACAAGATCCTTTGGCACCATTCCCGCACCGCGCGTTATGATGATATTACCCGGCAGGAGACCTTTCCTCACCCTCTCCTTATTCACGGGGTGATCCCTGAGAACCTCATAAGATCGCCTTACCACCTCGTTCACTACCTTAGCGGTTCTCCGAGCCTCCTCGCTCTCGTCGAGCGGCACGACCTCCCTGACAGGCCGTCCTTCCTGCGCTGTCCCTGGATCCGAGTCACTTATTTTCGGGGATAGGTTACTGCCCCTTAAAACTAACACTACCCTATGCTCTGTGGCTGGGTAGAACTCAACCTTAATACCATCTACCTCCTTTATGGCGTCGTTAAGCGCTTTCACAAGCTCCTTCACATGCTCTCCCCGGATTCTCCCAGCCCTCCTGTCAATGACTATCAGCTTGCCGTTATCCTCCTTAACGGTCGCTACGTTACACCTTAGCGCAACGTCGCCCGGATCCATTCGAACACCTATGCCAGCAGCCTCGAGGGGGCCCCTCCCTGGGTAGTACTTGTAGGGGTCGTACCCGAATATCGCTATATGTCCAGTATCGGTTCCTGGCCTAACGCCGGGTTCTATGGGATCCATTAGGCCCGTTATCCCTACTCTCGCTATGTAATCCATGTTCGGTTTCCTAGCAACTTGAAGGGGTGTTTTACCCCCTAGTTCAGGGACGGGTCTATCCCCAACCCCATCAAGGATCACGATCACGGCCCTGTATGTTTCCTTGGGCTTCCACTTCCCCGCACCCAAGTCAACGCACCTCCTAAACAAGGTACATGAACGAAGGAACGCTGGGCATCACGATATTTTCGACGTTCGTGTAACGCGTTAACGCATGCGCTAGCCGGAACGTGTTGGGTTCCTCACCATGATGTAACACCAGCTTCGCCGAGCCCCAAGCCCGTAACCGCGTGAGGAGAGACACGTTCTCCGCTAGGTCAAAGTGCGTCTTAATTGGTAGTACCTTAATGGAGCACTTAAACGAGATTACCTGATCACCGAATTTAAAGACCCCGACGTCACCTGCCTTCATGAGGGCCCTGCCGAATGTCCCAGGTGCTTGGTACCCGGTTATTATGACGGCTGACTTGGGGTCATCCTTTATCTTCATGAAGACCTCCCGCGAGAAACCCATTAGCATTAAGTCGCTCGCTAGGATGACCGCACCACTTAGCGGGATATCCCTAAGTTCCCCGCGCTTGAACACTATGACATGCCCATCACGTCTCAGACTACCTAGGAGGTTCTCTAGAACATTAACACGCACTGTTGATGTGTACTTCGTGAGGGTGTTAAACCCTGTAAGCACCGTGTCCTCCACAAGTATCGGCGCGTCCCCTAAGACGCTGCGGTGCTTCATTAACACCGCCAAGGTTTCTTGGCCCCTTCCCATAGCAGTTATTGGTAGTAGGGCAGTACCTCCTCTCTTGACTATGTCCGCTATCTCCTCGGAGATTGCCTTCTCCATGGCATCCCTGTCTATTACCCTGTCGCCGTATGAAGCGTTCAGTATTATTACGTCGTACGTAGTTTCTTCCGGCGGCTCCGAATCCTTGAATACGTTGGTTCCCTTAGCTATATCAGCTAAGTACAGGATGTTTCTCTCACCAGCTTTTACCTCTAGGTATGCTGAGCCGGGAGCGTGCCCGGAGATCTTAAACTTAGCTGCGAAGTCCCCGACCTCAACGGTGTCGCCGAAGCGAACAGTGCGAACGTGCTTTATTGCCTCCTCAACGTCGTCCTCGCTAAAGAGTTTGCGACCATCGCCCTCGAATATTCTCGCCCATTTCCTCCAGTACCTTATCCCCAGCTCCAACGTCTCTTCAGTCATGTATACAGGACCAGCGAACCCCTTCTTAATTAGGTAAGGTACCATAGCGAAGTGATCTTCATGCAGATGCGTAATTAGCACAGCATCGAGTTTCTGTGGATTCGCTAGGTCTAGGTAAGGTACTTCCCCATACCTGCCTCCACTGTATGTTTTCTTAATACCCGCGTCGATCAGGACACTATAATTACTTCCTGAAATAAGTAGGCAGGAACGCCCCTGCTCACGGTACCCGCCAAGAAAACCCATGAAGGCGGACTTATGCACCATGCTTCACACCCCCTAGCGATATGATGAACTTGCTTTCATTCGTGTCTTTAGAGAAAAACCTACTCCTTACCCTTTCTGCTCATGCTTAGTGACAACGCTTACCTTCCTCGTTACGTACTTCCAGACGTCTCTGTAGTACCATGTGAAGAACGCCGCTAGCAGTATTAGGAGGACGCCGAAGCCCATCGATACTGGGTTCCTTGAGTCCGAGATTGGTGTGAAGCCCACCTCGATATCGAACTCGCTTCCCGCCTTGAATGTCGCGGGCTTAACTGTCTTTGAGCTCAGGTACCAGAACTCCACAGCATACCTACCGCCTTCCTCACCAACATAGTGTACGTCCATGTACCTTAGCTTCCCTGTTAATGATGATCTTGCGTATAATACTGTCCAGCCCTTAGGCGCCACCACCCTGACCCTAATTCCGGGAACCTTAACGCCGTTAACCTTATCTGTCTTCCAGTCCACGTTGTAGAAGTAATTGATCACCCGGACAAATAGTATCTTGCCGTTCACCGGTTTGTAGTCCTTGTAGTATTTGTAGTCCTTGGTGACGTATAGCTGGGACGTTGACTTAATCATGCCGTGAACCACGACCCTCACTGAGGCCCAGTCCTTACCCTCAATAGGTTCCTTGAGCTCCACTACGACCCTCGACACACCGCTCGTTATTAATGACGCCGAGTCCACTATATTGTTACCCTTGAACGTTACTGAGCACTCCAGCAATGATGGGTTCACCGCCTTAGAGTACTTCTTTTGTGATAGGAAAGGTATTCCCAGCGGGATTTCCAGCTCCGTGCTGCTGTAGTTAGCTATCTTGAGTGTCACCGTTAGGTTAAATTCTATGGCGTGCGTCTTACTGCTGACTTTAGCGAACTTAATTATGTCGAATTCGTAGGTCACTCCCTTGATCTGTGTGCTGGATGCTGCATTAATTATCGGTGTGGTTACCGCCAGCGCGAGTAACGGCATGAGGAGTACCACTAATACTAGTGCTGAGCGTACCATCGTGCTCACCCACCCCACCCAGGTATAACGCCTACCGCTCCTAGGTAGTTAAACCACGCCCAGCCCACCGTTAAGTACAGCACGTACCCTATGGTACATACCAAGAGTCCATAGGCTAGCTCATCCGTCACGCTGAAGTACCCTGTTCCGTAGTAGATCAGGTTTGGCTTGCAGTTGAAGGGCAGGCTTATTGTCCATGCTATGGTGAATGCTGCGGGTAACGCTATCATTACTGGGGGTATTCCTAGGCTTTCAGCAAGTATTATGTACAGCGGTATGAATATTACCGTCCTGACCGTCTTGCTGGAGAATATCACGTGAGAGTACATCATTATACCAACGAGTATCGCATACGCTACGAACGGACTAACACCCTGAGAGAGTCCCGTAGCGTTTATCAGGGACTTAGCCATCCACTGGGCCGCACCGGTGTCCTCTAGAGCCATACCCACGGCATACGCGCCTGCGCTGAACACCATGAGGTCCCACGGGACCTTAGCATCTTTCCAACTCCTCAACGGTCCTATCTTCGGCATGAAGAGCAGGACAGCACCTATTACCGCGACGACGCTGAAAGGTATCCTCATACCGAAGAACATCTTCGTGTGCCACTGGTCAGTTGCCCATAGGAACAGGACTAACGCGAATATTGCTAGTGCTGACTTCTCGTCCCTGGTTAAAGGCCCTAACTTGCTTAGTTCCTCCTTCAGCCTCTCAAGTCCTCCAAGTGGTTCCTTAACCTCAGGTTTCCATATTTTCATACCCACGATCCACATGAGGAACATCGTAACCAGCACTATGGGTGCCTGCGCTACGAGCCACGTGAGCCATGGAACCTCAACGCCAGTCATCGTGTATATGAAGCCCCACGCTATTATCTGCGGAGCAGTCGCCGTTAGTATCATGGCTGTTGCGAGGTTATTGGCTACGGGTTGCTGGAGCATTAGAAGTTTTCCGAACTTACTACCAGGCTTTGCGCCGTAAGCGCTCGCCATCAGTAGGGCTATGGGTAGGACTATGGCAGCCCTTGCCGTCGTGCTGGGAACGACGAAAGCCAGCACTATGTTCAGGAATATTAGCCCGAGTAAGGCTGTGGAAGCCTTTCGCCCGAAGTAGTATGCCATAGCATACGCTATCCTCTTACCTATCCCGGACTTCTCTAACGCGCTCGCTATCATGAAGGCCGCAACCATGAGCCATATCACTTCCTCACCGAACCTATAGAAAGCCTGCTTGTAGTCCCACCCACCAGTCAGTGCTAGTAGGACTATCGACAGCATCGACGTTAGCCACACTGGGATCGGCGTAGTGAGCCAGAGTATGAAGGCCAGCCAGAACACAGCCATCGCACGCTGTCCCTGAACAGTTAGCCCGGGAGGCGTTGGCATGAGCAATATTGCTGCGAATACCAGTAGTGCTAGGGGCATTCCGATTATGTTGAGGTATTTCTCAACGTGACTCTTACCTTGAGCAGGTTTTTCATCCTTGCTCAATTTTTTCACCTACTAGTTAGTAAATTCACCTATTCATGAATTTATCCGGAGAACAGAATAAATAGTTTACTGAGAAATACTTGAGTAGAGGAGCTATCATGGAGCGTGCCCCTACCGGCGTAGACCTACTTGACAAGATACTTGAGGGAGGGATACCGCGTCCCGCATCAGTGCTTATCTCGGGTGACATAGGAACAAACAAAAACACCTTCGCCCAACAAATACTCTTTCGAGGGTTACTGGAAGGAGAGAAAGCCATATACGTGACGATCGATGCATTCCCAGAGGACTTAATCAAAAACATGCTGAAGTACGGTATGGATGTGCGTGAGTTTGTCAGGAGCGGTGACTTAGTCTTCATCGATGGTTTCTCACCACGAGTAGGTGTTGAAAGTAACGCTCCCTACATAATAGAGAATCCCTTTGACCCTAACGAGGTGCTTAAAGCAATAGTAATAGCTGAGAAGGAGGTCTTCGGGGCAGGACTACCCTGTAGGTTGGTGATATCCCATATCTCAACGATGCTGTTCATGGCTACGAAACCCCAGATTCTTAGCTTTATTGAAAGGATGCACGCAGAGGCTCGGAAGTACAATGGGGTCTACATACTTGTGTACAGTGAGGGCGTCATGAACCCTTACGTCGAGAACTTTATTAAACAGCTCCCCGATGTCGTGATTACGCTGAAGCGCGATGCTGAGTCAGGGAAGAGAACGATGTCTATAATGAGATGCGTACGTACAAGGTATCCTCGGAATCCCTTCGAATACGAGTTGACTGATAAGGGTATAGTTATCAAGGAGGCGAAAAGATTAGTATACTAGTTCATGGACCTGAACCCAGCGTTCCGGAGGGTGAGAGAGTGAGCCGAAACACGGAAAACCTAACGTCAGTGCTGATGAGGCTGGGGCTTAACCGGTATGAGGCGAAAGCATACGTGACTTTACTAATACGCGGTGTGGCCACAGCGAGTGAAATAAGTGACTTAAGCGGTATACCTTACACTAGGGTTTACGATGTGCTATCAAGCCTTGAGTCTAAGGGCTTCGTCGTGTCTGTTCCTGGACGCCCTATGAAGTTTCAGGCTCTGGACCCCGACATAGCGCTGAAGAACCTGCTGGAGATACATAGGGAGAAGTTGATGAACGAACTCCGCACGCTTGAGGAGAACGTTACTAAGGCTATGGAGACCCTATCGCGCCTCAAGCCGGGTTCTCGTGAGTACGAAAGCATAATGCGGCTTAGGGGCGCCGTCAGTATAAGGAACTTCATACATCAATTAATTCGCAAGTGCTCGATGAGGATCGCGGAAGTACGTCCCGACAATACACCCTCAGTACTTAGTGATGATGACTTAAGGGAAGCAGAGCGTAAGGGAATAAACGTCGTTGAAAGGGTTCTGAAATCAGTAGATGCTGGCGTGAATTTACTCGTCGTGGATTACTCAATAATAATCTATGAGAGGGGGGAGAGTAGTTCAATGAGTACTTACGATACTGCGATAGTGATAAACTCGAAGCAGATCTCTGACCTTCTATACACACTAGCTCTTTGCTGAGTTACTCAACTGCTAACTGAACCTTATATCACTAGGGAGAGTGAGTCAAGTACTCTCGGCGCGTACAGTTCCACGTCTGGCGGTAGTGGGAGTGTCTTCTTCTGTATTTTCTTGCTTATGGAGTTAGCTAGGGCGCGTATTGCGTCTGGTTCGCCGTGGTTCAGTATGATTCTCTTGGGTTTGGGGTTTATGTTTGCTAGGTACGCCAGTAGTTGCCTGTGGTCTGAGTGTCCTGAGAAGCCCTCGACTGAGCGAACCTCCATGTTTATCCTTATTGTTTCTATCTTGTCTCCAACAACTACGTTAACTTCCTTTATAGGTGAGTCTGACTCCATTCTGTCCTTTATCTTCCTGCCTAGGGTGCCTTCCACTTGGTAGTTCACGAAGATTAAGGTGTTCTTTGGGTTGGGCGCCATTAGCCTGAAGTACTCGACCGCCGGCCCTCCCGTGAGCATGCCTGAGGTGGCGATTATTATGCATGGTTCCTCTGACTCAACGATGTCTGCCCTGGCGGTCTTGCCCTCAAGCACCTTGAACGTCTTGTAGGTGAAGGGGTTCTCGGCGGAGTATATCTTCTCCCTTACCTCCCTCGAGAGGAGTTCTGGGTAGGCTGTGTGTATGGCTGTTACTTCGTTGATCATGCCCTCTATGTAGACCGGTACTTCCGGCAGGGCCCCGGACTGCATGGCGAACGCTATTATGACCATTACTTCCTGCGCTCTCCCCACTGCTAGGGCGGGTATCAGGACCTTTCCTTTACGCTCTATGGTCTTCTTTATGAGGTTTATGAACTCCTCCTCAGCTTCCTTCCTGGGTTTTTGCGACACGCCCCCGTATGTCGACTCCATGATCAGCGTGTCTACTCTGGGGAATTCCGTGTGTGCCTTGTTAAGCAGTCTCGTCCGGCCGAACTTGAAGTCGCCTGTGTAGACTATGTTGTGTAGGCCTGAACCCACGTGCATGTGCACCATTGCTGAGCCCAGTATGTGGCCGGCGTTGTACAGCGTTATCCTGATGTCTGGCGTGATGTCTGTTACTTCCCCGTACTTCAGCGGTATCGTGTGCAGTAACGCTTTATGCACGTCCTTTATGTCGTACGGAAGCGGCTTACCCTCCCGCTTAGAGATGTCTAGTAGGTCTAGCTGAAGCAATACCATGAGATCCCTAGTTGCCTTCGTCGTGTATACGGGTCCCTGGTAGCCGTACTTGAAGAGGAAAGGTATTAGGCCGCAGTGGTCTAGGTGGGCATGCGTTAGCACGACAGCGTCTATTTCCTCAGGGCTTACGCCTAGCGCGTCGAGCCTCGGCATCATCTGCTTTACCGATGGCGCGCTCGGGTTGAAGCCGAAGTCCAACAGTACCTTAGACTCCGCAGTCTCCACTAGGATTGCTGAACGCCCTACTTCCCGGAAACCACCGAGCGCCGTTATCCTTAGGTACTGATCCTTGAATATTGTTTCCCTATGTATTCTCTCGCCGACCGCCCTTAGGACGTCCCTTCTGTAGTCGGACTGCGCGATCATGTAGTTGAGTGCGGCCTCAAGGATCTTCGAGCGGAGCGGTGGTTCGCGGACTATGGATGGTCTCCACCCGGTCTCCACGAATATTATGTTGTAGAGTAGCTTCCTATCGTGGAAGAATATCTCGGAGTTTCGTGCCCTGATGATGACTTCGCCTAGTACCTTGTCGAACGATATGTTCTCTGGCTTAACGCCAACGCTTTCGGGGAGTAGCTGCAGTATTCTTTTCTTCGCCTCCTTCTCAGGTAGTCTAGCGCTTTCATCGACCCTTATGACTATTCTTTTTCTTAGGGTCTTCGCCAGCGTCTTTATGATTCCTTAA
>Ga0256914_1003208_pt1 | contig 13028 bp, 13 predicted proteins | sample HulkmetaG_FD_191571 | JGI IMG/M metagenome (GOLD analysis project Ga0256914, IMG submission 191571) | Hydrothermal chimney microbial communities from Main Endeavour vent field at the Juan de Fuca Ridge, Pacific Ocean - Hulk | ecosystem: Environmental > Aquatic > Marine > Hydrothermal vents ... | reverse complement strand
AACCTCCGGCATCGGCGTCAAGCCGGTCTCACGAGATGGCACCCGTCGTCTGGTGCGCAAGGCGATCCAGTACGCCATCGACAACGACCGCCCTTCGGTGACGTTGGTTCACAAGGGCAACATCATGAAATTCACCGAAGGTGCGTTCAAGACCTGGGGTTATGAGCTGGCCGTGGACGAGTTCGGCGCCGAGCCGCTCGACGGTGGTCCGTGGCACCACTTCAAGAATCCCAGGACCGGCGAGCGGATCATCGTCAAGGACGTTATCGCCGACGCCTTCCTGCAGCAGATCCTGCTGCGGCCCGAGGAGTATGACGTGATCGCCACGCTGAATCTCAATGGCGACTACATCTCCGATGCGCTGGCGGCGCAGGTGGGTGGCATCGGCATCGCGCCGGGCGCCAACCTCTCCGATACCATCGGCCTGTTCGAGGCCACGCACGGCACCGCGCCGAAGTATGCCGGTAAGGATCAGGTGAACCCTGGCTCGTTGATCTTGTCTGCTGAAATGATGCTGCGGCACATGGGGTGGACCGAAGCGGCCGATCTGGTCATCAAGGCGATTGGCGCCGCCATCAAGAGCAAGAATGTGACCTACGACTTCCATCGTCTGATGGAGGGGGCTACCAAGGTCTCCTGTTCGGGTTTCGGTGAGGAGATGATCAGGAGGATGTGACCGGTCGCAAATGGCGAGTGGCGTCGCACTTTGTGGTGGCGGTCGCCTTGTTGAAAGCGGCGCCGTCACCCCGCATTATGGGCACAGGGCGGTCGCGTGACCTGGGTCGGATCGGCTATATAGGGATTGGTGCGCCGGCAAAGGTATCGGGGCGGTTCGTAGAGAACACCCAAAGGTGAGGAAACGGAGGAAAACTTCGTTTTGTGCACAGAACATGGATGCCGGGCGTGATGGTTTTCTGGCGGCGCGGTGGCGTGCCGCAAGCGTGTCCGCAGAGGTTGGGCGCGTGTCAACGGGTAGTGAACGGCTGAAGTCCGAGTATGGCTGACAAAGAGAAGTTCGACAGTGGGGATGCCGATCTCGCGCTCGAAACCGGCAAGCCGGAGCTGAAGGAGCCTCCGCGCTACAACGTGATTCTGCTCAATGACGACTACACACCGATGGAGTTCGTCGTCAATGTGCTGGAGCAATTCTTCGGGCTGGACCGGGAGAACGCGACGCGCATCATGCTCAATGTCCACACCAAGGGCAAGGGCATCTGTGGCACCTTCACCAAGGATGTGGCGGAGACCAAGACGGCCATGGTCAACAACTATGCGCGTGAGAACAATCACCCGCTGTTGTGTACGATGGAGGCGGTTTGACGAGGTGCCTTCGGTGCGTCGCCGCTTGCGGCGCGTCGGGTGACGATCCGGGCATGGATCGAAGGTTCCCTGCTGTCGCAGCCACGGCATCACGCCATCCCGGTCGGGGTGGTCGGTGCGGCTCCGGGAGGTGAGTCGCAATATTGCGTCCGCCCGTAGCAATCTACGGGCAGATGGAATCGGGCATCGGCACGGAGTGGCCGAGGCACCGGTGACAGAGAGATGAAACGGGTAGGCGGTCATGTTGAACAAAGAGCTGGAAACGTCACTCAACGAGGCTTTCAAGGAGGCGCGCGAGAAACGTCATGAATTCATGACGGTGGAGCACCTGCTGTTGGCCCTGTTGAACAATCCCACGGCCGCCCACCTGCTGCGCGTCTGCGGCGCCAGCCTGGACAAGCTGCGGCGCGAGCTGACCACCTTTATCGACGAGAACACCCCGATCCTGCCCGTCGGCGATCTGCGCGACACGCAGCCATCGCTCGGGTTCCAGCGGGTGTTGCAGCGGGCGGTCTTCCACGTCCAGTCCTCCGGCAAGTCGGAGGTCAGTGGCGCCAATGTGCTGGTGGCGATCTTCGGCGAGCAGGAGTCCCATGCGGTCTATCTACTGAACAAGCAGGACATCTCCCGGTTGGACGTCGTCAACTACATCTCCCACGGCGTGTCCAAGGTGGAGGACGACAAGGACGACGAGCGTGGTGACGAAGGTGACGGCGACGAATTCGAATCGGCCGAGGCCGCCAAGGATCCGCTCGATGACTATGCCACCAACCTCAACCAGCTGGCGCTGGAGGGGCAGATCGACCCGCTGATCGGGCGCGAGGCCGAGGTGGAGCGCACCATCCAGATTCTCTGCCGTCGGCGTAAGAACAACCCGCTGCTGGTGGGCGAGGCGGGTGTTGGGAAAACGGCGATCGCCGAAGGGCTGGCGAAGAAGATCGTCGATGGCGAGGTGCCCGACGTGCTCAAGGAGGGGGTGATCTATTCGCTCGATCTTGGCGCGCTGGTGGCGGGCACCAAGTATCGCGGCGATTTCGAGAAACGCCTGAAGGCGGTGCTCAAGCAACTGCGCAAGCGGCCTGGCGCGATTCTCTTCATCGATGAGATCCACACCATCATCGGAGCCGGGTCGGCTTCCGGTGGCGTCATGGATGCCTCCAATCTGATCAAGCCGGTGCTGGCCAACGGGCAACTCAAATGCATCGGTTCGACCACTTACAGCGAGTTTCGTGGCATCTTCGAAAAGGACCACGCGTTGGCGCGGCGTTTTCAGAAGATCGACATCGAGGAGCCGAGCGTCGATGACACCTACGAGATCCTCAAGGGGTTACGCAGCCGCTTCGAGGAGCATCACGACATCAAGTACAGCAATGCCGCGTTGCGTTCGGCAGCCGAACTGGCCGACCGTTACATCACCGACCGGCACATGCCGGACAAGGCCATCGACGTGATCGACGAGGCCGGTGCCTATCAGCGTCTGCAGCCCGAGGAGCGGCGGGGCGATACGATCAAGGTCAAGGACATCGAGGCGATCATCGCCAAGATAGCGCGCGTACCGCCGAAGAACATCTCCGCCTCCGACAAGGCGTCGCTGAAGAATCTGGCAAAGAATCTGAAGATGGTGGTGTTCGGTCAGGACGATGCGATCACCCACCTCTCCGACGCGATCAAGATGGCGCGGTCGGGATTGGGCGACGAGAACAAGCCGATCGGGTCGTTCCTCTTCACCGGCCCGACCGGGGTCGGCAAGACCGAGGTGACACGCCAGCTGGCCCAGATTCTCGGGATCGAGCTGATTCGTTTCGACATGTCCGAATACATGGAGCGTCATACCGTCTCGCGGCTGATCGGCGCGCCGCCGGGCTACGTCGGCTATGACGAGGGGGGACTGCTCACCGATGCGATCATGAAGGCGCCCCATGCGGTGCTGCTGCTGGACGAGATCGAGAAGGCTCACCCGGATGTCTTCAACATTCTGTTGCAGGTGATGGATCATGGCACGCTGACCGATACCAACGGTCGCAAGGTGGACTTCCGCAACGTCATCATCGTCATGACCAGTAACGCCGGGGCATTCGAGGCGTCGCGCGCGTCCATGGGGTTCACCAAGCAGGATCACTCCACCGACTCGATGGAGGTGGTCAAGCGGGTCTTCACCCCGGAGTTCCGCAACCGGCTCGATGCCATCATTCAGTTCAATCCTTTGACGCCGCGTTTCATCCGCAACGTCGTCGACAAGTTCATCATCCAGCTGGAGTCACAGCTGGAGGAGAAGAAGGTGTCGTTGATCGTCGAGGATTCGGCGCGTGACTGGATGGCCAAAGAGGGCTATGACGAGAAGATGGGCGCGCGCCCGATGGCACGGCTGATCCAGGAGCACATCAAGAAGCCACTGGCCGAGGAGATCCTGTTCGGCAAGCTCAGCAAGGGCGGCACGGTGCGTGTCGTCAGAAAGGAGGATGGGCTGGATTTCGAGTTTTCGACGGAGCCCGTCGCGGAAACGGGCAAGAGCTAGCCGGTTCTCGTCGTCAACCTTCCCCGGCCGGTCTCGGAGAGGTCGGGGATCACTTGTTGCGGTAGGTGATGCGACCCTTGGTCAGGTCATAGGGGGTCAGTTCGACGGTGACCGTGTCGCCGGTCAGAATGCGGATGTAGTGCTTGCGCATGCGGCCGGAGATATGGGCGGTCACCACATGACCGTTCTCCAGTTCGACGCGAAACATCGTGTTCGGCAGGGTTTCCTTGACGACGCCCTGCATCTCGATGACGTCTTGTTTAGCCATAAATACTGCTGTTGCTGATGGTCAGAGTCCGCAATTATCACCATGCGGCCGCATAAGACAAGTATTTATTGGCCCTGCAGGCCCGATTTTCGGGGCGGTTGCCGGGGTTGGCGCGGGGAGAACGGTTTGCATCCTCATGCGGGCACGTCCTAAACTACGCCGCATTTTGAGCCGCATCACAAAATTCCATGCCCAGATTTGCAGCAGTCTTTCCCGGTCAGGGGTCGCAGTCCCTCGGTATGTTGGCCGAGCTGGCGAGCAATTATCCGGAGGTCGAACGGACATTCCAGGAGGCTTCCGAGGTCCTGTCCAGGGATCTCTGGGCGCTGGCGCAGAACGGCCCGGAGGATCAGCTCAATGCCACCGTCAACACCCAGCCGCTGATGCTGGCGGCCGGCGTCGCGATCTGGCGGGTCTGGCGGCAGGCCGGTGGCTGCCAGCCCGAGGTGATGGCCGGGCACAGCCTGGGTGAATACACCGCCCTCGTCTGTGGCGGCGCGATGGATCTGGGGGATGCGGTGGTATTGGTGGCCGAGCGGGCGGCGCAGATGCAGGCGGCCGTGCCCGAAGGGGAAGGGGCGATGGCCGCGATCCTCGGTCTCGACGACTCCACGGTGATTCAGGTCTGTGAGCAGGCGGCACAGGGGCAGGTGGTTTCGGCGGTCAATTTCAACTCTCCGGGGCAGGTGGTCATTGCCGGTGAGGCGGCGGCCATCGACCGGGCCATCGGGCTGGCCAAGGATGCGGGTGCCAAGCGGGCCATCCCGCTGGCCGTCAGCGTGCCCTCCCACTGCGAGCTGATGAGGCCGGCGGCCGATGGGTTGGCGATGCATCTCGAGTCCACCGCGTTGCGGCCGCCGCGGATTCCGGTGTTGCACAATGTCGATGTGAGCAGCCATGACGACGTCGCTGCGATCCGCCAGGCGCTGTTGGCTCAGCTCTATCGGCCGGTGCGTTGGGTGGAGACGGTGGAGGCATTCCGCGATCGTGGCATCGTGCAGCTGATCGAGTTCGGCCCGGGCAAGGTGTTGACGGGGCTGACTCGGCGGATCGACAGGTCGCTTTCCTGCCAGGGGGTCTTCGACGAGGCCAGTCTGGAGAAGGCGTTGACCATTTGTGACGGAGACGAGGCATGACATTGAAGGGTGAGATCGCGCTGGTGACCGGAGCGAGTCGGGGGATCGGCAAGGCCATTGCCTTGGAGCTGGGTGGGCGGGGCGCGACGGTCGTCGGCACGGCGACCACCGAAGCGGGTGCCCGGGCCATCGGTGACTATCTTCACGAAGCGGGGATCGATGGCAGTGGCCATCTGCTCGATGTGACCGATCCCGACAGCGTGGCCGCGGTGATCGATTTCACCGCTGGCGAATATGGTCCGGTGAGCGTGCTCGTCAACAATGCCGGGATCACCCGCGACAATCTGTTGATGCGGCTCAAGGAGGAAGACTGGGCGGCGGTGATCGACACCAATCTCAGCTCGGTGTTCCGGCTCTCCAAGGCCTGTCTGCGCGGCATGATGAAGCAGCGCAAGGGCCGCATCGTCAGTATCGCATCGGTGGTGGGCGCCACCGGCAATCCGGGGCAGAGCAACTACGCGGCCGCCAAGGCGGGCATCGTCGGCTTCTCCAAGTCGCTGGCGCGCGAAGTGGGTTCCCGCGGCATCACCGTGAACGTGGTGGCGCCCGGCTTCATCGATACCGACATGACCCGTGCATTGCCGGAGGAGCAGCGCGAGGCGCTGCAGCGGGAGATCGCCCTGGGGCGTCTCGGGCAGGCCGACGAGATCGCCAAGGCGGTGGCGTTTCTGGCATCGCCCGACGCAGCCTACATCACCGGCGAGACGTTGCATGTCAATGGCGGCATGTACATGGCATGAGCCGGCCCGCAAGTGGCGGGTATTGGGAGTTTTCACTACAATAGCCCGATGTTTTCTCCACGCAGTGCCATGAATTAAGTGCACCGGAAGCACCACGCCCCCGTGCATTTAGCTCAGGGCACTGCCATGCACCACAACCATTCTTGGATAAACAGGAACTGATTATGAGCAATGATGTTGAAGAACGCGTAAGAAAGATCGTCGTCGAGCAGTTGGGCGTCAAGGAGGAGGATGCAACCCTCTCGGCCTCATTCGTCGACGACCTTGGCGCGGATTCTCTGGACACCGTCGAATTGGTCATGGCCCTCGAAGAGGAGTTCGAGACCGAGATTCCCGACGAGGAAGCCGAGAAGATCACCACCGTGCAGCAGGCCGTGGACTATATTCTGGCCCACCAGAACGGTTGATTGCCTGTTGATCGGGCCGCCGTCGGGTGGCCCTCCCCGCGAACCGTGGCGGAAGGCCTTCCGCCACGGTTCCTGTTTACCAGAAACCGGGCCTTGCGCCCGATCGATCCGCCTGATGGCCGCAGCGGCCGCGCGGTCGAAGCCATTCGCCGGATTCCTGGTGCGAATACTTCCTGCCCCCCGAGCTATTCGCCCCTGTAGATCGTTTTTCAGCAGCCAGGCAGGCTGACAACCGTTTCCATCGAACCAATACAGGTCTGAATTGTGAGCAAAAGACGCGTAGTTGTGACAGGCATGGGGATCGTCTCGCCGGTGGGCTCCACGCTGGAGACCGCCTGGCGGAACATCCGTGAAGGCAAGAGCGGGATCAGGACGATCACCGACTACGACGTTTCCGAGTTTCCGGTGCAGTTCGCCGGACTGGTGACCGACTTCGATGCCGGTGACTACATCAAGCCGAAGGATCAGAAGAAGATGGATGTCTTCATCCACTATGGCATCGGCGCCGGCATGGATGCGATCCGCGATGCCGGCCTGGAGATCGACGACGACAACGCCGAGCGTGTCGGTGTCGCGATCGGCTCCGGCATCGGGGGCATCGGCCTGATCGAGAAGAATCACGCGGCGATGCTCCAGGGCGGGCCGCGCAAGATCTCCCCCTTCTTCGTGCCGGCCTCCATCTCCAACATGATCGCCGGTAATCTGTCGATCATGACCGGTGCCAAGGGGCCGAACATCGCCATCGTCACCGCCTGCACCACCGGCACCCACAATATTGGCGAAGCAGCGCGGATGATCGCCTATGGCGATGCCGACGTCATGATCGCCGGTGGAGCCGAGATGGCCTCGACACCGCTGGGCCTGGCCGGGTTTGCCGCCGCGCGCGCTCTCTCCACCCGCAACGACGCGCCGGAACGGGCCAGCCGCCCGTGGGACAAGGATCGCGACGGCTTCGTGCTTGGTGATGGCGCCGGCATCCTGGTGCTCGAAGAGTATGAGGCAGCCAGGGCTCGTGGGGCGCGCATCTACTGCGAGCTGGCCGGTTTCGGCATGAGTGGCGATGCCTATCACATGACGCAGCCCGGTGGTGGTGGCGCCGCGCGTTGCATGAACGCGGCGTTGCGTGATGCGGGGCTCGGCGTCGAAGACGTCCAGTATATCAACGCCCACGGTACCTCGACGCCGGTGGGCGACGTGGCCGAGACCCGGGCGATTCGCGACACCTTCGGTGCCGCGGCGGACGATCTGATGGTCAGCTCCACCAAGTCGATGACCGGTCATCTGCTGGGCGCCGCCGGCGGTATCGAGGCGATTTTTTCGATCCTCGCGCTGCGCGACCAGATCGTCCCGCCGACGATCAATCTGGAGACGCCCGATCCGGACTGTGATCTGGACTATGTGCCCAATGAAGCGCGGGAGGCGAAGCTGGAGGCCGTCATGTCGAACTCGTTCGGCTTCGGTGGAACCAACGGCACGTTGTTGTTCAGGAAGATCTGACACCGCCGGTCCCCATGGCTAGCAGGCGATTACCGTGAACCCGCTCTATGCCGCCGCTCTGGTCAACGGACAGCCCGCAACCGCCATTGCGCTGGCCGATCGTGGTCTCCAGTATGGTGACGGCCTGTTCGAGACGGTGCGGGTGAGTGGCGGGCGGTGCCGCCATTGGGCGCTCCATCTGGAGCGGCTGCGGCGGGGTTGCGAAGCGCTGGGCATCCGCATGCCGGATCCCGAGCTGCTGAAGACGGAGGCCCGCCGTCTGCTCGCCTCCGGCGATTTTCAGGAGGTCATCCTCAAGCTCATCATTACCCGTGGCCGGGGCGGGCGGGGGTATGCGCCGAGAAATCTGCTGCCGCCGTCGCGCATTCTCTCTGTCCACCCGCTGCCGCGATACCCGGCGCAGTGGTATCGCGACGGCGTTGCGGCCCGGTTCTGCGATACCCGTCTCTCCAGCCAGCCACGGCTCGCCGGCATCAAGCACCTCAACCGGCTGGAGCAGGTGCTGGCGCGGCAGGAGTGGGAGAGCGACTTTGCCGAGGGTCTCATGCTCGACGATGAGGGGCATGTCGTCGAGGGGGTGATGAGCAATCTGTTCGTGCTGATCGGCGACCGTCTGGTCACGCCGCCGGTCGATCGTTGTGGTGTCGACGGCGTGATCCGGCAGTGGTTTCTGCGTCATGGTGACGACATCGGCCACGAGACGCTGGTTCAGACATTGAAACCGGAACAGCTGCTGACAGCCGATGGCGTCTTTCTCACCAACTCGGTCATTGGCGTCTGGCAGGTGACCCGTCTGCAACGGCAGAGATGGCGGCCACACCCCCTCACCGAGACGCTGCGGGCGCTGGCGGCGCGCGATGATGCTTAAGGGGCTCGCCAGGACGGCGTTGGTGCTGATCGTCATCGTGACCGCCTCGGGCGCCGCGCTGGGGTGGTTCGTCTGGCGTGAGATGCAACAGCCGCTGGCCATTCCGGAGGAGGGCATCGTCTACGAAGTGAAGGAGGGGGCCACCCTCCGCTCGCTGGCGCGTGACCTGAAGCGGCAGGGGTTGCTGCCCAATCCGTGGTACTTCGAGATCTGGGCGCGCTGGGTCGAGCCCGGTACCGCCATCAAGCGTGGCGAATACTTTCTCGCGGAAGGTTCGACCATTGCCGATCTGTTGCGGGAGTTTCGCCATGGCGTGCCGGTGCAGCACAAGCTGACGATCGTCGAGGGTAGCCGCTTCACTGACGTGGTGGCCCAGTTGCAGAAGGCCATCGAGGCCGGGTTGATGAAGCGGGTCATCGAGCCCGACCGCTATGCCGAGGTGTTCACCGAGATGACCGGTGAAGCGTCGCCCGAGGGCTGGATCTTTCCCGATACCTACCACTTTCCCAAGGGGCAGACCGACAAGGGGTTTCTCAGGCAGGCGTGGCAGCGGATGAAAGAGACGCTCGCCCGGGCGTGGGCACAACGTCAGCCCGATCTGCCGCTCAAGACCCCCTATGAGGCGCTGATTCTCGCCTCCATCATCGAGAAAGAGACCGGTGCCGCCGAGGAGCGGCCTCAGATCGGTGGCGTCTTCATCAATCGATTGAAAAAGGGAATGAAGCTGCAGACCGATCCCACCGTCATCTATGGCATGGGTGACAGCTACAAAGGCAATATCCGCAAGAAGGATCTGCGAACCGACAACCCCTTCAACACCTACACCCGCAAGGGCCTGCCGCCGACACCGATCGCCATGCCGGGCGAGGCCGCCATCATGGCGGCGGTGCAGCCGGCCGAGACCGACGCGCTCTTCTTCGTTGCCCGTGGGCGGGGGCGCCACCACTTTTCCGCCACCTACAAAGAACACAAACAGGCGGTGATCAAGTATCTGCTCGGTGGCAACGCCAGCCGTTACCGGGGTGACGACTGATGGCGGCGCGAGGGCGCTTCATCTCGTTCGAGGGTGGCGAGGGGGCTGGCAAGACGACCCAGATCGAGCGTCTGGCCGATTTTCTGCGCGCCCGTGGCGTCGATGTCGTCGTCACCCGCGAGCCGGGGGGTACCGAGGTGGGTGAGGCGATTCGTCGGGTGTTGCTCGACAAATCGTTGCCGGCGATGGCATCCGATACCGAGCTGATGTTGATGTACGCGGCACGGGTCGAGCATCTCCACAAGCGGATCCAGCCGGCGCTGGCTGCGGGGCAGTGGGTGTTGTCGGACCGCTTCGCCGACGCCAGCCACGTCTATCAGGGGGCCGGCCGGGGGCTCGATCCGGCGCGCATCGATGCCTTGGAGCGGTGGAGTCTGCAAGGGTTCGTCCCGGATCGGACCATTCTGTTCGATCTGCCGGTGGCGCAGGGAATGGCGCGGGTGCGTTCGCGCGGCGCGACCGATCGTTTCGAGCAGGAGCAGACGGCTTTCTTCGAGCGGGTGCGACAGGGGTACCTGGCGCGTGCCCGCCGTTTTCCCGAACGTTTCGTCGTCATCGATGCCGCGCGATCGGTCGATGAAGTGACGGCGCAGATCATCGCGGTCGTCGAGCCATGGCTGAGTTGACGCCCTATCCCTGGCAGCGGTTGCAGTGGCAGCGCCTGCAGCAGCAGCGCGCCCGCAATCTGCTGCCCCACGCGCTGCTACTCTATGGCCAGCCCGGCCTCGGGCTCGACCACTTTGCCCGGGTCCTGATGCAGTCACTGGTGTGTGGTTCGCCAGGGGAAGATGGTGTCGCCTGCGGCCGTTGTCCCGCCTGCCGCCAGTTCATGCAGGGAGTCTACCCCGACTATCAGCAGGTGGTGCCGGCGGAGGGCAAGGCGGCCATCCTGGTCGATCAGATTCGAGAACTCAATGACTTCATCGCGCTGACGCAGAGCGCCCACGGGCGCAAGCTGGCGTTGCTGACGCCCGCGGATCACATGAACGTCAATGCCGCCAACAGCCTGCTGAAAACGTTGGAGGAGCCCTCGGGCGATACCGTCATCGTATTGGTGGCCCATTCGCTCAGCCGCCTGCCGGCCACGATTCGCAGCCGTTGCCAGCTGGTGAAGTTCGGTAAGCCGCCACGCGAAGTGGCGCGTGACTGGCTGGCTTCGCGGGGCTGCGAGCAGATCGATCATCTTCTGCATCTGGCTGGTGGTGCGCCCTGCCTGGCGGCCCGGATGAACGATCCGGCGCTGCTGGCCAGCTATCATGATACCGTGACCGCGCTGCTGGAGGCGCTGGAGTCGCGTCGGACCGTGATCGAACTGCGCCAGATCGCCGGGGAGGTCGAACCGGTGCGACTGGTCCAGTGGGTGCAAAGTGTGCTGCGTGACCTGCAACGGGCGTCTCATCGCCTGCCGGATGCTGGTTTTGAGAACTCCGACCACATTCCGCTGTTGCGCCGTCTGGCCGGGTTGCTAGACTCGTCTGCGGTCTTCGAGGTGAGTGATCGCGTCGTCAGGTTGGCGGCGGTCGTCGAACATCCGCTCAATACCGATCTGTATCTCGACGATCTGTTGCAGAACTGGATGCGCCTCGCCGTATCGCAGTAGTCACCCGACAACAGCAGGCAATACCGGAATCTGATACACCATGGCTGACGGACACCCGATTCTCTCGCTCTCCATCAAGGAGAAGAACTCCCTCTATGCGGCCTATATTCCGTTCATCAAGAATGGCGGGTTGTTCATCCCGACTGGCAAGCCCTATCAGCTCGGTGACGAGGTTTTCATTCTGCTCCATCTGATGGATGAGCCGGAGCGCATCCCGGTGGCGGGCAAGGTGGTTTGGGTGACGCCCCGTGGTGCGTCGGGCAGTCGCACACCCGGTATCGGCGTTCAGTTCAACGCCGAGGACAAGGGGGGCACACGGCAGAAGATCGAGGATCTGCTGGGTGGCTCACTGGCAACCGAAAAGCCAACGCATACGATGTAGCCCGGGCGGTAACAACGCCAGATCGTCGGGGCGGTCGATATCGTCCAGGGCCGGGAGCAGCGCACACGCTGCACCGGCCCTTTTCATTTGGGCCAGTGTCTGTTCCAGCACCCGACCCGATCCCCATTCGATGCCGTCGAAACAGCGATTGGGCAGTGGTCGCCGGGTGCCGATCAGCACGAATCCGCCGTCACGTGCCGGACCGAGCACGACCGGCTTGTCTTGCAGCGCCTGCCGGGCCCGGGTGAGATAGCCGGGGGTGATGAAGGGGCAGTCACTGCCAATCAACAGTGCCGGTTGCCGGTGACGGGTCACCGTGTGGTCGAGTGCGTGCCGCATGCGCTGCCCGAGATCCCGCCCCCGCTGCAAGCCACGATCCAATCCGAACCGCCTCGCCAAGCGATCCAGCGCACGGCTGTCGTTCCCCGGCGGGGACCACAGGGCGGTGGTGCCGTCTGCGCCTCGGCATTGCCACAAGGTGTGTAGGAGCAGCTCGTAGTGGAGCGTTGCGCTGCGTGCCGGCGTCAGGCGCGGATGCATCCGGGTCTTGACCCGGCCGTGTCGTGGCGCCTTGGTGAAGACGATGAGCCGGTGGCTACTGGCCATAGTAGCGCCGGTGCAACCAGCGGGGAGAGACGCCGAGAAAATAGGCCAGCCGTAGGTGCCACATGCGCAGAATACTGCGCAGAATGCCGTTGCGCTCCCAGTAGCGCATCGAGATCGTGACGGTTGCGGAGAAGCAGGTGGGCCGGACGATGGCCTTGAGACGCCGGCTGAGTGCGATGTCCTCCATCAACGGAATGTCGGGGAACCCGGAGACGAACCAGAACAGGTCGCGACGCACGACGATGGCCTGGTCGCCGGTGGCGATCCCGCTGAGGCAGCTGCGCCAGTTCATCAGGGTCGTGATGAGGCGGAACAGTGGGCGGTCTTGATCGGGGCGCACATTGAAGCGGCCCCAGGCCGGGCCGGCGCCACGGCAGAATCGTCGTAACTGGGCGATGGCCGGATCGGAGAGGCGCGTGTCGGCGTGGAGAAAGAGCAGCATCCCGCCCCGCGCCTCGGTTGCGCCGGCATTCATCTGCCGGGCACGCCCCGTCGGCGCGACCATTACCCGGTCGGCCAGCCGGTCGGCGATCTCGCCGGTGGCGTCGTCGCTGCCGCCATCGACGATGATGATCTCCAGTCGCTCTCCGCGCAGAGCTTGCAGCGGGGTGAGCGTCGCTGCCAGGTGCCGGGCTTCGTTCAACGTGGGGACGATG
>Ga0256914_1003207_pt1 | contig 13033 bp, 11 predicted proteins | sample HulkmetaG_FD_191571 | JGI IMG/M metagenome (GOLD analysis project Ga0256914, IMG submission 191571) | Hydrothermal chimney microbial communities from Main Endeavour vent field at the Juan de Fuca Ridge, Pacific Ocean - Hulk | ecosystem: Environmental > Aquatic > Marine > Hydrothermal vents ... | reverse complement strand
CCGACCATCCGGAATTGGGCGGTCTCCATTTCGTGCTCGGCAACCTCTACGCCCAACAGTCACGCTGGGCCTACGCCCAACAAGCCTATTTCCAGGCCTACGCCGCCGAACCGGGCAATCCCGATTACGCCTTCAATCTGGCGGTGAGCCTCGATCATCTCGGCAAACCCGAGCAGGCGTTGCGTTTCTATCGCAAGGCCTTGGAGCTGGCACGTGCGCGCACGGCCGCCTTTCCCAAGGCGGCGGCCGAACGACGGGTCCGTGAACTGACGGAAAGCGGGGTGGGCTGATGGGCGCGCCGGGACGCATGCGGTTGGGAGACCTGCTCATCGCACGAGGGGTCATCACCCCGGATCAACTCAAGATCGCCTTGACCGAGCAGCAGCATGAGCGCCTTCCCTTGGGCGAGCTGCTGGTGCGCCTGGGTTTCGCCACGGAGTCGGTCATCAAAGACGCCGTTTCGGAGGTGCAGCAGGCCGAGAGCATCGACCTGGAGCGGGTGGCGCCCGACCAGCAGGCGCTCAAGCTGTTGCCTCGAAGAGAAGCACGCAAGTTTCGCGTCATGCCGGTCTCTTTCGATCCGGCCACGCGAGAGCTGAGCGTCGCCATTTCGGATGTCTATGACCTGACGCGGATCGATCAATTGCGGGCGGTGGTGGGAAACGACATCGCCATCCGTCCTCTGCTCGCCGGCGACAGCGAGATCGAGCAGGCCATCGACCGCTTCTACGGCATCGAGCTCTCCATAGACGGCATCTTGCACGAACTGGAAACCGGCGAGGTGGACCCTTCGCTCCTGCAGAGCGGCCAGGCGGAATACAGCCAGCCGGTGGTGAGGCTGGTGGATGCCCTTCTGTCCGACGCGGTCCGGCGCCAGGCTTCGGACATCCATTTCGAGCCCGAGCGGGGCTTTTTGCGCATCCGCTACCGGATCGACGGCGTGTTGCGCCAGGTGCGCAGCCTCCATATCAGTTACTGGCCGGCCATGGTGGTGCGGCTCAAGGTGCTTTCGGGCATGAATATCGCAGAAGTGCGGGCCCCCCAGGACGGCCGCTTCACCAAGGTGGTCACCGGACGGGAAGTGGACTTTCGCGCTTCGGTCCATCCCACCACCCACGGTGAAAATTTCGTGCTCAGGGTCCTCGATCGGGACCGCGGCATCGTGGAACTGGACCGGCTCGGGCTGCATGAAGAGGCCTTGGTCACCTTGAAAATCATGCTCGCCCGTCCGGAAGGGATCCTGCTGGTCACCGGACCCACCGGAAGCGGCAAGACCACCACCCTCTACTCCATGCTCAACCATGTGAACAAGGAGACGGTCAACATCATGACTTTGGAGGATCCGGTGGAGTATCCCCTCACTATGATCCGCCAGACCTCGGTCAACGAAGCGGCCAAGGTGGACTTCGTCAACGGCATCCGCTCCATGCTCCGTCAAGACCCCGACATCATGCTCATCGGCGAGATCCGGGACGAAGAGACCGCCGAGATGGCCATGCGTGCGGCCATGACCGGACACCAGGTCTTCTCCACCCTCCACACCAACAGCGCGGTGGGAGCCATATCCCGCCTTCTCGACCTGGGCATCCTTCCCGATCTGTTGGCCGGCAACATCATCGGCATCATCGGCCAGCGCCTGGTGCGGCGTCTGTGTGTGGAGTGCCGAGCGCCTTACGAGGCCAACGAAGTGGAGCGCAGGCTCCTGGGTGTGGAGGAGCCGGTAACACTCTACCGGGCGGTGGGTTGTCCCGCGTGCGACAACACGGGCTATCGTGGCCGCATCGCGTTGATGGAGCTGTTGAAGATGGATCCGGAGCTGGATGAGCTGATCACCACGCGCCGGCCGGTGCGCGAGCTGTTGCAGGCGGCGCTGGACCGTGGTTTCCGCCCCTTGGCCGAAGACGGCGCGCAGCGGGTGATGGAGGGGCTGACCACCCTCGACGAGCTCTCCCGCGTGGTGGACCTGACCCACAGGTTGTGACGGAACGATCATGGCGCTCTATGCCTACAAAGCGATGGACTCGGCCGGCAAGCTGGTCTCCGGCAACATGGACGCCCGCGACGAGGAGGAGCTCGAGCGCCGCCTCCACGGCATGGGGCTGGAGCTGGTCCGCAGCAAGGAGATCCTTCCCAGCCGTTTCTTCGGCCGCCGTCGCATCACGCGCAAGGATCTGATCGGCTTTTCCTTCCATCTGGAACAGCTCCTGCGCGCCGGTATCTCCGTAGTGGAGGGGCTGGAAGACATCCGCAACAGCACCGACAACCCCATGTTTCGGGGCATCGTGGCCACCTTGCTCGCCGACATCGAAGGCGGCAAGAGCCTCTCCCAGGCCATGGCCAGGCATCCCGATGCGTTCGACGAGGTGTTCATCTCCTTGGTGCGCGCGGGAGAAGAGTCGGGAAAACTGGACGAGGTGTTTCACAACATCGCCGAGGCCCTCAAATGGCAGGACGAGATCGTGGCCCAAACCATTCGGGCGGTGCTCTATCCCGCTTTCGTGTTGCTGGTGGTGATGGGCGTGGTCACTTTCATGATGATCTACCTAGTGCCGCGATTGGTGGGATTTCTCACCGGAATCGGGCATGAGATTCCACTCCATACGCGAGCGCTCATCGCCACGTCCAACGCCTTCGTCGACTACTGGTATCTGATTCTCGGCTTGCCTTTGGCGCTGATGGCGGGGTACAGGTTCCTGTACCGCCGAAGCCCGCTGTTTCAGATCTTCGCCGATCGTCAAAAGCTTCGCCTCCCGGTGGTGGGTCCCATCCTTGAGAAGATCGCCCTGGGGCGGCTGGCCAACTACCTTGCGCTCACCTACCGCGCCGGGCTGGGGGTGATGGATGCCATACGGTTGTGTGAATCGGTGGTGGGCAACGCCCATGTGCGCAAGGGGCTGGTGGAAGTCCAGCAGCGGCTCTCCGAAGGGGAGACCATCAGCAAGTCCTTCGAGAAGACCGGTCTGTTCCCGGTGCTGGTGGTGCGCATGCTTCGAGTGGGCGAGGGGACCGGAGCCCTCGATGACGCCCTCATGAACGTCGCCTACTTCTACGAGCGGGACGTGCGTGAATCCATCGACCGCATGCAGAGTCTCATCGAGCCGTCGCTTACCGTAATGCTGGGAGTCATTCTGGGTTGGGTGATGTTGTCGGTTCTCGGCCCCATCTACGAAAACATCGCCAGGCTGATGGTGTGAGCTGCTTCGGAGACTGGATGTGAAACGCATTCTCCATCTCACCGACCAAGGGATCACCCAGTACTTGATCCAGGGCGGACGGTTGCTGGGCGAACGGTTCCATGCCGCCGACGACGAAGGCCGGAGCCGGCTTGAGTCGGATTTGAAACGGGCGCCCGCCGTGCCCACCCGTTTGCTTCTGGATATCACGGAAGAAGAATTTCACCAGGAGCGGGTGCCGCACGTCTTTCATCACGACCAGCAGAAGATATTGGAACGGCGTCGCCGCCAGCGATTTCATGGTGGGCGGTGGAGCCACTGGGAGCACCAGGGTAGGGAAGATCGGGGCCGCAAGGACGACATCTTTCTTTTGTCGGGCATCACCCGAGAAGAGGTGGTGCAATTCTGGCTGGAGCCGGTGATGGCGGCCTGCGTCGATCTGGAACGGATGACTTCGGTTCCCCTATTGGCACCGAGGCTCTATCGCCGCATGCGCATCCGCCATTCCCATGTGCTGTTCGTCAGTCACGGGAAAGGGGGCGGCATCCGCCAGACCTACCTGCATGAAGGCCGGCTCAAGGCCAGCCGGCTGGCCCCTACGCCGGCATATCGAGAAAAAGACTATGTGAGCCCCATCCTGCAAGAGGTGCGGCGGATGAAGCAGTTCCTCAACACCGCCCACTTCCTGCCGTACGACGAAACGCTGCATCTGTACCTGCTCGGCAGTCATGAAATCATCAGTCTGTTGGGGCGAGAGACGCTCAGCGGCGACGGCATTCATCTCCACAATTACGACATTCATGCGTTGGCACAACGATTCCATTTCAAGGGACTGCACGACAGCCGCTATGCCGATGCCTTCTACTCCTTGCTGGCTGCCACCGATCCAAGAGCGCCCTCCTATCTCACGCCAGCCGAGCGGCGCGGTCATTATCACCATCTGGCACGAAGGGCCATGGGTGCGGCGGCCGCCCTGGTCATGGTGTCTGGCCTGGGTCTGGTGACGCACCAAATTCTCGGCGCTTCGGCCGCGCGCAAGGAATTGGCTCGACTCGAGCAGGAGATCGGACGGTATGAAGCCGGTCTCGCGCGTCTGAAGGCCCAACGTCCAGCGAGTGAACCCTCGGGCTTTCTCATGCAGGATGCAGTCCGTTTCCACGACCGCTTGAGTCGGATCGACCGGTCGCCTTTCGAGTGGTTTCCCGTGGTGGGACAAGCCCTTCTGGAGCATCCAGACATTCGACTCACCCGGGTGAGCGCTAAGCTGATGGAGGGGGAAACCGATTCCTTGGAGGGGAGGGAAGGTCGGTCTTTAGACGGTCCGGTGGAGTCCGATACCGGCCCCCGGGCCGAGGTGCGGTTGGAAGGGGAGATCGCAGGAGAGGGGCGCTCGTTCCGGGCGCTCCATCAGGAGTTCATGACCCTGATTCGGCGTCTGAGGAACAGTCCGGAATTCGCAGAGGTGCGGGTGGATCGTTGGCCTGTGGAGATCCGTACCGACCGCTCACTGGTCCTGGAAGGAGATGGTGGTCATGCAGATGGCCCGAAGAGATTCGCCATGACCTTGGTGGGGAGGGCGCTGTTGTGAGTCTCGGTGCTGCGTTTCGCGATTTGCACTGGCCGGCATTGAAGGGGCGGTTTTATCTGCTGCTGGGCACGGTGACCCTTTTCGCCGCCGTATTGATCTGGCTCCATCTCGACGCCGCGGCAGTGAGGTCGGCCGTGGGCGAGTCCGAAGCCCGGCTCCGTGAAGTGCGCGACGCCTATTTCCGCGAGGAAGAGTCGGTACGTCTGGCGAAGACGTACCGGGAGCGCTACCAGAAAGTGGAGCAGACCGGGTTGCTCAAACCGCTGGATCGCATCGCGTTGCTCGAGCTCATCGAGCGTTACCGCAAGGAGGAGGCGATTCCAACCTTGACCTTGAGGTTCGAACCCGAAAAGGCGCTTGACGGTTATCGAGGGGTGAGGCCGGAAAGGCACCGCCTCCACGCCAGCCTGCAGCACCTGGAGTTCGCTCTGCGGGACGAACTGGAGCTCGATCGCCTGCTTCGGCTGTTGGCCGGCGCGGGCGAAGGGGTTTTCGTAGTGGAAGATTGCCGGCTTTCCCGGAGGGACCGGGTCCTCCATCTCGACGCGCCCGGCAACGTCTCCGGTCGATGCAGCCTGCGTTGGCTCAATCTCTCACCCGAAGAGGTCCATGATGGCTGAAAGAAGGGCACACACCGTCGCCGCACTGCTCCTTCTGTCGTTGACATGCTCCTGTGCGATGGGAGGAAGCGATCGGTTGGGGCGCCTCCTGACTTCGCCCGAGGAGCGGCGGTTCATTGCCGACCGCGCGCGGATGGACGAGGGGCGAGCCGATGCCATGGCGGCCGTCCGCTTCGAAGGCGCCATGCGTGCAGAGGACGGTCGGCTCGCCCTCTGGATCAATGGCCATCGTTACGATGACCCCGATGCGCTGCGCCGCTTGGGCTTGGTCCTGTCCGACGACTCGGTGCTTCCGCCGAGGGTCGCGCTGCTCACCCACGACAAGCGAGTGGTCTATCTGCGCCCCGGACAGATGTACGATCCCGCCACGGGTGACGTGACGGAGATGTGGCAAAGGATGCCGGTAGAGCGCGATCAGGCTGATCGGCCCCCGGCACAGCCGAGTTTGGCGGTGGCCGAACGTCAATCGAGGCGCAGGCCATGATTCCCGGACGTAAGCGAGGCGGTTTCACGCTGGTCGAACTGGCCGTGGTGCTGTTCGTCCTCGCGCTCTTGACCGGCGGCCTGGCCACTTCGGTCACCGCCTACCTGGAGAACAAGGCTTATGCCGACACCCGGGAGAACCTGGAGAGGGCCGCCAAAGCCCTCGTCGGTTATACCCTGGACCACGGCGGCGCCTTTCCATGGGCGGACGTGGATGGAGACGGGGTGTCCGACACCGGCCGGGCACGGGGCAACCTTCCATGGAAATCTTTGGGGCTTTCCCGGCGCCAAGGGCTGGACGCCTGGATGCAGCCCCTCGGATACCATCGCGACGACGCCTTGGAGGTCCGTGATCTCGGCGGAAACGCCTTGACCTTGCCGGGTGGCGCCGTGGCGGTGTTGTGGTCTCCCGGTGCCGACCACGCCGATTACGCCGAGAACGGCGATGGTGACGCCGTCTATGTGCAGGATGGGCCCGTGGAAGGGGTCTATGACGATGAAGTGACATGGATCCCATCCACCACCCTGTACGAAACCTGGGCCCATGCTGCGGACGTGCTGCGCGATTCCGAACGGGCCCAACTGACTTTGGAAACCATGCGTCGGATCCAGGGGGTTCTCATCGGCCATGCGCTGCTCAACGGCGGAAAACTGCCCGCGGCCGACACCGACGGGGATGGACGGGCCGATTCGGGCCGTGACCAAGGGACTTTGCCGTGGCGGACGCTCGGCTTGACGCCGACCGAAGGGCGCGACGCCTGGAATCGACCCTTCCGCTACCACGTGGACACCACCTATCGCTCGGGCTCCGGCGTGGCCTTGCCCGACACCAGCGGCGGGATCCGAGTCTTCGACAGTTCCGGCAATGCCTTGACCCCACCCGACCCGAACGGTCCCGTGGCCTTGTTGCTCTCTTTCGGCGTGGATGGCGATGCCGAGGGGGACAACGGGGACGGGGATGGGTTCTACACCGCCGATGTCGTTTCCGCCGGTGTGTTCGACGATTTGGTGACCTGGCTGTCCCGGCCCGAGCTGCTGGATCGGCTGGCGGCGGCGAGGGTGTGGCCTTGACTCTCTATGACAGCGGTTCGTCGTCGAGTGTCAATAAACGGCCGCCGCTCGCCGAGCGACGCATGAAAAAGGCCCATTGCGGCGGCCAACCGTGCGCCGGTTCACATAAATTGACGTTGGCATGAAGGTTGCTGCAAGAACCATCGAAAACCTTTTTCGAATGCAAGACTTTTTTCGACACATGAGGACCTGCACATGGCTCACGATAAACTCAAGCGCAACGGGGGCTTCACTCTGGTGGAGATCGCCATCGTCCTAGTCATCATCGGGTTGCTGCTGGGCGGCATCCTCAAGGGGCAGGAGCTGATGACCAACGCCAAGATCAAGCGGGTGGTGAACGACTTCAACGGCATCACTGCGGCCATCTACAGTTACCAGGATCGTTATGGGGCATTGCCGGGAGACGACAACGCCGCCGAGACTCGATGGAGCGGGGTGTGCGGCAACGGCGGCAATGGCAATGGCGTGATCGACGGCAACTGGTATTCCAGCAACGTGAATGACGAAAGCCGGGAAATCTGGGGCCATCTGCGTGCCGCGGGGTTGATCAACGGCTCCAAGGACAACTGCAAGAACCCCACCCATGCGTTCGGAGGCCGAATCGGTATCGAAGACACCTACGGCGGACTCTATGGCACGGTCATTTGTCTGGAGGATATCGAAGGCAAGATCGGCGAGATTCTCGACCGGCAACTGGATGATGGAATCATCAACACCGGCAGCGTCCGCGGCGTTCGGGTTACCGGGAGCAACACCGAGTGGGACATCGACGCCGGCATCTATCACGTCTGCAAGAAACTCTGAAGCCTGACGCTTCCTCCCGTCGTCACCGGGGCCTTTGGCCCCGGTTTTTTTGTTCAGCCGTGACGTGATTTCGTCGTCCGGCGGCCATGGAGGCGGCAAATGAACGTCGTCCGCCCTTTGGAGCCGGCCCAAGCCGTTGTTTTTGCGTCTTCCGACGCCAGGCACGGTTGTTGCTTCATGAGGGGCGGACGGAACATCGAGGGCAAGCCATGCAGACGACCGAGCCGGCGGACGACACTCTGGAGGTCGCATTTGAAACCTTCAACCAGGTGGGGCGGCAGCTCACCGATGCTTACGAAGCATTGCAACGGCGCGTGGCCGTGCTCACCGAAGAACTGGCGCGGGCCCGTTCCGAGACCCTCGATCAACTGCGCGAGAAAGAACGGCTGGCCCACCGCCTCCAGCGGCTGGTCGAAGTGCTGCCCGGTGGCGTTCTGGTGCTAGACGACCAGGATCGGGTCCAACTGGCCAACACCCTGGCGCGCGAGATCTTTGGCGAAAGGATCCAGGGACGGGCCTGGCGCGAGCTTCTCGAACGCCTCAGTCCCGCTCGCGGAAACGAGATCCGCACGCCCGCCGGGCGCTGGCTCTCCCTGTCGAGTCGTTCCCTGGGGGCGGGTGAGGGGCGGGTGCTGTTGCTGGCCGACGTGACCGAGGGGCGCCGCATACAGGAGATGGCCAGCCGCAACGAACGGCTGCAGGCCTTGGGGGAGATGGCGGCCCGCCTGGCCCATCAGATCCGCACGCCACTGGCTTCGTTGCTGCTCTATTTGTCCCAGTTGGGCGCCGCCGAAATGGACGAGGCCCGGCGCGCCCGGATCGTCGCTTCGGCGCGTGAGCGGCTGCGCCACCTGGAGCGGACGGTGGACAACATGCTCGCGTACGCCCGGGGCGCGGGGGACCGGCGACGACGGGTGGCGCCGGCCTGGCTGCTGACTCAGTTCAGGGAGCTCATGGCGCCCAAGTTGCAAGCGGTGGAGGGCGTCCTGGAAGTGGTGGACGACACCGATGGGACCGACATCTTGGGCGACGGCGACGCGCTGCTCGGCGCGCTGGTCAACCTGGGCGTCAACGCGGTGGAAGCAGGGGGCGTGGGGGTGCGGATCCGGCTCGAAGCCTCTTGTCGCGGCGACGCGCTGTGCTTCGTGTTGGAAGACGACGGGCCGGGCATACCGAAGGCGGATCTCGACAAGGTGACGGCGCCCTTCTACACCACCCGCCCCGGCGGCACCGGTTTGGGGTTGGCCGTCGTCAAGGCGGTGGTCGAGAGCTTGGGCGGCGGCGTTCGGCTGGAAAACCGGAGCCGGGACGGTCTGCGGGTCACCCTGACGCTGCCGACGGCGCCGGCGCCCGCCCTGCCCTCGGGAGCGCCGGCGTCGGAACGGACCGGTGAATTGCTGGAGAGAAGGCCATGAACGATCGTAAAGTGCTCATCGTAGAGGACGACGAAGCCCTGCGCCTGGCCCTGTGCGAAACCTTGCAACTGGCCGGGCATGCCGTGGTCGGCGCTCGGGAAGGGGGTGAGGCCATGACCCGCATCGCCTCGGATCCGTCCATCGCGCTGGTCGTTTCCGATGTCCAGATGTCGCCCATGGACGGCCACGCGTTGCTCGAGCGGCTCCAGCGGGAGCGGCCCGATCTCCCGGTGGTTCTGATGACCGCCTACGGCACCATCGACAAGGCGGTGGCGGCCATGCGCCAGGGTGCCCGAGACTACCTGGTCAAGCCCTTCGATGCCGAAGTCCTGCTGGAGATGGTGGAACGGTTCCTGCCCCACACGGCGCAGGCGGACGAGCCCATGGTGGTGGCGGATCCCCTGACCGAGCGGATGGCCGCGCTCGCCCGCAAGGTGGCGGCCAGCGACGCCACCGTGCTCATTCTGGGCGAGTCGGGCACGGGCAAGGAGGTGCTGGCCCGTTACATCCATCACCATTCGCTCCGAGCGGATGGGCCTTTCGTGGCCGTCAACTGCGCGGCCATTCCGGAGAACATGCTCGAGGCGATCCTCTTCGGCCATGAAAAAGGGGCCTTCACCGGCGCCCACCAGGCGCGGCCGGGCAAGTTCGAGCAGGCCCAGGGCGGTACCCTCTTGCTCGACGAGATCTCGGAAATGGATCCGAGCCTCCAGGCCAAGCTGCTGCGCGTGCTCCAGGAACGGGAGGTGGAGCGGCTGGGAGGACGTCGCCCCGTCTCCCTGGACGTGCGGGTGTTGGCCACCAGCAACAGGGACCTGGCCGCGGCCGTGGCTGAAGGGCGTTTCCGTCAGGATCTCTATTATCGGCTCAACGTGTTTCCGCTCCAGGTGCCGCCGTTGAGGGCACGGCCGCGGGACATCCTACCTCTGGCGCGACGCTTTCTCGTGCGCCACACCCCGGTGCCGCCGGTGCCCGAGCTGACGCCTCAAGCGTGCGAACGGCTTCGGAACCATGGGTGGCCGGGCAACGTACGGGAGCTGGAAAACGTCATCCAGAGGGCGTTGATCCTTCGTGTCTCCGATCGCATCGGGCCGGAGGAGATTCAGTTCGAGCTTTTGCCTCTGACGTCCGACGAAGGGGCGCCGGCGCCGTCATCCGTGGCGCCCACGGCGGAACGGCTGGAGGACGACCTTCGTCGTCGTGAGGCCGATCTCATCCTCGCCGCCCTCGCCGAAGGCGGAAGCCGAGCGGAAGTGGCGCGGCGTTTGGGCATCAGCCCGCGCACGCTCCGTTACAAGTTGGCACGGCTGCGCGAGGCCGGAATTTCCGTACCGGCGTGAGATGGCATGGAAACTGCTTCATTTCGTGGGTGTGGATGGAGGTGACGAGCCACCGTCGTTTCGACGGCAGTTGGAGGGAGGAAAACCGTCATGAGCAACGTGGACATCAGCCGGCTTCTGCATCAGATGCGGCAAATGGCGGCCGCCGCCGAGAACCGGCCGGTCGCCGCCGAAGGCGAGGGCGCCGGCGGCGTCGCATTCGAACGCATCCTGGGCGAATCCCTGCGCAAGGTGAACGAGTTGCAGCAGAACGCCACCGCCATGGCCACCGCATTCGAGCAGGGTGATCCCAACGTGGATCTGGCGGAGGTGATGGTGGAACTCCAGAAAGCGAGCGTGTCGTTCAACGCCATGGTGGAGGTGCGCAACAAGCTGCTCACCGCCTATCAAGAAGTGATGAACATGCAGGTGTGATGCCGGACCGGTCTGGGCTTTTTGGAGAGCGACGATGGCACTGGTGAAGACTGAAGATCTCATGGCCCAGGTGCAGGGGTTCACTGCCCTGCCGGCGGTGAAGCAAGTGGGACTCATGGTGGCCTTGGCCGCCACCATCGCGCTGGCCGTGGCCGTGGTTCTCTGGTCCCGGGCGCCCAACTACAGCCTGTTGTATGCCAACCTATCGGCCCAGGATCTCGCGGCGGTGGCCGCCGTCTTGGACGACGCCCGCGTGCCCTACAAGCTGGAACACGGCACCGGTACCATCCTGGTGCCTTCGTCCGAGGTCCACGACCTGCGCCTGAAGCTGGCGGCTCGGGGCTTGCCCGAGACCGAGGCCACCGGCTATGAGATCTTGGATCAGGAGACCGGCTTCGGAACCAGCCGGTTCCTGGAGCGCAAACGCTATCAGCGTGCCCTCGAAGGGGAGTTGGCCCGTTCCATCGACAGCATCAGCGTGGTACAGAGCGCCCGCGTCCATCTGGCGCTTCCCAAGGAGTCGGTGTTCCTCAGAGACCGCGCCAAGCCGAGCGCTTCGGTGCTGGTGCGGCTCAAGCCCGGGGGACGCCTCAATGAGTCTCAGATCGCCGGCATCGTCCACCTGTTGGCCTCCAGCGTTCCCGGCCTGGAACCCGAGGCGGTGACGGTGGTGGACCAGAAGGGGCGCCTTTTGAGCGAGGACGCGCAGGCGCGGGAACCGACCCTCAATGCCAGTCAGTTCGAATACAACCGCCGGTTGGAAGAAGAGTATCGGGGGCGGATCCTGGAGATCCTGGCGCCCATCGTCGGAACCGCAGGGGTGCGTGCTCAGGTGACCGCGGAGCTGGATTTCACCGTCACCGAGGAGACGCGGGAAAGCTATGAGCCCGACCCACGCGCGGTGCGCAGTGAGCAGATCCGCGAGCGGAAGAACACCAGTGGGGAGGCCGAGGGGATTCCCGGCGCCCTCACCAACCAACCGCCACGGGGTGGCAGTTTGAGCACCACCGATGTGGGTCAGGAACCGGTGCAGAGCAGCTCCCGCGAGGTGGTGCGCAATTATGAGGTGGACCGCGCCATCCGCCACAGTAAACATGCGCCGGGGCGCATCCAACGCCTCTCCATCGCGGTGGTCCTGGACTACCGTAAGACCCTGGATGCCGAAGGAAAGGTTCAGCAATCGCCTCTCTCGCCGGAGGAGATCGAACGCATCACCGAGCTGGTGAAGAAGGCGGTGGGTTTCGATGCTGAACGCAACGACAGCATCCATGTCATCAACATGCCTTTCCAGGGTGATGTGCCCGTGGCCGGAGAAGAGGAAGAGATCCCCTTGTGGCAACAGCCCTGGATCTGGGATCTGGCCAAGCCCCTCTCCGGTGTGCTCTTCGTTCTCATCCTCGCCCTGGGTGTGCTCAGGCCCGCCCTCAAAAATCTGGCCGAGACTGGACGCATCATCGAAAGTGAGGCCAATACCCAGCGCTTGCCACAGGGCGCTGCGGCGGCTGGATTGCCTTCGCCGGAAGGAGAAGGGGAATCCGGTTCGACGGCGGAGGGGGTCTCTGCCGCGCAGGCGTCCGTCCAAGGCGCCGTTGGTGCTCAGGCCGAGGGTGAAGATGGCCCCTCTTCGGAGGGTGGCGGCGGTCCGGATTTGGCCGTGGCCCGCACCCTGGTTCAGCAGGACCCGCGTCGCGTGGCCCAGGTGGTGAAAAGCTGGGTGGCCGCCGATGAGTGATGGAGCTGCCATGGAATTGGGCGGTGTGGAAAAGGCCGCCATCCTGATGATGAGCCTCGGAGAGAAGGAGGCCGCCGCCGTCCTGCGCCACATGGAACCGCGGGAGGTGCAGCGCCTGGGGGAAGTGATGGCCTCCCTGGAGCACGTCAGCCGGGAGAAGATGGAGGCGGTACTGGAACAGTTCATCCAGACCATGGAAGAGGACACCTCCCTGGGCGTGGATGCCCAGGAGTTCGTGCGCAACACCCTGGTGGAAGCTTTCGGTGTGGAGAAGGCCGCCAGCCTCATCGACCGCATCATCACCAAGCCCAACAGCAAGGGGATCGAGACGCTCAAATGGCTCGATGCCCGCGCCATCGCCGAAATCTTCCGCCAGGAACATCCTCAGATCGT
>Ga0256914_1003206_pt1 | contig 13034 bp, 13 predicted proteins | sample HulkmetaG_FD_191571 | JGI IMG/M metagenome (GOLD analysis project Ga0256914, IMG submission 191571) | Hydrothermal chimney microbial communities from Main Endeavour vent field at the Juan de Fuca Ridge, Pacific Ocean - Hulk | ecosystem: Environmental > Aquatic > Marine > Hydrothermal vents ... | reverse complement strand
CCACTCCTTGGGCAGAGATGGCTACCTTAGCCATAACGCAAGACCTCAGCCGGGAGGAGCTTGGCCGCCTGCCGGGCAGGGTAGATGGTGGCCAAGAGGGCCAGGATCAGGGCTGAGACTGAGATCACCGTCACGTCAAAGGGTTGGACCAGGACCGGAAGATGGTCTACAAAATAGACATCAGTGGGTAATTTGATCAAGGGATAACGGGCCAACAAGAAACAAATTCCAAGCCCCCCGGCCACCCCGAGGATCATTCCCGTGGCCCCGAGGAGAAAACCGGTCAGCATGAAGATGCGCAGGATACTACGGTCGCAGGCCCCCATGGACTTGAGGATGGCAATATCCGGGCGTTTTTCGGAGACGAGCATGATCAAGGCCGCCACGATATTAAAGGCCGCCACCAGGACGATGAGGGTGAGGATGATGAACATGGCCATCTTTTCCAATTTTAGGGCAGAGAAGAGGCTGGCGTTCATTCGTCGCCAATCAATGACCCAATAGGGAAAACCGAGTTTGGCTGCCAGTATTTTGCTGAATTCCGTGGCATAGAAGGGATCGTTCAGGCGCACCTCGAGCATGGTTACCGCCTGGCCTATCTGGAGGAGTTGTTGGGCGGTGGAGAGGGAGATGAAAGCCAGGCTGGCGTCGAATTCGTAAAGCCCGGTCTCAAAGATACCGACCACCTGAAAGGTCTTGATCCTGGGCAAGAGACCAAAGGGGGTCGCCCGTCCCTGGGGGACAATGAGCCGGACCCGATCTCCGATCATTACCCCAAGGGAAGCCGCTAACCTCTTCCCCAAGACAATGCCCGGTGGGGACCTTTTTTCAAGGGCTGAAAGCGAGCCTCCATCCATACGCAGACTGGTAAAGACCTCCTTGGCCTCGTGCGGTTCTACCCCTCGGATGACCACTCCAGCCTGCCCTTGGGCTGAAGAGAGAAGCCCCTGGAGGTTGACGCAGGGGAGCACGGCCTTTACTTCTACCTCTCCTTCACCCCGCAGCCTGGCCCAGAACCCGGAAAACCCTCCTTTTTTTAGGTGTATTTTGGTAATCTCTCGGGACAGGGCCTGATAATTAATGATCTCCCCTCCCAGGCGCTGCACCATAATATGGGCGTTGATCCCGATTAGTCGGTCTCGTAGTTCCTTTTGGAAGCCGGCCATTACGGCGATGACCACGATTAAGGCCATGACCCCTATGGCCACCCCTACTACGGCCATGACCGAAATAAAGGAGGTAAAGCGGTGTCGCTTGCCGGAAACGATATAGCGAAAGGCCACGTACCACTCAAATCGCTTCATAGATCTACTTCTCAGGCCTTAGATGGGGGAAGAGGATCACCTCCCGGATAGAGGGTGAATCAGTAAATAACATGACCACGCGGTCGATGCCGATCCCTTCACCGGCGGCAGGGGGCATACCATACTCAAGGGCCCGAATGAAGTCTTCGTCGATCTCAGGATGGATCTCTGGGTCGTCGGCCAGGCGCCGACGCAGTTGTTCCTCAAATCTCTCCCGTTGATCTCGGGGATCATTCAGTTCGGAAAAGGCATTGGCTATCTCCCGCCCGGCGATGAAGAGTTCAAAGCGGTCAGCCACCGAGGGGTCTTTTTCATTCCGTCGAGCCAGAGGGGAGATGTCGACCGGGAAGGCGATGATAAAGGTCGGCTGGATGAGTTTTGGCTCGACCAAGGCGTCAAAGAGTTTGGCCCAGAGTTTACCGAGGACTTCCTCCCTTTCGTCGATCTTGATCTCATGTTCCTTGGCAAAGGCCATGACCTTTTCTCGGCTAGCCAACACCTCTTCCGGCACCCCACCGATCTCGAGAAGGGCTTGATGGAACGGGATACGAGGCCAAGGAGGGGTGAAGTCGATCTCCTGGCCCTGGTAGACGATCTTGTTTCCCCCGGTGAGTTCACGGCAGAGATTGAGGAATATCTCTTCGGTGCGAGTCATCAGGTCTTCGTAAGTAGCGTAGGCCTCATAAAATTCCAGCATGGTAAATTCCGGATTGTGTTGAACCGAGATGCCTTCGTTTCTGAAGTTTCGATTGAGCTCAAATACGCGCTCAAAGCCACCGACGAGGAGGCGTTTCAGATAAAGTTCTGGGGCGATGCGTAGATAGAGTTCTCGCTCAAGGGCATGGTGATAGGTCTTAAAGGGCCTGGCCGTGGCCCCACCAGGAATGGCCTGCATCATCGGGGTCTCTACCTCAAGGAACCCTTGGGCGTGAAAATAGTCTCGTAGGTATTGAATAATCCGCGTCCGGGTGCGAAAGAGCTCACGCACCCTCTCGTTCATGATGAGGTCGAGATACCGCCGTCGATACCGGAGCTCTACGTCCTGAAGGCCGTGGTATTTCTCCGGCAGGGGTCTTAAGGCCTTGGTGACCAAGGAGATCTCCTTGGCCAAGACGGTGAGCTCTCCGGTCTTGGTCCGAAAAAGGGGGCCTTCCACCCCGATAATATCTCCAAGGTCGAAATATTTTTTGAAGAGCTTGAACTTTTCTGCTCCCAGCTCATCCCGTTTGACAAAGACCTGGATGCGACCGGTTTCGTCTTGAATATGAAGAAAGACGGCCTTTCCGAAGTCTCGCCTGGCCATCATGCGACCGGCCAGACGAAAGGGGTGTTTGATGGCGGAAAGGGCCTCGTTATCGTAGTCCTTATAAAGCTCTTGTAAGGGACCGGCGTGATCCGTAGGCCGAAAATCGTTGGGAAACAGAGGTACTCCCAGGGCCTCGAGTTCTTCGGCCTTTTTCTTCCGGGCCTGAATGACCGCACTCTCTTCGCTCACATACGCCTCCTTGCTCTATTCTGAGTTGATCTGAAAGCCTAGAAAAAATTTGGAGATCTCTCAAGGGGCTAATTTATTTTGGGCCGTTTTTCGAGGAGCTTAACTCCCAAGTTGGCCTTTAGTTTGCTTAAAAGTAAAGACGGGTTTATTAATCAAGGCTTTAGGGCCGATTTTTAGGACTTGAAGGCCGAAAGAAAATAGCCATTTTAAAGTAGGTAGCCCAACTTTTCTTTGAATTTCGGCAAACTTGTCCTGGTCAAGCGACAAATTTGTAAGTAAGGGGTTGAATGATGAATAAACTGGCCCGACTAGCCATCAATGACGAGGGTTTTATCTTTGATCCGGTCACCGGTAACAGCTTTACTACTAACCGGGTGGGGCTTTGGATCTTGAAACAACTAAAAGAAGGGAAAGAACCTATGCAGATATGGCAGGAGATGACCGCAAGATTCGAGGTCGATCCAGAAACAGCCGAGAGGGATCTCACGGATTTTATAGGTCAATTGCGTACCTATAAACTGCTTTAGGAGTAACCAATGGAGGAGTTGGTCGTTGCTGTCTCAGGGATCAACGCCGTGGACAATCCAGGCCCAGGTATCGGCGTCATTCGGAGCCTCAAAGAAGACCCAGGGCTTCGGGTCAAGGCCATAGGCCTGGCCTATGACGCCATGGAACCGGGTATCTATCTGGATTGGCTGGTAGATAGATCCTTTATTATGCCTTATCCCTCAAGCGAGGAAGAAGACTACCTGGCAAGGCTCTTTTATATCCAGGATGTTACCGGTCTAAACGTCATTGTTCCTACTCTCGATGCCGAACTCCCGCTCTTTATCAAAGGGGCCGAAGAGCTAGCGGCCCGCGGTCTTAAGACCTTTTTACCCACCTGGGAACAATTTGAACTACGTTCCAAACAAAGACTCATCGAGCTTGCCTCAGAACTCGGGCTTTCCATCCCCCCTACGGAGATAGTTTCTTCCTATCAGGATCTCTGGCGCGCCTTGGATCGTATAGGTTTTCCGGCCATGGTCAAAGGCCTTTTTTACAAGGCCTATCGGGTCCATACCTACCCCGAGGCCGAGGGAGCCTTTCATAAGATCGTCGAAGAATGGGGGTATCCGGTCTTGGTGCAAAAGGTGGTCCAAGGCGAGGAGGTCAACGTGGTCGGTGTAGGAGATGGAGAGGGCGGCTCCCTGGGGATGATGGCCATCAAAAAACTCTGGATCACCTCTTTGGGCAAGATTTGGACCGGAGTAACCATCAAAAACGAGGCCCTGCTTGAGGCCACGAGCAAATTTTTGGAGAAGAGCTCTTGGCGCGGGGCCTTTGAACTGGAGTGTATAGCCACCGAAGAACGCATCTATCTCATCGAGATCAATCCCCGTTTCCCGGCCTGGATCTATTTTGCCACCGGGGCCGGGCTCAATCTACCGGCCAGGCTGGTCAAGGCCGCCCTGGGGCTCCCGGTAAAGAGAGATTCTTCCTACGAGGCCGGGCGTCTTTATATTCGCTATACCTACGACATAGTCACCGATATGGAGACCTTTCAACACGTGGTCACCAGAGGAGAGAGCTAAGGAGGTCAAGGTGAGAGAGCCGTATGAAAAACCGATAATCAAAAAGGTCCAAGTAGGGTTGATCAACAAGTTTGGTGCTTTTTACGGGCGTCATGTCCGCCCGGAGATAGACGGGGTCCCGATTGGGGATCTGGTCTCGCGTTTTGGCTCTCCTCTGTTTGTCTTTTCCGAAAAGAGGCTTCGGGAGAAATATCGCCAACTCTATAACCTCTTTTCCACCCGTTATCCTAATGTCCAGTTCAGTTGGTCTTACAAGACCAATTATCTCGATGCCATCTGCGCCATTTTGCACCAGGAAGGAGAGACGGCGGAGGTGGTCTCGGAGTTTGAATACGAAAAGGCCCGGCGTTTGGGGGTCCCTGGTTCGGAGATCATCTTTAACGGGCCTTATAAGCCCCTTTCGGCCTTGAGGAGGGCAGCCCAAGAAGAGGCCATCATAAACATCGACCATTTTGACGAGATTTACGACCTCGAGGAGGTCTCTGAGGAGCTTGGCCGGCCTATTAAGGTGGGGCTTCGTCTCAATATGGACACCGGTATCAGCCCCCAGTGGACCAGATTCGGGTTCAATCTTGAATCCGGCCAGGCCATGGACGCGGCCAAAAGGATCGTTTCCGGCGGAAAACTCATCTTGAACGGGCTTCATTGTCATCTAGGCACCTTTCTTTTGGAGCCCCGGGCTTATGCCAAGGCCGTGGAAAAGATGGTCGATTTTGCCTACGCCCTCCAGGATGCCTTTGATCTAAAGATCGAATATCTAGATATTGGGGGAGGGTTCCCTTCTCGTAATCGGTTAAAGGGTATTTATCTCCCCCCGGAGGTGGCCGTTCCTCCTATGGAGGACTTTGCCGAGGCCATCTGCGATACCCTTCTTTCTAAGTTGCGGCCCAATGATTTCCCCACCCTTATCCTTGAAACAGGGAGGGCCATCGTTGATGAGGCCGGGTTCTTGATTACTACGGTCCATGCCTCCAAACGTCTACCCGACGGGACGAGGTCTTATGTGGTCGATGCCGGGGTAAACATCCTCTTTACCTCTTTTTGGTATAACTTCCGTATTGAGCTTGAAGAAGACGTCCCAGGCCCGCCTGAGCCCTGCATCATTTACGGCCCGCTGTGTATGAATATAGACGTGGTTGCTGAGCACGTTCATCTCCCCCCTCTCCCTAGGGGGACAAGGCTCATCTTTTCTCCAGTAGGGGCCTATAATGTGACCCAGTGGATGCAATTTATTCGTTATCGTCCGGCGGTGGTCTTGATCGGGGCCGACGGTCAGGTGGATTTGATCAGGGAAGCCGAGGACTTAGAAGACATTTTACACCGCGAACGACTGCCGGAGCGCCTACGTTTGACCTAAAGATATGTTTCGGTTGGAGCTCTCTCGCCTGGGAGAAAGGCTTAGTTCTTATCTGCGTACGGTAGCGAACAGCTATTCGGAGATCTTTTTCTTTGAAAATCACCTGCTTGGCTTGATCCTCTTAGGGGCTACTTTTCTTAATCCTAATATAGGCCTCTCCGGGCTCTTGTGCGTCTTGGCGGCCTATGAATTCGCCCGTTTCCTGGGGATGAAAAAGATCTTTCGTGGCTCCGGATTTTATACTTACAATCCTTTGCTGGTCGGGCTTTCCATCGGCTATCTCTTTAAGCTGACCCTTTTTACCGCCTTTTTGATCCTTGCCGCCGGGATCATGACTTTTATTGTTACTCTTAGTTTGGCCAATATTTTTTATAATTTTTTCCGTTTACCGGTAATTAATATCCCGTTTGTCCTGGTTAGTACTGCTATCTACCTAGCCTCCTACAAATATTCCAATCTCCTGGTCAACGACTTGGAAGCCGCCTTTTCTTACTGGAAGAGATTCGAACTCCACCTCCCGGTCTGGCTTTCTGGCCTGACTAAGTCCTTAGGGGCCCTTCTTTTTTGCCCGCATTTTATCGGCGGACTGATCTTCCTGATAGTTATCTTTCTGGCCTCAAGGATCCTGTTTTTCCTGGCTGTAGGTGGGTATTTCCTGGGAGTGGCTATCCTTTCTTTGATGGAGGGGTCTTTTTACCAGGCTGCCTCAAACCTGAGTGCCTTTAATTTTAGTCTCATTGCCATGGCTATAGGCGGGGTCTTTTTGATCCCCGGCCCGAGGAGTTATATCCTGGCCGCCCTGGCTGTGGCCATTTCTCCCTTTTTACTCGATGCCGCAGGGTTTTTCTGGTCACATTACGGCATACCGGCCTTTACCTTGCCCTTTAATCTGGTGGTTTTGTCTTTGGTCTATGCCCTGGGGCTTGCCGGCTATCCGTTTCTTACCCTCTATTATCGAGGAAGCCCAGAAAGGACCTTGGACCATTATCTTTCTTACCTGGCAAGGTTTCGAGGGACTTATCGTACCTTGAGTCTTCCTTTTTCCGGTACCTGGACGATATGGCAGGGCTTTGATGGCCCTTGGACCCATCAGGGGGCCTGGCGCTATGCCATTGATTTCGTCATTACCGATGAGGCCGGAGAGACCTTTACCGGACAAGGGACCCGACTTGAAGACTACTATTGTTATCAAAAACCGGTCCTTTCACCCATTAGAGGTCGGGTGGCTGCGGTGGTAAACGATATTCCCGACAATCCCCCAGGGGTGGTCAATGAGACCCATAATTGGGGAAACTACGTCCTCATCTATGACGAGCGGGGATTCTACGTGCTTTTGGCCCATTTCAAACAGGGCTCCATCAAAGTAAACGTCGGTCAATGGGTGGAACAAGGGCAACTCTTGGGGCTTTGTGGCAACTCTGGTTACTCGCCTCAACCCCATCTACACGTCCAGGTCCAGCTCTCTCCGGAGTTAGGGGCCCCTACGCAGCCTTTTAGCTTTGTCCATTATGCCGTGCTTGAAGAAGAAAAGATCCTTTATAAGGCCAACGAGATCCCCAAGGAAAAGGAAAGGGTCAGGGGGCTTTATCCAGATAAGGCTTTGGAGAATCTAATGTCCCTGGTCCTTGACCAGGAGATGACCTTTGAGGTCCTTAGAGACGAAGAAAAGGTGGCCGAGCAGGTATGGCGGGTACGTATGGCCCCGGATGGGACCTATTATTTGCAAATAGGCTCGGATCGCCTCTATTTCAGTAAATTTGAGGGTACTTTCTATTTTCTCCGCCACGATGGTTCTTCTCCCTGGGTCAAGGCCGTGTTTTTGGCTGCCCCTAGGCTTCCGCTGGTCTATCAAAAGGGGATGCAGTGGGAGGATTATCTACCGCTTGAGACCTTTTTGGGGCGGGTGAAGAGGGCCATCTTCATCTTGGCCGCTTCCTTCCGTCATCAGTTGGCCCAAATAAAAGGCTCCTATTGGTTTTCGGCACAAAATGAGATAAAAGGGGAGATCAAGGATGGAAATCGTGAGATAGAGACCTATCTTAAACTTGACAATGTGAGGGGCTTTTTGTCAGAGGTCGTCCTAAAGGAAGGAGGAAAAATTACTAGGATAAGGAGGGTCAAATGAAGAAGTTGGTCGGTTTGGTGATCATGTTGGTCTTATCTTTGGCTGGAAGCCTTCAGGCCGGCGATTGGGGCGGATACGCCACTGCCTATGGCACGTATATGAATTTCAACGGCTCTGAGGTCAAGGATGACGGCTGGGTAGCTACCGCCTATCTGAGTTTGGGAGACGGAGAACACAATACCTTTGAGTGGGGCCTTTCTCAGACCCATATCGATTACAAACAGGCTTCTGACTTAGACCAAACGGATTTTACCATCGTCTATACCAATTCCAATCAATTGCTCCCTAATCATGCCTTTAGTTTTGGTTTCCATTATATCAACACCGACGATGACCTGACTGATCAGGGGAAGATTTATTTCTTCAAGGCCACTTATTTTCGGCCTCAAAATTGGAATGCCGGGATAAAATTGGCCTATTCAGATTATAGCGATAGCCCCGTTGACCTCGATGTCATTCAGGTCGAGCCTCATTTTGGTTTTTATTTTTCTGCCCTAGGTAAACGTCTCTATACGGAATCTCGTTTTTATTACATCCATAAAGATGCAGATGTAGGTACTTCTATGGATAATTTTTATTCCTTTGAACAAGTTCTCAGCACTTATGTTGGTAAGGCCGATTTCAAGCTTTCCGGTTGGGTAGGGCAGCAGATCTTTGCCGTGAGAAACGAAGGTTTTGTGGTCTACAATCTTTCCGATCGCTATCTAGGGGGAGTAGAGTTTGAGGCCGGTTATAAACTGACTCCTCAGGTCCGGGCGGCGATAAACATAAATCAACAGTGGTTAGAACACGTTAATTATAACGACAAGGCTTCTCAGACCATTTTTACCGTGAGCATAGGAGGTTCTTTCTAGGACCTTTCGGGGGGAGTGGTCACTCCCCCTTAGCCCTTCTTACTCAAACGAGACTCCAGACCGATAAAAGATCAAAAAGCCCTTGAGGAGTGGAAAAATGAAGAAGTTTTTTATCCTGTTGGGAGTGTTTTTGATTTTTCTTGGTACGCAGACCGCCCTTGTCTATTCGGCAGGCACGGTGGCCCAGGCCTTTCGAGCCTCATATCGCTACGAAAAGATGGGGGCTTATCAGGATGCCATCAAGGCCCTGTGGCCGGTCTATAAAGAACACCCTCGGTTTTATTTGGTAAACTTGCGGCTTGGGTGGCTTTATTATCTATCCGGCAAATATCGCAACTCTATTAAATATTACAAGCAAGCCATAGAGATCCGGCCCAATTCCTTTGAGGCCCTTTTGGGGCTTTCTCTCCCCCTCATGGCCCAAAAGAATTGGACTCAGGTAGAGAGATTGATGAACCAAATCGTCAGTCAAGATTACTACAACTATTATGCCAATCTTCGGCTGGCCATAGCCCTACGTTTACAAAACAAGGCCAAGTTGGCGGAGAAGGTGGCTCGCAAGATGCTTGTTCGTTATCCGACTAGCCTTGACTTCTTGGTCGAACTCGGTCGGGATCTCCTGTGGGAGGGCAAAAAAGATGAGGCCAAGAGGATCTTTCGGGAGGTCCTCTTACTTGATCCGGAAAACGTGGTTGCCCGCGAGGTCTTAAAGAAATGATTACCTGGGCAGGATCAAGGTAAAGCTGGCCCCTTGCCCGGGGCTGCTTTCCACCCGAATTTTACCTCCGTGGGCCTTGGCTACCTTTTGAACGATAAAAAGCCCGAGACCAAAGCCCTCCTTCTTGGTGGTAAAAAAGGGCTCAAAGAGTTTATCTTTTGCTTCTGGGCTGATCCCCGGCCCGGTGTCTTTAACCGTAAAATGGACTTCATGGGGAAAGGCCTTGACTATCAGTTCTACTTGATCTCCTTCGCTAACGGCCTCAAAGGCGTTACGCAAGAGGTTTTCCAAGGCCCGAAGGAGCCAACGTTTATCAGCCTGGATGGTCAATCCCTTGGGGCCTTCGGTACGGAACTTTATCTTTCGGGCCTCGGCCTTAGGGATGAAACGACTTTCAAGATAGGCCATTAGCTCATCAAGGACTACCGGGCCGGGCTTTATCTGAAACCCATGGGAAAGGGAGAGCAATTCTTCGGTCAATTCCGTAAGCCTGGTCAATTCCTGGCGGATCTCTTCCATGATTTCCGGTCTCAATTCGCCGAGGGTCTGCATATACTGGAGCCCCATGGAAAGGGCATTTAGAGGGTTGCGTATCTCATGGGCGACCATGGCTGCTAATTTGCCCATGGCCGCTAGCTTTTCCGAGGCCTCCAATCGACGGGAGAGTTCTTCTTCCCTCTGGGCAAGCCGTTCGACATAGAGACTGAAACCGATGAGCAGGCCGCAAGAGACCAAAAAGACCAAAAAACAGAGTAAGAGCCCCTTTTGCCAGATGTGATGTTTGACCGAGGCATCCAGGCCGATCAAGATGAGAAAGTGCCTCTTGGGCAGAGGGGTGGCCTCCCGACAAAGATAGAATACTTGATCGATTTCCTTCCCTTCCCAACAAAAGTCAAAGACCTCCCGCGGAGGGAACATATTTTGAGGAAAGGTATTGAGTAATACGTGTCGACCCTCGGTCACCAAGACCCCAAGGAGGAAGGGCTGGCCTTGGAGTTCATCGGTAAGCCAGGCCAGGCTCTTTAAATAATCCGGCGGATGCGGAATGAACTGCAGGATTTCCAAGTGTCCGGTAAGTCGATTTTCGATGAAATTAAGGGCTGAGAGGGCGTCAAGGCGCTCGTGGAATTTCAGTACCCGGTAAAGAATGACCAACTCACCCAAAGTAGCCCAGAGGAGGACCAAGATAGCGGCGCCGATGAGATAGCGGTGTTTACCTAGGCGTGCCCTGGTCTTTGGGATCATTGGCCTGGCGAGGGATTTTGGGACCGTGCCTCTTTTAATAACCGGAAGAGTTCAACTGGTTTTCGATGGTTTTTCTCGGCAATTTGGCCAAAGATCTCCTGCGGAGAAGAGACCTCGATACCCTTTTGACGTAGGATCTCTACCGCTTGATAAGGTTTTAAACCTAAAAACTTAGCTACTTTTTTCAGAGGCATCAGTTCGGCATGGGGAATAGGCGGAGGAGACAGGTGCCAGCTCCGTTTAATTTGTTGTTGCCAGTCGATAATCCAGCTAAATGGTGGCTGGTAAGCGATGGCCCCCCAAATGACCAGGCCGGTGATGAAAAGAGCCAAAAGAAGGGGTTTGGCCTGGGTAAAATACCTCTTCCAGGGTTGGAAATTAAGGGCTAGGTGCCAAAAGGCAAAGATCAAAAATAAAAAACCAAAGATGATATGCAAGTTGTCCCATTGATGTTTGGATAGGCCTAAAAATTTCCAATCGGTCCAAAAGGCTACTCGCCCCGGGGGTTCGATATAGAGGATCAAGCCGCTGATCAAGAGGACAAATAGGGAAAAGGTTAATAATAAACCGATCCACCGGCGCATCTTTTATCGCCTACCTCGGCGCAAAGGAGTTCTGCTCTCCCACCCACCTCTAAATCTCCCCCTACCAAGCCCTCTGCTCCAGCTTCCACGCCATAGGGGGAAACCAACCTTGTCTCTTAATCGGATGGTTTGTTTGGGGGTATGAATGACCCGGGGAAAGAGCAGTCTTCCCTTCAAAAACCCCCTTATCTCTACCCATTCTCCCTTTTGGAGATTGTAGCCCTGCCTGGCCCAGAACCACCAGGGCCCAAGGCGGACGAGATATTGTTGGCCGTCTTCGGTCTCTAAAGTGGCTACCGGAAAGGAGAGTTCGATGATCTGGCCGGTGATGTCTATTTCTTTGGGGCGATCGGCCTGCCATTGAGGACACCAAAAAGATTGGTCTTGGGCCAGGGCTACCCCTAACATAAACACGCCGTAAATAAGGCCTACGAGAATCCTAAGCATCAAACTTCAGTATATGGGTTATTTTAAAAATAACTAACTTTAGGCGGGGCCAGGCCCCGCCTAAAAAGTCTTACTTGGATTTAATCCACAAGGGTACACAGGTCTCTGGATCGCGAAGTTCAACACTTTGCCCATCCACCGTGACCGAAGTGGCGATAATACGTTCTATACCACTATTAAAGGTGACCTTATAGGCCTCAACCGTAACATCGTCACCGATGGCCGGTTTGTCTATCCCGAGATTTTTCCAAAACCAAGTCGGCCCAAAGCCGTAAACAGTCACCACGCCATCTCCGGTATCGATAAGATATCCATTACCACGTTGAATATCCACAACAATACCGCTAATGGTAACCGGCTCACCACTACAAATGAGCTGACAGTAAGAATAATTACCACCCATCTTAGCCCAAACACTAGCAGATACAGCCACCATCAAAGCAACCATTAAAGCAACCAACGACTTCCTCATACCAAACCTCCTTTTGTTTTTTTCTTTTGAAAATGCAACGTGTGTGCCAGCTAATTTATTAGGGTTTTAAAGAAAAAAGCCTTTTTAGGCAGACAAAATTGTCGAATAACCCGACAAAGATGGCGGCAAACAGCATAAAAAAAGGAGGCCCAAGGCCTCCTTTTTCGTTGGATCCATTGGTTCTTAAATTATCTCTTTGGTCGTTTGAACCAAAGGGGAAGGCAGGTCTGAGGGTCTCTTAATTGGATGGTCTGTCCTTCCTCAGTGGTGACCTTGGTGGCCACAGTAACGCTCTTTCCATTGGAAAGAGTGACTTCATAGGCCTGGATAATCACGTTTTCTCCGACCAAGGGCCTGGAGATACCCATCCTTTTCCAATACCAAATAGGACCAAAGCCGCAGACCAAGACCGTTTCTCGACCAGTGTCAATCAGATAGCCTCGCCCAGGAGAGACGCCAACTACTTGACCAGTGATGGTCACCGGCGTCCCACTACAAATTACCTCGGCCAGGAGGCCCACACATCCCCCGCCTCGTACAGCCTTTAGAGCCATACTTTTACCGGCTACGAACAGGAGAAAAGCGAGTGTGAGCCAGAGAATTTTTGCCTTTTTCATCTTTATCCCTCCTTAAAGTTTTTATATTTGCTAAAAAGCAATGGTTATGCCAATTTTTAAAAACAAAGCCTTACTTTCTTTCAAGATTCCCGCTTAAGGGTTGAAGAATAAAGAAGGCAGGGGGGAACATCTGTATTCAGCTTGATTTGAGGTGCTCTTGGGGAACAAAAATCCACTGCCTAAAAATTAAGAAACTTTTTAGGAGAGATTATTCAGAAAATAAAGGAAATAAGGCCTAAAAT
>Ga0256914_1003205_pt1 | contig 13035 bp, 15 predicted proteins | sample HulkmetaG_FD_191571 | JGI IMG/M metagenome (GOLD analysis project Ga0256914, IMG submission 191571) | Hydrothermal chimney microbial communities from Main Endeavour vent field at the Juan de Fuca Ridge, Pacific Ocean - Hulk | ecosystem: Environmental > Aquatic > Marine > Hydrothermal vents ... | reverse complement strand
ATATTCAGATTATGAGATTGAATAATGAATCAATATGATGTCTATCTCGCAGATTTAAACCCAACTATTGGCAGAGAACAATTTGGTAAAAGACCAGTTCTCATTATCTCAAATAATTATGAAAATTTGCTTGATGTAGTCACAATCATTCCAATAACATCATTGAAGAAAGGAAGAAAAATATATCCAAATGAACTGTTATTAGCAGATGAGTTAGAAGTTCCATCAATACTGTTATGTCAGCAAATTAGAACCATATCAAAAAAGAGATTGATTAAAAAACTAACTTCTATTGATAATTATATTACTCAAAAGAAAATAGTAGATATACTTTGTCTAAGATTTGAAGATGTAGGTTAAATACCTATAACAAATCAAAGAAGCTAATAAATTACCCTGCGGATAATTTATAGTTTACTTTTAGTCGTTGTCTATTCTTACTATTGACATTCTGAATAAAATTGAATAAAATAGCATTATAAAATATTTAAAAAGGTTGTTATATGAAAACTTTAACATTAAGAGTTGATGATGATATTTATAATATGATAAAGTTAGCTTCAGATGGTGCAAAAAGAAATATATCAAATTTTATAGAATATGCAACTTTACAGTATCTAACATCTTCACAATATATTGAAAATAACGAAATGAATGAAATATTGGAAGACAAAGAGCTTATAAAAAGTCTAAATCAAGGTCTTAAGGAAGCTAAAAGCGGGGATTATACACTTGTATGATTTTCAAATAGCCCAGACTAAAGAATTTGAAAAAAATATCAAAAAGTTAGATCCAAAAATTTATATTAAAATTAAAAATATAGTCTATCCTCAACTTAAAAGGAATCCTTTTTATGGAACAAATATAAAAAAACTAAAAGGTGAATATGAAGGAGTTTATAGATATAGATTTGGAAATTACAGATTATTTTATGTTATTGATAATGAAAAAGTTATTGTAATAGTTACCACAATAACTCATAGACAAAATGCATATTAACAGATAACAAACCATATATAAAACAAATACATTTAGAATATATCCAGAGACAAGCACAAATATTTTCTGAAATTGCAACATTACTACTCAGAGAAACTGATAAATTTAGAGATGCCCTTAAATCGACATCCAAATTTTCCCAATAAAAGAGTAAAATTCTTTTGAAATAGTTTTATAATTTCTCTTTTGTGAAAGAACCTCCTCTCCTTTTATACCCATTTTTGCTATTTCTTCTTTTGTGAGAGTGAGTATCTTTTTTACTTTTTTTTCTATCTCATTTTCATCAAAATCACAAATCCAACCTTCTTCTTCATCAGCAAAGAGTTCAAGACATTCGGGAATTTTGCTCATCAAAGAGGGGATTTGACACTGATAGTACTCCATGACTTTTGTCGGAGAGGAGACAGCATAAAGCAGACTTTCGGGTATGAGGAAAATTCCCACATCAAAGGAGGGAAGCTTTTTCAAAAGCTCATCTCTTGGCAGGGATTTGGACAATCTTATCTTGCTTTTCATTTCATTTGGAAGTTCATCCATCAAAGATTTTGCATATTCAAAGTGAGGAGTAAAAATATCCAAAGTAAAATCATCTCTTTTTACTTTGCAAAAAGCCTTCAGCACGACATCAAACTCTCTTAGTCTGTCTATCGATCCCGTATAAACAAATCTGATCTTTTCATCATCTCTTCTCTCTTTTTTCAGGATACTCTTTGGATCAATTCCCAAAGGAAGAGTAAAACAGGGAACTTTTAGATCATAATAAAATAATTTATACATTGTAGATGATATTGGCAGAAAAAAATCACACCTTTTTATATACTTTTTTTCCATATAATCTTTTATCTCATACTCTATTTTTTTGCGAAACAGTGCTTTTTTCTCCATCTTTGCCTGATAGTATCTTCTGAATGAGTGGGGAAAAGAGAGTTGAAATCCGAGTTTAAAATCTCTTTTTAAAAAAAGCAGTTGTTTTAGGATATCAAAGCGGTTTCTTACGATGATGATATCGTATCTTTGAAGATCTGTTTTTTTGGAAATCTCTTTTCTTCTTTTGTAAGGAAAATATATCCTGTTTTCTGTCTGTTTTTGGGTATCGGTTGTTTTATCAAAATAAAGCAGGGTGATATCAAAGTACTCTTTTAGATAACCGTCAAATATCGCTTCTATCGAACTGTGATTTGAGTTTCTAAACTGATCGGTTATGTAGAGAAGCTTTTTTTTCATTCAATATTCAGAGTTTTTGTTTTTACGGCGGGTATTCCCATATAGAGAGAATTTTTTGAAGTGTCTTTTGTCAAAAGTGAATTAGCCGATACAATGCTGTTCTCTTTTACCGTAACTCCCTGCATGATCATGGCATTTGCAGCAACCCATACATTTTTCTCCAAAGTTACGGGTGCTTGTATATGTTTGCGGGGAATAATTTCGGGTGTCAGGGAAGCTGTATATATCTTTGAATATGCAGAAAGTCTGCAATTATCACCTATTGTCAGATAATCTCTGCAATTTAAAAATACACCGTGATTGATGGTTACATTATCTCCTATCGATAATTTTTTGGGATTGCCAACCACCTTGAATCTGCCGTAAACTTTTATCTTTTTACCTATTTTGGCACCTAAAATTTTTAGTTTCAGAAGCTGAAGAGTATAAATAAAATTTGAAATTTTTTCATATTCTCTGTAAAACATCTTTTAACTCGACTTTATCAGAGAGTAAAGGGTACCGGCTAAATTATTTGAAAAGATAGAGAGAGTTTTTTTCATCCATTTGGCATCTTTTTTTGCCGCTATCCTTTTTATGTGATCCAACTTTTTATCGGCTCTGTTCATACCTCTTTTGGTAGTATAAAACATTTTGTAATTATACTCTTTTGCCAGATTCAAAAGATCATTGTCATAAAAACCTCTTGGCCAACACAACTGTTTTTCATCGATTCCGAGTCTGTCTTTGAGTGTTTTTTTGGAAAGATAAAACTCCTCCTCCCATCCGCACTTTTTAAAATAAAAATCTCTATGGGTATGAGTATGTGAATGATAATCAAAAACATCACTCATCTTTTCTATATCATCCCAGTTTAAAACCACCTTTTCGGGATATATGGCGATTTGGGTTTTACATTTGCCGTGATTTACAGCCGTAAATTCTCCTTTTTTCTTACTTGCCTCCTCAATCCAGTTAGTTACTATAAAAAGAGTCGCTTTTAGGTTGTATTTTTTCAAAATGGGATAGGCATAGACAAGGTTGTCTTTCCAGCCGTCATCAAAGGTTATCATAACCGATTTTTCAGGAAGTTTTATTCTTTTGTTTTTATAGTTATAAAATTCTTCGCTGGTTATTGTTTTATATCCGTTTTGGCTTAAAAATCTCATCTGTTCTTCAAACTGTTCAACCGAACTTGTGATAAAGCTCTCTTTGGGAAGTACATGATGATACATAAAGACAGGAACATTCATAGTATAATCTCTTTATATAAATTTTGAGTTAATTTTACCATTCTTTCAGTAGAAAAATTTTTTTCAATAAAAATTCTTGCATTTTTTTTGTAAAAAGATCGAAGATTTTCGTCTGTAATTAATTTTTTTAATCTCTCCCTCAGCTCTTTTACATTCATAGGCTCAAACAACAGACCGTTTTCTTCCTCTTTGACACACTCTTTTATCCCTCCCACACGACTTGCAACAACAGGTACTCCGCAGGATGAAGCCTCAAGGATGGATGTTCCCAAAGCCTCCATATTTGAAGGAAGACAAAAGATATCAAAATCACTTAAAATCTCATCGATATCTTCTCTGTGTCCGGTCATTATAACTTTATCTTCCAAAGATTTCTCTTTGATGAATTTTCTGATATTTTTCTCCTGCGGTCCTTCTCCCACGATAACCAGTCTGATATCTTTTTTTATATCTTCCAAAGAGGAAAACACCTCTATCAGATCGATGTGTCTTTTTGCATTTCTCAAAACCGCAACGATACCTATAACTATTGTATCATCGGATATACCGTACTCTTTTCTTAACTTCTTTTTATTGTTTGGTTTAAACTTCTCTGTATCTACTCCGGTATGAATGGTTGTCAGTTTTTCACTCTTTACACCAAGCTTTTTCAGGTAATTTTCCACCTCTTTGCTGACACATACCACTTTGTCGCTGAAGTTGTAAGAAGTTGGTTTTTTGTTCGGTGTCAGAAGATGTCGGGTTCTGACAACCTTCGCTTTGGTCAAAAGTCCCAAAATATTACCAAGCCACGCATCTTTACCGGAATGGGTGGAGATGATTTTGATATCGTTTTCTTTGATGAAATTGACAAGGAAAAAGATGGTTTTTGGGTTGTATATCGGATTTATTTCGACAGGAATGACTTTGGCTTTTATCTCATCTCTTTTTTGGTACAGTTTGGAATTTGGTCTAACTATATAAAAAACCCTAAATTCATCGCTTAGATTGTTTATGAGTCTTACGGTTCTTTTTTCCTGTCCTCCCCAACCGAGGGAGTATTCAAGTTCTAAAATATTCATAATCTCTTTCTTATCTCGTTTTTTATCATATCCATATCCAGACTCATCAGACAATCACTGATCTTTGAGCCGTTACATCCGTCTTTATGACACGGCACACACTCCCAATCCTCCTGTATAACGGTATGTTTGCCCATCTTTTGGATACCTTTTTCCTTTTGATAACCGCTTTTTAAAAGTTCATTGTCCCACGCTCCCCAGTTTTTTGGAGAACTCGGACCGAAAAATGCAATAACCGGCACATCATTTGCAGCAGCTATATGCATGATGGCGGTATCGACACCTATAAAAAGTTTTGCTTTTTTAGAAAGAGCGGCACTTTGTTTCAAAGTCAGTCTGCCGGATAGATTTATCGGTTCTGATTTGCACAAAGAGAGGATGGAGTTTATCTTTTTTATCTCTCTTTCATCCGGTGCGGCAGTCAGGATCACTTTTTGTTTCAGTTCAAGTTCCAAAAAGTCAATAATCCCTGCCATTGTTTCATCTTTTATACATTTAAAGAGCCATCTTGAAACAGGATGAATATGAACAAAATCCTCATAATCACTCTCATCATCCTTATCCCAAAATATCTCAACTCTTTTTTCATAAATATTCAATCCAAATTCTCTCAAAGGATCCAAAGAGGCTTCAACGATATGTTTATCCCACGGCTTTGGCAGATTTATGTCATATACATTTTTTAAAATCCCTTTTTTGGGAGGATATCCTATCTTTGTTTCAGCTTTGGTTATCCATGTATAAAACGCTCCTCTCTCACCTTCGGTCAGATTGATAACGATGTCGTACTTTTTTTTTAGATCAAAAGCAAATCGTATCTCCTCAAATACCCTTTTTAAAGGCGATAACGATCTCATTTTCACCCTGTCATACATATAGACTTTTCGGATATGAGGATTGTTTTGTATCATATCTTTTGTTTCTTTGTTCAAAGCAAAATCAATCTTTGCTTCAGGGAAGTTTAATATAAGATTTTTGATAAGAGGTGATGCAAGCAGCACATCTCCTATATTTCTAAATTTTATTATAAGTATTTCCATAAATAAAATAGTATGCTATTTAAGCTTTTTATTTGATAAATCCTCATTATTATAAAATCTTCATGCTCCTTTTTAAATCACACTTCTAAAACTTCTGAACTTTTGGTTTTTTGTGCTAATGTGTTAAAATAAAAAAAATTTAAAGGGAAGTATTATAGTTTTATATAATTAAAAATTATAAAGAAAAATGATAAAATATCTCTATGAGTTTTAGAAAAGGAGAATTTTGGTGAAAAAGATAATTATTTTAATATTTTCGGTAGCAGCTATCCTATATGCTGATATAAAAATTGCTGTTTCTATTTTGCCTCAGGAATTTTTTGTCAAAAAAATTGCAGGTGATTTGGCAGATGTTGAAGTAATGGTAAAACCCGGAGCATCTCCTGCTACTTACAGTGTAAAGCCAAGTCAGCTTAAGGCTTTAAAAGATACAAAAGTTTATTTTGCCATTGGCGTTCCTTTTGAAAAAGCATGGCTTGAGAGGTTTCAAAGTGTCAATCCCTCTTTAAAAATTGTTGACAGCGGCAAATATATAAAAAGAGTTCCTATGCAGGATGAAGAAGAAAAACATACAGGTTTGGATCCTCATATCTGGCTTTCACCTCCTTTGGTAATATTACAGGCAAGAGCGATTGCAGAGACTCTGTCAAAAATCGATCCTGCCAATGCTTCAAAATATATTAAAAATTATCAAAAGTTTGTTTCACAAACTGCATCTTTGGATGCGGAACTTTTAGAGAAAAGCAAGGATATAAAACAGAAAGAATTTATAGTTTTTCATCCCTCTTTTGGATATTTTGCAAGAGCCTACGGCTTAAAACAGATTGCCATCGAAAAAGAGGGGAAAGAGCCAACTTTGAAATACATTCAAAAAATTATCGAATTTGCCAAAAAAAGAGGTATAAAAAAGGTATTTGTAGAACCGCAGTTTTCTCACAAAAGTGCCAAATACATAGCCAAACAGATAAAAGGTGAAGTTATAATCGTCGATCCTCTGGCGTATGACTGGGATAAAAATATAAAAAGGATAGCAAAAGCTTTTGAAAACAGCTATTAGTATAAGAAATCTTTATTATAAATATTATAAAAAATATGTTCTTGAAAATATCAGTCTTGATATAAAAAAGAATGAGTATGTAGCTCTGATAGGACCAAACGGAGGTGGTAAAACAACTCTTGCAAAAATAATACTGGGATTTTTAAAACCTACAAAAGGCGAGGTTTTGATATTGGGCAAAAAACCACAGCTAAATCGTCAGATAATAAGTTATATTCCCCAAAATATCAATTTTAACATTGATATTCCCTTAACGGCAATGGATGTTGTTTTGCAGGGAAGACTCTCAAAAAACAAACTGTTTTATTCCAAAGATGATAAAAAAAGAGCGCTTTTAAATCTAACAAAAGTAAAAATGGAAGAGTTCAAGGATAAAAAGATAGGAGAGCTTTCGGGAGGTCAAAGACAGAGAGTTTTGATAGCCCGTGCGCTCTCCTGTGAACCTGAAATTCTTATTTTGGATGAACCTACCGCTTCTGTGGATCCGAAAGGACAAAAAGAGATATATGAGATATTAAACAAACTGCATATTACAAAAATTGTTATTTCCCATGATATCAATATCCTTTTTGAACAGATAGACAAAGTTGTTTATGTAAACAAAAACCTCTTTATTCATGAAAATATAGATACCGTTATCAAAAACAGAAATGAGCATTTTTGCGAGGTTGAACTTTTGGAATATATGAAAATGTTTCAAAGAGGTATGAAAAATGTTTGATCTTATGCAAAACGCCCTAATAGCCTCTTTATTTATTTCCATAGCTGTCGGTATTATAGGAAGTTTTGTTTTGATAAACCGTTTTAACTATCTTGCCGCAAGTATAGCACACGGAAGTTATGCCGGTATCGGGATGGCTGTCTATTTTGGTATATCTATACTTTTGGGCGCAACTTTGGCGGCTTTATTTTTGGCGATACTTCTTTCATTTATCTCTTTTAGATATAAAAACAGAAAAGATACTTTGATCGGTGTTATCTGGGCAGTTGGTATGAGTATCGGTATCATTTTTACAAATTTGGCTCCTGGATATAATACAGATTTGATGAGTTACCTCTTTGGAAATATTTTAATGGTACCAAATGAAGACCTCTATTTTATGGCAGGGGTTGATTTTTTGCTTATTGTCAGTACTCTTGTTTTATACAATCAAATCCTTGCCATCTCTTATGATGCGGATTTTGCTGAACTTAGAGGAGTCAGGGTAAAACTTCTATATACTCTTTTACTGATTCTTATTGCTTTGACAGTGGTGATGAGCGTCAGATCGATAGGACTCATTTTGGTAATAGCTCTTTTTACAATCCCGCCTTTTATAGCAGAAAAATTTACTAAAAATTTGCAAATGATGATGATTGTCTCTTCAATTTTGAGTTTTATATTCTGCATAAGCGGACTTTATATTTCCTACCTCCTGGATATTTCAGCCACTCCTGCTATCATATTGACTGCTTCTGTATTGTTTTTTGCCTCTTTTTTTGTAAATCCTTAAAAAGGTGCAACTTTATGTTGCACCCTACACTTTATAGCCCTTTTAATATAGTGGCAAGAATCAATACAACAAAGGCAATTGTTACAAGCCAAAATCCATACCCTGCAAGAGCAGGTATGGCAACTATTTTAAGTTGTGTTACGATACCGAGTACACCGAGGATCAATGCAATCCACCATGTTACAAGTTGTGGTGCGTTGGTTTTCATAAGAAACCTCCTTTTGATTTTTTATAAATTTTTTATAATCTTTTTATTAAGCCGATAATAAACAGTAAAACTACGGCACCTACAAAAGCGGTAATTATCGAACCTATCAGACCGTTTACTACCTGGATATTAAAAAGACCAAACAGATAACCCCCTATTACTGCTCCGACTATACCTACCAAAATATTGCCAAGCAGTCCAAATCCTCCTCCTCTCATGAGCAGTCCCGCAAGCCATCCTGCAACAGCACCTATAGCTAAAAAGATAAGCAAAGCTTCCAAAGTCATCTTCTCCTCCTTATAAAACTTATAAAGTTATTATAATATTAAATAAGTTAATAATATATAACTTTTCAAACATTATTTTTAAAATAAGTTTAACTAATATTTTTTTTATACTGTTTATAAAAAAATGATATAATTGGAAAAATCGCTTTAGGAAAATAGTTATTATGAAAGTTAAAATATTATTATTCTTTTCTCTCTATAACCTATATGTCGATTAGGGGAAGAGAACCCGATAGTGAAGGTATGAATTTCTGGCTTGACAAACTGCACACCCACCAGTCAGACAGAAAGGATTTGATAGATCAATTTTTGGCATCAAAAGAGTTCAAAGATCTCTGTTTGAAATACTCTATTGAGTGATTTTTTTGCTATAATCGGTGCCAAAATGTAATAATAAAGGGTTTTTATGCAATTTCAAACTAAAAAAAGTTCAAAATTTTCTTATTTCCTGTCTCAGCCTCATCAACCGTTTTTTGGACTCGGTTTTATCAATGCTTTGATTTTTATGGTATTGTTTACAGGTATTTACAGAGGTAGTATTGATATTTCTATAGAGCATAATCTTTTTCATGCCTATTCAATGATATTTTTGATATTTACAAATTTCTTTTTGGGATTTTTGTTTACGACTTTTCCAAGATTCAGCGGTGTTGAAGCGATAGAGAAAAGAAAGTATTTGATCGTTTTTACTTTCAGTTTTGCTTCGGCGGTAGCATTTTTGGGTGTACTTTTTATCAAAGAGGCTTTTATCATTTCATCTCTTTTTATGATTTTTGCTCAGGTGATCTCTATCTCCATATTTTATAAAATCTATCAAAAAGCAACTCTTCCAAAATATGATCAATACTGGATCATAACAGCATTTGGAATGGGACTTTTTTCAAATATCGTTTTTTTACTCTCCACTGTTTCTAAGGGAAATTCAGCTTTTGTTTATCATAAAACAGCTGTTGATTTTGGAATATATCTGTATCTTATATTTTTGGCTTTTAGCGTATCTGCAAGGATGATTCCTTTTTTCAGCCACAGGATAATTCAAAAAGACATGAAACTGCTGCCTTTTGTTTTTATTCTTTTTTTGGCTCACTCATTTTTGGAAGGTTTATATCCAAAAGCTGTTTTTGCGGTGGATTTGACGGCTGCAATTATTATTGCAAAAGAGATAATCAGATGGAAACTTCCTTTTCCAAATAAAGAACCCCTTTTATGGATTCTTCATATTTCGGTATTTTGGCTTCCTCTGGCACTGGCAGTGGGAAGTTTTGCCGAATTTTTTAAAGAGTGGTTTGGGATATACCTTTTTGCTTTGCCATTGCATCTGCTCTCTCTTGGTTATCTTACAACTTTGCTTATAGGTTTTGGTACAAGAGTTACAATAGGACATTCCGGAAATATTTTAAAGGTCGATAGAGTAACCAAATATATATTTTATTTTACTCAAATCGTTGTTTTAGGAAGGATAATATTTTCGATAGCGGCATATTTTGGAAAAACAAGCCCGTTTTTTGATATAAGTATAACATTATGGTTGTTTTTGTTCGGATGGTGGGGTGTAAAATATTTTAATGTTCTATTTTTTGGAAAAAGCCTGAAAAATTGAGTAATTTAAACTATTTCAAAGATTTGTAAGATGATATCAGTTAAAATAAATTATTAAAGAATAACTTTAAAAAATTAAATCATGAAGGGAGATAAGATGTTTTCGTTTGTTGTTCGTTCGTTTCTTTTTGTACTGTTGGTTTTCTTTGTAAATAATACCTCTTTGTATGCTTCAAATACAAACTATCCGCAGGTAATGTTTATATTTGATGCTTCCGGAAGTATGTGGGCAAAAGCCGGGAATGAGAGTAAAATAGAGGCGGCAAAAAATGTTATGGGCAAAATCGTACCGGATTTGCCAAGTGAAGTAAAAGTAGGACTTGCCGTGTATGGGCATAGAAGAAAAGGGGATTTGCAAAGATATAGAGATTATTATTCCGCCCGGAAGCGATGATCGAAAAAATCTTATAGCCAAAATAGATAAATTAACTCCAAAAGGTAAAACTCCTATTGCAGATACTATCTCTTTGGTTTCTGAAAAATTGAAATCTTTTGAAAATGAGACGACTATTATCCTCGTAAGTGACGGAGAAGAGACATGTCATACCGATCCGTGCGGTGTTGTCAAAAAACTAAAAGACAGTGGTATAAAATTTATACTTCATGTTGTGGGATTTGCGGTTAATGACAAACAAAAAGCCCAACTTGAATGTCTCTCAAAAGCGGGAGGAGGAAAATATTTCAGCGCAAAAGATGCCAAAACTCTTTTATCGGCACTTGAAAGCGTAAAAAAAGAGGTTACGCAAAAGGTTGTCAAAGCAAAAACCGTTACCAAAAAAGCTGTTACCAAACTTGGAAAGATAGAGATTTTAATGCCCCAAAACAGTTATCAAACCTTAAATACGATAAAAATTATTCGTAAAAAAGACAATAAAATTGTAAAAACGATAAAATCTCCAAAAAGCGGTTCTTTTCATCCTCTGCTTTCGGGAGAATATGAGATCGTAGCCGGATATGCAAATACAAATTATCAAAAAGATTCGGAAGTTTTGATAAAAACACTCAAGGTTGAGGGAGGCAAAACCACAAAAGTCTCTTTTGGTGCTTTGGCTTTGAATATTGCCGATGCTTTGAAAAAAATACCTGCCGATTTTTTGGTTATCCAAAAAGATGATGATCCAAATTTTAAAATAGTTACTACCGCAAAGGGTAATAGCTACTATTTTTACAAAACAAAACCTTTACCGGCAGGAAAATACAGTTTTATTGTTCATTACGGAACATATGTAAGAGCTATAATGAAAGAATCTATGACTCTTCTTTCAAATATTACGGTTGAGGATGGTAAAACAACAACCATCAATATCGCAACAGGTTTTAAGATAAAAAAACCAAAAGATATCACAGTTGATCGTTGGCAGCTTATACCAAAAGGAGAAGAGAAAGCCTTACTAGATATCAAAAGACCATGGGATAATGATTTTCCTCTCTGGGCAGTTTATGCGGTATCTTCTGGAAAATATGATGTGGTAATAACTGCAAAAGGGATGAGCGAACCTCTTACGGTAGCCAAAAATTTGGAGATCAAAGAGGGAGAAATAGTTGATTTTGATACGGGACTTTAGAGGTTTTTGGAAACAGATGAAGCTTCAGCTTCAACTGTTTCCAAAATGTCCTGTTTTTTAGTCTATTCCAAAACTCTTTAGAAGTTTTATAAATTCTTTGGAATTTATAAACTGATCGATTATTTTTTCTCTTTTGATATTTTCACCGAGTTTAAGAAGCCAAAACTTCTTGCCTTCTTCGTCCGGTTCTCTTTGAAAAATAGTTTTATAAAGTATTGTGATAAACTCTTCATCGCTTAGTTCTTTGTTTTTAAACTCATCGCTTTGGAAGAAGAATTTTACAGCTTTTTGAGTCGATTCAATCCCTTTGAAAAATTCATTACTCCAATAATCAAGACCGTTTGCGTCAGGCTCTCTGTCCATAATATTTTTATAAAGATAATTGACAAATTTTTTAATCATAACCTGTTTGTCCGCATCTATGATTTTAAATATCTGTAAACCGGAGTTCTCATCAGTAACCAGTATTTTGTCATCTGTTACCGCTATTCCCAAAGTATTGTATCCTATAATAAAATCTTTGCTTTCCTCTTTTGCCAAATCCGACAGAGCTGATATAGAAAAGGATGTAAGTCCCATATTGGCATCGGCAACAAGCATGATAGAATCATAAAAAGCCAAAGCCATAGCTTTGCCGTTTGTTTTGATATCATTTACTATTTGGGGGGCAAAAGGGTTTGTGATATCGGCTATTTCTATACCTTCCTCTTTTTCGGCTATGTATAAAGAATTTTTTATTATACTCAAAGCTACGGCATCTCCTGAAGTTGGGATATTGGCTGTGAGTTTAGGATTTTCTATATTGTTGATGTCTATAATTTCTATTCCACGATTGCCGTTTGCTACATATACAATATTATTTTTGATTTCTATATCCCGTTTGAAATCATCCATGTTATAAGAAGGAGAAAGAAGATATCTGGCTTTTAATCTTTTTTTCTCCTGTATTGGAACCGAAGCTATAATCTTTGGAGATTTTTTATCTTTTATATCGATGATCAGTAATCCTTTTTCCAAATCATCAATTAACAGCGTATCTTTGTATTTTTTTACACTCCAGGCAGATGGCGATTGTATATTTGAAACCAAAAAAGGATTTTTTGGATCTTTTATATTTACGATGGAGAGACCTGCATAATCGTTTGTTATATAGGCATAATCTCCTTCCACCTCGATATCGGTAGCAAAATCCGTTTTTAGATGACCGATGATTTTTGGAAAATTCGTATCTGAAATATCAACAATCTTCAAGCCGTATTTCCATCCTATG
>Ga0256914_1003204_pt1 | contig 13035 bp, 13 predicted proteins | sample HulkmetaG_FD_191571 | JGI IMG/M metagenome (GOLD analysis project Ga0256914, IMG submission 191571) | Hydrothermal chimney microbial communities from Main Endeavour vent field at the Juan de Fuca Ridge, Pacific Ocean - Hulk | ecosystem: Environmental > Aquatic > Marine > Hydrothermal vents ... | reverse complement strand
TCAAAACCTGTGGTTGTCTTGTCTGGAGGAGAACCGCTTCTTAGGCAAGATTGGTTTGAGCTTGCTTCATATGGGACACAAAAAGGGCTCAGAATGTGCCTTGCAACAAATGGAACCCTTGTTACCCCAAAGGTGTGTCAGAGGATAAAGGATGCTGGAATAAAGATGGTGTCATTAAGCCTTGATGGCTCTTCTGCTCAGATACACGACAACTTTCGCAATCAGCCTGGGGCCTTTGAAGGGACCATGAATGCTGCACGGCTTTTTAGAAAACATGGTATAAACTTTCTGATAAACTCGTCTTTTACCAAAAGAAATCAACAGGATATCAAGAACGTATACAGACTTGCCAAAGAAATCGGAGCCACTGCTTGGTATATGTTTATGATTGTGCCAACAGGCAGGGGAGAGGAAATAATGAATGAGCTTATAAGCCCTGACGACTACGAGAGACTTTTAGAATGGCATTACGAAATGGAAAAACATGAAAAAGATCTACTTGTTAGGCCAACTTGTGCGCCACATTACTACCGTGTAAAAATACAGCTTGCCAAGAAGGATGGCGAAAGGCTTGAACACAGGAGCCTTAAGTTTTCTACTGGCGGATCAAAGGGGTGTCTGGCCGGACAGCTCATATGCCTAATTGATGTAGATGGGAATGTCCTGCCATGCAGTTATTTCCCCCTTTCTGCAGGAAACATTAAAGAACACTCTTTGAAAGATATCTGGGATAATGCAAGTCTTTTTAAAGAACTCAGGGATTTTTCGTCCTACAAAGGCTCTTGCGGCTCATGTGAATACATTAGGGTATGTGGAGGTTGTCGAGCCAGGGCCTATGCTGTAACTGGGGATTATCTGGAAGAGGAGCCCTTTTGCAGTTATACACCTAAAAAACTTAGAGCAGGGGAGGGATAGCCATGAATGAAAATTTTCTTAGGGCATGCAGGGGAGAAAAGACCCAACCTGTACCGGTATGGTTCATGAGACAGGCAGGCAGATATCTTCCAGAATATCAACAGATAAGAGGCAAGGCAGACTTTTTGACTATGTGCAAAACACCCGAGCTGGCAGCAGAAGTGACCCTCCAGCCTGTAGATCTCCTTGGTGTTGATGCTGCAATACTTTTTTCCGATATCTTGGTTCCTTTGGAGGCTATGGGAACGGGATTGAGTTTTCAAGAAGGCAGGGGGCCAGTAATCACTCCTGCGGTTAGATCATGGGATGAGTTTTCGATCCTTCACTCTGTAGACCCTGAAAAAGAAATTCCCTTTGTGTTTGATACCATCAGAATTCTTAGAAAAGAGCTATCAAATAGGGTTCCTCTAATAGGATTCGCAGGGGCTCCATTTACACTTGCCACTTATCTTATAGAAGGAGGGAGTTCTAAGAGTTTTATTAATGTAAAAAAGATGTTTTTTTCCCAGCCAGATCTTTTTAGGGCAATAATGGACCTTATTACAGAGGTAACTATTAAATATCTTTCTGCACAAATAGAAGCCGGTGCCCAGGCTATTCAACTTTTTGATACCTGGGGAGGCATCCTGACAAGACAAGATTTTAGGGACGGGGCATTAGTTTATGCCCGCAGAATTTTCAATGCAATAAGGGATAGAGGGGTTCCGATGATATATTTTGTCTATAATGGCGGCCACCTATTAGATCTAATCCGTCGCTCAGGGGCTGATGTCTTTGGCTTAGACTGGAGGACCGATATTGCTACCGCTCTTAAAGATCTTGGGTCGGATGCAGTGATACAGGGAAACCTTGATCCTTGTCTCCTGTTCTTGCCAGAAGAAAGGCTAAGAGAAAGAATAGCAGATATCTTGGCTCAGGGCCTTGCCGCCAAGGCCCACATATTTAACCTCGGACATGGAGTGTTGCCAGAGATTCCCCCAGAAAAGGTAAAACTTGCCATAAACATCATACACGAGCTTTCCTTATAATGGCTACTGGAATTATTTTATTAAATATGGGCGGGCCAGATAGCCTGGAGGCAGTGCGCCCCTTTTTATTTAATCTGTTTTCAGACAGAAAAATTATAAGACTTGGACCATCGTTTCTACAAAGGCCAATTGCTTGGTTCATAGCGAGAAAAAGGGCCCCAAAGAGTGCTGCCTGCTATAAAAAGATCGGGGGTAAGAGCCCTCTGTTAAATATCACCAAAATGCAGGCAGATGCATTAGCGCAAGAATTAAATAGGGCCAATTTGGCACAAGGCCCGTTTTATTGTGTGCCTGGCATGCGTTACTTTACTCCCAGGACACCAAACCAGTTGGCCATTTTGAAAAGAGAGGGCGTGGATAGGTTTGTTGGTCTTTCCATGTATCCTCACTACAGCCAAGCAACTTCCGGTACTTCAATAGACGATTTCAGGGATGCAGCCCGCCTCCTTGGCATAGACGGTTATTCGATAATAGACAGTTACCCAGATCATCCGCTTTATATAAAGGCCCTTTCTGAATGTCTTAAGGCTGGACTGGCACAAGTTAGGGATGCCTCCGATTTCAAACTTATCTATAGCGCCCATTCCTTGCCTCAAGAGATGGTTGACCAAGGCGATCCCTACGTAGAGCATGTTAATAAAACTATAAGATCCCTTGAGCAAGAAACAGGCATAAAGGGAATTCTATGCTTTCAAAGTAGGAGCGGCCCTGTAAAATGGCTTGAGCCTGCTACAGACCATCTGTTAATGAGACTTGCAGCAGATGGAGTGAAGGAAATTTTGTGCTTACCTATAAGCTTTGTTTCAGATCATATAGAGACTCTCTATGAAATAGATATCTTATACAAAGGCATGATGAATGAGCAAGGAGTAAGGTTGATTCGTACACCTTCCTTAAACAGCTCTGCAACTTTTATAGCCTGCCTTAAAGACTTGGTGATAAAAAGCTTAACAAAAGGGGTTTAGTATGGAGCAAACAAAACTGGCGCCTCACATATTTAGGGAATACGACATTAGAGGCATTGTTGGTAAAGATTTGACAGAAGATACAGTTTGCCTCATCGGAAAGGCCTTTGGCACCTTTGTTAAGAGTCAGGGTGGCAATGTAATAATGTCTGGACGGGACGGGCGTCTTCATTCCAACAGGCTACAAGAGGCCTTGATCGAGGGACTTGTTTCAACAGGCATTAAGGTCGTAGACATTGGTCAAAGTCCAACACCTGTTCTGTATTTTTCTATTTTTCACCTTAATGCCGATGGTGGCATTCAGATTACAGGTAGCCACAACCCGCCAGAATTCAATGGATTAAAGATGTGTCTGGGCACCTCTACTATATACGGAAAGAAGATCCAGAAGCTTAAGGAATTGATTCAAAACGAAGAATTTGAAACCGGAGCTGGATCTGTTGAAAAATACGAAATAATAGGTGATTATCTTAATTTCTTAAATAAAGACATTAAAATAAAAAGGCCCATGGAAGTTGTTATTGACTGTGGAAATGGAGTATCTGCCCTTGTTGCTCCTGAGGCCTTTAAACAGTCAGGTTGCAAGACAGAAACCCTATTTTGCCATGTAGATGGAACCTTTCCAAACCATCACCCAGATCCTACTGTTCTGGAAAATCTCGTTGACCTAAAAAGACATGTAAAAAGCACTGGCGCAGATATAGGGCTGGCATTCGACGGTGATGGAGACAGGATAGGGGTGGTTGATGAAAAGGCCAACGTCATCTTTGGAGACAAAATTTTACTCCTTCTTGCAAGGCGGCTGTTAAAGGACAATCCTGGTGCGGCAATTATTGGAGAGGTCAAATGCTCCCATGTCCTTTATGAGGATATTAAGGCCCATGGTGGAGTGCCAATCATGTGGAAAACAGGGCACAGCCTTATAAAGCAAAAAATGAAAGAGACCGGTGCCCTGTTGGCCGGTGAGATGAGTGGACATATTTTCTTTGCCGATCGCTTTTTTGGCTTCGATGACGCAACCTATGCCGCCCTTCGACTTTGTGAGCTGTTATCCGAAGAAGATAGGCCTTTGTCTGAGTTGTTTCATGATCTTCCAGAAACTGTCTCAACTCCAGAAATAAGAATGGAGTGTCCAGAAAGGCACAAGTTTGCCTTGGTTGACAAGGTAAAGGAATCTTTGATGTCTGACGGATATGAGATAATAGATGTAGATGGGGCAAGAGTGGTGTTTGATGATGGCTGGGGGCTTATCCGTGCCTCAAATACACAACCTGTTATTGTATTGAGATTTGAAGCAAACACTCTTGACAGGCTTGAAGAGATAAGAACCTTGATCGAAGACAGGCTTGAAGAGGTAAAAAAGACACTTGGCTAGCAGAGACAAAGTAAATCCTATTGACTCATCAAAGACTGTTTTTGAGAGCATTGTTTCAGGTAGGCGTTGGCATGTCTATTTCCCAAGACGTATCATATGGCAAAGGTGGGAAGAGATTGTAGGAAAACCTGTGGCATCTTCAGCCTATCCTTGGCACTTTAAGGAACTACATTGCTTAGTAATTGCAGTCTCAGACAGTATATGGATGCAGCAACTTTCGTACGAATCTGTATCTTTGCTAGAAAAAATTAATTCCCTTTTGCCCGGGCATGCCCGTCTTTCTCATCTAAGATTTGTAGTAACTGATGTTGATTCAGTCAAAAGAAATACAAAATGGCTTGCTGCTAACAGACGTATGAAAAGAAAAAACAGATATGCAAAAGGGGTGACGGCTAGAGATTTGAATGAAAAAGAGCTGGGACTCCTTGAATCGTTAGATGATCCAGAACTAAGACAGCACTTTGAAAATATTTTGAGACACCTGGATTCCTAATAATTTACTCTGAAAAAAATTACTTGATATGTAGCACGTATTGAGCCATAAAGGTCTTTATAAATCTTGTCTGCCCTTTTAATGGCACCTTTTGTGCGAAATACAGGTTTGACACCTATTGAGGCGGCGGTCCCTGTTTTTTTCAGGGCCAATAATAACTCCATAAGCCCTGAATAATGTCTTTCAATAATAACACTTTCTATAAGTATGTCCGTTGTTATGCTCTTTAGCATGGCTTCTATTGTTGCCTTGCTAGGAAAGTTGGATGTTGGCAAGGAGAAGGCTCTCCCATTGGAAACTATTCTGATAACCTGTTCCAGCTCTGGTAACGTCCTTTTTCCAAAAAGTGCACATACAAGATGACCACTGGGGGCCAAATAAAATTTACAAATGGATTCAAAGGCATCATAAAGATCCTGAAACCAGTGCATGCAACTGGCAGAGACTATCAGATCGAACTTCACGCCCGGCCTGAAACAAATGTGCTCGCCATCACAGCAAAGGAGGTAAAGACTGTCGGGAAGCTGCTTGAGATTTTTTTTTGCTCTAACCAACATTCCAAAGGAGAAATCGATTCCAAACAGATTGTCGATTTCTCTGTTCGAAAGCAGCTCCTTGCTAAAACCACCTGTGCCGCAGCCGATTTCCATCGCTCGTTTAAAATGTCTCTCGGGGACAAAGGACAATAGACGCTCATTCACCTCGTTTTGTACACGGCTAAAAGAATCATAGGTTGCACTTGCCTTGGAAAATGATCGTTTAATAGAGCCCTTAAAAGTTGTTGATTTCATCATAAAAGCCCGGTTCCAAAAAGGGTGTGTGTCCACAATCAAATATCACCTCTTTTTGCCCATCTCCCTTTTTTGACAGCCTTGGCAAGCTATTTATTGGGCAAATAGGGTCTCTGGAGCCGTGAATCAGCAAACAATTCTCTATTTCTATGTCTTCTGGCAAGGGGGAAGTAAGCATCTGCAATCCTTCTATAAGGCTTTTTGAGCTCCAGAAAGACAGGCATAATTTTTCCAGATGTCTTTTAAAGCGCCTGTATGCCTTGGGATTATCCTGAAAAACAGACAGATAAAAACCCTTAAGGGCCTTGTTCATGTCCCTTTCAACTTGGCCGAGTTTTTCCATGACAGTTGTTTTTTCAAAAGGGGGCGGTAACGATACAAGCACTGTTTTCTCGAACAATTCAGGTGCCGCTGAGACCGTATCAAGAGCAACTCTTGCCCCAAGGGACCAACCCAATATATTTAATTTTATATGCTTGGTCTTCTTCAACATCTGAGTAACTACAGACAAGGGACGAAGGATAGGGGTGTTTGGTATAATAATATCAAAATCTAACTGCTCATGGTCAATTACCATGGGATGAAAACCCCACCCAGGCAGTATCAACAATGCCCTGTTTTTGTCTTTATCAATATAGGTAAAAGATGACATTGGTCTATTTAAAAAATCTTAAAAGGGCCTCTTTCAGTTTGGAAAGGATATCCTTCCCATGAAATGCCGAAAGGGAGAAGCGGATTCTGGCACTGCCTTCTGGCACAGTAGGAGGCCTTATAGCCTTTGCCAGTATCCCATGACTGAAAAGATGGCGTTCGAGTTCCATGGTCCTTTGCACATCTCCGATTAAGAGTGGTACTATTTGAGAATTGCCTCTGGTTTCAAGTCCCAACTCGTCTCTGATAAAATAGCGTAGATCCGAAGCAGCAGACAGAAGCTTTGTTCTTTCCTGTTCAAGTTGTGGAAGCAACCTTAATGCCTCTAGATCTGATGCCAAGACAGATGGCGGAAGGCCTGTGGAGTAAATCAATCCCCTGGCCTTATTTATGAAGTAATCTTTAAGTTCTTCGCTACAGCAGCAAAAGGCGCCATAGCCTCCAAGGGCTTTGCCAAAAGTGCCAATTACTATATCTGGCTTTGGAATACTTGCTCTTGCAATCAACCCTTCACCCTGTTCTCCAAACACGCCGATAGCATGGGCTTCATCCACAATTAGCAGTGCATCAAAATCTGTTACGATATTCAAAAGCTTCTCAATAGGGCATAGATCACCATCCATGGAATATACGCTCTCAACAGCAACCATGATTTTCTTGTATTTTTTCTGTGATTTCTCAAGAATTTTTAGTAAGTGATCCATATCATTATGTTGAAATCTTTTAATTCTTGAGCGAGAAAGAAGCGCTCCATCTACAATGCTTGCATGACAGAGCCTGTCAAGGATAGCGCAGTCTCCAGGGCCTAGTATAGAGCTTATTATGGCAAGGTTGCAAAGATAGCCGCTTCCAAATACAAGGCTTGCCTCTGTAGATTTTAAATCTGATAGGAGTCTTTCTAGATCGAGATATAACTCTACGTTTCCACTCATCAACCTTGATGCCCTAGCACCAAGGCCATATTTCTTTATAGCATTTCTAGCAGCCTTTTTTAAGGAAGGATGATGGCTTAGGCCAAGGTAGTCATTTGATGAAAAATCTATAAATACCTTGTCATCGATGCATACTTTCCCATCTCCAATGGGCCTAATACTGCTATTAAGGCTTCTCAAAAGCCTTCTGTCTTTCAAGCTCCTTAGCTGGGCTAATGGCCAGTTATCCATCTATTCAGTTAGATAAAAGGACATCAAGGCGTTCTAACAACCTTTCCGGAGTATCTGCGGTATCAAGCTCAACTATCTGATCTGCCTCTGACAGTTGAGGAGGAGTAAAGATCATTTGCTGTTTCTCAAATATTTCCTTTCTGCCATCAGAAGGAGTATCTGCATCTTCAATACGCCTTGACATACGTTCTAAGGCAACATCCTCTGGACAGGTGCAGTGGATAAAAATGGCCTTTGCCCCGCATGCCTTGCTAAGCCCAATAATCTGCTTTCTCTTTTCTTTATCTATATATGTGGCATCAACTATGACATCTTGACCAATAATCAGCCTTTGCCCCGCAAGCCTAGAAAGGGCCCTGTAGGTCTTTTCTGTATATTCAGGGCTGTATATACCTTGTCCAAACGGTTCCTGCCTCTTCTCATGTGCAGATATTCCTGTAATAAGTTCCTTTCTTACAATATCTGAATTGAAGTAAGAGACTCTCCTTTTTTCTGCAAAGGCCTTTGCAATGGTTGACTTACCTGTTCCAGAAAGCCCCATGAACACATAAAGAGTGGGGACAGATTGGATTCCCCCTGCATATCTCAATGCGAGCTGGAAGTAACGTTTGGCCATTTTTAAAGAATTGTCTCTTGTCTCTTTGTCTACTTCAGGTGATGCCCAGGTAAAGCATCCTATTTTGCCACGAACGTATGCCCTGTAGCATTTATAAAAATTAAGAAGCAGTGAGAGGTCAGGGTCTTTCATCCTAGCCTTAAACTCTTCGATAAAATAAGTGGAAAGATCACAAAGGCCAAGGAAATCAAGATCCATTGCCAAAAATGCAACATCTACCGCAACGTCTCCGTATCTGAATCTTTCATTGAATTCTATGCAATCAAATATGTAAATTTTGTCTTTTTTTCTGTCAAAGCAAATATTTGCAGAGTACAAGTCTCCATGGCCTTCCACTATCCAGCCATCTCTCTGACGCCTTTCAAACAGGGGACGATTTTGAGAAAGAAAATTTCTCGTATAGCCCTTTATTTTTTCATACGTCTCCTTTTCAAACACCTTATTGATAAACTCTTCAGTCTGGGTGAAATTTTCCTCACAATTTTCACGTACTATATCGATACTGCCAAGATAGAGTTTGTCTTCCTTGGCCTTTGAACTTTTATAAAAGGGGGCCAATATTTGACTTATACCATCCACGTCTCTCTTAGTAATTTCGTCTCTATTGATTAAGACAGACATGAGTCCATTATCTGGCATTTTTTTCATTTTTACTGCCCATTCAACAGGTTCACCTTTTCCTTCCACCCGGAAGGTCTGACCTTCTCTGGTTATGGGAACTACTGCAAGATAAATATCTGGGCAAAGTCTTCTGTTCAAACGGATCTCTTCATGGCAGAAAAATTTTCTCTTTTCAAGGGTGGTAAAATCCAAGAAACCAAAATCTACAGGTTTTTTAATCTTGAAAACCAGATCCCCTGCAAGGAACACCCAGGATAGATGGGTCTGTAAAACCTTTATGTTGTCTGGTCTATTGGGATAACTTTCCGGATTGAGTAAGTCTTGCAGCCAAGGCGGATTGGTGTTTTCCATGCGGAACAGGTCTCCTTTTGTTTTAGAATATTATTCTATCTGTAAAGGCAAAGCAAAGCCACGGCAAAACGTTCTTTGATATTAGGATTAGTTTTTTAAAATTGGGATAACTTTATTTTATCTCATTCTTTTATTAGATTAAAAGGTAATTTAATCTGCTTTTATTTTTACTGCAAAATTCACAGACTTATTTGTTTACAGGAGAGTATAAAAATGGGAGAGATAAAAAGTGCCCTTGAAATAGCTCTTGAAAAGGCTGAAAGATTGGGAAGCCTTTCAAAGAAAGAACTGCAAATACAAAAGTGGGAAGAAGAAGGGAAAAAGAAGGCAGCGGCCTTTTTGAGAGGGGAAATTGACTCTCTCCAACAGGGGCTTTCTGATATTCCTCCTGAGTTTTTACAGGCTGCTTTGCGAGGCGTAAACGATATTCTTTTGAGAAATGTTATGTTGCCAAGGGACAAAAGCCAGTGGGATACTATCAACATGGCGTTTAAGGGCCTAAAGGAGATAAAAGGCTCTATTGCAGAGCAGATAGTTCCACAGATGGAGTACCTTTTAAAGAATTATGAACAAACTTTAGAAAACTACAAACAACAATTCCAGCAACAGGTGCAGGCATCTCTTGGGACAAAGGCACAGGGCGGAATGGTGGCAATGAGTCCAGAGGATATGAAGGCCTTGGCTTCAATGCAGGAAGAATGGAATAAAATCTCTGGAGAGATAACAAGCCAGTTTGAAAAACAGCTCGAGCCCTTAAAGGCCTATTTAAAATAGGCTACTTATGGATGAAGAAAAATTAAAAGATCTTTTAAAACAAGTGCAAGCCGGCGAGGTTTCTATCGATTATGCATTGAAATTGCTAAGGCAACTGCCTTATGAACAAATTGGCCAAGTATTATTCGATCATCACAGGTTCCTTAGAAAGGGAGTGCCTGAAATAATTTATGGGCCAGGTAAGACTAAGGAACAACTCCTCCACTTGGCCAAAAAACTTGTTGACAAAAGGGCGGCCCTTCTTGTCACAAGACTACCACGTGAAATTGGAAGATTTTTAGAAGCCCGGCTCCAAGGCCCCAAATACGATGAATTATCCAAGTGTTTATCGTATTGCCCCAATGAAGTTGATAATAAAAAAAGAGATCTGAAAAATGGCGTCCTTGTTGTCACTGCTGGAACAGCTGATTTACCAGTAGCCCATGAGGCATGCCAGTGCCTGAGAGTTATCGGAATATATTACGAACTTATTGTAGACGTGGGGGTAGCAGGTGTACACAGATTGTTAGACTGTTTAGATAGCATCTTTAAGGCAAGAGTTATAATTGCTGTGGCGGGAATGGAAGGGGCCCTGCCAAGTGTCATAGCTGGAATAGCTAAGGCCCCTGTAATTGCAGTGCCTACTAGCACCGGTTACGGTTCTAATCTTGGAGGGCTTGTCCCCCTATTCGCAATGCTAAATTCATGTGCGTCAGGAGTCGGGGTGGTTAATATAGACAACGGGGTTGGAGCAGCCCTCCTTGCCACTTCTATAATCAAATCTTCAAGCAAGACAACCTGTTAGGATTGAATAGTAGTTATTTCGATCCTTCTGGTGGAGGCAAAAGCCCTTTGGCCCTAAGCTTCATTCTCTTTTTCCTGCGTCTTCTCCTTCTTTCGATCTCTCTTTCCCTTTCTCTTTTTTTGTGTTTGGCCATACTTCTCTCTCCTTTAGAAGATTAAATCTTTTATACAAGACATTTATTTAATATCATGGCGTGCGTCTGTAAACATTCCTGTTCTGTTTTGTCGTTGGTTAGGAAAAATCCAGATTTGTCTTATGAAGACAGAAAATAAATTTTAGGCTGTTAATAATTCTTATATTATATTTCTGCTTTTTCTCTACAGAAAAGAGTATTTGTCTTCTTTTTCATTGAAATGATAAATTCACTGCCATATTATAGGTGGAGCAACTTTGGGACCCTTGGCCTAGAAACAAAGTACATAGGTGATTAGATGTGAAAGTCAAAAACTGGATGAATAAAAATGTTGTAACTATTTCTCCAGATGCTGGTCTGAGAGATGCTATCGAGATAATGCATCATCACTCTATAAGGCATCTTCCTGTAGTTGAAAACGGTACCATGTTAGGCTTTGTTACCGAGAGCAATCTGCGTCAGTATCTACTCACCGATATGCTTAACGATCTTACCACTTCGGATGTTATGATAATAAATCCTATTACAGTGGATTCCAATGCCAGTATAGACTATGCTGCCAAGCTTATTCATGAATATAAGATTGGCGGACTACCAGTCCTTGAAAAGAGAAAGCTTGTAGGCATTATTACTATAACGGATATTTTGGGTGCCTTTATCGAGCTTCTAGGACTTCTTGAAGAAAGTACCAGGCTGGATGTTCTGTTAAATGAGAAGCATGGCAGCATAGATGACGTATTAAAGCTCATTAGAGACATGGGTAGCAAGATAATAAGTGTGGGAGTTGATACCCAATCTTCTAGGAGAAAGGTCTATTATATCAGGCTTGAAAAATCAGAAATTGATCCCATTATCGAGAAAATAGAACAACAAGGGCACAAGGTCCTGTCCATGCTCGACTAGGCTTAGAGATATGTCAAACTTTCAGGTAACCAAGACCTTTGAAGAGATAAACGAAAAAATACGCCAAGGCAAGGCAGTTGTTGTTACTGCAGAGGAGATGGTTGACATAGTAAGAAAGAAGGGAGCAGTCAAGGCTGCCAAAGAGGTAGACGTAGTTACCACTGGTACTTTTTCTCCAATGTGCTCCTCTGGCGCCTTTATAAACATAGGGCACACAAAGCCGGGAATAAAGGCGGCCAGAGTATGGTTAAACGGTGTACCCACCTATGCAGGACTTGCTGCCGTTGATGCATTTATAGGAGCTACCGAGCCAAGGGAAGATGATCCTTTAAACAAGATATATCCTGGTGAATTTCTTTATGGTGGCGGACATGTGATCCATGATCTTGTGGCAGGCAAAGCAATTCACTTAAAGGCAGAGGCCTATGGAACTCATTGCTATCCCAAAAGACATGTTGAAAAAAAGGTTTACCTGAAAGATTTTTCATTTGCTCAACTGTGCAACCCAAGAAATGCCTATCAAAATTACAACTGCGCCATAAATTTAACTAACAAGACTGTATTCACATATATGGGGACATTGAAGCCCCGTATGGGCAACGCCAACTACTGCACCTCTGGTCAATTAAGCCCCCTTTTTAATGATCCATATTATAAGACTATAGGAATAGGTACCCGTATATTTCTTGGAGGGGGCATTGGATATGTTATTGGTCCAGGCACTCAACACAATCCCAATGTGGAGCGAACCCCAAAGGGAATACCTAAGACCCCAGCAGGCACACTGATGGTTTCTGGGGATTTGAAACAGATGTCTCCAAAGTGGTTGGTAGGAGTTAGTATATTAGGTTATGGTTGCTCTATCGCTGTAGGATTGGGAGTACCCATTCCTATTCTCAACGAAGAGATGGCAGAATATACTGGAATCGGTGATGACGAAATTGTTACTCAAGTAGTGGATTATGGGGCAGCCTATCCAAAAGGAGAGGGACAATCCATTAAAGAAGTCACTTACGCTGAGCTTAAAACTGGACAAATTGAGATAGAAGGGAAAAAAGTAAAGACCGCCCCTCTTTCCAGCTATGTAAGGGCAAGAGAGATTGCCCAAATCCTGAAAGGATGGATAGAAAAGGGGCGATTTTTACTGGGACATCCCCAAGACAGGCTCCCATTATAATAGCTTGAGACTGCAATCAAAACTGTTGAGATTGAAGGATTTCTGGCGTAGCCAGCCATACGGTTGCGCCATTGGTTTTTCAGGAGGGGTTGATAGTGCTTTTCTGATAGCCTCAGGCTTAAAATGGGCAAAGATAAAAATATTACCAATATTTCTAGACTCTATCTTTGTTTCCCAAACAATGCGGGACCAGGCTAAACATGTAGCAGACTCTATAGGGATTAAGCCGGTTGTATTCAAATGGGATCCGCTTGCCATTAACGAGATTTGCAGAAACGATAGACTTCGTTGTTAT
>Ga0256914_1003203_pt1 | contig 13036 bp, 14 predicted proteins | sample HulkmetaG_FD_191571 | JGI IMG/M metagenome (GOLD analysis project Ga0256914, IMG submission 191571) | Hydrothermal chimney microbial communities from Main Endeavour vent field at the Juan de Fuca Ridge, Pacific Ocean - Hulk | ecosystem: Environmental > Aquatic > Marine > Hydrothermal vents ... | reverse complement strand
TGTCGCAGGACTTTTCTTGGGCTAGTAGCGCAAAAGAATACGACCGTTTGTATAGAGTTGCATTGAAGTAAAAGGGGGATTTATGCAGCTTATTGGTATTGAATACGTTCGCAGTAGTATGGTCTTGGCAGAGAACTTGGTGGATAAAAATGGCGCGGTTCTCGTTCCCAAGGGCTCGCCAATAGACGAAGATACCATTGTTCGCATCATAAAGGCAGGATATCCTTATGCCATTATGGTCGAAGATGATATCAATGTTAGGGCATTAATGGAAGAAGAAGTGGCCAATGTAAGTGATGAGATCAAATCACAGGTCGAGGGGGCATTTTCCAAGGTCTCGACATCGGAGTTTCATGATATGTTAAAATTGCTGGCAATAAAATACAGGAGTAGGTTATATGCATCAGAAAATTAGTGATGAGATCAAACAAAAATTGGATAATATAGTCAATATCCCGACATTGCCGCAGGTATTGGGAAAAGTAACCTCTATGCTGCAGGATCCCAAGATATCTGCAAGAGAGGTTGCCGCAATCATTAGTCAGGACCAGGCACTAGTGACTAGGGTTTTAAAGATAGTTAACTCTGCGTTTTACGGTTTCCCGCGGCAGATAAAGACGATAGACCATGCCTTGGTTATTTTGGGTTTTAATAGATTAAAGGCAGCTATATTAACCGCATCAGTGTTAGAGATGTTCAAAGGAGAAGAGGTTGTTAAGACATTAGACATTGCCGGATTTTGGGAACACTCATTGGCAACTGGTATTATGGCAAAATCCTTGGCGCGCCAGATAAGACTTCCAGATTCGGAGGAGTTTTTCATTGCCGGTTTGCTCCATGATGTTGGGAAACTAGTGTTGGCGTTTTATGCCCCGGAACAGTACAGAGAGGTCGTAGAGAAACAAAAGGCAGAGGACATATTTATTCGCGAGGCAGAGATGTCTGTGCTTGGTTTTGACCACTCTGTTGTTGGCGCGTGGCTTTTCGAAAAGTATAATATGCCGATTGATTTGGTGGACGTTGCCGGTTTTCATCACAATGTGACCTCTTATCCCGGAAGGGCGGTGCAGAAATTGGCAGTCGTAAATCTATCGGATATGCTTGCCAGAATGTTAAACATAGGAAATGGAGGAGACCCGTTTGTGCCTGAGGTGAGCGATAATATATTTTCTATGTTAAAAATGGACGTCTTTGCAATAGAAGCGGTCATAAAAGGGGGATTGGCTCAATTAGAATCTGCAGCTGACTTTTTAAATGTCATAAGAGGGGCGCAATAAAAGGGGCGTTTTTTACAGGAGGGGCATATGGGGACAAACGTAAATAATAAAGAAGAAGTCCAAAAAGATGGTGAGATTATCCAACTTGTGAGTTTTCGTTTGGGTGAAGAGGAATACGGTATAGATATTTTGCGTGTGCAGGAGATTAACCGCATAATGGAGATTACTCATGTGCCGAAGTGCGCTTATTTTGTTGAAGGTGTGGTAAATCTGCGCGGCAAGGTTATACCTGTATTGGATTTGCGCAAGAGATTTGGCCTGCCTGTAAAGGAGAATGACAAGGAAACCAGAATTATCGTCGTGGATATCTCTGGCAAGACTATTGGCCTGATAGTAGACAGCGTAGATGAGGTCTTAAGGCTTCCTAAAGAGACGATAGATCCAACGCCTCCGATGGTTTCGACTTCAATAGATGCGCAGTGTATTAACGGCGTTGGGAAATTAGAAGACAGGTTGATTATAATCATAGACATAGAGAAGTTTTTGACAGAGGAAGAGAAGAACGTTTTAAGTTCGTTTTGATTGTAAAATATACGGCCATGAAATTTCTTGGGGCGCGTGATTTAATGGTGGCAGGGATTGTCTTGTTTGCCTTTTTAGCAGGCAACATGATATCAGTTGCTGCCTTTTTAATTAAGGCGCTTATCTGCCTTGTTTTGGCCTTGTTAAGTGTTTTGTTGTTGAAAAAAGCAGGAAGAGCCTCTTCCTCAAATCTGGCAAAACAGATAGAATTTTTATTGATTGAGTTCATAGATGGCCGTATTGGCAAAGATGCGGTGCTGGCAGGTTTGCCAACAGAGGTATCTTTAGGGCATCTTTTGGACATATTTGAAAAGCAGAAGACGTTAGTTAATGAATTGCGTGATTATACGGATAAAATAGCAGCGGATGCATCTCAGCTTGGCAGCGCGTCGCAGGAGATTTTGCAAGGGGCCAAGGCCCAAACTAGGCAGAGCTCGCAAATCGCCATAGAGATAAATGAGGTTTCTTCCATAATAATGGATGTGGCGTCAAATGCGGGGCAGGCAAATGAGGCGGCCGTCAGGTCAAAACAGATTGCTCAAGAGGGTAATAATGAATTGGAAGAGGGTATTAGATACATAGAAATGGTTCATAGTTCTGCTAGACAGATGACGGAAGAGGCGGAAAAACTTTCAGAGAATGCGAAAGAGATAGACAGGATTATAGAGACGATTACGGATATTGCAGATCAGACCAACCTGCTTGCATTAAATGCCAGTATTGAGGCGGCGCGGGCTGGCGAGCACGGAAGGGGGTTTGCCGTTGTTGCGGATGAGGTTAGAAAACTGGCTGAGAAGACAACGGCAGCGACGGATGATGTATCTGCGATGATATCGCAGATACAAAAACGCAGTGATGATTTTGTGAAGACAACGATGAAGATTAACGAATTGATAGATGAGACGCAGGAGGGTATTAATAAAGCGGCGGGTACGATAGTAAAGATGGGGCAGGATGCACAAAACGTGCAGGCTATGGTTGATGTGATTGCTTCTTCCTCGGAAAGGCAGACAATGGCGATAGAGGAGATTTCGAAAAATATAGAGATAATCAAGTCTATAGCAACGCAGGTTCAGGAGGGAGTTGATAAGACCAGTTCTGTGGCTGATTCCTTAAAGGACATGGCGCAGAATTTGAGATTGGTGTTAAGAAAAGACGGTATGCAGGAATAGGAGGTTATTGTTTATGGTAAAGGTTCTGATAGTAGATGACTCCATATTTATGTGCAAGGCTCTTTCCCGTATTTTGGAAAAGGATCCGGATATTAAGGTTGTTGGCGTTGCCAATGACGGGGAAGACGGCGTTAAAAAAGTAAAAGAATTAGATCCGGATATAGTTACAATGGACGTTGAGATGCCCAAAATGGATGGGCTGACTGCATTAGGCATTATAATGAAGGAATCTCCTCGTCCAGTTTTGATGGTAAGCTCATTGACAAAAGAAGGGGCTGAAACCACTGTCAAGGCCTTGTCATTGGGGGCGGTTGATTTTATCCCGAAAGAATTGTACCATTCAGATGTTGCTGGGATTAATCTTGACAAGATAGAAAAACAATTGCTGGAGAAGGTCAAGGCAATAGCTGCCAAGAAAGGCACTATCTCTCGTATTTCGTCTAAATTTTCCTCTTCTTTGTCTTCCTCGACTTCAGCTCCAACAGCAGAGAAACCAGCAGAGGTATCTATTAAAAGGGCATTTAGCGGGGTTGCAAAGGCAGATATTGTTGCTATAGGCGTTTCAACCGGAGGGCCAACTGCTCTTCAGTCTATTTTGCCTTTATTGCCAGACAATTTACCCGTGCCTATTGTTGTTGTCCAACATATGCCGGCTGCTTTTACAGCCGCTTTGGCAGACAGATTGAATTCACTTTCAAAAATCACAGTCAAGGAGGTATCTGACGGAGAAAAATTAAAAGCAGGCTATGCGTATATCGTCCCGGGGGCGTTTCATTTGCAAGTAAAGCGTTCAGGAGGGCCTGTTGCCAGTCTTTCTGAAGAGCCCAAGGACAGTGTGTATCGGCCGTGTATAGATATTACGTTTTCCTCTATTGCCGATGCCTTTGGCGGGCGCAGTTTGGCAGTTATGCTGACGGGTATGGGGCACGATGGTTTAAAGGGCGCCAAGGCAATAAAGAATCAAGGCGGCAGACTCATTGCTCAAGATGAGGCAACTTCTGTGGTATACGGTATGCCTAAAGCAGTGGCAGAGGCAGGAATCGTCGATAAAGTGGTTCCTTTAGATAAGATTGCTCAGGAAATCGTAAATGCGCTTTAACTGTTAGTGTATAGGAGGCAGTATGGAATTAGAACAGTGGAAAAACAATATAAAAGACGGTAATTCTGACGAGAAAAGGCAGGCTATCAGGGAAAGTGAACTCTTTGATATATCTGACATCATAGACGATTTAATTGCGGTTCTGTACGAGGATAACAAGGCATTGCAGGAGGCCGTGATAGATACATTAATTCAGAGAAACGGAGATGTTGTTGTCAACAAACTCCTGCCGCTTTTAAGTGAAGAAAACGCCTCGGTTAGAAATGCCGCAATTGAAGTGTTAGAGGCAATTGGCAAAGAAAGGGTGGATTTAATAGGGGCCTATTTGGATAGCGAAGATAAAGATGTTCGTTTATTCGTATGCGATATTATAGGTAAGTTTGGGACTGAAAAGGCACTAAATTATCTCGAGAAGGCCCTTTCTGATGAAGAAGTCAATGTTAGGAATTCTGCGGTTATGGGAATTGCCAAGGTTCCTATGGAGAAATCCGTTTCATTGCTTGAGCGTGTTTTGGAAAAGGAAAAGGATCCGTGGATAAGGTTTTCAGCAATAGATGCCCTGACGCAGATAGGCCTTCCTTCTTGTAAGGATGTCCTTAAGAAGGCCCTTCACGAGGAGAAAAACGAGGTTGTTATCAAGGCGCTTTTGGATGGCCTGTTGAAATTTCCGGGCAAGGATTCTATGGAAGATACCTTGTTTGTGTTTGAAAGCCTTTTGGTGAAAAAGTTTTCAGATATGTTTGAGATAATGGTTGATTTGGGGGTAAAGGTAGAAGAGCCTTTGGATGAAAAAGTGCTCTTAAGTTTAGCGGTGTATTTAAGGGCATATATCCGCTATGCGGAAGATAGATGGAACGCGTATCGCGCGGCAAATCTGCTGGCCAAATTGGGTTCATTAGGAGAAGAGATAGCCATTGAATTGCTTAATCAGGTAAGAGAACCAATGATCGTTGCTGCGTTGTTGGAGTGTTTGCGTGAAGTTGGCACAGAAAAGGCAGTGTCTGTTTTGGAACGATATCTTGCAGAAGGAGATGATAAGCAAAAGGAAATTAGTCAGGAGGCACTAAACCGTATAAAGGGGTGATATGGATACACAAGTAAGGGAAAGAATATTGGAGTTAATAGGCGGGATTGATTCCCTGCCGACATTGCCTCATGTGGCCTCGCAGATAATGGATATGGCGATGTCTTCGGGTTCTTCTATAAGGAACATAGCGGAGATCTTATCAAAGGACCCTTCTCTGGCATCAAAGGTGTTAAAGGTGGCGAACTCTGCTTTTTATGGTTTAAAGCAACAGGTTAACTCATTAGAGTTGGCATTGGTTGTTTTAGGTATGCACGAAATTAATCATCTTGTATTAAGTGTATCGGTTTTTTCCGCTTTTGCTGATAAAGAAGATAAAACGGGTTTTAGTAGAGAGAAGTTTTGGGAGCATTCTGCCGCTTGTGGACACTTTGCAAGGATATTGTGTAAAAAACTGAAAGAGACCACACTTGGAGGAGAAGCCTTTGTAGGCGGGCTTTTGCATGATATTGGTAAAATCGTCCTTGATGAATTTTCTCATGATACGTTTATTGGCATTTTGCAGGAGGCGCAAGAGAAGAATACGGGCGTATATGAAATAGAGACAGAAAAGTTAGGCTTTAGCCATGCCGATATAGGTGCGGTGTTGGCTGAAAAGTGGAATCTTCCACCTTCTGTTGTCGATGTGATACAAAATCACCACGAGCCTCTTAACGCGACAAATAGCCCGTTTTTGGTTGCTGTCGTGCGCATTGCCGATCTTTTTTGCAAGGCAAAGGAAATAGGTTTTGGCTGTGATAGAAAGCCGTTTATTTTGGAGGAGGACATCTCTTGGGAAATAATACAAAAGACAAAACCAGAGCTCAAAAACTTAGATATTGAGAAGTTCACTTATGAGCTTGACGATGAGGTGGAAAAGGTTAAGGAGTTTGTTTCTATAAACAGGGGGAGATAACATTGCCGACAACTATGCAGATGGACGAATCTACTTTTAAATCTTTGAGGGATTTTATTTATGAAAAAAGCGGCATTTTTTTTTCAGAGCAAAAAAAATACCTGATGGAAACCAAAATCCTTGAGAGGATAAAGGAGAAAAACTTCAAGGATTTCAATGAATATGCATATTTCTTGATGTATTCCAAGGATTATAAGGACGAGTTGAAGTATCTGTTCAATGCCATTACTATCAATGAGACCAGTTTTTTCAGGAACATGCCGCAAATAGATGCCTTTGAAAAGAATATTTTAAAGGAGTTGGTAGAATTACCCGACAGGGCAGGTTTCAAGACTCTGAATATATTTAGCGCCGGATGTTCTACTGGAGCCGAACCTTATACCTTGGCCATTATTTGCAAAGAGTTTGCAGAAAAAAATGCCCATGAATGGCGTTTCTCTATTGAAGCGGGTGATCTTAGCGAAGCGGCCCTAATGCAGGCAAGAGAAGGTGTTTATAATGAATATACGCTTAGGAATGTCCCGCCGAAATACTTAGAGAAATATTTTGATAAAGATGGCACGAATTACAGGGTTAAAGATGAGTTAAAGCGTATGATTCGTTTTTTCCCGTTAAATCTTATGGATGATAACCAGATGAGGCGGATATCAAAGAAGGACGTAATCTTCTGCAGGAATGTTATGATATATTTTGATTTATCCGTCAAGAAAAAAGTGGTAAATTATTTTTATGATATGTTAAAGATAGGCGGATATCTTGTGATAGGCCATTCGGAGAGTTTGCATAGTATTACCAGGGCCTTTAAGATAGTTCATTTCCCTGGAGCATTAGCTTATAAAAAGGAATAAGGAGGTTGACATGGCAAGGATTTTGGTGGTGGATGATTCCTCAACTGTCAGAAAGCTGATTATAAACATACTCAGTAAAGAGAATTACGAAACAGTAGAAGCGGTTGACGGCGTTGATGCATTGGAAAAACTTTCTCAAAATGATATAGATTTAGTAATTGCGGATTTAAATATGCCGAGGATGAATGGGCTCGATCTGATAAAAACTATTAGACAGGATCCTCTTTATGCAGATATTCCGATAGTTATGCTTACGACTGAGGGAAGCGCAGAGGATAAGAAACGCGGATTTGAGGCGGGCGCAAATGTGTATTTGGTAAAGCCTGCTCCGCCTTCTATGATACTGTATAAGATAGGAAGTTTGCTTCGAGGAGATGATGAATAAGGCTTTTGTTCAAAATAAAGGGGGCGCTTTATGGATGAGATTATTCAGGAATTCTTGATAGAATCCTCGGAGTTGATAGAACAGCTTGATGCGGACCTTGTTACTTTAGAGGAAAATCCCGACGACTTCGACCTCTTAAACCGCATTTTTAGGGCCGCCCACACTATTAAAGGTGGTTCAGGATTTCTCGGTTTTACGCAGGTCTCTCAGCTTACGCACCATATGGAAGACGTCTTGAATAAACTGCGCAAAGGGGAAATGCGGGTTTCTCCTGCGATTATGGACGTTATATTGGAATCAGTTGATAAGTTGAGGTTGTTGTTGGATGAGATAAAAGAAGGGCAAAGCGGGTCGGTTGAAACTGCCTCCACAGAAGAGAAGTTAAAGGTTGTTTTGGAAGATAAGGATGCAAATGATGCGCAAGCGGAAGCCGCAAGTGAGGAGAAGCAGGAAGAACCGAAAAAAGAGAAAAAATCCAAGAAGAAAGGCAAGGAAGAGAATGCCCAAAAAGAGGACGGATCCAAGGAAGAGGATAAAGGGGAAACTGATGCTTTGGGAAAGACAGAGTCTGAAGAGAAAAAAGAAGAAGCGGTTGAAAAACAAGCTGAGGTTAAGGAAGAACCTGAACCTGTGAAAGCGGAAACCGAAGAGAAAAAAGAAGAGCCCAAGGCGGCGAAGCCTGAAAAAAAGGCGGCGCCAACCTTGCATAAGGCAACTATTGAGGAAACGATTAGGGTGGATGTCAGCCGGTTGGATGATCTGATGAATCTGGTTGGAGAACTCGTCTTGGTGCGCAATCGGTTAGGCCAGTTGGCAGGCAGGATAGGAGTAGAGGTCTCGGATGCGGGTTTAGTTGATACGTTTAATAACGCGCTTGTGCAATTCGGTTTTGTTACGGCAGAGATGCAGCTTTCTGTAATGAAGACTAGGATGCTTCCTGTCCAGCGTGTGTTTAATAAATTTCCGCGTATGGTAAGGGATTTGTGCCGAGATATGAAAAAGGAAGTGGATTTAATCATACATGGTGAAGAAACGGAGTTGGATAAGTCTGTAATTGAACATATTGGCGATCCGCTTATACACATATTGCGAAATTCCATAGACCACGGCATTGAGTTTCCTGACGAAAGAGAGAAGGCAGGAAAACCAAGGCGCGGAACGGTTGTTTTGTCTGCGTATCATGAAGGCGACCATATAGTAATAGAGGTTTCCGATGATGGCAAAGGCATTGATCAGGAGAAGATTGCAAAGAAGGCCATAGAAAAAGGTGTTATTCGTGAAGAGGATCTGCAACATATGGGAGAGAGGGATATCTTGAATCTGATATTTATGCCGGGATTTTCAACAGCAGAAAAAATAACAGACGTTTCCGGCAGGGGCGTTGGGATGGACGTGGTGAAAACAAATATAGAGAAACTGAACGGCGTAGTGGAGTTGAATTCAGTCAAAGGGCAGGGCACGACCTTGAAGATAAAACTGCCGTTGACATTAGCTATTATTCAGGCGTTGCTTGTGCGTTCCAACAATGACTTATATGCAATTCCATTGGCCTCGGTTCAGGAGATCGTCCATTTAGAAGAAGGCCAGATATATACGATAGAACAACAGGCCATCATTAGGATGCGCGATATGGTTATACCGTTGTTGTGTTTGGAAGAGATATTTACTGAACCGGACAAAATAGAAGAAGAAAAAAGGCATTACGTTGTCGTAATAGGTTTGGCAGAAAAAAGATTAGGCATTTTAGTGACAGAGCTTGTCGGACAGCAGGAAGTTGTGATAAAATCATTGGGTGGATATTTGACCAATGTGCCTGGGATTGCAGGCGCAACTATTATGGGCGATGGGCGGGTATCGCTTATCCTTGATGTGGCGGGGATAATGCACTTGTCTTCTAAGAGTGTGAGGAAGGTGGCTGCTGCAGGGAGGTAGCCGTGGAACGAAGGGCCCATTTGCGTGTGCCGTCTTCAGTGCGTTTTAGGTATCAGATTATAGAGATGCCGCTCAAAAATCCTATGAGGGATGCCTCTTTATTTGATTTGAGCGCGGGTGGGGCGGCATTTAAAGCAGAAGGTTTGAGCATAGGTGATGTTTTAAAGATTCAGATTTATGTCCCAGATTATCATAAATCTATTGCGGAAAAACCGGTTTTAGGCAAACCTATAACGACTTTGGGTAAAGTTGTCCGCGCTGAAGGGGACAAAACAGCAGTGAGTTTTGTCGGCACCTATGAAAGAGATAAGCGGGACTTAATGGAATATGCGGTGAGAAAATCGTATATGATAAGACATCAGAGAGAAGCGGCAATATCTGCATAATTTTTATAAAATAAAGATGAGGGGGGTATGCCTGATCTTAGTGGAGATTACTTAGATGCCCTGTGTGAGATAGATAATATGTGTATGTCTGCCGCGGCTACCCGCGTTGAGAAGAAGGCAGGCAAGCTGGTTAAACTGATAAAACCAAAGGCAAAACAGGGGATCTTATCGCAATTCATTAGCGCTTTGCCTGATGCAGATAAAGCGTTTTTGACGATGTCTTTTAGCAACACCTATTCAGGTGATTTTATGTTTGTTTTTCTTAAAAAGGATATAGATTTCCTTATTTCTGCGATTGAGAAGAATCAATCAGTCTCTTCTGAAGAAGCGATTAAAACGTTTGCGCAGGATATATCCGAAGGAATTAAAGAAACCATGTCCATGTTGACGGGAAAACAGGATGTGGATTCTCAGTATACGTCTTTCAAGGAGGCCTTGGACAACGGGTGGGAAGAAAAGGACGTCGTCTTTATAGAGATGCAATTCAAGATATCAGATGAAGTGTCTTCCCATTTTTGGCATATCGTGCCTGCCGATTTGGGATTAGTTCTGTCGAAAGATATGTTGGGTGAGATTGATTCTAAGCTGGAGGAATTTTCAGAAAAGGTTACAACTGAAGAAAAGAAACCGGAAGAAAAAAAGGACATTGACGTTGAGATAAACGTTCCAGTGGAGTTATGTGTGGAAATATGCAGGAAGGAGGTAAGACTGAAAGAACTTTGGAATTTGTCAATTGGTAGTATAATAGAGTTTAAGAAAGGGGTAAAGGAATCTCTTGATATAGTAATAAAAGGGAAACCCTATGGAAAGGCGCAGGTCGTAACTGTGGGTGAACGTTTTGGCGTTAGAATAACGGAGGTGGTTAATTATGGCGAAGGTATTGGTCGTTGATGATTCTTCTACTATTCGCAGGATTGTAAAGAATACATTAGAAAGAATCGGATATCCTGATGTAGTGGAAGCAGAAAATGGCATAGATGCTTTAACAAAGCTTAAAGAGGGTGATATCGAGTTGGTAATGACTGACTGGAATATGCCTGAAATGGACGGTATTACACTGGTGAAGTCTATAAGGGCTTCTGATAAATTTGGCGCGGTTCCAATTATAATGGTAACAACGGAAGCAGAAAAGAATGAAGTTATGGAGGCCATGCAGTTGGGTGTTAATGATTACGTTGTAAAGCCCTTCACGCCGGATATATTGAAAGAGAAGATTCAAAAAGTAATGGGATCTTAAATGCGTTTTGGGCTCCTTTTTTTGTGCTTGGTATTGTTGTTGCCGTCTTATGGATGCCGACGTGATTTAATCGACGCCAAGGAACGCATTTTACATCTGACTGCCAGAGAAAATAAGAAGCTCAAGGCTATTAGGAAGATCGTTGTTTTCCCTTTTGCCGTTGTTGGGCAGAATAACGAGAACAAAGATATTTCTTATTATATGGCAAAGGAGCTTGCCTCGCAGTTGATTGACCGCCGCAATTTATCTGTTGTGCATCCAGACGTATTAAAGGCCTTTTTAGGAGGAGAAAATCCCATTTCCTTGGATGAACAACAGGCAGTTGCAAAGCGCTTTGGCGTAGATGGTTTTATTCGGCCTGTTATCACCAATATATCAGTTTCAGCAGACAGGATAATTGTAGAGGTGGATATCAACCTTTATACGGTCTCACAAGAGCCAAGGCAATTAATACACTTTCATAAGATTTATGACAGCGCATCCAAAAAACTCCTGCCTTACATAAAATCTTATGCCGTTATGTTTAATCTCTCCCAACGGCCTTATGGATGGAAGGTTATATTGATAAAAAGGGATTTATTCTATTCTTTCATTTGTTGGGACATTGTTTACAGCGCCTTTTGATTATGTCTATATGGAAAATCCGTTCTTCTAATAAAGAGGCGAGGAAAGAGATTAGCAGGCAGTTGGGGATCTCGCCGTTGGTTGCGCATATTCTGGCCGTACGCGGCATAGATAATCCGGTTCAGGCGCACAGGTTTTTGAGTCCGGATTTATCCTTTTTAAACCCGCCTTTTGTGTTAAAGGATATGGACAAAGCCGTTTATCTGATAAGAAAGGCCATTAATTCGAGAGAAAAGATACTTATTCATGGCGATTATGATGCAGACGGGGTGACGGCTTCTGCTTTATTAGCAGAGGCGTTATCAAGACTGGGGGCTGTTGTTGAGGTATATTTGCCTCATAGAATAGACGACGGATATGGGCTTTCTATATCCGGTATTGATACTGCTGTTAGAGAAAATTGCCGCCTTGTTATTACGGTTGACTGCGGGATTACTTCATTTGAGGAAGTAAAGTATGCGAAACAAAAGGGTTTGGGTCTCATTATAACTGATCACCACTTGCCTGTTGGGAATAAAGTCCCTGAAGCAGATGCTGTGGTTAATCCAAAACAGGAATCTTGCGCATATCCATTTAAGGAACTGGCAGGTGTCGGGGTTGCCTTTAAGTTAGTTCACGCTTTGACGGGAGTGATACACGAGGATCTGTTGGATTTGGCTGCTATAGGGACGATAGCAGATATCGTGCCTCTGATGGACGAAAACAGGATATTGGTTAAAAAAGGTATGGAGAGAATATCATCAAAACCAAGGCCGGGTATAAAGGCCCTTATTCAAAAGGCCAGCGTCAGGAGGATAGACGTGCGCTCTGTTGCATTTATGATAGCCCCGAAAATAAACGCCGCAGGCAGGATAGGTTCTGCTGATAAGGCCTTTGATCTGTTATTTTCCAGCGTGGAAGAAAAGGTGGTATCTTTGGCAGATGCGTTGATTAACGCCAATAAAGACAGACAAAAAATAGAGGAGGATATATTAAAAGAGGCAATGTCTTTTGCCTCACAGCAAAAGGACGATAGCGCCATTGTGGTATATGGAGATAACTGGCATCCCGGTGTTATTGGCATTGTTGCTTCACGCATAGTTGAGCAGTTTTCTCGCCCTTCTTTTGTTATATCTATGGGAGAAAGTGGGGTTGGCAAGGGGTCTGCAAGGTCAGTTGACGGGATAAATCTGAAGTCTGTGCTTGAGCGGTGTTCTCTTCTCTTGGAAGGTTTTGGCGGTCATAGTGGAGCGGCTGGATTTTCAATAACAAGGTCTAATTTAAAGGAATTTAAGGATCAGGTAAATCTATTATGCGCTGATGGAGATATGTTTAAAGAACCTGTTTTATGGATAGATGGCAGGATTTGTTTTGATATGCTCAGTTATCCTGTTGTTGAGGCAATCGAAGGCCTTTCGCCTTTTGGCGAAGGAAATCCAAGGCCTGTATTTGTTGCGCAGGATGTGAGTTGCGCAGGCGAAGTAAGAGAATTAGCAAAGAATAGTATTAGATTTATTGCCAAGGATAAGACAGCAAGTTTGCCGGTTATTGGGTTTGGCAAGTCTTATATGAAAGACGTGATTGCATCAGGCAGGC